>Ga0308166_1001996_pt1 | contig 19804 bp, 13 predicted proteins | sample PhyCR2_2_FD_202137 | JGI IMG/M metagenome (GOLD analysis project Ga0308166, IMG submission 202137) | Phyllosphere microbial communities from UC Gill Tract Community Farm, Albany, California, United States - DLSLCC.R2 | ecosystem: Host-associated > Plants > Phyllosphere > Unclassified | place... | reverse complement strand
CACTTTCAGGGCAGGACGATTGTCTTGTAAAATTCTCCGTTGAGCTTTCTCCTTCTCCAAAAAAATAATCTATGTTTTTAAGTATACAGCATATTACCTTTCCTATTGAAGATCCGCTTTTAAAATTTCTTCTGGAACTTATCATTATTCTCTGCATACCGCTCCTGCTCAATAAAATTAAAGTACCGCATCTTTTAGGACTGTTAATTGCCGGTGCTGTAGTGGGCCCAAATGGTTTTCATATTCTCTCGAGAGACAGCAGTGTTGTAGTAACAGGCACGACAGGGCTTTTATACATTATGTTTTTGGCTGGATTAGAGATTAACATGGGTGATTTTAAAAAGAATAAATGGAAGAGCATCACTTTTTCCATCTATACTTTTGCTGTACCCTTTCTACTGGGGCTGGCAGGAGGATATTACATATTAGGCTTTAACATGCTTACCTGCGTTCTTTTTGCCAGTTTATTCTCTTCCCACACACTCATTGTATATCCAATGGTAAGTTCATTGGGCATCACCCGAAATCTGGCTGTAAATATCACCGTTGGAGGAACGATGATAACCGATGTGCTTTCTTTAGTAGTTCTGGCCGTGGTAGTAGGCATGTCACAGGGAGACGTAGGATCATCTTTCTGGATCAAACTTTCCATCTCTATGATTCTTTTTGGTGTTATTGTACTGATGCTGTTTCCTGTAATAGCCCGCTGGTTTTTTAAAAATGTGCAGGATAAAATATCACAGTATATATTCGTGCTTGTTATGATTTATATGGCCGCGCTGATGGCTGAACTGGCAGGCATTGAAGCTATTATCGGTGCCTTTTTTGCAGGACTGGCACTCAACAGGCTTATACCCCATACCTCTTCTTTGATGAACCGTGTGGAATTTGTCGGCAATGCTATATTCATTCCCTTCTTTCTTATCAGCGTGGGAATGCTGATAGACTTTAACGCCTTCTTTAAAAGCTGGGAAACACTCGGCGTAGCTGCAGTGATGCTTGGCGCATCAATTGGAGGAAAATATCTTGCCGCTGTTGCAACGCAGAAAACTTTCCGTTTTACAGATGACGAAGGTAAATTAATATTCGGTCTCAGTGCTGCCTCTGCGGCCGCTACACTGGCTTCTGTTATGGTGGGTTATAATATTATACTTTCAGAAAATGAAGCGGGTGAACCTGTACGATTATTAAACGAACATGTGCTGAACGGAAGCATACTTCTGATCCTGATTTCCTGCACTGTATCTTCATTTGTATCAATGGCATCTGCCCAGCGTATTGCCGAAAAAGAAAAAGAAAATACCGTTTCAGGTGAAACCGAGGAAAAAGATAAAATTCTGCTGGCACTCCACCATGAAAGTACGGTGGAAAAAATGGTGAACCTTGGGCTGCTAATCAAGACCAAATCCCATCATAATAGTATGTATGCGCTAAATGTCATCAGTGAAGTCAAAAATGAATCTTCTGCTAAAAATGCCGAAATTCTCTTAGATGCAGCCGTCAAAATGGGTGCTGCGGCTGATACAAAAATTATCCCTATCAGCAGACATGATTCTGATGCTGTCTCCGGAATTAATAATGTCATTAAAGAACAGTATATTTCTGATCTTGTAATAGGCATTGAAAATGATAAAGGTTTTTCATCCTCCTTTATTTATAATTTGTACAAAGGTTATCTTCAGAATAAACAAAGCAATATTCTTGTGTATCATGCAGCCCAGCCTATAGGAACTATTAAAAGTTATACAGTCCTTATACCCGCAAATGCTGAGCAGGAACCCGGATTTTTTCATTCACTTCTTAGAGTCTGGAACATCTGCAAAAATTCTGGAGCGCAGATGATATTTTATACTAATGAAAACACAGCCAGAATTTTAAAACGAATCTGTGAGAAAGACAATATTGAAGCCACATTCAATATTGTTACTTCATGGCAGCAGGCACAGACAGCCGCTTCAGCAATAAATGAAAATGAAGGTCTTATCATTTTTATGGCTGACAGAGGCATGAGATCATACTTTGAAAAGATGAGAGAAGTTCCTGAATTTCTTAATATAAATTTGAATAGTAATAATTACCTATTAATCTATCCATATAGAACATTAAATGAAACTGCACTTGAAAAACGATCTGTAGCTAATCATGATGACTTTGCTGAAATTGGAAAAATGATTTCTAGAGTTTTTAAATAAATCTATACTAAAAATAAATTTTGAACATCAAAAATCTGAATGTTTGATGGATATTCAAAAGCCCCAATCTGTAATCGGGGCTTTTTATTGACGGAATAATCATTAAAAAATCCGGTCTATTACAATTTAATTCGGTAGATAAAATAGGGAGGTTTGCCGGCGTCTGAGCTGCCTGTAAATGCAGGGGTAGTATAGAGCTGGTTAACCGAAATATACAAATAGCCATCTTTTGAAAGCGCAAGATTATCCGGCCAGTTTAATTTACGGTCGGTTATATAGTCCTGCAAGTGACCCGAAGCATCCAATTTACTTATGCCAAAACCTCCAAGATTTGTAATATAGTGATTGCCATGCTGATCTGTAACCACTCCATCGCTGACAGGCTTGTCTCCAAATTTTACAATCGACTTACCAATAGTTTCATCATCTGCACCTTCTCTGAATAATTTTGCCGGAACCTGATACCATTTAGTGCCATTCATGGCACCAAAGAAAATAGTTTCCCTGTCATCGGATAATGTAATGGGATTAATCCCTACTCTAGCTGGTTTTCCGCCAAAGTTGATCACTTTTCCATCGATAAGCATATCCACATCTTCTGACTGCAGGGCCTTATCACCGCTGAAACGCCTTGCTGTTTTGGTAGAAAGATCAAAAGCAATTATTCCGGGATTTGAGATATCCGCCAAATAAACCCATCCTCTTGACTCATCAATGGCCAGATCCTGGATAAAGCTTCCTTTGGGTGCAATTATCTGGTCAAACTCAATTGTATTTGTAATTTGATTTTTCTTCAGATCAAAACTGAAAAGCCTTGTTCTGCCCAGCTCTAATCCCATATCAATCATCCACAGATTGTTTTTCTTGTCGACAACTATTCCAAGCGGAGTGTCGAAAGTTTCAGCACTCGCTGCCTTTCCATTTTTCTGCAGTTCGGCTGAAGGATAAGGGACAGCTCTGCCTTTTATAATTTCGACCAGCTGTTCATTAGGAGCTCCAAGCGGATGAATCGTTGCAAATACCCTTCCATCAGCACTCACCGCCACATTTCCGGGACGTGTTTTATCGAATTTGGCAACCACTTCCAGAGAATTATTGGCTATTCTTCGCTCATTTTTCAAAACGGTGGAAGTACCTTGTGCATAACTGCCGAAAAAAAACAGACTGGCTGTAGATACAATTAAGCTTTTAAATGTTTTCATAATATTCATGGGTTAAAATTTAAATACATTATTTCCTCAAACTGGAACTTGAGTGACAAAATTATACCAAAGAAAGCCGTTTATGTAGTATAAATTTGCTTTTATAGTGTATAAATTTGCCACAAGACCCTTCAATTATGACATTAAACAATCTTCTTTACGAACCCTACACCATTCATTTTGAAACATTGGATGTTTTTCCCGATACAAGAGGAAAAAAAAACTTTTTTGAGCTGATCTTTGTCTTGTCTGGCAACGGCGAACACTGCATTAACCAGCATAGTTTCAGCTATAAAGAAAACCACATGTTTTTAATTACACCTCAGGACTGCAGTAAATTCTCTATTGAAGAAACTTCTGTATTCTTTTTTCTACGTTTCAGCAACATTTACCTCAGCAGAAACGGATTTTCAGGGGATATTATACGTCGTCTCGAATATATCCTTCACAATGCAAACCATAAACCAGGTTGCATCTTAAAAAACCAAAGCGATAAAGCATTGATTCGTCCTGTAGTGGAAGCTCTCCTGAGAGAAGCAGTGAACAATTATTTACATCAGCAAGAAATAACGATGCAGCTGATCAATACTCTTATTGTAATTGTAGCTCGGAATATTGCCAAATATCTTCCTCATAAAATAGAAAGCACAACGGAGGAGCGGATTATGGAAATACTGCACTATATCCAGCGTAACATTTATCAGCCTGCCACAATACGCACTGAGAGGATATGCAAAGAATTTGGAATTTCTGAAAATTATCTGGGCAAATATTTTAAACAGCATAATGGAGAAACCCTGCAATCCTACATCAACAATTACAAAGCTACCCTTATAGAACATCGTTTAAAATACAGTGACCTCCGCATGAATGAAATTGCCGACGAGCTGGGTTTTACGGATGAAAGCCATTTAAATAAATTCTTTAAGCTAAAAAGGGGAATAAGTCCTCGAAAATATAGAATCGATTTCCAGAAAGATCAGCGTAGTTCTAATTAATTGGGGTAAAAGGGTGTGTACATGAACAATCAGTACATAACAAACTACCAATCAACAGCAAGGACAGTATAATAACAATTAGTTTTTTAATTTTCCAACTAAACATACGCCTTATTAATTAAATTTCACTAAATTTCAAAAACTATCCTAACATAATAGAGAATCGTTCAAATTCTACTTAAAATGATAAAAATCAAAACCACCATCAAGCCTTTTCTCACGGTAAGCGACGCAGTAATTGCTGTTGATTTTTACACCAATGCTTTTGGAGCTGTTGAATCAAAAAGATTTTCGCTTCCAGACAACAAAATATCGTCAGTAATAACAATTGAAGATGCTGAGTTTTATCTCAGTGATGAAGAACCGTGTGATGGCACTGCTTCTGCTGGCCAGATATCCAATGCGCCGATTAGGATAATTTTAGAAACTTCAAATGCAGACCAGCTATTTGAAAATGCATTAAAATTAGGCGCTGAAGAAATATGTCCCCTAACAACTGAAGAAGACTGGAAAATTGGAAAGCTGAAGGATCCCTTTGGGCATATTTGGGAGATTGGTCACCCACTTTAAAGTAAAAACCTATTGACGCTGATTTCTGGCAAAATTGCAGTCGCCTACAATTTCGCAAGAAAAAAGTCCCTTTTAAATATCGAGAATAGAATAGAATAGAATAGAATAGAATAGAATAGAATATAGTTATGTATTTTTTAATTAATAGCTATGAACTAAAAAACCAGTTTTAGATTATGAAAAATATCTGTACGCTCATTATTCTTGCAATCTCGCTAACTTCATTTTCGCAAAAGAAAATAGAATATTTAAAGCAGAATCGTTTTGACCTCAGTCTAGATGATTTCAGGTTTCCCGATGTCGACTTTAACATTGTAGGATATGGCGCTTATCACGGAAGTGCTAAAACATACGATGCCGAGTTAAGTTTGATTAAAAGTCTTAAAAAACAAAAAGCACTGGATTATTATATTCCGGAAACCAATTTTAGTCAGGCATTTTTCTTTCAACAGTATTTACAAACAGGTGATTTGGCTCTTTTAAAAGAATTAGTCTCATCGTTTCAAACCATTGTGAATCAAGAAGGAACAATCGAGACATTCCAACACTGGCAAAATATCAGGTTATTAAACCAAAAATATAAAGACGATCCCATACAAGTAATCGGGTTTGATATCATAAATGAATATAAGTTTCCGATACGACATATTATCTACTTAACAGAAAATATACAAAATTGGAAATTGAAAGATGAATTAAAAACTAAATTATCAGAGAAGAATACTGATTTTTCGATCAAAAATACAGAAATCACACAAATGCTAAAAAATTTTATTACCGATTATAAAAACAATAAAGAACTGTACAGCAGCCATATCAAGGATGTGATTAGTTTTGATCATATTTTAAAAAATATTGCATATAATTTTGAAGAAAAAAAGGACCGAGAAAAAATAATTTTTGAAAACTACATTTATTTAAAAGACATATATCAGCTTGGAAATAAGAAGCAGTTTTTTAAATACGGTTTTTTTCATATTGAAAAAGACCGTGAAGGAGATTATCCATCACTCTTCACAAGACTTATTGAGCAAAATATTTACAGAAGAAGCTCTGTGATTTCAATTGCAGGGTATTTAACAAACAGCGAAGTCCTTTGGGATAAAATTTATGATACAAAAAGAAATTACATAAGCTATACAACCGAGAAAGGCTATGGTATTGGTGATTATTGGAAAGAATATTTTAAAGGCATTCGGAATCTAAAAAAAACAAAATTATCCGACATTACACTTTTTAAATTAAATGGAGAATATTCACCGTATAATTATGGAACAGATCTGATTGAAATAAAACTTTTCTTAAAACGCAGCAATGGTAAAGCACTTAGAGGAAAATCGACTATCAACTTTATTGATTACGCAGTTTTGATCAGCAACTCCAAAAATCAAGTTCCCATTGAAGAAATATAATTAGAATGGATAGCCGTTCTTCAACAGAAGCTAAAATTAATCTATTTTTTAATTATTCTTTCTTTCGAACATCTGCCCGCATAAAACATAGATTTATTTCTTATTTTTATTACACAAAATAATAAAGGAGTAAGAGATGTCAGAAAAACATAAAGAAATATTGCTAAAAGCAAATGCAGAGGTTATAAAGGGAAATAATGAGGGTTTCCTAAATTACTGTACTGATGATGTCACTTGGACATTTGTAGGGGAACAGACAATAAGAGGAAAAGACAAGATTCGGAAATATATGATGGAAACTTACATCAGCCCGCCTGAATTTGATATTGCGACACTTATTTCTGAAGGTGATTATGTTACTGCCATTGGAAGTATTAGCTTAAAAGACAATCAAGGTAAAGTAAACAGTTTTGAGTACTGCGATGTCTGGAAATTCCGCGATGGCCTAATGGCGGAACTTACAGCTTTTGTAATACCACACAAAGACTAGATTGTATATCAACTGTCAAATTCATAACAAAAAGAGCTAATTCCTGCAAATCGTAAGATTCGCAGGCTTTTTTGTTTTTAGTAATTTTTTAATCCTTTAAAAAGCGCAGCACATCTCAAAAAATTAAAAACATTAGCTTTACAATACCCGTATCGAATACTTAATAGTTAAGATTTTTACTCAATTTGGAAAATAAACACTCTTCGTTACTAAGATTCGAGTGGCAGAGCGATTATCATAGCATCTAAACTATTAAACTTTCCCTGAACCTTAAAATTGACTTTTCAAATCATAACATCGAAGCATCTTTCTTTTGCTTCCTAAAAAACAGACTAAAAATAATAGTTTTCAATAAGTGGTTCAGTTATAAGAAGTAAAAACTTACCCTAAGTCAATTTTATTTAGCTTTCATATAACTAGTTTTGAATAATTATAAAAGCATCAATATTTAGTTACAAATATTATGAGTTGATACAATCATTAGAATAATCTCAAAACTGATGCTACCCTGCTTGTGTACCTTAATAACTTGTGAGATTGTTCAAAAAGATAATGCTGGTTTTGTCTGTCAAATTGCAGACCCTTAAATTTCATTGGTATGTACAGCATCACAAATTATAGAGAATATAATGGTAAATTAAAAAAATCAATATTAAAATTAAAATCTCTTAAACCATAGAAAATGACAAATCTACGATGGCCGAAAAATTATTTTATGAAAAAACCTTTTATAATTCTAGCATTTATTATTTCCACTCTTAACTTCTTCGGGCAGACAAGGGAATTTAAAAGCGATCAGAAATACCCTTCTGATAGTTTACGCCGATGGACATCAAATTTAATGGATGAGATCAGCAGAAAACATCCTGGCTTCTACAGATATACCGATAAGGAAAAATTTGGATTTTTGATTGATTCAACTAACCAGAGCATTAAAGATTCTTTAACTCCACTTCAATATTACAGAAAGCTGAAACCTTTGTTTGCACAGATTGGATGCCTCCACACTGGAATTGAGCTGCCGGAAGAATATAAATCTTATCTGGCTAATTCAAATACTTTACTGCCATTAGAGCTTTTCGTTGATTATAGAAATAAAAAAGTACTGGTCTCAAAAAATTACTCAGAAAACAATGGAGTTAAGCAAGGCGCTGAGTTAATTTCAATTAATGGAGTTTCTATTTCATTAATAGTAAAAAAATTGCTTAAAGCTATTCCTTCAGACGGATACAACCTGACGGAAAAAATTCTTTTGCTGAATTACAGATTTCCGTTTTGGTATCAGGAAATAATAGATACTCCGAGAATTTTTAAAGTTGTTGTGAGATCCGCAGGCATTGATTATACCTATGAACTACCTGGTACCTCAAAAAATGTTTTTCCTCCTTTGGAGCAGCTTGAAAAAAACTACAGTTCGCCACTGGAATTCGAAATAAAAAATGGGATTGCAATTTTTAAAGTCCATTCCTTTGCAGATACTGCAATAAAGCAAAGCGGACAAAATTTTAAGAAATTTGTGAAGGAAGTGTTCCGAACACTGCAGCAACAGCAAATCAAGGATTTTATAATTGATCTGCGAAACAACACTGGAGGTACGGATGAAAATGCAGCTCTGCTGGCATCTTTCTTTTTTGATAAGAGATTCAGATACTGGGAGAAAATCGAAGTTACGGAAGCTGTCGCTGAAGACATTACGGGCTTAAACAGGATATTCTACAAAAAACCTGAAGAAAAGAATGGATCATATCTCTGGAAGAAATCCTGGATTACTAAAGAATTTGATTATTACGAAACACAGAACCCATCCAAAATGAATTTTAAGGGGAACAGCTATCTGATAACTAATGGACTATGTCTTTCATCATGTGCTGATTTTACGGCAGTGATATCACATAACAAGAAAGCTTTAGTAGTGGGGCAGGAAACTGGTGGCGGCTATCAAGGCAATACCAGCGGTATGCTTAGTAAAGCTGTGATTCCAACCGGTCTAATCATTACTATACCATTGCAAAAATACACCAATGCAGTTGACCCTTATAAAAACATCGGCCAAGGTACGAAACCAGATCACGAAATAGCAATCACATTCGAAAATTGGATCAATAATCAGAATGCAGAATTAGATTTTACGATTGAATTAATAAATAAAAAGCACTCTATTCTTGAATAGAAATCTGTTTTTCGTATTCTTAAAAAGTGTCAGCGTCATTTTGGGTTTATAGCCATAAAATAAAAGATGTACAAGTGTAAACTATACTTTTCAAATCTATCATTAATATGAAAATTCTTCTCTAATAACACTAAAACTTTTTTTATAAATGAATGAATATTTATTAGTTATCCATGATTACAACTCTGGTTTTATTTTACCAGACGAATTCCAGAGAATTGCCACTGATGTCTGGGATGGAAAAAATTACGATAGCTTGAACGACTATGGCCTTTCGGCGTAGCAATAGAACTGCCTCTTAAAACCATTTGATTCACCATAAACTTTCCGTTGTATTCTCCGATCGCGCCAGAGGCTTTGCTGTATCTCGGATAAGGGAGATAAGCGCTATTAGTCCATTCCCATCTTTCACCCCAGCCAAAAAGACTGCTTGCGGCCTCCCACTCCTCTTCAAGGGGCAGGCGCATTCCTTTCCATGAAGCAAAAGCAGATGCTTCATAAAAATTCACATGGCAGACTGCTTCAGACCAGTTAATACTCTGAAATCCAGACAGCTTATAATACCCCCAATCTCCATCTGTAAAATGCCAGTAAAGTGGCGATCTGGCCTGTTGCTGCTTTACCCAATCCCATCCTTCAGAATGCCAGTGCCTAAAATCTTCATATCCTCCGTCCTGCATAAATTCAAAATACTCAGCATTAGTGACGGGTGATGCAGCGATCTGATAAGCCTCGAGATACTTTTTATGGCGACCTGATTCATTGTCGAAGCTGAAACCGGCACCGCTGAAACCTATCTCATAAATTCCTTCAGACATTTCAATGAAATCTAAATTGTCTTGCAGATCTGATGCAAGATTAAATTGAACTCCAATATCGTCTGCTTCGTATAAGGGAAAGAGCGGATTGTGACCCAATATGTATTTGATATCTGTCAACAACAGCTCCTGGTGCTGCTGTTCATGGTTTAATCCCAGTTCTAAAACAGCATAAATCTCATCAGACAGCACAGCTTTAGTCAGATATTTTTCCATCTGCTCATCTACATAAGATCGGTAGGCATAAATATCCGAAACCGAAGGTCGGCTTAAATTACCTCGGTCTGTGCGCACTACCCTTGCTCCTACAGTTTCATAATAGCTGTTAAAAACAAAATTATACTGCGGATTAAATTCCAGATATCCTTCAAAATAAGGAATCAGAATGAAGGTTTCAAAAAACCAAGTGGTATGCCCCAAATGCCATTTAGGAGGACTGACATCTTCAATTGGCTGAACCACATAATCTTCTGTCTGCAGTGGACCGCAGATTGATTCTGAATGTTTTCGTATTTTTTTATACTGCTCAAGCAGAAGCTGTGCCTTATTTTTTACTGATGTTTCCATACTATAATATCTTCTTTTAAACTGCTGTCCAAAACGCATCAACAAACCATTCTCTGCTGTCCATAATATTGTAATGTGGCTCAAATCCAGACTGGCTAGCGATCTTACGTGTGTCCTCAAGAGAGAATTTCTGGGATACTTCCATGTAAACGGGTTCATTTTCCAAGAAATGAAATGTCTGACCTCCAACATTGACCTGTTGTTCCTGCAGGCTGATCAAATAACTGCGACAGGCACCGCTGACTGGATCATAGGTTTCATAATGTTCAAATTGATCTACAATAAAATCAGCATCAAGCTCTCTGTTGATACGATGGAGAAGATTTAGATTAAAAGCAGCTGTAACACCATTAGAATCGTTATAAGCATTTAAAATAGTATTAGGCTCTTTCTTCAAATCAAATCCAATCATCACCACATCTCCTTTGTTCAGATTCTTGCGGAGTTCAAAACAGAAACGATAGACATCTTCCATCTCCATATTCCCAATGTTGCTGCCTAGAAACAAAATAACTTTACGGCGTGTAGATAGTTGAGAAGCTTTGTAAAGCATATCAAAGTATTCACCCTGCAGACATTCGATATCAAGATCAGGAACATGTTTGCTGAGCTTCTTTTCAAGAACGGATAAGATGTTTCCCGAGATATCGATAGGCATGTACCTGAAATCGGCATCTTGCTTCTTTAGATACTTTAACAGATAAATGGATTTAGAAGCATCTCCCGCTCCAAGCTCTATTAGATCAAACGGCGTTTGTTCTGCCCTTATGGCAGAGGCTATCTCAGCAGTTTGATTCTTAAAAATATCCATCTCACATCGGGTTAGATAATATTCGGGCATGGCCATAATCTTCTGAAAAAGACTATCTCCATACTGATCATAAAAATATTTGGAGTTTAAATATTTGGGACTCTGCCGTAGTCCTGCATGTACATCTTCCTTAAAATGCTCTGTATTTTGTTTAGATATTTCTATATTTTCTTCTATGGTTGAAGTTGTAGCTGTTAATTTCATTGCAGTGTATTTTAATAGTTTCAGAAAGACGCGCTTTTTTTCTCTAAGATACATTTCAATTACAATAGAAAGGATTCTGATAAAATAGAATATTAACTCAAAAAAAATTAGAATTCGTGCAACTTTGCAATTGCATTCCTTAAAATAACTCCATCCTATTAGAGATAAGTATTAAAATCATGTAAATCAACGTTATGAAGACTGTAATTTTTAATAGATGAATTAGAGTTAAATTGCATAAATAAAAATGAATAATAATAAAATTTAAAAAGTTACTGCCATGAATGATCTAATTGAACAATTTGAATCAGAACTGAAAGCCTTTCTTGAATTCCGCTATAATTTATCCCTGCAGCAGAATACCGCAGAGAGATTCAATGAAACCGAGAAAGCAGCATTTGACTTTGTAGATGACTATCTGCTGAATACCCCTGATCTGATTGCAGGCGATGTAGAAAAATCTATTCAGAATATTTTAAACGATTTCATTGATAAGAAAATAAGAGACAATTAATACATCTAATTAAAAAGTTCTAAGATTTCGGCATAATTGTCATCATCATCAAACCATTCCTAGGTATTGATATCGTCAAAAAAAAATGGCAGATGAGATCTGTCAAATATTGGATGTATAAATTCCAAGTCATGAAATAATATAACTCTGCTCCATAATTCTATAATTTAAAAACCTGTAGTGCTTTCTATTTTTGGGATAAATAATTACAAAACCTTCTTACTAATGAAATCACATACAGCTTCCTACTCTTTTAAATCTTTCAGCATAGCGAATACGAATTTCACAGATGCAGAATTTCATTTTGAAAAACAGAACACATCACAAATATTAGATTTATACCGTAAACATGAGGATGAACCAGATTTTGACTGTGAATTTTTAAAAGGCATCACTCATGAGCAAACCGAAAATTCAATAGATCTAGATTCTGAGCAAGAACAGATGGATGATTATAATGACTATGAATGGGATCCTGAAATCTATGATCCGTATCTAGAGTCAACTTATTATTAATCTGACTCACAAATACAATTAAGATAATACAAAACAGCTTTGCAATTTGTACTGCTCATTATACTCTACTTTATGGTATCTTATAGAAAATAAAAAGCAGAAACTATGTTCCTGCTTTTAAATTTTTGCTTGTTTTCAAGATTCAGATATGAATGTTGTTTAACTCAACTTATTGAAAGAGTTTTACAAAACATCAAGCCTTTTACATTGAAGAAATTACAAACTCACTTCGTCTGTTTTTTAAATGTTCTTCTTCTGAACATTTTACACCGTCTTTGCATCGGTTAAGAAGCTTGCTTTCTCCATATCCCTTTCCTTTCAAACGGTCCGCATCAATACCTTTGGAAGTAAGCCAGGAAACGATGGATTTCGCTCTTTTATCCGATAGAATCATATTAGACTGTGCAGAAGAACGGCTATCAGTATGGGAACGGATATCAATTTTCATACTTGGATATTCCTCCATTACCGCTAAGATTTTATTTAGTTCTGCTGCAGCCTTATCTGTAATATTCCATTTGCCAAGATCAAAATAAATCATGGAAATGTTCAGGGTTTTAGCCAAATCAGTTCCTACCTTAACGCCTTTGATTTCTGGATTTTCTAGTAATGCAATAACTGGTTTCTCCAACTTTAGATCCAGCTTATTTTCTGCCGCTATGGCGATAACAACTGTATTTTCTTTTGGTGGATACAGCTTTTTCTCTGCACGCAAGGTATATTTTTTATTACAGCTACATGTAAAACTATAAGATCCATCATCGGCTGTCTGTACTTTTGCGACTTCTTGATTATCTTCGTCTACAAGTGTAAGCACTGCTCCCGCAATCACAGCACCTGTCTTATTATCCGTAACTGTGCCCGTTAAAGTTCTCTCGCATACCAGTTGTCTGGTTTCTGTAAACCCATAAATATCATCGCTGCCTGCTCCTCCTTTACGGTTAGAAGAGAAATAGCCTTTTCGGGTCACGCTGTTTATAATAAAGGCAAAATCATCTGATCTGGTGTTTACAGGTTCACCTACATTTTGCACTTGACCATAGGTGCCGTCCTGCATCATTTCAGCAACTACAATATCAAGGCCTCCAAGTCCTGGGCGTCCGTCAGTTGCAAAATACAGTTGATTATCCGCAGAGATAAATGGAAAAGTCTCTCTTCCTTCGGTATTGATTTGAGCACCGAGGTTCTCCGGCCTGCCATATGATCCATCAGGGTTGATCAGTACGCTGAATAGATCTGACTGGCCGAATGTTCCCGGCATATCTGACGCGAAATACAGTTTCTTTTCATCCACACTTAGCGCTGGATGCGCTGTACTGTATTCATCGCTGTTAAAAGGAAGCTCTGTTATATTAGTCCAATTCCCGTCAATAAGACTTGCTTTATATAATTTCAGTAATGTGATATTTTGCCCGTCCTTACCGCGTTTTCCATCCAAATAATTATTTCTGGTGAAATACATGGTTTTCCCGTCTTTGGTAAATACAGGAGTCGACTCGTTAAACTTGGAATTAATTTCCTTATTTAACATAAGCGGACTTCCTGTACTACCGTCAGCATTGATTGGGGCAATGTATAGATTGGTAAAACTTTTGTTGGTCCATTTAAAGGTTTTGCCTTCCTTGTTTTCTATCTGTCTTGCAGAGCTGAATACGAGACTGTTTCCTAAAAATGCGCTTCCAAAATCCGAACTCTCTGAATTCACACCTGCAGGATAAATAGCAAATCGTCCTGAATTACCTTTAATCTGCTCAAGATAATTCCTGTTGCCAGCAAAGAGAATCCCACGGGTGTCCACACTGCTCTTTTTGTTGAATTCTTCAAGCATTTTATCTGCCTTCACATAATCACCTGCAGCTTTCAACGACTGAGCGTAACGGTATAAGTATTCAGGCTCCTGCTGTGCAGAAATAGCAAAAAGTCGATCGTACCAAATTGAAGCCTTTGCCAGATCTGCATTAAAATAATATGCATTTCCGAGCCTCTGGAACATCTTCTGATCCTCAAATCCTTTGGCAGCCAGCTTTTCGTAAATAACAATAGCATCTGCGTAAGCATAGTTATTATATTCCTTCTCTGCTTGATCCAGTAGAGCCTGCTGCGCCGATGCGTTGAAAAACAGCAGGGACAGCCCGATAGTATATAGTATTTTCTTAAAGTCCATAATTAGAAAAATCTAGGTGATGTAATTCGGTTATAGCCTTTCATAAACTCAAATCGCAGGAAAATCTCATGCGAACCCGAGTTGTAATTATTCAGCTTGGTGGTTTCACGGTCATAAGCATACCCGATGTACATGCTCTTACTGATCTGAAATCCTGCCATCGCACTCAGCGCAGCACTCCATCGGTACGATACTCCTGCAGCAAACTTATCATTGAAAAGGAAATTGGCTGAAACATCTACTTGAAGCGGCGAACCCTCCACCATCTTGGCAAGGGCCGCAGGTTTGAACTTAATCATCTCATATCTGTCTAGATTAAACACATAACCTGCAATAAGATAATAATTGATTTTTTCCTTATAAATCGCATAATCATTATCATCGTAACGGTTAGTTTGGATAAAATTTGGAACAGAGAGTCCGACATATCCTTTATCAGAATGATAATACACTCCGGCACCTACATTGGGCGTAAACTTATTTTTAAAATTCGAAAACTTTGGGTCTCCCTGATGCTCCATAGTCAGCTTATTAGGGTCCAGATTAAACATATTGGCCGATCCCTTAATACCAAAAGAAAGTTTGGCCTCAGCTGAAGTCTGGATGGAATACGAAATATCCGCTGAGAAATTATTCTCTGAAGTGGGCCCGATTTTATCATTTACAAGAGAGAATCCAAGTCCCAAGCTGCTGTCGCTGATAGGCGTGTTAAGGGATAAAGTGCTTGTTTCAGGTGCGCCATCCAGACCTACCCACTGAGTACGGTACAGTCCAAAAATACTCATCACTCCTCTTGAACCCGCATAAGCCGGGTTTATATTGATGGTGTTATGCATATATTGCGTATACTGCGCATCCTGCTGCGCAAAACCTGCTGCGGAACAAAACAATAATAGTAAAGCTAATTTTTTCATTTATCTATTTTTAATAATGGCTTAACCGATATGGCTAAGCCATTTTTATTTTTATGGAAATATTATTTGGTCAGATATAAATAGCCTGCTTCCTGTTTAGTCTTGGCAGTATCACTCTTATATCTCAGGATATAATAGTAAGTTCCTTCAGGCAGTCCTTCTGATCCTTTCACTGTTGTTCTTCCTTCTGAGTATCCTTTAAAAACAATATCATTGTTGTTGTAATGTTCTCTTTCAAATACCAGAACTCCCCAGCGGTTGAAAATCTGAACTGTATTGTCAGGATAACACTCAATACCTCTGATATAAAATCTCTCATTCATACCGTCTCCGTTTAATGAAACCGCATTATAAATTTTAATACTGCATCCATCCAATTCTATCACAGTTGGATTATTTCCGTTTAGTTCTTTCGAATCCGATGTATCTGATGTAGTGACACCAAGTGGGCTGAGTCCTGAAACGGAAGCTTGATTGGTTACTGAACCAGCATTAATATCTGCTTGTGTAAGTGTATAGGTTCCTGTAAAAGTTGACGTATCGCTCTGTCCTACAGCTAGTGTTATCGGTCCGCCTGTAATTATAACTCCAGGCAGCAGATCTGAAATCTGGATATTGCTCAACGGCACATTTCCAGTATTTTTAACGACAAAGGTGTAAGTTAGCGTTTCACCTGCCTCCACATTGCCGTTTCCGTTCTCGTCATTTACTTTTACTTCCATAATAAGCGCCACAGCTGGTACTTCAACAAACAAGTGAACCGTTGCACTGCTGCAGTTATTAGGATTCGCTTTTTCACAAATTTGGTAGGTTAGATTGTGATCCCCTCCGGCAGTTCCTGGAGCTACGTCAATTGTTCCGTCAGGATTAAGTGTTATACCCTGCGGGAAATTCTGAGCTGTTAGAATCACATCTTGGGCATTTACCGGAAAACCGTTTAAGGTATCGTTGTCTAAAACATTGATTACTTCCAAAGAGCCGTTGATTCCGTCAGCAGCAACCGTATCGTCTTCATTAACCGCCTCTATTCCAAAGACAGGTGAAGCATTACAACCTGCTGAAGCTAAAGGATAATTTACGGTAACTGACTGAGTCGGATTAAGAGTAAACTGCATGGTAACAGATGGTCTGGTCAATTCAAATCCGTCATTGCCCTGCTGCCATTGTCCATTCTGGAATATCCATCCAGGCCAGTCTGTTGGTTTATTCCCTGCATCCACTACAGCACCAGGCCATAAAACCGTTCCGTTTAAAGGCATGTCAGTCTGTGTGGCTACAACACGATTCGCGCTGTCAATCCATCTGATGGTCAACAGTCCTGAAGGGGCAAAATTCTCCGCTTTCACGCTGTATCTCACATATGGAGTATTATCTGAACAATAACTCTCTGCTTCTATACTCATTACCGGAGCAACAACTGTAACGGTAACTGTAGCTGTGGCACAGTTTGCAGCATTCGTTTTTTCGCAGATCTCATAAGTCAATGTATACGTTCCCGCTGGAGCATTCGGAATTAATACCGCTGTTCCGTCAGGCTGTAATGTCAGCACATTGGATGGATCAGGAGTAATTATAGTAAGATTCACCTCATTCGGAGTTAATGGATTGTTGTCCACAGTATCATTGTCAAAAACATTGATCAGTTCCAACTGTTCATTAATACCTACGACTGTTCCAATCTCGTCCCTTATAGCTGTAAGGTTTCTCTTTTCAATTGGAATTATGACTACTGCTGGTGTTGTATCTACAGCACCGTTGTTATCTGTTGCCGTAAATGTAAAGGAATCATTTCCTGAAAAAGTGCCATTAGGATCATACGTAAGTTGTCCTGCCTCCAAAGGCGACAATACCTGACCTGCAATAACTGCTATTCCGTTTAATGCCAAAGTTCCATGTACAGGCAAAGTAACAATTGTAAAGGAAACAATAGTTCCATCTGTATCGGTAGCTGTTAAAGCGTTAACAGCCGTCGGACCTGCGCTTGCCAGAACTGGCGAGTTTGTATCATTATTAGCCACAGGCGCATTGTTCCCCACAGGGATTGTTATAACTGCCGTATTGGATACCGCATTTAAATTATCAAGTGCCGTGAAGGTGAAACTGTCATCTCCTGTAAAATCACCCACAGGATCATACGTAAGCTGCGATGCCTCCAAAGGCGAAAGCACATGCCCCGAAGAAACCGGTGTTCCGTTCAATGCTAGAATTCCATGTAATGGTAATGAAACAATTGTAAACGAAGCAATCGTGCCGTCCGTATCAGAAGCCGTAAGAGCATTTAATGCTGAAGCCCCTGCTAATGAAGCGATGGGAGCATTCACTGCCGAATCTGCTGAAGGAGCATTGTTCCCCACAGGGATTGTTATAGCTGCCGTATTGGATACCGCATTTAAATTATCAAGAGCCGTAAAGGTGAAACTGTCATCTCCCGTGAAATCACCCGCAGGGTCATACGTAAGCTGCGACGCCTCCAAAGGCGACAGCACCTGACCCGCAGAAACCGGTGTTCCGTTTAAAGCCAGAATTCCATGTACCGGCAACGCAGTAATTGTAAAGGAAACAATCGTTCCGTCCGTATCAGAAGCCGTAAGAGCATTTACTGAGGAAGCTCCTGCTGATGAAGCGATGGGAGCATTCACTGCCGAATCCGCTGAAGGTGCATTGTTCCCTACAGGGATTGTTACAACTGCCGTATTGGATACCGCATTTAAATTATCAAGAGCCGTGAAGGTAAAAGTATCATCTCCCGTAAAATCACCCGCAGGATCATACGTAAGCTGCGACGCCTCCAAAGGCGACAATACCTGCCCTTCAGAAACCGGTGTTCCGTTTAAAGCCAGAATTCCATGTACCGGCAACGCAGTAATTGTAAAGGAAACAATCGTTCCGTCCGTATCAGAAGCCGTAAGGGCATTTACTGCTGAAGCTCCTGCTGCTGAAGCGATGGGAGCATTCACTGCCGAATCCGCTGAAGGCGCATTGTTCCCCACAGGAATTGTTATAACTGCCGTATTGGATACCGCATTTAAATTATCAAGTGCCGTGAAGGTGAAACTGTCATCTCCCGTGAAATCACCGGCAGGATCATACGTAAGCTGCGATGCCTCTAAAGGCGACAATACCTGCCCAGCAGAAACCGGTGTTCCGTTCAGTGCTAGAATTCCATGTACCGGCAGGGCAGTAATTGTAAAGGAAACAATCGTGCCGTCTGTATCAGAAGCCGTAAGGGCATTTACTGCTGAAGCTCCTGCTGATGAAGCGATAGGGGCATTCACTGCTGAATCCGCTGAAGGCGCATTGTTCCCCACAGGAATTGTTACAACTGCCGTATTGGATACCGCATTTAAATTGTCAAGTGCCGTAAAAGTAAAAGTATCATCTCCTGTAAAATCACCGGCAGGATCATACGTAAGCTGCGATGCCTCCAAAGGCGACAGCACCTGCCCCGCAGAAACGGGTGTTCCGTTCAGTGCCAGAATTCCGTGCAGAGGAAGAGAAACCACCGTATAAGAAACAATTGTCCCGTCCGTATCAGAAGCTGTAAGGGCGTTTACAGCTGAAGCTCCTGCTGATGAAGCGATAGGGGCATTTACTGCCGAATCCGCTGAAGGCGCATTGTTCCCCACAGGGATTGTTACAACTGCCGTATTGGATACTGCATTTAAATTATCAAGAGCCGTAAAGGTGAAAGTATCATCTCCCGTAAAATCACCCGCAGGATCATACGTAAGCTGCGATGCCTCCAAAGGCGAAAGCACCTGACCTGCAGAAACCGGCGTTCCGTTTAAAGCTAAAGTTCCATGTAATGGTAAAGAAACAATTGTAAACGAAGCAATCGTGCCGTCCGTATCAGAAGCCGTAAGGGCATTTACTGCTGAAGCTCCTGCTGCTGAAGCAATAGGGGCATTCACCGCCGAATCCGCTGAAGGCGCATTGTTCCCCACAGGAATTGTTACAACTGCCGTATTGGATACCGCATTCAAATTATCAAGTGCCGTAAAGGTGAAACTGTCATATCCCGTGAAATCACCCGCAGGATCATACGTAAGCTGCGATGCCTCCAAAGGCGACAATACCTGCCCCGCAGAAACCGGTGTTCCGTTTAAAGCTAAAGTTCCATGTAACGGCAAAGCAGTAATTGTAAAGGAAACAATCGTACCGTCCGTATCAGAAGCCGTAAGGGCATTTACTGAGGAAGCTCCTGCTGATGAAGCGATAGGGGCATTTACTGCCGAATCCGCTGAAGGCGCATTGTTCCCCAC
>Ga0308166_1001995_pt1 | contig 19815 bp, 19 predicted proteins | sample PhyCR2_2_FD_202137 | JGI IMG/M metagenome (GOLD analysis project Ga0308166, IMG submission 202137) | Phyllosphere microbial communities from UC Gill Tract Community Farm, Albany, California, United States - DLSLCC.R2 | ecosystem: Host-associated > Plants > Phyllosphere > Unclassified | place... | reverse complement strand
CCTGCACCTGTCGTTGTCACAGTCGCCAGACTTCACCTCCCTGCGTCGCTGCATGGAAATCGTCGATCCGGCACACAGTTCTCCGACCGCTGAGTGGCCCATGCTGCGCGCCGTGGACGGCCGAGCGCCCCAGCCTTCGATGAGCTCGCGGGCGGTCTACCAGGGCGACCCGACTGTGGTGGCATGTGCCGTGGGGTTGTTTCCCAAGCGCTGATCGTATCGCGCAGCATCAGTCACGCCAGACGGGCAGATCATCAAGGCCCAGTGCCCAATGAGGTTGCCGTGGCCGCAGGCACACACCGCCGACCCAACGCTCATGGCTGGCGTGGTCCAGCCAGCAGGCGTCGCCGTCCAGCACCTGCTGCGCCAGTGGCGTCAACGCCAATACGCGGCGCGGCCACTCCACGTCCGTTTCGGACTCGATCAGCAGCGCCGCCGCCCCATCAATCAATGGGCGCAGCAGCGCATGGAACATCATGTCGCCCAGGAAAGGCAGCGGCTCGCGCTTGGCCATCAACTCGGCAAACACCCGGCCGAAAGGCACAGGCCCGGCCTCGGCGATATACCTCAGGGACAAACGTTCAGTCAGCGATAAACCGTCCTCGATACCCGGCAACTCCTGTAGCTGGCGCCGTAACGCCGGTGCCAGAAAAGGCAGGGCAGGGTGATTGCCATGGGCCAGTTCCGCGAGCTTGAGCGGTGAGCTGTCGCAATAAGCCGCCCAGGTGCGTTTGGCTAATTGCACTGCGTTGTCGTCGATCAAGCGCCGCTGCGGCCAGAGCCAGGCCAGCACATCGGGGGCCAATTGGCCTATACCGATAAATCGCTCGACCCCGGGAATGCGGTCTGCCTCAATCAGCTCCAGCTTGCGCGGCGCCTGCTCAAGACCGGCCAGGGCACGCACCAGGAACAATTGATCGTAGGCGTCCGCCTCGCACCACAGCACACTGTGATCGGCGTTGGCCAAGGTTTGTAGTTGGTCGTATTCATCGTTGACGCGATGCGCGACTTCAGTGGAGTCAAGGGCAAAGGCCTGACTGATAAAGGTACTGCGCATCGCGCGGAACGCTTGGCTGGGCAGTTCACGCACTGGCCCCATGCACAACGGGTCCGTGAGCATCCGGAACTGGCCCTTGAACCCGGCCATCGCTGGCCTCGAAACCAGGGTGGCGGGCGGCAAAGTCGATGGCGTCGACGTGGGCCTTGAGCTTGGGCCAACTGGCGAAGCCCAGCTGTTTGGCGACCTGCCATTGCGCCTGGGACAAGGTTGCGCTGGGGTCTTGGCTTTTCAGGCGCGGCAACAGTTCCTTGGCGCGCTTGCGCTGCTGCTCAAGGTTGAGGCGGCCGTCGGTGTTTGAGGCGAAAGGGCGTTGCGACATACGAGCTCCTTGTTCGAACCTTTTCCGCTTCAAGGTTGGGAGTCGTAGAAATGAGGTAGAGCTGTGATGTCCTGGGCGCAGCCCTTTCCGCGGAAGGTGGCGTGGAGAGCGCCAGGCCGCAAATATAGGCAGCATTGCTATTCGGTGCAACCCAAAAATGTGGGCGCGGGCTTAAGGTTCTTTGTAGGAGCGAGCTTGCTCGCGAAAAACGCACAGGCGCCACGTTTAATCAGGAAACATGCGTTATCGTTGACGTCTTTCGCGAGCAAGCCCGCTCCCACAGTAAGGGCTGTGTTTACTTGTCCTTGCGCGAATCCATGGTCTTTTGATGCTCGGCCAGGAACGGCTGTTCCGCAGGATCAAAACGATCAATCCCGGCCGTAAAGCGATGCCAATAGGGATACAACGGCTGACGACGCGTAACAGCTTCGATGCGTGACGATTGTTCCTCGGTCAGCTTCAGCTCAGTCGCGGCAAGGTTATCGCGCAGGTGCTCTTCGGTTCGCGCACCTACGATCAGCGAGGTGATCCCCGGGCGATCCTTTAGCCAGGCCAGGCAGGTACGGGCGACCGAGACGCCATGCTCATCCCCGACGGCGGCGAGGGTCTCGATAATGTCCAGGGCGCGTTCCTGGTCATGCACATAGGGTTCCGGCCAGCCGCTGCCCTGGCGCGTATTGGCCGGCGGCCGATGCCCGCGGCGGGTCGAGCCGGTCAGCAAGCCTTCGCCCATCGGCCCCCACACCAACGTGCCGACTTGTTGGTCCAGGGCCAGCGGCAGCAATTCGTACTCGGCTTCACGGGATTCCGGGGTGTAGTAGATCTGCTGGGTGATGGGCTTGAGCATGCCGTGCAGCTCAGCCTTGCCCAGGGTTTTCATCATCTGCCAGGCGGTGAAGTTGCTGGTGCCGAAGTAACGGATCTTGCCCGAGCCGACCAACAGACGCAGGGCTTCGAGGGTTTCTTCGATCGGCGTCATGCCGTCCCAGTTATGCAGTTGGTACAGGTCGATATGGTCGGTGCCCAAACGCTTCAAACTGGCTTCACAGGCGCGAATCAAGTGATAGCGCGATGAGCCGGAATTGTTCGGGTTGCTGTCCACCGGGCTGCGGCCCTTGGTCGCCAGCAGGATATCGTTGCGCTTGTCGCCCAGGGCTTTGCCGACCACCTCTTCGGCCAGGCCGTGGGAGTAGAGGTCAGCGGTATCGACCATATTCACCCCGGCATCGAACGCGATATCGAACATGCGCTTGGCCAGGGGCACGTCCACCGCGCCGCATTTTTCGAACTCCGCACGACCGCCAAAGGGCACGGTGCCCAGGATGATTTCCGAAACCAGCAGGCCGGAATGACCCAGTTGTCGGTATTGCATGTCGCCTCCTACTTAACGTTGCACGTGAAGGTGTGAACGATGGGGAGGGCGATAGTTTGAATTTTTTTCATGAAATTGCGACGCCGGCGCCGAGAATTTCGGACAGGTGATTGTTTCGCCCAATGAAATGCTGGATTGTAAATTCTGGTCATTCCGCCGACTGAGGCGGCAGTGGAATATGCCTGGCGTCGATACCCATTCTTTTGGAGCCTTTCATGACCCAGCCTGCGATCAAACTTTATGGTTTTCCATTGTCCGGCCACTCCCATCGGGTCGAGCTGATGTTGTCCCTGCTGGGCTTGCCCAATGAATTTATCCTGGTGGACCTCAAGCAAGGTGCGCATAAAACGCCCGAATTCATTGCTAATCTCAACTGCTTCGGCCAGGTACCGGTGATCGATGACGGCGGTACTGTCTTGGCCGACTCCAATGCGATTCTGGTTTACCTTGCCAGTACCTATGGCAAAGGGCAGTGGTTGCCAGGCGAGCCCGTCGGGCAAGCGCGGGTCCAACGCTGGCTGTCGGCCGCCGCCGGTCAACTCCATGCGGGGCCCGCCACGGCGCGCTTGGCCACAGTGTTTGGCGCCGAGGTGGACACTGTCAGCGCAATCAACCGAGCCTATGCCCTGCTGAACGTGATGGAGCAGCAGCTGGGCGAGAGCCGTTTTCTGGCTGGTGATCAGCCAAGCATTGCCGATATTGCGTTCTATACCTACGTGGCCCATGCGCCGGAAGGCAACGTGTCGCTGGCCGACTACCCTGAGGTGCGTGCCTGGCTTGCCAGCATCGAAGCCTTGCCAGGGTTTGTCGCTATGCCGCGCACGGCGGTGGGGCTGCAATCACAGTAACGATCAAGGGATGGCGATGGACCGATTTCATGAGATGCAGGTATTCCTGGCGGTGGCCGAGGAGGAGGGTTTTGCGGCTGCTGCACGCCGCCTGAAGACCTCGCCACCCAGCGTGACCCGCGCCATTGCCGCTATGGAACAGCGCATCGGTACTCAACTGCTGGCGCGCACCACGCGCAGCCTGCACCTGACCGAAGCCGGCCAGCGTTACCTGGAAGATTGCCGGCGCATCCTCGCCGAATTGGAAGAGGCCGAGGAGGCGGCCGCAGGCAGTTACTCCATCCCTGGCGGCCAGTTGACGGTGACCGCACCGGTGCTGTTTGGCGAGTTGTATGTGGCGCCTGTGCTGGGGGAGTACCTCGACCAGTTCCCCCTGGTGAGCATCAGTGCCTTGCTGGTCGACCGTGTGGTCAATATGGCCGATGAAGGCGTCGATGTAGCGGTGCGTATCGGCCATCTGCACGAACCCGGGCAGCAGGCGGTCAAGGTCGGTGAAGTGCGCCGGGTGGTGTGCGCATCGCCGGCTTATCTGGACCAACATGGGCGCCCGCAGCGGCCTGAGCAATTGCGAGAAGCCAGGATCGTCACCTCATCGTCCAGCCAACTGGTCAGTGAATGGACGTTCGTCGACGCCGGGCGGCCGCTCAAGGTAGCCATTGAGCCGCGCCTGAGCGTTACGGCGAACAATGCCGCAATCAACCTGGCGCGCCTGGGCTGGGGCGTGACCCGGGTGCTGTCCTATCAGGTGGCGGCAGCGGTGGCGGCGGGTGAGCTGGAGCTGGTGCTGGAGGCTTTCGAACCGGCACCGCTGCCGATCCACGTGGTGTTCCAGCAAAACGGCCGCATACCGGCCAAGGTCAATACCTTTGTGGATTTCTTAAGCCAGCGCCTCGGGCAGGACCCGGCCCTGAACCCGGCGACGAAGCGGCGCACCTGATGGAGCGCTTTCGCGATATGCAGTTGTTTGCCGCGCTGGCCGGGCAACCCAGCCTGGCCTCGGCGGCACGCCATGCCCGGGTTTCCGGCCCGACCCTGGTACGAGCGGTTGCGCGCCTGGAGGCACGCTTGCGGGTGGTGTTGCTGCAACGCAGCACACGTGGTGTCAATCTCACCGATGCAGGCCAGGCTTACCTTGCCGACTGTGTACGCCTGCTGGCAGCGGTGGACGCGGCCGAAGCCTCGGCCAACGGCGCCCATGTGCAGGCCCAGGGCAACCTGCGGATATGCCTGCCGTTGCTGTTCAGCCGCTATGTGATGACGCCACTGTTGGCCGGCTATATGGATCACTACCCCGCGGTGCGTGTCATCGCCCATTACCACGACTATTACCCCAACCTGCACGAAGAGGGGGTTGACGTGGCGGTGTGGGTGGGCCAATTGCCCAGCTCGTCGCTGATTGCACGGCAGGTTGGGCAAGTGCGTACCCTGCTTTGCGCCAGTCCCACGTATTTGGCGGCCAAAGGCGAGCCCCGGCATCCGGCCGACCTCAAGCAACATCATCTGATTGCCAGCGCCGAAGCGCTGCGATGGGATTTCCTGCATTACACCCTCAACGCCCGCGCCCGCCTCAGTTGCGCCACGGTGCAAGGCGCGATCAATGCGGCGGTGCAGGGCGCGGGGGTGATTCGTTGCCTCAGTTACCCGGTTCATGATCACCTCATAAATGGCCAACTGCGTGGTGTTTTGCCGGCCTTTGAACTGCCGCCGCTGCCGGTGCATGTGATCTACCGCGAAGGCCGCCATGCGCCGATGCGCGTGCGCAGTTTTGTCGACTACTGCGTCACCGCATTGCGCGAGCATCCGGCGTTTCAGTTGGAGTAATAGTGGATTGCCCAGGGTGGGCATTCTCTGCAGGGTTGGGTAGGCGCAGCATTCGGTTATCAACCAGAGGTGATCGCCATGAACTCGATCGAACAATCCCCTTGGCATGTCGGCGAACGGCAATTGCAGGAAAGTGCAGGCGTCGCCGAACGCATGGCCATGATCGGGCCAAAGGTCATTCGTGATCATTTGCCCGAGCAGCACCGTGATTTTTATCCGTTGTTGCCTTACCTGATCCTGGGCGTGGTGGACGCACAGGGAATTCCCTGGGCGACCATGCTGGAGGGGGCGCCCGGGTTTGCCCATTCACCGGATCCACAGACGCTGCAGGTCGACAGCCTGCCTTGCAAAAGCGATCCCGCCTCGGCTGGCATCACCCATGGCGCGTCTGTTGGCCTGCTTGGCATTGACCTCAATACCCGCCGCCGCAACCGCATGAATGGCCGGATCGGAGCGTTGGGTCATGACGGCTTTGCGGTGAACGTGGTGCACACCTTCGGCAACTGCCCCAAGTACATCCAACTTCGGCCTGTCGCTGGGATTGCGCGCAAACCTGGCGATACAGCGGAGCGCAGCACCAGCCTGGACGCCGCCGCCCAAACGCTGATCCGCAACGCCGACACCTTCTTTGTCGCCAGCTACGTGGACCAGCCCGGCGAGCGCTCGGTGGATGTTTCCCATCGCGGCGGCAACAAGGGGTTTGTGCGGGTGGAAGGCAACGTGCTGAGCATCCCCGATTTTGCCGGCAACCTGTTTTTCAACACCCTCGGTAACCTGCACGCCAACCCGGTAGCGGGGTTGTTGTTTGTGGATTTTGAAACCGGCGACGTGCTGCAAGTGGCGGGGCGTACATCGTTGATTCTCAGCGGGCCGCCAGTGGCCGAGTTCGAAGGCGCGCAGCGCTTGTGGACGGTGACGGTGGAGCACGTGGTCCGCCGTCCGGCAGCATTGGCACTGCGCTGGCAGTTCGCAGAGTTTTCACCGCACAGCCTGGCGATGGGCACCTGGTAGCCTGGCCCGCGCTCCCAGGCACAGCTACCTCACTGATGCAGTGAGATCAAATGTGGGATGTCATTGCTTGTTGAATTTGCGTTTATTCATCAGCCAGCGCTTCACCCATTAAGATGTTGCTGGATGTTGAACCGTCAGCGAGGGCAGTTTCTCTGGGTTAGCCTTGCCTTCCTACTGACAAACAAGGATTGGTCATGCAACGAAAGGTCATTAATCCCACGACAGTATTCAACTCCCTGCAATACGGCTTCAGCCAGGCCATGGAAGTGCCGGATGGCAGGCGAATCATGCTTTCCGGGCAGGTGGGCGTGGATGCTCAAGAGCGCACGGTGGGCCCAGGCATTGCCGAGCAGACGGCCATGGCGTTGGACAATGTCGAAAAGGTGCTGGCCGAGGTGGGGGGTGATCTGTCCCATGTGATCATGCTGCGGCTGTATATCGTCGAAACTGCCCGGGAGCAGCAGGAGCCGATTGCTGAAGCGCTGCGCCAGCGCTTCGCACATAACCCGCCGCCGTCTTCGTGGATTATGGTCAGTGGGTTGTCGTTGCCGCAGTGGTTGATCGAGGTGGAGGCGGAGGCGGTGGTTCCGTTCAGTTAGGCGAGCGCTTTTTTTGAAAGCAGCAAGTAGTGGCTGACAAAGACAGCTATCTCACTGATGCAATGCGATCAAAATGTGGGAGGGGGCTTGCTCCCGATGAGGTGGTGCCAGTCAACACATCGGTGACTGACCCAACGCCATCGGTAGCAAGCCCCAATGCCAGTCAGTTAGGCTTTTGTAGGAGCGAGCTTGCTCGCGAAAAAATCACAGGCGCCGCGTTTATTCAGGAAACACGCGTTATCGTTGACGTTTTTCGCGAGCAAGCTCGCTCCTACAGAGATTGGGGCAAGCCCCCTCGCACTGCGCTACCCGATTCAATACCGAATCATCACCGACTTAAGCTCGGTGTAATCCTCAATAAACGCACTGCCAAACTCCCGCCCAACCCCCGAAGACCGGCTGCCGCCAAACGGCACTGCCGGGTCGAGCAAGGTGTGCATGTTTACCCACAAGGTGCCTGCCTTGATGGCCGGGATCATGCGCAGGGCCTTGCCCAAATCGTTGGTCCACAGGCTGGCGCTCAACCCGTAGGGCCCGTGGTTCATCAGCGCCAGCAGTTCGTCTTCGCTGTCGTAGGGCAGGAAGGTGGCGATGGGGCCGAAGGTTTCTTCGTTGAGCAGGGTGTCGTGCAGGTGGTTGGCGAGGATCACCGTGGGTTCGACGTAGCAACCAGGCCGATCGATAAGGTGGCCGCCGTGGATGATCGTGTTGTTCTCGGCGCGGGCCTGGTTGAAGTAGCCGAGCAGTTTGTGCTGGTGCTGCTGGTGCGTGACCGGGCCGAATTCGGTGTGTTCGTCCAGGGGCGAGCCGATGTTCAGGCGGCCGAGGCGCGCCTTGAGTTTTTCCAGCACGGCGTCGATCTGTGAGCGGTGCACGAAGAAGCGTTCGGCCGCCGCGCAGATTTGCCCCGAGTGCAAGAAGCCCGCTTCGATGATGCCGTCCACTGCCTTGTCCACGTCCATATCGGGCAGGAAGCCGGCGGCATTCTTGCCACCCAGTTCCAGGGTTGCACGGGTGAGGCCGGCGCCCATGGCGCTGCGGCCGACGGCGATGCCGGTGGGCACTGAGCCGGTGAATGAAACCTTGTGCGTGCCGGGGTGTTCCACCAGCCCCTTGCCGACATGTCCGCCGCCGGTCAGCACATTCAGCACACCCGCCGGCAGCCCGGCGTCGATGGCCAGTTCAGCGATGCGCAGCAGGGTCAGCGGCGTGAATTCGCTGGGCTTGATGATGATGCTGCAGCCGGTCACCAGCGCCGAGGCGAGTTTCCAGATGGCGATCATGGTCGAGAAATTCCACGGCACGATGCCAACCACCACGCCCACCGGCTCGCGCAGGGTAAAGGCGGTGTAGCGCTCGCCATTGAATGAAGGCAGGGATGGGGTCAGGGTCTGGCCGCTGAGCTTGGTGGCCCAGCCAGCGTAGTAGCGCAGGAAGTGCGCGGCCTGATCGACCTCGAAAGCGCGGGAAATCTGGATGATCTTGCCCGACTGGCAGGTTTCGATCTGCGCCAGTTCTTCACGGTGCTGTTCCAGCAGATCGGCCAGTTTGAGTAGCACGTTGCCGCGGATCGCGGGCGCGGCCTGGGACCATTGCTGGAAACCACGGTTGGCGCAAGCGACCGCGGCGTCGATATCCGCCAGGTCAGCGTCGGCCACTTCGGCGATTACCTGCCCGGTGGCAGGGTTGATGACGTTCAGGGTTTGATCGGCGTGGCTGCGCACGCTGACACCGTCGATAAACAGCCCATGGCGGCGACGCAAAAAGGCTTCGACTTGAGGCAGCAACGGGATATCGCTCATGGCAGGTTCCTGGCAATTCACAAAAGAAAACCCGAGGGTAACCAACGCACCAATAAGCGGCTTGACTGTGCCTGCCAGGTTTTATGCCTGTGCCTGCCGCGCCTGTGAAAAGTACAAGCTTGCCTGCCGAACGTGCATTTCCCGCCTGCACGGCCCGTTCGATACTGGCCCTGCATCCAGCGCCGTTCCGCAATCCGGAACGCCTGTCGGACTTCCAATAATAAGCAGGGCCGTCCATGAAAAAGCCAAACCCGCTCCTTGAAGACCTCAAACCCCTTTTGCCGGCCATTGCCGCGAATGCCAGCCGTGCCGAGCAACTGCGCCAGGTACCGGATGAAAATATCGCCCTGCTCAAAAGCATCGGCCTGCACCGTGCCTTTCAGCCGAAGGCCTTCGGCGGCCTGGAACTGACGCTACCCGAATTCGCCGACTGCATCGCCTTGCTCGCCGGCAGTTGCGCCAGTACCGCCTGGGCCATGAGCTTGTTGTGTACTCACAGCCACCAACTGGCGCTGTTCTCGGCCCAGTTGCAGCAGGAAATCTGGGATGCCAACCCGGATGCCACGGCCAGCAGCAGTATTGCGCCGTTCGGTCGGGTGACCGAGGGCGAGGGCGGGGTGTACTTCAGCGGTGAGATGGGCTGGAGCAGCGGCTGTGACCATGGCGAGTGGGCGATTGTCGGCTGCCGTCGCCAGAACGCCGAAGGCACCCAGGATTACTGCTTTGCTGTGTTGCCGCGCAGTGACTATCAGATTCGTGACGACTGGTTTGCGGCCGGCATGAAAGGCAGCGGCACCAAGACCCTGATCATCGACAACGCCTGGGTGCCCGAACACCGTATCCAGAAGGCCAAGGATATGATGGAAGGCAAGTCCGCAGGCTTTGGCCTCTACCCCGACAGCCAGATTTTCTATGCGCCGTATCGGCCCTATTTCGCCAGTGGCTTCTCCACCGTCAGCCTCGGTGTGGCCGAGCGTATGCTGGAGGTGTTTCGCGAAAAAACCAGGACGCGGGTACGCGCCTACACCGGTGCCGCCGTCGGCGCAGCCACCCCGGCGTTGATGCGCCTGGCCGAGTCCACCCACCAGGTCGCCGCCGCCCGGGCGTTCCTGGAAAAAACCTGGCAGGAACACGCCGAACACAGCGCCGCCCACCGTTACCCCACGCGCCAAACTCTGGCGTTCTGGCGCACCAATCAGGGTTACGCCACCAAGATGTGCATCGAAGCGGTAGACCGCCTGTTCGCCGCTGCGGGCGGGAATGCCTGGTTCGAGCACAACGAGATGCAGCGCCTGTTCCGTGATTCCCATATGACAGGCGCCCATGCCTATACCGACTACGACGTGTGCGCGCAGATCCTCGGCCGTGAGCTGATGGGCCTGGAACCCGACCCGAGCATGGTCTAGCCGCGTCTATCACCCCATCACAATAAGGGCGGCCACTCGCGGCCACCCGGGAGTCTTGCATGTCTGACGTTTTCGACCCACGGGCCTTTCGCCGCGCCCTCGGCAACTTCGCCACCGGTGTGACGGTGGTCACTGCCGCCACCGCTTCCGGGCACAAGGTCGGCGTGACCGCCAACAGTTTCAACTCGGTGTCCCTGGACCCGCCGCTGGTGCTGTGGAGCATCGACAAGCGCTCCAACAGCCATGCAGTGTTCGAGGAGGCCAGTCATTTTGCGGTGAACGTGCTGGCGGCGGACCAGGTGCATCTGTCCAACAACTTTGCGCGCCCCCGTGAAGACCGCTTCGCCCTGATCGAATACGAGCCGGGGGAGGGCGGCTCGCCGGTGTTCGCCGATTGCTCGGCGCGCTTTCACTGTGAGAAGTACCAGCAGATCGATGGCGGCGATCACTGGATCATGATCGGCAAGGTGGTGGCGTTCGATGACTTCGGCCGTGCGCCGTTGCTCTATCACCAGGGCGCCTACGCCGAGGTCCGGGCGCTGCCTCCCTGCGCGCCCGAGGTGGTTCAGAACGGTACGGCCACCACCAACTGACTGTAGACATTGGTGCCGTTGCCGCCGACCTGGTTGCCGCCGGTGTCGGCCGCTTTATCGGGTTTGTACAGGCCCAGCAGCGGCGTGATGATCAGGTGGTCGTTCACCGCCCATTCGGCGTACAGGTCCAGTTCGCGGCCATCCAGGTTCAACTGGCCACGGGTGCTGACGGTGTTGTAGTCAAAGAACAGTGCGCCGAGGGTGAGGTTGTCCAGCGGCTTGACCTTGAGCGCTACGTGCTGCACCGCTGTGTTGCTGTTGAATGGGCCTGAATAGTTGCCCGCCACTTCGCCCTGTACCCAGGTGCCGTAGCCGCGGTTGAAGCCTGAGAACATGCCATCCCAGTTTTTCGAATAACGTGCGTAGCGGTAGGTCAGGTCCGGTGACCAGGGCAGGTGGGCAAAGGTGTAGCCGGCTTCGATGTAACCGGCGTTTTGCTGGCTGTCACGCCTGTCCTGGCGGGCCAGTTCGAAGGCGAAGTGGGCGTTGTCGATGCCGGCACTGCCGGCGCCGCGCAGGCTGTAGAGGTTCATGCCTTTGCGCTGGCGCTGCAGGTCGGTGGCGAAGCGCTCGTCCACGTCGATGCCGTGAATGTAAGTCAGCCCCAGGGTGCCCGGCGCGGCGCTGTACTCCAGGGTGCCGGCGGCCATTTCGGTGAGGGCCTGGGCGCGGTTGTCGGATTTGATCCACATCAGGCTGCCATGCACGCCGTCCTTGCCACCCAGGCGAATCACCGCAGTCTTGTCGAAGGCATGACGTGCGGCAATGTAGTAGGCGCCGCCGCGATTGAACTCGCCGTCGCCTACGCCATTGCCGAGGTTGGGGCCGTCGTCGTTGATGATGAAGCCGTCGCCCAACAGGATGATCTGGCGGCCAAACGACAGGTCTACCCCGTCCTTGCCCAGCGCCGGGAACAGCTCGCCGGAGCGCCAGCCCGCGAAGGCTTCGTCAAACTTGGTGGTGCGCTCCGTGCCGTTGGTCAACCCCGACGCATCGCCGTCGCCCCAGGTGCCGGAACTCACCAGGTTCGCCGTGCCGTACACGCCGCCCAGGTTGCCCAGGCTCTGCTCGACACTCAGGCCGTACTTGATGAACCCCTCGCGCCAGGTTGAGCCGCCGCTGCGGCCATCGTAGTTCTTCGGGCTGTTGAACAGGCCGTAGACGGCAAGGAAGTTGCCGGTGACCTGGGTGTCGGTATCGGCATACAACTCGATGGCCTGGGCGCGGCCGACCAGCAGTGCAATGCCCAGGCCGACCGCCTGGCGCAGGCGGCGATTTTTCAGTGTGTGCTCCATTGTTATTGTCCCCATCTTGGTTAAGAGTGAGGGCGCATTAGGGCGAGCGGTCGCAGATCAAGTCTTTCATATGCGTGCCAGGCAGTTGACCCTGGCCGCCAGGCGATACGCCGTGGCAGGCAGCAACAAAACCTTCGGCAGACAGGGGCAAGACGATCGAGCCAGGTGGGGCGCAGAGTGCCGACACACTAAAAAAACCGCTTTCGAGGACCCCACCATGTCGATCAACGACCGACTCACCGCGCACCTCAACCGGGGCACGGTAGGTTTCCCCACCGCGTTGGCCAGCACCATCGGGCTGATCATGGCAAGCCCGGTGATCCTCACCGCCACCATGGGTTTTGGCATCGGCGGCAGCGCCTTTGCCCTGGCGATGCTGATCGCCGTGGTGATGATGCTGGCCCAGGCGACGACCTTCGCCGAGGCCGCCTCGATACTGCCCACCACCGGCTCGGTGTACGACTACATCAACTGCGGCATGGGCCGGTTCTTTGCGATTACCGGCACTTTGTCGGCGTATCTGATCGTGCATGTGTTCGCCGGTACCGCCGAAACCATCCTCGCCGGGGTCATGGCCCTGGTGAACTTCGAACACCTCAATACCCTGGCAGAATCGGCCGGCGGCTCGTGGCTGCTGGGCGTGGGCTTCGTGCTGGTGTTCGGGGTGCTGAATGCCTTCGGGGTCAGCGCGTTTGGCCGGGCAGAGATCATCCTCACGTTCGGCATGTGGACCACCCTGATGGTGTTCGGTGTGCTGGGCCTGATCGCCGCGCCGGCGGTGCAACTGGATGGCTGGTTCGGGGAATCACTGGTGGGCACCGACCTGGTCACCGTGCTGTCGCTGGTGGGCATGGCGATGTTCATGTTCGTCGGTTGCGAGTTCGTTACCCCGCTGGCCCCGGACCTGCGCCAGTCGGCCAAGGTGATGCCCAGGGCGATGATGCTCGGGCTGATGGGCGTGGCGACCTGCATGTTCATCTATGGCGCTGCGATGAAACGCCAGGTGGAAAACGTGGTGCTCGACGCCGCCTCCGGCGTGCACCTGTTGGACACACCCATGGCCATCCCCCGGTTCGCCGAGCAGGTGATGGGGCAGATCGGGCCGCTGTGGCTGGGTATCGGCTTCCTGTTCGCCGGTGCTGCGACCATCAATACCTTGATGGCCGGTGTGCCGCGCATCCTCTACGGCATGGCGGTGGATGGCGCGTTGCCGAAGGTGTTCACCTACCTGCACCCGCGCTTCAAGACGCCGTTGCTGTGCATTCTGGTGGCGATGCTGATCCCGTGCCTGCACGCGCTGTACCTGGGCGGCAATACCGACAACATCATGCACCTGGTGTTGGCGGCGGTGTGCGCGTGGAGTTTTGCTTACCTGTTGGTGACGCTGTCGGTGGTGATCCTGCGTATTCGCCGTCCGGACCTGCCCCGGGCCTATCGCTCGCCGTGGTTCCCGCTGCCGCAGATCGTCTCCAGCATCGGCATCCTGCTGGGCATGTGGTTTATCACCCCGCCCGGCATGAACCCGGCTGACATCTACGTGCCATTTGGGGTGATGCTCGGTGTGACCGCGACCTATGCGTTGTTCTGGACCCTGGTGGTGCAGAAGGTCAACCCCTTCAAGCCCGCCTGCGTTGAGGAGGTGTTGGCCAAGGAATTCAGCCACGAACCGGGACCTGCCCATGACGGTTATAACGACTTTGCGGCAAAAACTGTATGAGCTGTTCAGCGCAGACCGTGCACCGAGCGGTTATCGACCTGGAGTGACCCTGACGCGCTTGCGGCGTGATCTGGGCCTGGCGACGCTTGAAGTGGACGGTGTGAACTTCGAGATTGTCGAGCGCACCGAGTCGCAGTTGTTGATGCACCTGGTGCTGACCGAGTGCGTCCTGCGCGTATCGGCTTCAGCGAGTGGCGCTGGCAGCTTCGAGGTGCACCATGGCGGCGCTATTCGGCGCAACGGTATCCGCGTGCGTCGGCGCTCCGGCAGCCAGGCTCTGGCGTGTGAGCTACAGGCGCGTTTGCTGGCCGACAGCGGGTTGTTCCAGGCGCTGATGCCGCTGGATTTCAAGCGCCTGCGCATTGATCTCAAGGACCGGCAATGGTGTGTGCGCCTGGAGCATATGGGCGGCAGTGAGGTGGTCAACCGGATGCCTGCGTTTCGGCGTTATATTGCTGTAAGCCCTGAGCAACGCAACCATTTACTGGCGGCGTTGGCGGGTATCAAGCGGGCGCTGTCGACGCTGTGATTGGCATCATTAGTGCTTCTGCAAAGGGCAAACAGGTTGTTGTTGCGTGCATATAGATAACATGTTAACTATTGCATCAGAACAACAAAAAGAACGCCACTGCGGAGACACCCCCATGAGCATCCCACAGCATGCACCCGACGGGCTCGACAGCTGGAACCGCGAACTGCGCGCCGCGTGCGGTCACTTCGATACCGAACTGGCCTTCAACCGTTCGCTGTTTATTGGCGAGATCCACAACTTGCCCCGTGGCCTGGCCATCCTGCGCACCAATGCCGGGCTGATCAAACGCCCGACGCACCACGCCGATCACGATAATGACCAGGAGTGCTTCCTGGTCAGCCAGCGCAGCGGCTATTCGCAGATCACCCAAAACGAGCAGACCGTGCAGCTGGCCCCCGGCGAGATGCTGTTGATGGACTCGGTGGGCTCGATCGAAATCACCCCCTTTGGTTTGATCGAACATGCCTCGCTGTCGTTGCCGCGCACCGAGGTGTGCAAGCACTTGGGCGGCCAGGCGCTGGCGTTCGGCAAGATCTCCTCGACCAAAGCCTGTGGGCGTATGTTGCATGTGCTGATGGATCAACTGTGCAAGGACGACACTGATGACGACGCCACGCAAGTGGACGCGCTGCAGGCGGCCTTTGTGTCGCTGCTGGGCTCGGCGCTGGAGCAGGGCGATGAGTGCCGCGAGGGCATTGCTGCGTTGCAGGGCAATAATCTGCGCAGCTATGTGCAAAAGGTCATTGATGAGTCGTTGGGCCAGCCTGGCCTGAGCCCGATTGGCCTGGCCAACCGCCTGAATATCTCGGTGCGGCACCTGTACCGTTTGTTCGAGGAACAGGACGACAGCGTCTGCCGCTACATCCAGCGCGCACGGCTCAAGCGCAGTGCGGACGACTTGACCAACCCCTTCCTGCGTAGCGAGTCGATCACCTCGATTGCCTACAAGTGGGGCTTTACCGACTCGGCGCACTTCAGCCGTTCGTTCAAGAAGCAGTTCGAGGTGTCGCCCAAGGATTTTCGCTCCAGCCGGTTGCAAGAGGTGGGGGCATAAACAGGTCCTTCAGGCTGCAGGAGATCCAATGTGGGAGGGGGCAAGGCGTTTTGTAGGAGCGAGCTTGCTCGCGAAATACCCACAGGCGCCGCGTTCATTCAGGAAGCACGCGTTATCGTTGACGTTTTTCGCGAGCAAGCTCGCTCCTACATTTAGTTCGGGTTTCAGATTTCGGGCAAGGTAGAGCCACCATCGACCACCAAGGTCTGCCCGGTGATATAGCCAGCCAGGTCAGAAGCCAGGAACAACATCGCGCCGGCAATATCCGCAGCCGCGCCCAAACGCCCCAGTGGCACACGGCTGGCGATGCTCTCATTCAGCGCGGCATCGCCCAGGTTGCTCATCGCCGGCGTGGCGATCATGCCCGGTTCCACGCCATTGACCCGCACATTCAACGGCGCCAACTCCAGTGCAGCATTACGGATAAACCCATTCACCCCCGCCTTTGACGCCGCATAGTGGCTCAGTCCCGGATAACCCACCCGATTGCCGGTGACCGAAGACGTCACCAGCACGCAACCCCGGCCTTGCGCGCGAAACATCGGCAGCGCCGCCTGAGTGAGCCAGAACAACGCTGACAGGTTCACCGCCAACGTACGCTGAAGGATCGCCGGGGTGATATCGGCAAACGCGGTCAGCGGAAAATACCCGGCGTTGTGCACCACGATATCCAGTTGCGCCAAGCCTTGAACGCAGGCAAACACCGCCTCGGCTTGCGCCAGGTCAACACCTGCGGCCTCGACTTGGTAACCCTGCGCGCACAGCTGCGCGGCGATAGTTTCGGCTTGTTCCAGCAGGCGATCGGCAATCACCACCCGCGCACCGCGTTCGGCAAAGGCCTGGACGATGCCCAGGCCAATCCCTTGGGCGCCGCCGGTGACCAGCACGACTTGGTCGCTGAAATCCAGGTCATTGGGCATGGGCAGGCTCCAGGCGCGTAAACGCCAGCGTCGGCACGTCGACGATGCTGGACCCACCGTCCGCCACCAACGTAGCCCCGGTAATGATCGATGCGTCGTCGCTGGCCAGGAAGCGGCATGCCTTGGCGATCTCTTCGGCCCGGGCGGCGCGGCGCAGCGGCACATCGGCACACACGCGCTCGTACGCCTGCTGCAAGGTGTCGCCGTACGCTTCCATCAACGGCTGCATCTCGGCATCGGCCATCGGCGTGTGCACCCAGCCCGGGCACACCGCGTTCACGCGCACGCCGTGGGGGCCGTAGTCTCGTGCCAGCGAGCGATTGAGCCCGAGCAACGCATGTTTGGCCGTGGTGTAGCCGCACACCTCGGGCCCCGCCGCGAGCGAGGCGATGGAGCCGATCAGCACGACACTGCCGGCGCTTGCCTGCAACAGCGGCAGGCAGGCGCGGGCACTGTAGAACGCGCTGTCCAGGTTACTGCGCAGCGCCGCTTCCCACGTAGACGGGCTGGTCTGGGTCGCGCTGCCCAGGCCATGGCCGCCGGCACACGCCAGCAGCACATCGATACGCCCGAAGTGGGCGTGAATCTCGCGGATAAAGCCCTCCCAGGTGTCGGGGCAGGCGGCATCGCCCACCAGGATCAGGCCGCCGCTGGCCTGCGCTACCTGTTCCAATGGCTCGCGGCGCCGGCCGATCAGTACCAGTCGTGCGCCTTCCTGCGCGTACAGCCGGGCACAGGCGGCGCCGATGCCGGTGCCGGCCCCGGTGATCACCACCGTGCGCGGCTCAGTCACGGGGGTACTCCGTGCGGTTGAGCACCTGGCAGTAGGAACTGATCGGGAAGTTCGACAGCGCGTCGAAGGATGCCCCGGCGTAGCCGAAGATCTTGCCGTCGCTGCGGTGTTGTTGCAGGTCGATCAGCACCAGGCCGAGGGTGGGCACGATCTTCTCCTGCCAGACGAACAGGTACAGCTGCTCGGCGATCTTGTAGTAATGGCAGCGGTCGGTGTCGCACAAGCCTTTCTCCACACCCTCAAGGCATTGCCAGGCGTAGAACTGCGGGTTGAGGTAGATGTGCTCGTAGACCTCGCTGGGGCTGTAGCGGTAGTGGTTGCGCAGGCCCACCAGTTCGTCGGTGGGAGCGTGCAGGCAATGGCCCTCCTGCCACGGCCGGTCGAGGCTGCCGTGGAGGAACTCGGCGTGCACCGAGGTCAGCGGTTTGCCGGCCAGGGCGCGGTGGTAAAGACCTTCGTGGGTCTCTGCCGGCTCCGGCATACGGCCAATCACCGCGGTAAAGGACGCAGTCGGCGTGTCCAGCACCAGGCTGATCGACCAGCTTTGCCCGGCCTCGTGCTTGATGAAGTCCACCAGGTACAGGCCCGGGCGAATCGAGCTGGCGCGGTAGGCTGCACTGCCGCTGGAGTGACCGTCGGCGGCGTGCCAGGCCAGGCGCTCCTGTTCGAAGCGATGCTCGATCTGCCAGCCATTGGCAAAGTGCAGAGTGAAGGTCTGGCCCGCCAGGTCGGCGAGGGTCGGCAGGATGAACGCTTCGGGTGCAAAACCGTCGGCCAGGGCGCCCACGGTGATCCAGTCAGAAGAAGTGCTCATGGCAAGGCTCCTTAAACGACGGCGAAGTAGTGTTTGACGAAACTCTCACTCACCACTTCCCACAGCACCGGCGTGCCCTTGGTCACAAACCAGCTGTCACCGGCCTTGTAGCGGGTGGACTGGCCGGTGGACTCATCGGTGAGTACCACCTCGCCGGTGACCACGGTGGCTTGTTCGGCGAAGGGATAGACCATGCGGAACTTGCCCCGGGTGGTGCCGAAATAGGCGCTGCTGACCGCATCGGTGGGGGCGCCGAAGGTCATCTTGCCGAAGGCGCGCACCTCGCCTTCAAGGATCTGCGAGCCGAGGTCGGCCACGGTGCCCCAGGCATCGAGTTCCGACAGCTGGACGTTATGTTTGATAGCAGTAAGGGTCATGGCAATTGCTCCTGATAAATACAACATTATTTTTTGTAGGAGCGAGCTTGCTCGCAAAAAACGTCATGACACCGCGATTAACCTGAGTGCCCGCATTATCGTTGACGTTCTTCGCGGGCAAGCCCGCTCCTACAGGGGTTAGCGACGCCCGTTCCAGTAGCCGGACAATTGGTGCCAGGATTTGCCCGCCGTCAGCAGCAGCGGGCGAATTGCGTCCTTGCCGATGATGGTCGGGCGGCGGATCGAGCTGACCAGGTCATAGCGTGCCGAGCCTTCGCTCATGCCTTCGGCCAGGACCTTGCAGATGATGTGGCTGGGCGTGACGCCAAAGCCTGAATAGCCCTGCACGAAAAACGCATTGCTGCGCCCCGGCAAGGTGCCGATCTGCGGGAACAGATTCGGGCTGCACGCCATCGGGCCGCCCCAGGCCAGGTCGATTTTCACGTCCTTGAGGTAGGGGAAAATCTTCAGCATCAGGTGGCGGTTCCAGGCTTTCAGGTCGCCGGGAATATGCTCCACCAAAGGCGTCGCGGCGCCGAACAGCAGGCGGTTTTCATTGGTTACGCGGTAGTAGTCGATCACCGGGCGGATATCGCTGTAGGCGCCACGGATCGGGCTGATGCGCTGGATCAATTCTTCGGACAACGGCTCGGTCATCATCTGGAACGCGTAGGTGTTGATGGTCGAGCGGTGCAGTTCCGGTTCGAGCTTGTTGAGAAAGCTGTCACAGGCCCACAGCAACTTGCCCGCGCGTACCGAACCGCGCCCGGTGCGCACGGTGATGCGTTCGCCGTAGCTGACCTCCAGGGCCGGGCTGTTCTCAAAGATCCTTACCCCATGGCCGGCCAGCGCGATGGCCTCGCCCAGCAGCAGGTTCAGCGAATGCACATGCCCGCCGCCCATGTGCAGCAGGGCGCTGGTGTAGGCGTTGGATCCGATGATCTGCTGCACATCCGAGCCGCCGAGAAAGCGAATCTCATGCTGGCTGTTGACCGACTTGAAGTCTTTTTCCCAAGCGCGCAGGGTTTTTTCCTGGCGGGCGTTGAAGCCCATATAGCCGTAGCCGTGGCAGAAATCGGCATCGATGTTGTACTTGGCGATGCGGTTCTTGATGATATCTGCGCCCAGGTCGCTGATCTCGAATACCTGGCGCAGGCCGTCTTCGCCCACGTCCTTCTTGATCTTCTCCAGGTCATGGCCGATGCCCGCCATGATCTGCCCGCCGTTGCGGCCGGTGCCGCCAAAGCCCAGGTAGCGAGCTTCCAGCACCACGATATTGGTGATGCCCTTTTCCGCCAGTTCCAGCGCGGTGTTGATCCCGGAAAAGCCGCCGCCGATCACCACGACGTCTGCGTCGATGTCTTGCTCCAGGGTGGGGAAGCTGAGGTTGTATTTCTTGGTGGCGGTGTAATACGTAGGGGTTTCGATGTTGATCATGGCGCAGCCTGAAAAAGTGAAGGAAGGCGCTAAAGCGGATGCCTC
>Ga0308166_1001988_pt1 | contig 19855 bp, 17 predicted proteins | sample PhyCR2_2_FD_202137 | JGI IMG/M metagenome (GOLD analysis project Ga0308166, IMG submission 202137) | Phyllosphere microbial communities from UC Gill Tract Community Farm, Albany, California, United States - DLSLCC.R2 | ecosystem: Host-associated > Plants > Phyllosphere > Unclassified | place... | reverse complement strand
GCAACCCGAACGGCGTGAGCGCCACGCTGCGCGGCGCCGCCGTCGCGCTGCCCCAGGTGCCGGGCAAGACCATTTCTCGCGTGACCCTGAAATAAGCTTGAACCAATAATCGGAAACACCATGAATGCCATGAATCTGCCCATTCCTTCCGGTCCGATGGCGCGCCGCGCCAGCCGCCGCGTGCTTGTCCAGCATGGCGCGCGCAAGGTCTGGATCGGTGGCGACGCACCGGTGGTGGTGCAGTCGATGACCAACACCGACACCGCCGACGTGATCGGCACCGCCATCCAGATCAAGGAACTGGCGCGCGCCGGCTCCGAGATGGTGCGCCTCACCGTCGACAAGCCGGAAGCCGCCGCCGCCGTGCCGGCGATCCGCGAGCAACTCGACCGCATGGAGGTGGACGTGCCGCTGGTCGGCGACTTCCACTACAACGGCCACATCCTGCTGCGCGACTTCCCCGAGTGCGCGGCCGCGCTGTCGAAATACCGCATCAACCCGGGCAACGTGGGGCAGGGCGCCAAGCGCGACACCCAGTTCGCCCAGATGATCGAAGTGGCCATCAAGCACGACAAGCCGGTGCGCATCGGCGTCAACTGGGGCAGCCTCGACCAAAGCCTGCTGGCGCGCATCATGGACCAGAACGCCGCGCGTGCGAACCCGTTCAGCGCCCAGGCCGTGATGTACGAAGCCCTGATCACCTCGGCCATCGAGAACGCCGTGCGTGCCGAGGAAGTCGGCCTGGCGAAAGACAAGATCATCCTGTCGTGCAAGGTCTCGGCGGTGCAGGACCTGATCGCGGTCTACCGCGAACTGGCGCGCCGCTGCGACTATCCGCTGCACCTCGGCCTGACCGAGGCCGGCATGGGCAGCAAGGGCATCGTCGCTTCGACCGCGGCCTTGTCGGTGCTGCTGCAGGAAGGCATCGGCGACACCATCCGCGTGTCGCTGACGCCGGAACCGGGCGGCGACCGCACGAAGGAGGTCGTGGTGTCGCAGGAAATCCTGCAGACCATGGGCCTGCGCAAGTTCACCCCGATGGTGATCGCCTGTCCGGGCTGCGGCCGCACCACCTCGACCGTGTTCCAGGAACTGGCCGACAACATCCAGAGCTTCCTGCGCGAGCAGATGCCGGAATGGAAGAAATCCTACCCGGGCGTGGAAGCGATGAACGTGGCCGTGATGGGCTGCATCGTCAACGGTCCGGGCGAATCGAAGCACGCCAACATCGGCATCAGCCTGCCGGGCACCGGCGAATCGCCGGCGGCACCGGTATTCGTCGATGGCCAGAAGGTGGCGACGCTGCGCGGCGAGCGGATCGTCGAGGAGTTCCAGGCCATCGTGCTGGATTACGTGAAGAAGAATTACAGCAAACAAACCGAAATCGTTGGCTAAAACGTAGGGTGGACACCTGTGTCCACGCGGTCGTACCGATGCGTACCGTACCGCGTGCGATATATCGATTGATCGAACGTTGTACCGCGTGGACTCGGGAGTCCACCCTACAAAAGCAGAACCGACCGCAAGAATGCGGATAGCAGAGCAAAACACCATGTCCAAACCAGAAAAAATCAATGCCATCAAAGGCATGAACGACATCCTCCCGGCCGATGCGCCGCTGTGGGAATTGTTTGAAAACACCGCCGAAACGATCCTGAAAAGCTACGGCTACCAGAAGATCGTCACCCCCATCGTCGAGGAAACCCGCCTGTTCGCGCGCGCCATTGGCGCCGTGACCGACATCGTCGAAAAGGAAATGTATTCCTTCGAAGACTCGATGAACGGCGACCAGTTGACCCTGCGTCCGGAAGGCACGGCCGGCGTGGTGCGCGCGGTGATCGAGCACAACCTGGTCTACGAAGGCCCGAAGCGCCTGTGGTACAAGGGTCCGATGTTCCGCCACGAGCGTCCGCAGCGCGGCCGCTACCGCCAGTTCTTCCAGTTCGGCGCCGAAGCCGTCGGCTTTGCCGGCCCGGACATCGATGCCGAGCTGATCATGCTGTGCCGCCGCCTGTGGGACGACCTGGGCCTGCAGAACGTGCGCCTGGAACTGAACTCGATCGGCAACGCCGACGAGCGCAACCGCCACCGCGCCGACCTGATCGCCTACTTCGAACAGCACAGCGAAGTGCTGGATGCCGAAGCCCAGCGCCGCCTGCACAGCAACCCGCTGCGCATCCTCGACACCAAGAACCCGGCCATGCAGGAGATGGTGAACGGCGCGCCGCAGCTGCTGTCGTATCTCGGCGAGGAATCGCTGGCCCACTTCAACGGCGTCAAGAAGCTGCTCGACCGTAACAACGTGCAGTACACCGTGAATCCGCGCCTGGTGCGCGGCCTCGATTACTACAACCGCACCGTGTTCGAGTGGGTCACCGACGAGCTGGGCTCGCAGGGCACCATCTGCGCCGGTGGTCGCTATGATCCGCTGATCGAAACCTTCGGCGGCAAGCACACCCCGGGCGTCGGTTTCGCGATGGGCATCGAGCGCATCGTCGAGCTGATGAAGGGCCTGGGCGAACCGGCAACGCCTTCCCAGTGCGACGTCTACATGGTGCACCAGGGCGAGGAAGCGCAAGTGCAGGCCTTCATCCTGGCCGAACGATTCCGCGATGCCGGTCTGGATGTTGTGCTACATTGCGCAACGCCGGCCGGTGCGGGCAGCTTCAAGAGCCAGATGAAGAAGGCCGACGCCAGCGGCGCCGCCTTTGCCGTGATCCTGGGCGAAGACGAGGTGGCGAACAACGTGGCGGCGGTGAAGTCGCTGCGTGGCGAAGTCGGCGAACAGCAGCAGGCCAGCGTCGCCTTCGACGCCGTGGTCGACCACGTGGTGGACGCCATCATCGGCGACCACGACCACGACCACGATCACGTGCATTACCATCCATAAGCGACGTTTCAACAGCACTGAAGTCCCGATCCATCGATAATTATCAGACAGACGAACGACCATGGCATACGACCTCGAAGAACAAGAACAGATAGCCACCTTCAAGGCTTTCTGGTCCAAGTACGGCAACCTGATCACCTGGGTGCTGATCATCGCGCTCGGCTCCTTTGCAGCCTATAACTTCTGGAACCAGCACGTGCGCAAGTCGTCGGTGGAAGCCTCAAGCCTGTACGACACCCTGACCGATGCCGTCATCGCCAACGACAACGCCAAGGCCCAGCGCATCGCCGCCGACATCCAGGACAAGTTCAAGCGCACCGCCTACGCGCAGATGAGCGCCCTGGCCGCCGCCAAGAGCGCCTTCGAGGCCAACGACCTGAAAACCGCCAAGACCCAGCTGCAATGGGTGGTCGACAACGGCAGCGACGAATACCAGTCGGTCGCGAAGCTGCGCCTGGCCGGCGTGCTGCTGGACGAAAAGAACTACGACGGCGCCATGAAGCTGCTGAACGACAAGTTCTTGCCGCAATTCGCCGCCGAAGTGCAGGATCGCAAGGGCGACGTGCTGGTTGCCCAGAACAAGATCGCCGACGCGCGCAATGCCTACGTCGCCGCCCTGGCCGCCATGGGTCCGAAGCATCCGGGCAGCCAGCTGGTGCGCATCAAGCTCGAGGCGATCGGCGGTACGGCTCCGGAAGCGCCGAAGGCCGCAGCGTAACTGGCGTCCGATATGGCCCGCGCCATGCCCTCGGGGCGGGCGCGGGCTTTGCGTCCTTATAGTGTTCAGACTTCAGACTTAGAACAAGGCTAAAAGAATATGCGTATTACCCGTAAGCTGGTTGGTGTCGGTGTCCTGGCCCTGATGACGGGCTGCTCGACCTTGAGTTCGCTCAATCCCTTCTCGTCGAAGGACAAGAGCACCGAGCCGGCCAAGCTGGAAGAACTGAAGGCGTCGATGGCCGTGCGTACCGCATGGAAGCTCGACATCGGCAAGGCGCGCGGCTACCAGTTCTCGCCTGCGCTGGCCGGCAACACCCTGGTCGTGGCCAGCGCCGAGGGCACCATCGCCCGCGTCGAAGCCGCCGACGGCCGCCCGATGTGGCGCATCAAGGCCGGTTCCGACCTGACCGCCGGCGTCGGCACCGACGGCAACGTGATCGTGGTCGGCGCCGCCAAGGGCGTGCTGATGGCCTTCGACATGGACGGCAAGGCGCTCTGGAAGACCCAGCTGTCGAGCGAGGTCCTCTCAAGCCCGGCCGTCGGCCAGGGCATGGTGGTGGCGCGCTCGATCGACAACCGCGTGGTCGGCATCGATGCCGCCACCGGCGAAAAGAAATGGACCGTGCAGCGTCCTTCGCCGCCGCTGACCCTGCGCAATGCGCCGGGCATGCGCGTGTACGAAAAGGACGTGATCGTGGCCCAGCCGGCCGGCAAGCTCACCTCCTTCCTGCTGGCCACCGGCGCACCGCGCTGGGAAGTCGAAGTCGGCGTTGCCCGCGGCGCCACCGAGCTCGAGCGCGTGACCGACATCGGCGGCGCCCCGGTGATCTTCGAATCCGACGTCTGCGCCGTGTCCTACCAGGGCCGCGTGGCCTGCTTCGAGCTGGCATCCGGCTCGCCGCGCTGGAACCGCGATTTGTCCTCGGAAGTGGGGGTGGCGGTGGACCAGCGCTTCGTCTTCGCCGCCGACGACAAGGGCGCCGTGCACGCGTTCGCGCGCGACAGCGGCGCCAGCGTCTGGAAGAACGACAAGCTGGCCTTCCGCGGCCTGTCCACTCCGCTGTCCTACGGCCGCGCGGTCGCGGTCGGCGACTACCAGGGTTACATCCACTTCCTGTCGCGCGAAGAAGGCAGCATGCTGGCGCGTCTTGCCCTCGACGGCAGCGCCATCAGCGGCACGCCCCTGGTGGCCGGAAGTAACCTGATTTTTCAAACACAAAATGGAACTGTGGCCGCGATCGCGGTCGAATAGAATAAATACATGAAGCCGGTAATTGCACTCGTTGGTCGCCCGAACGTCGGAAAGTCGACCCTCTTCAACCGCCTGACCCGTTCGCGCGACGCGCTGGTGGCCGACCTCCCTGGCCTGACGCGCGACCGCCACTACGGCGAAGGGCGGATCGGCGAGCGGCCCTTCCTGGTCATCGATACCGGCGGTTTCGAGCCGGTGGCCAAGGAAGGCATCATGCACGAGATGGCCCTGCAGACCAAGCAGGCCGTGGCCGAAGCCGATATCGTCGTCTTCATCGTCGACGGCCGCCAGGGCCTGACCCCGCACGACAAGACCATTACCGACTTCCTGCGCAAGTCCGGGCGCCAGGTCATGCTCGTCATTAACAAGTCCGAGGGCATGAAGTACACCTCGGTCACCGCCGAGTTCTACGAACTGGGCATGGGCGACCCCTACGTCATTTCCGCCGCCCACGGCGACGGCGTGCACGACCTGGTCAACGAGGCGCTCGACCTGGCCTTCGCGCAACGCCCAAGCGACGAGGAAGAGCTGGAGCCGGCCGACCGCGGCGTCAAGATCGCTCTGGTGGGCCGCCCGAACGTCGGCAAGTCGACCCTGATCAATACCCTGGTCGGCGAGCAGCGCGTGATCGCCTTCGACATGCCGGGCACCACCCGCGACTCGATCGAAGTGCCGTTCGAGCGCGACGGCAAGCAGTACACCCTGATCGACACCGCCGGCATCCGCCGCCGCGGCAAGGTCTTCGAAGCCATCGAGAAATTCTCGGTGGTCAAGACCCTGCAATCGGTGTCGGAAGCCAACGTGGTCGTGCTGATGCTGGACGCCCAGCAGGATATTTCCGAGCAGGATGCGCACATCGCCGGCTTCATCCTGGAGTCGGGCAGGGCGCTGGTGGTGGCCGTCAACAAGTGGGACGGCCTGACGGGCGACCAGCGCGACCAGGTGAAGAACGACATCGACCGCAAGCTCGACTTCCTCGGCTTTGCCGACATGAAGTTCATCTCGGCGCTGAAGGGCAGCGGCGTGTCGCAGCTGATGAAGTCGGTCGATGCGGCGTATGCGGCGGCCACGGCCAACCTGTCGACCCCACGCTTGACGCGCGCGCTGCAGGAAGCCATCGAGAAGCAGGAACCGAAGCGCAAGGGCGGCACCCGTCCAAAGATGCGCTATGCCCACCAGGGCGGCCAGAATCCGCCGGTGATCGTCATCCACGGCAATGCCCTGGACGGCGTCACCGAGCCGTACAAGCGCTACCTGGAAAAGCACTTCCGCGACACCTTCAACCTGATCGGTACGCCGCTGCGCATCGAACTGCGCAGCGGGAAAAATCCTTTCGATAAGCGCGAAGGGTAAGCGACTCCCGATCAACGCCTTTTCAAGCGATGCGTATTGCTCGGTTTAATGCTTTCTTAAGCGTAGCAGTACGACAAAAAACGGTAAAACAGGTTACAGTAAGCCCAGGCCATCGTTCGCAAAGCTGAATCTTGCCCCGTCCACTTGAAATGGCGGCATTTGCCTCCAATTTTTAAACTACAACAACATTACGGAGCTGTTATGAGCAACAAAGGGCAATTGTTACAAGACCCATTCCTCAATGCCTTGCGCAAAGAGCATGTCCCTGTCTCGATCTACCTGGTCAACGGGATCAAACTGCAGGGCCACATCGAGTCCTTCGACCAATATGTCGTCCTGCTCCGCAACACTGTGACCCAAATGGTGTACAAGCATGCCATTTCCACCGTCGTGCCGGCCCGCGCCGTCAATCTCAACCTCGATTCCGAAGCTGAGTAAGGCCGATGGCTGACGCCCTCGGTACACCCACCATGCGCGCCGCGCTGGTCGGCATCGATTTTGGCGCTGTCGACTTCAGCGCCAGTCTCGAAGAGCTCGCCCTGTTGGCGCGCTCGGCCGGCGCGGAGCCGATCACCACGATCACCGCAAAACGTTCCGCCCCCGATCCCGCCTACTTCGTGGGCAGCGGCAAGGCCGACGAAATCGCCCAGGCGGCGACCGTCGACAACGCCGACATCGTCATCTTCAACCATGCCCTGTCGCCGGCCCAGCAGCGTAACCTCGAACGCCGCCTGAACCGCCGCGTCATCGACCGCACCAGCCTGATCCTCGACATCTTCGCCCAGCGCGCCAAGAGCCACGAGGGCAAGCTGCAGGTGGAGCTGGCCCAGCTGCAGCACCTGGCCACGCGCCTGATCCGCGGCTGGACCCACCTTGAGCGCCAGAAGGGCGGTATCGGCCTGCGCGGCCCCGGCGAAACCCAGCTCGAGACCGACCGCCGCCTGATCGGCGAGCGCGTCAAGGCCTTGCGCGCCCGCCTCACCAAGCTGCGCAAGCAGCACGAGACCCAGCGCCGCCAGCGCGGACGAAACAACACCTTCTCGGTGTCGCTGGTCGGCTATACCAACGCCGGCAAGTCGACCCTGTTCAACACGCTGACCAAGGCCGGCGTGTATGTCGCGAACCAGCTGTTCGCGACGCTGGACACCACCAGCCGCCGCCTCTACCTGAACGACGAGGTCGGCAGCGTCGTGATTTCCGACACCGTCGGTTTCGTGCGCGAATTGCCGCACCAATTGGTGGCGGCCTTCCGCGCCACCCTCGAAGAAACCATCCACGCCGACCTGCTGCTGCACGTGGTCGACGGTTCCTCGCCGGTGCGCATGGAACAGATCGAACAGGTCAACGAGGTCCTGCGCGAAATCGGCGCCGACCATATTCCCCAGATCCTTGTGTGGAACAAGATTGATGCGGCCGACCTCCAGCCCGGGGTCGAACGTGATGAATATGATAAAATCAGCCGCGTTTTTATCAGCGCCCGCAGTGGCGCCGGCCTCGATTTGCTGCGCGATGCCATCGTCGAGGCGGCCGGCGCCGCGCACGCTTCGCGCCCTGAAAACGAAGAGCAGGACGATGCCGTGCCGAACGGCTCCCAGGAATCGCACGACGATTCCGACGACGACTTCGGCGACCGTATTCCAACCTCCACCCCAATCGGGCCCCACTAGCCTATGCTCGTTTCCTTACTTAAACGTTTCGGCGTCAAACTGTCGCTGAACGATCCGCGCTGGGGCAACAATCCCAAGCGCGACCCCAAGGCCCAGGAGGGCCGTCGTCCCGGCGAAGGTCCACCCGACCTCGACCAGATGTGGCGCGACTTCAATGCGCGCCTGAACCGCCTGTTCGGCGGGCGCGGCAACAACGGCGGCGACGCCGGCGGCCCCTACCGCTCGGAAGGGCGGGGCGCCGGCATCACCGCCACCGTGATCGGCTTCATCGTCGTCCTGATCTGGCTTGCCAGCGGCGCCTTCATCGTCCAGGAAGGCCAGGTCGGCGTGGTCACCACCTTCGGCCGCCTGAGCCACACCACCGGCGCCGGCTTCAACTGGCGCTGGCCGGCCCCGATCCAGGCACACGAAACCGTCAACGTCTCGCAGGTGCGCACGGCCGAGATCGGCTATCGCGACAACGTGCGCAACAAGCAGCCGGCCGAAGCGCTGATGCTGACCGACGACGAGAACATCATCGACATCCAGTTCGCGGTGCAGTACACCCTGAAGGACCCGGTTGCCTGGGTCTTCAACAACCGCGACCAGGATGCCAGCGTGCACCAGATCGCCGAGACCGCGGTGCGCGAAGTGGTCGGCAAGAGCAAGATGGACTTCGTGCTTTACGAAGGCCGCGAAAAGGTCGCCGTCGACGTGCACACCATGATGCAGGCCATCGTCGACCGCTACAAGCTGGGTGTGTTGATCACCAACGTGACCATGCAGAACGTACAGCCGCCGGAGCAGGTGCAGAGCGCCTTCGACGACGCCGTCAAGGCCGGCCAGGACCGCGCGCGCGCCGGCAACGAAGGCCAGGCCTATGCCAACGACGTGATCCCGCGTGCCCGCGGCGCCGCCAACCGCCTGCTCGAAGACGCCTCGGCCTACCGCTCGATGGTCATCGAAAACGCCACCGGTAACGCCTCGCGCTTCAACCAGGTGGTGGCCGAGTACGCCAAGGCCCCGGGCGTGACCCGCGACCGCATGTACCTCGACACCATGCAATCGATCTTCAGCAACACCACCAAGGTCATGGTCGACGCCAAGTCGGGCTCGAACCTGCTCTACCTGCCGCTGGACAAGCTGGTCGCCCAGGTTGCCGCGAACGACGCGAATGTCGGCCGTGCGCACTCGGGTCCGGTGCAGCCGCCGGCCCAGCAGGGATCGTCCGCGCAGGGATCGACCTCGCAGGAAGTCCTGCAAAACATCGAAGCGGTGCGCCAGCGCGACTCGCGCAGCCGCGATACTTCACGTGACAGGGAGAGCCGTTGATGAGCCGCCTCGTAACCATTTTCGTGGCGGGCTTCATTGCCCTGATGCTGCTGTCCTCGACCGTCTTCGTGGTCGACCAGCGCCGCTTCGCGATCGTCTTCGCCCTCGGCGAAGTGCGTGAGGTGATCGCCGAGCCGGGCCTGCACTTCAAGCTGCCGCCGCCGTTCCAGAACGTGATCTATCTCGACAAGCGTCTGCTGACCCTGGATACGCCCGACGCCGACCGCTTCATCACGTCCGAGAAGAAGAACATCCTGGTCGACGCCTTCGTGAAGTGGCGCATCGTCGAGCCGCGCCTGTATTACGTGAGCTTCAACGGCGACGAGCGCGCCGCGCGCAATCGCATGTCGCAGATCGTCAAGGCGGCCCTGAACGACGAGATCACCAAGCGCACCGTGCGCGAAGTGATTTCCGGCGAGCGCGGCCGTGTGATGGATGCCGTGCGCGACAAGGTCGTGGCCGAGGCCAAGCAGATCGGCGTCGGCATCGTCGACGTGCGCCTCAAGCGTGTGGACTACATCGACCAGATCAACGACTCGGTCTACGACCGCATGCGCGCCGAGCGGGTGCGCGTGGCGAACGAACTGCGTTCGACCGGTTCGGCCGAAAGCGAGAAGATCCGCGCCGACGCCGACCGCCAGCGCACCGTGATCCTGGCCGAAGCCTTCCGCGAAGCCGAGAAGATCAAGGGCGAGGGCGATGCGAAAGCCTCCGCGATCTATGCCGAAGCCTTCGGCAAGAACCCGGAGTTCTACAAGTTCTACCGTTCGCTGGAAGCCTATCGCGCCAGCTTCAAGGCGCAGGGCGACGTGATGGTGATCGATTCGAACTCGGAGTACTTCAAGTACTTCAAGAATCCGGGCAGCAAATAAGCCAGCGTCCTCCAGAAACGCCGCGTACTCCGCGGCGTTTTTTTATTCGTGGTCGACGCATATCGATGTCGGCTCCCGTACGGTAGCCACCTCGACTAGCTCATCCGCCAACAGATCGCAGGCTTCGCAAGCCCATCGAGCAACATCAACCGCCAGCCCCGCCGCATTTTCAGGTAAAATTGCCGATTCGGCGACGACTTCGCACGTTCGATCGCGCCATATTGCCTCATTCTTAACAATCCATTAGCTGTTGCCCATGCCGAACTGGCTTCTGCCCGAGAATATCGCCGACGTCTTGCCGTCCGAAGCGCGCAAGATCGAAGATCTGCGCCGCCAGATGCTCGACACCTTCCGCCTGTACGGCTACGAACTGGTGATGCCGCCGCTGCTCGAATACGTCGAGTCGCTGCTCGCCGGCGCCGGACAGGACACCGACCTGCGCACCTTCAAGCTGATCGACCAGCTGTCCGGCCGCCTGCTCGGCCTGCGCGCCGACATGACGACGCAGGTCGCGCGCATCGACGCCCACCTGCTGAACCGTAATTCGATTACCCGCCTGTGCTATGCCGGCAGCGTCCTGCACACCCGTCCGTCGGGCCTGCACGCCACGCGCGAGCCGATCCAGATCGGCGCCGAGATCTACGGCCACGCCGGCCTCGAGGCCGACGCCGAGATCCAGGAACTGGCATTGGCCTCGGTCGCCCTGGCCGGCTTCCTTGACGTGCGCCTCGACATGGCCCACGTCGGCGTGCTGCGCGCGCTGCTGGCCGAGGACGCGCTTGCCAAGAAAGACGAAGCCCAGATCACCGCGCTGCTGCGCGCGAAAGACGTGCCCGGCCTGGATGAACTGACCCGCGCCTACGCACCCGCCACCCGCGACGCACTGCTCGCGCTGCCGAACCTGTACGGCGACGTCGAGGTGCTGGCGCGCGCCAAGGATGTGCTGCCGGCGCTGCCCGGCATCACCCGCGCCCTGGCCGAGCTGGCCGCGCTGGCCGCCGGCGCCATCGGCCGCGCGCAAGTGGCGATCGACCTGGCCGACCTGCGCGGCTACCAGTACGAAAGCGGCGCCATGTTCGCGCTCTACGTGCCGGGCCTGCCGAACGCGGTGGCGCGTGGCGGGCGCTACGACCACGTGGGCGAGGCCTTTGGCCGCGCCCGTCCGGCCACCGGCTTCTCGCTCGATCTGCGCGAGCTGGCGCGCCTGCTGCCGACGGCCGAGCGCAAGCATTCGATCCGCGCCCCCTGGGGCAACGCGCCGGAGCTGCGCGAAAAAATCGCTGACCTGCGCAAGGCAGGCGAAGTCGTGATCCAGTCCATGCCGGGTCACGAAAATGTTCAGGACGAGTTCGAGTGCGACCGCGTGCTCGTCCTCGAAGATGGAAATTGGATTCTCAAAAACTTAGGTTAAGTGATGTCAAATACTACCGTGGCAAAGAACGTCGTCGTCATCGGCACCCAGTGGGGCGATGAAGGCAAGGGCAAGATCGTCGACTGGCTGACCGACCATGCGGCCGGCGTCGTTCGTTTCCAGGGCGGCCATAACGCCGGCCATACCCTGGTCATCAAGGGCCAGAAAACCGCGCTGCAGCTGATCCCGTCGGGCATCATGCGCGAAGGCGTGGCCTGCTACATCGGCAACGGCGTCGTCGTCTCGGTGCCGGACGTGATGCGCGAAATCGACAAACTCGAAGCCGCCGGCATCGAAGTCGCCTCGCGCCTGAAGATCTCGGAAGCCTGCCCGGTCATCCTGCCTTACCACGTCGCCATCGACAAGGCACGCGAAGCCAAGCGCGGCGAGAACAAGATCGGCACCACCGGCAAGGGCATCGGCCCGGCCTACGAAGACAAGGTCGCGCGCCGCGCGATCCGCATCGCCGACATGCTCAACGAAGAGCGCTTCGCCGAGAAGCTGAAGGAAAACCTGGAGTACCACAACTTCGTGCTGGTGAACTACCTGGGCGGCGAAGCGATCGACTTCCAGAAGACCTTCGACGACGCGATGGCCCTGGTGCCGCGCCTGCGTCCGATGGTCGGCGACGTGTCCTCGCAGCTGTACGCCGCGCACAAGGCCGGCGGCCACCTGCTGTTCGAAGGCGCGCAGGGTTCGCTGCTCGACGTCGACCACGGCACCTACCCGTTCGTTACCTCGTCGAACTGCGTGGCCGGTAATGCCGCCGCCGGCGCCGGCGTCGGTCCTGGCATGCTGCACTACATCATGGGCATCACCAAGGCCTACACCACCCGCGTCGGTTCGGGCCCGTTCCCATCGGAACTGAGCACCGCAGAAGGCGTGGGCGAGCACCTGTCGCGCGTCGGCCACGAGTTCGGCACCGTCACCGGCCGCGCCCGCCGCTGCGGCTGGTTCGACGCCGCGCTGCTGCGCCGCTCGGTCCAGATCAACGGCGTGTCGGGCATGTGCCTGACCAAGCTCGACGTGCTGGACGGCATCGAGTCGCTGAAGCTGTGCACCGGCTACAAGATCAATGGCGTCGAAGCCGACATCTTCCCGGTCGGCGCCGAAGAAGCCGCCCTGTGCGAGCCGGTCTACGAAGAAATGCCTGGCTGGACCGAATCGACCGTCGGCGCCAAGTCGATGGACGAACTGCCGGCCAACGCCCGCGCCTACATCAAGCGCATCGAAGAACTGGTCGGCATCCCGGTCGACATGGTTTCGACCGGCCCTGATCGCGAAGAAACCATCGTCCTGCGCCATCCGTTTGCCGCCTGAGCACCTGAATAAAAATAGGAATGACTGAAACATGAATACTCCTGCAACGACCGACAAGGACCTGTGGGTCTCCTGGGACGAGTACAACCGCCTGGTCGAGCGCCTGGCCCTGCAAGTCTACGAATCGAACTGGAAGTTCGACATGGTGCTGTGCCTGGCGCGCGGCGGCGTGCGTCCGGGCGACGTGATCTCGCGCATCTTCGACGTGCCGCTGGCGATCCTGTCGACCAGCTCCTACCGCGAGGAAGCCGGCACCAAGCAGGGCAACCTGGACATCGCCAAGTACATGACGATGACCAAGGGCCCGCTGGCCGGCCGCATCCTGCTGGTCGACGACCTGGCCGACTCGGGCGTGACCCTGCAGAAAGTGCGCGAGCACCTGCAGGCCAACTACCCCGACGTCAGCGAAGTGCGCTCGGCCGTCATCTGGGTGAAAGGCACGTCGGCCTTCAAGCCGGACTACCACCTGCAAGACCTGCCGCACAACCCGTGGATCCACCAGCCCTTCGAAGACTACGACGGCCTGCGTCCGCACCAGCTGTCGGCGTGGATGAAGAAGTTCGAGAAGTAATACGCTTCGGCGGTCCTGGGGCCGCCATGTCGCATGCATGGCGAAGGCCAGGGTGTCGCAGGATACCCTGGCTTTTTTTTCTTACCGCACGTTATCAGATTAACACCCCGGTGCAGATCGGTTAAGATTGTTACGAAAGCCTCGATTTCCCTGCCGGGATAGACACAAAAACAAAAACCATGACCCAGAGCTTCTTTCAGACCTTCATCCTGCTTATCCTCGTCACTGACCCTTTCGGCAACGTACCATTGTTCGCCACTGCCCTGAAAGACACGCCGCTGCACCGCCGCCCGCGCATCGTGGTGCGCGAATGCGCGATCGCCTTCCTGCTGCTGCTGGTCTTCATGTTCTTCGGCCAGCACTTCCTGGCCGCGCTGCACCTGAGCCCGATCGCGCTGCGCATCGGCGGCGCCGTGATCCTGCTCATCATCGCGATCCGCATGATCTTCCCGCACCCCGACGGCGTGCTCGGCCATAGCGAGCACGGCGAGCCCTTCATCGTGCCGCTGGCGATTCCGGCCCTGGCCGGCCCGTCGGCGCTGGCCACGGTGTTGCTGTTCAGCTCGGAGACGCTCTCGGACACCATGGTCCACGTCGCGGCCCTGGCCGCGGTGGGCGTGGTCTGGCTGGCCGTGTTCCTGAGCGCCGAACGCCTGCAGCAAAAGCTGGGGCCACAGGTGATGACCGCCTTCGAGCGCCTGATGGGCCTGATCCTGACGGCGATGTCGGTCGAAATGCTGCTCGGCGGTATCCGCGAGTTCGTCCAGACCCTCTGACATGAGCGACGCTCACCCACCCATCCCCGGCGCGCCAGCCGACGGCGCGCCGATGTTCCTCAGCGGCGGCGGCGAGACCGGCGCCATGATGCGCGCCCACGACTGGTCGCGCTCGCCGCTCGGCCATCCCGCCGGCTGGCCGCAGGCGCTGCGCACCGTGGTCGCGCTGATGCTGAACTCGAAGTTCCCGATGTTCGTGGCCTGGGGCGAGCAGCTCAGCTTCCTCTACAACGACGCCTATCGCCAGATCCTCGGCGAGAAGCATCCGGCCTCGCTGGGCGCGCCGTTCAGGCAGATCTGGGGCGAGATCTGGGACGACATCGGCCCCATCGTCGAGCGCGCGCTGCAGGGCGAGGGCACTTGGTGGGAAAAGCTGCCGCTGCTGATGAACCGCCACGGCTACGACGAGCAGACCTGGTTCACCTTCTCGTATTCGGCCGTGCGCGACGACAGCGGGGCCGTGGCCGGCGTGTACTGCGCCTGCGTCGAGGCCACCGAGCAGGTGCTGGGCGAACGCTACCGCGAGGAAGAGAACGAACGCCTGGTGACGCTGTTCGAGCAGGCGCCGGGCATCATCGCCGTGCTGCGCGGGCCTGAACATGTGTTCGAGATCACAAACAAAAGTTACCTGGAGCTGATCGGGCGCCGTAACCTGGTGGGCAAGACGGCGCGCGAAGCCTTGCCGGAAGTCGAAGGGCAGGGCTTCTTCGAACTGCTCGACCAGGTGTACAAGAGCGGCGAGCCTTTCGTCGGCCACGCGCTGCCGCTGCGGGTGGCGCGTGCCCCGGATGCGCCGCTGGAACAGCGCTACCTCGACTTCATCTACCAGCCGATCCGCGACCCGGCGGGCGAGGTGGTCGGCATCTTCGTCGAGGGCAGCGACGTCACGGCGCGCAAGCAGGTCGAGGACGACCTGCGCGCCGCCAACCGCCAGAAGGACCAGTTCCTGGCCATGCTGGCGCACGAGCTGCGCAATCCGCTGGCCCCGATCACCACCGCCGCCCACTTGCTGAAGATGGGCACGCTCGACGCCAAGGGCGTGCGCAATGCCAGCGAGATCATCGCGCGCCAGGCCGAGCACATGACCAGCCTGGTCAACGACCTGCTGGACGTCTCGCGCGTGACGCGCGGCCTGGTCACGCTCGACAAGGAAGAGTTGGACGTGAACGCGGTCGTGGCCGATGCCCTCGAGCAGGTACGCCCGCTGATCGAGGCCAAGCGCCACGCCCTGACCATGGAACTGTCGGGCGAGCCGGTGCGCGTGCTGGGCGACCGCACGCGCCTGGTGCAGGTGCTGTCCAACATCCTGAACAACGCCGCCAAGTACACGCCGGCCGGCGGACAGCTCACCCTGCGCGTCACCTCCCAGGGCGACCGCGTGACGGTGACCGTGAGCGACAACGGCATCGGCATCGAGCAGGATGTGCTGCCGTATATCTTCGACTTGTTCACCCAGGCCGAGCGCACCCCGGACCGCTCGCAGGGCGGGCTCGGCATCGGCCTGGCGCTGGTGAAGAGCCTGGTCATGCTGCACGGCGGCACGGTCGACGCGCGCGCGGCGCCGCCAGGGCAGCGCGGCAGCGAGTTCGAGGTCTGCCTGCCGCGCCTGGCGGGCGAGACCGGTGCGCCCGCCGCGGCGCCCGAGGACGCCGGGCAGGCGCCACGGCAGGCGCAACTGCGGGTACTGGTGGTCGACGACAACCGCGATGCCGCCGAGCTGCTCGGTTCGGTGCTGGAAGTGATGGGGCATGCGGTGTCGGTCGAGTACGACGGCCACGGCGCGCTCGAACGGGCGCGGTGCGAACGGCCGCAGGTGGTGCTGCTCGACATCGGCTTGCCGGACACCGATGGCTACGAACTGGCACGCCGGCTGCGGGCCATCCCCGAACTGCAAGCAAGCGTGCTGGTAGCCCTGACCGGCTATGGCCAGCCCGAAGACCGGCGCCAGGCCGAGCAGGCCGGCTTCGACCATCACCTCGTCAAGCCCGCCGACCTCGGGCAGGTGGCCGATATCCTGGCCGAGGTCCAGGCGGGGCGGGCAACACACTGAGCTTGTGCGAAAGGCCCGAGTAGGGAATACTGCCCGCACGGTTGCCCATGCCAACAGGCAAGACGGCGACTGACCGAGCAGTAGTGCAGACTATCCCTACAAAGGCAATCCACATGACTTCACACCTCCGCGTCCTCGGCCTGGCCATGGCCCTGTCCCTGCCCGGCGCCAGCGCCTGGGCAGCCGCCCCCGCCGCCGCCAAGGCCGACGCCACGGCACCCATGCAACTGCAAAAGATCGACACCGTCGTCGGCAAGGGCAAGCAGGCCGCCAGCGGCAATACCGTCACCGTCAAGTACACGGGCTGGTTGTACGCTCCCAATGCGCCCAAGGGCCGCGGCCCGCAATTCGACACGTCGGTGGGCGGCGCGCCATTCACTTTCCCGCTCGGCATGGGCGCGGTCATCAAGGGCTGGGACGAGGGCGTGGCGGGCATGAAGGTCGGCGGCAAGCGCACGCTGATCATTCCATCGGCCTTGGGCTACGGCGCGCGCGGTTCCGGTCCGATTCCGCCGAATGCCAACCTGATGTTCGATGTCGAGCTGGTGGACGTCAAGGAAGCGAAGTAAGTCGCGCATCTTCCGGCACTTGTGATTGAGTGTCGGAAATTCTTACATTCCGGATACAAATTCCTTATGTGAAGTGGCTAACATATTGAATCGATGCATTATTTTCCTTCTGGCACAGTTTCTGCTAAACAGTTGATACGCGGTAGTTTGGGACCGTCCGTGAGAGAAGATCTAGTCAACTAAAAGGAAAACAAATGCTGAATCGGAATCTGTCGTTGAAAAAAATCGCTGGCGCCGTCATTGCTACCGGCTTCGTGTTTGGCATGGGCTCGGCCCACGCGGGTTCGATCGCCGCCACCCCTGGCTCGGTCGTCACCCCGACCATCACCTCGGGCGCTTTCCCGGATAGTCCAAGTGCGCACATCGATCCGAATACCCCGAACTCGAAGTACTCGGGCGTGGTCAGCATCAACATTCGCTACGACAACCAATCCTACATCTGCTCGGGCGCCCTGGTTGGCAAGCGCCAGGTGGTCTCGGCTGGCCACTGCGTCGACACCGACGGCAACGGTTCCTACGTCGACCTGAAAAAACCTGGTACCGACGTGCGCGTGCTGTTCAACAGCAACGGCAACTACAACACCAATCCTGCCGCCAACATCATCACGGCTACCCAGGTCGCCGTCCACAAGGACTACCAGGGCTTCAACAACTGCCCGGACGGCACCCGCGGCTGCGTGAACGATGACGTCGCCGTCATCACCCTGGGCCAGGACGCGCCGGACAGCGCCAAGATCTACAAGGTCGCCGTGAACCCGATCAACGCCGGCACCCACATCACCATGGTCGGCTACGGCACCTCGGGCGATGGCGTCAATGGCTACTACGTCAGCCCGTCGTTCTCGATCAAGCGCAGCGGCGAAAACTATGTCGACCTGATCGACCTCGACGACGAGCAGGGCTTCGAAGGCGGCAACCAGGAAGTCTACTACGCCGACTTCGACGGCAACGGCCGCGACACCTTCTGCGACTTGTTCGGCGTCTGCACCCCGGTGCTGCCGAACGACCGCGAATCGGGCATCGGCGGCGGCGACTCGGGCGGCCCATCGTTCGTCGAAATGTACGGCGAACTGATGCTGGTGGCGAACAACACCTTCAGCGGCCGCTTCACCTCGCTGGGCTACGCTGAAGGCAGCTTCGGCACCTACTTCGGCGGCATCATCATGGGCGGCTACAAGGACTTCCTGTACACCGCGACCGGCGGCAAGATCGCCCTGGTCCCGGAACCGACCAGCGTTGCACTGCTGGGCCTGGGCGCCCTGATGCTGGGTGGCGCTGCGCGTCGTCGCAAGCAGAAGTAATCTCCCTGTCCGGCCTGGTTTGCCGGACGGTGCAGTAACAGCATGAAACAAGAGCGGCCTGCGGGCCGCTCTTGTTTTTGGCGCTTGCAAGCGAGATATGTTCCTTCATGCATACGTGCGCGTGATGGCCAGGGGCGCGTTGTATGCTGAAGCCGTTACTTGGCTAGGCGACAGTACCGATGAGAGCTTGGAGAATTACAATCAAAAAAGCGGCACTCGACCGTGAGTGCAAGGGTGCACGGGAAGCCGGCGGACATTGGCACAGCGAGGGGCAAGCCGCCCTGTATGCCGCGATGACGGTGGAGCTGGCGGTGCTGGAGAAGTTCGTGCACACCGAGGAAGTCGACGAGGAACCGCTGGTACTGGTGGCGATCGACTTGCCCGACGATCCGTCGCTGGGTCTGGACGTGCGGGCCGATGAGCTGCCCGAAGGCTGGGATGCGCTCGACGATGGCGGCAGCGCGACCGCCTTCGGGGCGGCATTCCTGAACAAGCGCGAATACCTCTACCTGCGCGTGCCCTCGGTGGTCGTCGGGGAGGGCGTCAACCTGGTGATCAATCCGGCGCATCCGGCGTATGAAGGTGTGAAGCTGAGCATTGCGCGGACATTCACGTTCGATGCGAGGATGTTCAAGCGGTGAGGGGGCGGCGGTGGCGCGGGTGACCGGTTGTTGAAACCCGGTGGGTTCGAGAACCCACCACCGTTGCGTCGCCTGAAGATCACTTGCCGAGCATCGACACCACGTTGTCCGCCCCCGGCGCGCCAAACGCCTGCTGCTTGAGCACATGCAGCTGGTCGCGCACCTGGGCCGCCTTTTCGAACTCGAGGTTCTTGGCGTGGTCGACCATGAGCTTCTCGAGGCGCTTGATCTCTTTCGAAATCTGCTTCTCGCTCATCGACTCCACCTTGGCGGTGGCCGCGTCCTCGTGCACGCCCTCGACCATGGCCTTCTGCGCGGCGTTGCTGTAGACGCCGTCGATCATCTCCTTGATCTTCTTCTGCACACCCTTCGGCGTAATGCCGTTGGCTTCGTTGAAGGCGATCTGCTTGGCGCGGCGGCGCTCGGTTTCGTCGATCGCGCGGCGCATCGAATCGGTGACGTGGTCGGCGTACAGGATCGCCACGCCGTTCAGGTTACGCGCCGCGCGGCCGATGGTCTGGATCAGCGAACGCTCGGAACGCAGGAAGCCTTCCTTGTCGGCGTCGAGCACGGCCACCAGCGACACTTCCGGCAAGTCCAGGCCCTCGCGCAGCAGGTTGATGCCGATCAGGACGTCGAAGGTGCCCAGGCGCAGGTCGCGCAGGATCTCGACGCGCTCGACGGTCTCGATGTCGCTGTGCAGGTAGCGCACCTTGATGCCGTGATCCGACAAATACTCGGTCAGCTGCTCGGCCATGCGCTTGGTGAGCGTGGTCACCAGCACCCGCTCGTCCTTCTTGATGCGGTCGTTGATCTCGCTCATCAGGTCGTCGACCTGCGACAGGGCAGGGCGCACGATCAGCACCGGGTCGACCAGGCCGGTCGGACGCACCACCTGCTCGACCACGTTGTCGGCATGCGAATTCTCGTACTCGGCCGGCGTGGCCGAGACAAAAATCGTCTGGCGCATCTTGCCTTCGAATTCCTCGAACTTCAACGGCCGGTTGTCGAGCGCCGAGGGCAGGCGGAAACCATAGTCGACCAGGTTGGTCTTGCGCGAACGGTCGCCGTTGTACATGGCGGACAATTGCCCCACCAGCACGTGCGACTCGTCCATGAACATGATCGCGTCCTTCGGCAGGTAGTCGACC
>Ga0308166_1001987_pt1 | contig 19858 bp, 14 predicted proteins | sample PhyCR2_2_FD_202137 | JGI IMG/M metagenome (GOLD analysis project Ga0308166, IMG submission 202137) | Phyllosphere microbial communities from UC Gill Tract Community Farm, Albany, California, United States - DLSLCC.R2 | ecosystem: Host-associated > Plants > Phyllosphere > Unclassified | place... | reverse complement strand
GATCACGTGATCGCCCTTGACGAGGTTTTCGTACACTTTGGTACGGCCATTCACGTCATCGGACTTCACGGTCAGCATTTCCTGCAGCACGTACGATGCGCCGTACGCTTCCAGTGCCCACACCTCCATCTCACCGAAGCGCTGGCCACCGAACTGGGCTTTACCACCCAGCGGCTGCTGCGTCACCAGCGAGTACGGACCGGTCGAACGCGCGTGCATCTTGTCGTCGACCAGGTGGTGCAGTTTCAGCATGTGCATGACACCAACCGTGACCTTGCGCTCGAACGCTTCGCCGGTGCGGCCGTCGTACATCGTGACCTGATTCTTCGACGGGGTCATGCCCAGTTTCGAAGCGATCTCGTCAGGGTACGCCAGATCCAGCATGCGGCGGATTTCCGACTCGTGCGCACCGTCAAACACCGGCGTTGCGAACGGCACACCCTTCTTCAGGTTGCCGGCGAGATTCATGATCTCTTCGTCGCTGAAGTTGGCGATGTCCTCTTTCGTGCCCGTCTCGTTGTAGACGGTCGTCAGGAACTTGCGCATTTCCTCGACCTTGATCTGCTGCGCCAGCATTTCGCCGATGCGGATACCCAGACCTTTGGCTGCCCAGCCCAGGTGGGTCTCGAGAATCTGACCCACGTTCATCCGGGACGGAACGCCCAGCGGATTCAGCACCACGTCCGCCGGCGTACCGTCGGCCATGTACGGCATGTCTTCCACCGGCACGATACGCGAGACCACACCCTTGTTACCGTGGCGGCCTGCCATCTTGTCGCCCGACTGCAGGCGGCGCTTGACGGCCAGGTAGACCTTGACCATCTTCTGCACGCCAGGCTGCAGCTCGTCGCCTTGCGTCAGCTTCTTGCGCTTCTCTTCGAAGGCCAGATCGAACTGGTGGCGCTTCTCGGCGATCGATTCCTTGATCGCTTCCAGTGCCGTTGCCGCGTCGTCGTCGGCCGGGCGGATGTCGAACCAATGATACTTGTCCAGGTCGGCCAGGTAGTCTTTGGTGATCGCAGCGCCTTTTGCCAGCTTCTTCGGACCGCCGTTGACGATCTTGCCGATCAGCATTTTTTCCAGACGCTGGAAGGCATCGCCCTCCACGATACGCATCTGGTCGTTCAGGTCCAGGCGGTAGCGCTTCAGCTCGTCGTCGATGATCTGCTGGGCGCGCTTGTCGCGCGGAATGCCTTCGCGGGTGAACACCTGCACGTCGATGACGGTACCGACCATGCCGGAAGGCACGCGCAGCGACGTGTCTTTCACGTCGGAAGCTTTTTCGCCGAAGATCGCGCGCAGCAGCTTCTCTTCCGGCGTCAGTTGCGTTTCGCCCTTCGGCGTCACTTTACCGACCAGCGTGTCGCCGGCGGTCACTTCCGCGCCGATGTACACGATGCCCGATTCGTCCAGGCGTGCCAGCTGGTTTTCCGCCAGGTTCGAAATGTCGCGGGTGATTTCTTCCGCGCCCAGTTTCGTGTCACGAGCGACAACCGACAGCTCTTCGATGTGGATCGACGTGTAACGGTCGTCCTTGACGACGTTTTCCGAGATCAGGATCGAATCCTCGAAGTTCAGACCATTCCATGGCATGAACGCCACGGTCATGTTCTGGCCCAGAGCCAGTTCGCCCAGGTCGGTCGATGCGCCGTCGGCGATGACGTCGCCCTTGGCCACGCGGTCGCCCACTTTGACGATCGGACGCTGGTTGATGTTCGTGTTCTGGTTCGAACGGGTGTACTTGATCAGGTTGTAGATGTCGACACCGACTTCGCCAGCTTGCGCTTCTTCGTCGTTGACGCGAATCACCACACGGCCCGCATCGATGTAGTCCACCACGCCGCCACGCAGCGCCTGCACGGTCGTGCCGGAGTCGACTGCCACGGTGCGTTCGATACCCGTACCGACCAGCGCCTTTTCAGGACGCAGGCAAGGCACAGCCTGACGCTGCATGTTGGCGCCCATCAGTGCACGGTTCGCGTCATCGTGTTCCAGGAACGGAATCAGCGACGCAGCGACGGAGACGATCTGGCCAGGTGCCACGTCCATGTACTGGATGCGCTCTGGCGACACGAGGATCGTTTCGCCGGCTTCACGTGCGGACACCAGTTCATCGTCCAGCTGGCCTTCTTCATTGATCCGGGCGTTAGCCTGGGCAATGATGTAGCGGCCTTCTTCGATCGCGGACAGGTAGTCGATCTTGTCGGTGACCTTCGAATTCTCGACCTTGCGGTACGGGGTTTCCAGGAAGCCGTATTCGTTCAGGCGGGCGTACAGAGCCAGCGAGTTGATCAGACCGATGTTCGGACCTTCCGGCGTTTCGATCGGGCAGACGCGGCCGTAGTGGGTCGGGTGCACGTCGCGCACCTCGAAGCCGGCGCGTTCGCGCGTCAGACCGCCCGGGCCCAGTGCGGAAACACGGCGCTTGTGGGTGATCTCGGACAGCGGGTTGGTCTGGTCCATGAACTGCGACAGCTGCGACGAACCGAAGAACTCGCGGATCGCGGCCGAGATCGGCTTGCTGTTGATCAGGTCATGCGGCATCAGGTTGTCGGCTTCGGCCTGGCCCAGACGCTCCTTGACGGCACGCTCGACACGCACGAGACCGGCGCGGAACTGGTTTTCGGCCAGTTCGCCGACGCAACGGACGCGACGGTTACCCAGGTGATCGATATCGTCCACTTCGCCGCGGCCATTGCGCAGCTCGACGAGGATCTTGATCACGGCCAGCACGTCTTCGTTCGACAGCGTCATGGCGCCCGTCAGTTCGTCACGGCCGATACGGCGGTTGAACTTCATGCGGCCCACGGCGGACAGGTCGTAACGGTCGGCGCTGTAGAACAGGCCGTTGAACAGCGCTTCGACCGATTCCTCGGTTGGCGGTTCGCCAGGACGCATCATGCGGTAGATCGCGATACGGGCGGCGGTCTGGTCGGCCGTGTCGTCGATACGCAGCGTCTGCGAGATGTAGGCACCCTGGTCCAGGTCGTTCGTGTACAGCGTCTGGATCGCGGCGATGTTCGAATCGCGCAGGCGGTTCAGGACTTCTTCCGTCAGCTCGTCGTTGGCCGAGGCCACGACTTCGCCCGTTTCGGGATCGACGATGTTCTTGGCCAGCACGCGGCCCAGCAGGTAGTCTTCCGGCACGGAAATGTGGGCGATGCCGGCGGCTTCGATTTCACGGACGTGCTTGGCGTTGATACGCTTGTCCTTCGTGACGATCGTCTTGCCATCCTTCGGATTGACGATGTCAAAGCGCGCGACTTCACCGCGCAGGCGTTCCGCGACGAATTCCATCTCGCCGCCTTCCGAGCGCAGGTTGAAGTTGTCGAACACGAAGAAGTTCGCCAGGATCTGTTCCGGCGTCATGCCGATGGCCTTCAGCAGGATCGATACCGGCATCTTGCGGCGACGGTCGACGCGGAAGTACAGGATGTCCTTCGGATCGAACTCGAAGTCCAGCCACGAGCCGCGGTAAGGAATGATACGTGCCGAGAACAGCAGTTTGCCGGACGAGTGCGTCTTGCCGCGGTCGTGTTCGAAGAACACGCCCGGGGAACGGTGCAGCTGCGACACGATGACACGCTCGGTACCGTTGATGACGAACGAACCGGTGGTCGTCATCAGGGGCAGTTCGCCCATGTAGACTTCCTGCTCCTTCATTTCCTTGACGACCGGCTTGGTCGGCGATTCCTTGTCCAGGATCACGAGGCGCACTTTCGCGCGCAGCGGCGATGCGAAGGTCAGGCCACGGAGTTGGCACTCTTTCACGTCAAACGCAGGGTCGCCCAGCACGTAGGAGAGGAACTCCAGGCGTGCGAAACCGTTGTGCGAAACGATCGGGAAGATGGAAGTGAAGGCCGATTGCAAGCCTTCGTTCTTGCGGGTCGACACCGGAGTGTGCTCTTGCAAGAAGTTTTCGTAAGACTCGAGCTGGGTCGCCAGCAGGAACGGAACGTTGTGGACGTTGGCGCGTTTCGCGAATGATTTGCGAATGCGTTTCTTCTCAGTAAATGAGTAGTGCATGGACACTCCGTGAGTGACAGGAAAGGATAGAAAATTCAGGTTTCAGCTTGTATGCTTGCGACAGGGTCTTGTCACACAGGCGAAACCTCAAGGCACTACCTTTTCAGGCCAGGACGACAAAAGAAGGGGTACAACCAGAACAAAAACACAACAAATACGACAGAGACGACAAAGGAGCCAAAGCCGGATCTCCCCCCTTCCGAGAGGAAATCCGCAGCTTTGGCTCAGGCGCTAAAGGTTACCGGCGCCGGTAATACTAGATTACTTCAGGTCGGCCTTGGCGCCAGCTTCTTCCAGCTTCTTCTTAGCGGCTTCAGCGTCAGCTTTCGACAGGGCTTCTTTCACGGTCTTCGGTGCGCCGTCAACCACGTCTTTGGCTTCTTTCAGGCCCAGACCGGTGATTTCACGAACTGCCTTGATGACGCCGACTTTGTTCGCGCCGACTTCGGTCAGCACCAGGTTGAACTCGGTCTGCTCTTCAGCAGCAGCAGCAGCAGCGCCGCCGCCAGCGGCTGGAGCGGCCATTGCAGCTGCCGACACGCCGAATTTTTCTTCGAAGGCCTTGACCAGGTCGTTCAGGTCCATCACGGACATTTCGGACACTGCGTTCAGGATATCGTCTTTGCTAATTGCCATTTGAAACTCCTAATTGATTTGTATGCTACAGAATTGATTACTTGACGAGAACGTGCGGCAATTACGCTGCAGCGGTTTCTTCGGCTGCAGGAGCAGCTTCCGAACCTTCGCTCTTCTTGGCGGCCAGTGCGGCCAGACCACGTGCAAAGCCCGATACCGGTGCCAGCATGACGCCCAACAGCTGCGAGATGAGGACTTCACGGCTTGGAATGCTCGCCAGTGCAGTCACGCCAGCTACGTCGAGCTGCTTGCCTGCATAGTTACCTGCCTTGATGACCAGCTTGTCGTTGGTTTTGGCGAAGTCGTTGATGACTTTCGCTGCTGCCACGGCATCATCCGAGATCGAGTAGATCAGCGGACCGGTCATTGCATCGGCCAGGTTGGCGAACTGCGTGCCTTCAACAGAGCGACGAGCCAGCGTGTTCTTCAGAACACGCAGGTACACGCCCTGGGCACGCGCGGTTGCACGGAGTTTCGTCAAGTGAGCAACCTGGATGCCACGGTACTCAGCCACGACGATCGTTTGCGCAGTTGCTACCTTTGCGGAAACCTCTTCGACGACGGCCTTTTTGTCATTCAGATTAAGACCCACGGTCAATCTCCTTTAAAGACACAGGAAAAGCTCCTGCGTCGGTTTCGAACAACGGCGTCCGAGGTTAGGAGTCCAATGGACTGCAAAACTGGTTCGGGTACACCATCTGCGTTGGGCGCCGGCTTTCACCTGCAATTAACGGGAAGCCTGCCTGCTGCTCCCCGCCCAACGGTCTTTGATTGCCTGGCAGGCACTTGCGCACCTGCCAGCCCAAAGATGCGCCCGACTGGAACTTTGTCGGGACTTGATTCTTTACTTAAGCAGCCAGCGTGCCGTGGTCGACACGGACGCCTGCGCCCATCGTCGACGACAGCGAGACCTTGCGCAGGTAGATGCCTTTCGACGAAGCAGGCTTGGCCTTGTTCAGCGCGTCGATCAGGGCAACCAGGTTGCTCTTCAGTTCTGCGTCGCTGAACGACTTGCGGCCGATGGTGGCGTGGATGATACCTGCCTTGTCGGTACGGTACTGAACCTGGCCGGCTTTCGCGTTTTTCACGGCGGTAGCGACGTCAGGCGTAACGGTGCCGACTTTCGGGTTAGGCATCAGGCCGCGTGGGCCCAGGATCTGACCCAGGGTACCAACGATACGCATCGTGTCTGGCGAAGCGATGACGATGTCGAACGGCATGTCGCCGGCCTTCACGCGTTCTGCCAGGTCTTCCATGCCGACGACGTCCGCGCCAGCTGCTTTGGCAGCTTCAGCCTTGTCGCCAGAAGCGAACACGGCCACGCGAACGGTCTTGCCGGTGCCTGCTGGCAGCACGACGGAACCACGAACAACCTGGTCCGACTTCTTCGGATCCACGCCCAGCTGGACCGACACGTCGATCGATTCATTGAACTTGGCGGTTGCCAGTTCCTTGATCAGCGAAACGGCGTTGTCGAACGGGTACACTTTGGTACGGTCTACTTTAGCCTTGATGGCTTGTGCGCGCTTGGACAGTTTTGCCATGATCAGATACCCTCAACGGTGATGCCCATCGAACGAGCCGAACCGGCGATGGTGCGCACAGCGGCTTCCAGATCGGCGGCGGTCAGGTCAGGGGTCTTCAGTTTTGCAATTTCTTCCGCTTGAGCGCGGGTCAGCGTGCCAACCTTGTCGGTATGTGGCTTCGGCGAACCTTTTTGCACGCCCGAGTGCTTCTTGATCAGGAACGTCGCTGGAGGCGTCTTCATCACGAACGTGAAGGACTTGTCCGCGAAGGCGGTGATCACCACAGGGATCGGCATGCCTGGTTCCATACCTTGGGTCTGCGCGTTGAAGGCTTTGCAGAATTCCATGATGTTCAGACCGCGCTGACCCAGTGCCGGGCCGATCGGTGGGGATGGATTTGCCTTACCAGCTGGTACTTGCAGCTTGATAAAGCCAATGATTTTCTTTGCCATGATGGCTTTCCTATCGTTGGATTTGAGTGGTAGCGCCCCGCCGGTACTTCATGGCAGGGCTCCTCGGGTGGATTCTCCGGAAATCCGGAACGCTCCGTAGGGCGCTTAAACTTTTTCGACTTGACCGAACTCGAGTTCGACGGGGGTCGCGCGGCCGAAGATGGTGACCGAAACGCGCACTTTGGACTTTTCGTAGTTGACTTCTTCCACGTTGCCGTTGAAATCGGTGAACGGACCATCCTTGATGCGGACCTGTTCGCCCACTTCGTACAGCACTTTCGGCCGTGGCTTCTCCACGCCTTCCTGCATCTGCGTCATGATCTTTTCGATCTCGCGTGCGGGAATCGGGGTTGGCTTGTTCGACTTGCCGCCGATGAAGCCGGTGACCTTGGCGGTGTTTTTCACCAGGTGCCAGGTCTCGTCCGTCATTTCCATCTCGACCAGCACGTAGCCAGGGAAGAAACGACGCTCGGTAACGGACTTCTGGCCATTCTTCACTTCCACGACTTCTTCCGTCGGGACGAGGATCTGGCCGAACTGCTCCTGCATGCCCGCGCGTTCGACGCGCTCGGTCAGTGCGCGCTGCACGCTCTTTTCCATGCCCGAGTAGGCATGGACGACGTACCAGCGCTTGTTGCTGACCGGGACGCTGACTGGCGCCGCGGATTCTTGAGCTGCGGCGTCGCCCGGCACGGGTTCACCCGATACCGATTCGCCCGCCGTGTCGTCTTGCACGTTTTCGCTCATTATTTTTTCCAACCCAGGATTACGTCGTACAACAAGAATTCCAACAGCTTATCTGTTCCCCAAAGGAACACTGCCATCACCAACACGAAGCCGAACACGAGCATCGTGATCTGGGTGGCTTCCTTACGCGTGGGCCAGACGACTTTCTTGGTCTCGCGAACGGATTCTTTCGCAAAATTGATGAAATCGCGGCCAGAGGCGGAGGTGTAAGCAATGCCGACGGAAATAAGCAAACCAACCACAAGCGCAGCTGCCCGCACCAGGGTTGGTTGACCTGCCAGAACAAAGAATCCGGCTACGCCTGCAATCGCTGCAACCACCGCCAACACGACCTTGAGCTTATCGCCGGACGTGCTAACGGTTTGCACGGATTGATTAGACATTCGTTTTTACTTTCGGTGCCCTGCACCAGAATTCGGTGGCAGGGGCGGAGGGCATCGAACCCCCAACCTTCGGTTTTGGAGACCGACGCTCTGCCAATTGAGCTACGCCCCTACGTAAAACACTACAGTGGAATCCGTTATTCTAGCACCCAACCGGGGTTGGGCGCTAGTCCTACTTTGGCAGGATTCCTGAACCGGGAATTAACCCAGGATCTTGGCGACAACGCCGGCGCCGACGGTACGGCCGCCTTCGCGGATTGCGAAGCGCAGGCCTTCTTCCATGGCGATCGGGTTGATCAGCTTGACGGTGATCGACACGTTATCGCCTGGCATGACCATTTCTTTGTCCGCTGGCAGTTCGATCGAACCGGTCACGTCCGTCGTACGGAAGTAGAACTGTGGACGATAGTTGTTGAAGAATGGCGTGTGACGGCCGCCTTCATCCTTCGACAGAACGTAGATCTCGCCCGTGAAGTGGTTGTGCGGCTTGATCGAGCCTGGCTTCGCCAGAACCTGACCACGCTGAACGTCTTCACGCTTGGTGCCGCGCAGCAGCAGACCAACGTTGTCGCCGGCTTGACCCTGGTCCAGCAGCTTGCGGAACATTTCCACGCCGGTGCAGGTCGTCTTGACGGTGTCGATGATACCGACGATTTCGATCTCTTCGCCGACCTTGATGATGCCGCGCTCGACACGACCCGTGACCACGGTGCCGCGGCCGGAGATCGAGAACACGTCTTCCACTGGCATCAGGAATGCGCCGTCCACAGCGCGCTCAGGCGTTGGGATGTAGCTGTCCAGTGCGTCGGCCAGACGGATGATGCACTCTTCGCCCATTTCGCCAGCAGCGCCTTCCAGGGCCATACGTGCCGAACCCTTGATGATTGGCAGGTCGTCGCCTGGGAACTCGTACTTCGACAGCAGCTCGCGCACTTCCATTTCGACCAGTTCCAGCAGTTCTGCGTCGTCGACCAGGTCGCACTTGTTCAGGAACACGATGATGTATGGAACACCAACCTGACGCGCCAGCAGGATGTGCTCGCGGGTCTGTGGCATTGGGCCGTCAGCTGCGGAGCAAACCAGGATCGCGCCGTCCATCTGCGCAGCACCGGTAATCATGTTCTTGATGTAGTCGGCGTGGCCTGGGCAGTCAACGTGTGCGTAGTGACGCGCAGCGGTTTCGTACTCGACGTGGGCGGTGTTGATGGTGATGCCGCGTGCTTTTTCTTCTGGAGCAGCGTCGATCTGGTCGTAGGCTTTCGCTTCGCCGCCGAATTTCTTCGACAGGACGGTTGCGATTGCAGCGGTCAGGGTCGTCTTGCCATGGTCAACGTGACCGATGGTGCCAACGTTCACGTGCGGCTTAGTCCGCTCAAACTTACCTTTTGCCATTTTTGACTCCTAACAATTTTAAAATATTGCTGGGCACGCGCCCGACTGTCAGATTGATGTATTACGATGTATTGCGATGTATTACGACGTATTGCCAAATACAGGTACAGCGAATTCTGGTGCCCTTTACGTGGATTGAACACGTGGCCTCTCCCTTACCAAGGGAGTGCTCTACCACTGAGCTAAAAGGGCATTTTTGTACTACGACTGCAACAAAACTGGAGCGGGTGAAGGGAATCGAACCCTCGTCATAAGCTTGGAAGGCTTCAGCTCTACCATTGAGCTACACCCGCGAGGTTCCGTTTCACTACATTGTCACTCAGTTTCCTTGCAAAAACTTGGTGGAGGGGACTGGATTCGAACCAGTGTACTCATAAGAGGGCAGATTTACAGTCTGCTGCCTTTAACCACTCGGCCACCCCTCCGCGAGGAACCGCAGAGTATGAAGCATAAAATCAAAACTGTCAACGCTCTAACACGTTCTTGCTCGTGTTGTGTTGCTAACCGTCTGCTTCGGGGCGAGATTGTAGCGGCTACCCCTGCGAAATTGCAAGGGTTGTTTTTGCGAGTTCATCAAAAATCTTGCAGGTCCTGATTTCATGCGCCTTTGCGGTCAGGAAAAGTTTTGGTTGGGTCGCTTTTGTTGCCTGCATTACTATAAAATCGCCCCGGCGTCAGACGGCGGGCGCCCTCCCCTGAGGTGCCATCGCAGCTGCCGTGACTAGCCTGGAGCCCCGATTGAACACTCGACTGAGCAGCTGGCACAGCCTGCTGCTGGCCAACTTGTTACTGGCGGCCGCGTACGCGGCGGCCGGCCGTGCCGGCATGGAGCTGGCCCTCGCGCCCGGCTTTGCGACGCCGCTGTTCCTGCCCGCCGGCATCGCGCTGGCGGCACTTGTCAGCGGCGGCCCGCGCCTGCTGCCCGGCATCGCGCTCGGCACCGCGGTCATGACGGTGATCAGCCTGCCACTGGTACAGCCCGACATGGCCCTGGACCAACGCCTGACGGCCGCGCTTACGGCGGCCGCGACCGCCTCGCTGCAGGCGTATATCGCCATGCAGGCGTTCGTGCGCTGGGTCGATCCCGGCATCGACTCGGGGCGCGACGTGCTGCGCTTCCTGCTTCTCGTTCCCTTCCTCGCCCTGACCGGCAGCACGCTGACGTTGTGCGCGCTCGCCCTGCTGGGCGTGCTGCCGGGCGACGACATGCCGGCCAACTGGCTGGCGTGGTGGGTCGGCGATACCCTCGGCATGCTGATCGCCGCCCCGCTCACGTGGATCCTGTGCGGCCAGCCGCGCCGGCTGTGGTGGCGCCGGCGCTGGCTGGTGGGCCTGCCGCTGCTGGTGCTCACCGCCCTGTTCGTGACGATCTTCCTGAACGTGCGCCGCTGGGAGTGGAATCAGCAGATGCAGACGGTGCAGCTGAAGGCGCAGCAGGCAAGCGACCTGATGCAGGCGAAACTGTCGGAGCACGAGCGCTTCCTGTTTGCCATGTCGAGCGCGATCAACGGCCACGGCCTGGCGATGAAGGCGAAGGACTTCCAGCGCGTGGCGCAGGGTTACCTGACGCGCCATCCGGAAATGCTGTCGATGAGCTGGCTGCACCCGGTCAGCGCCGACGAGCGCGCGGCGTTCGAAAGCTGGGGCCGCGAGAACGTCGATCCGTCGTTTGCCATCCGCGTGCCGGACGAGAACGGCGTCATGCGCCCCGTCGGCAAGCGCGACATGCACATGGTCGCCACGTTCATCGAACCGCGCGGCAACCGCATTTACCTGGGCCTGGACATGCTGGCCGAGCCGTCGCGCGCGGATGCCGTACGGCAGGCATTGCAGAGCGACGAGCCCGTCTCGAGCGCGCCGCTGCAACTGATCCGCAAGGACCTGAAACGCGGTGTCGTGCTGCTGCAGGCCGTGCGTCCGCCCGACGGCGGTGAGCCCGTCGGCATGCTGCTGATGTCGCTGCAGCTGGAAAGCTATCTGCACAGCGTGCTGACGCAGGTCGCGTTCCCGCACCTGGCTGCCACGGTCGACGATCTGGCCACGGGCGACCGGCTGGCCACGGCAACCGGCGCCGGCGCGCCCCATGCCAGCGGCGCGATACGCCAGACGCTGCATTTCGGCGGCCGCGACTACCTGCTGACGTTGACGCCAACGGCCGCCTACGTCGCCAGCCAGCGCGGCTGGCAGAGCTGGTCCGTGCTGGCGGCGGGCCTGCTGCTGACGGGCCTGCTGGGCGGCGTGCTGCTGCTGATCAGTGGCGAGCGGGCGCAGATCCAGGCGCGCGTCGAGGACAGCACGGCCCGGCTGCAGGAGCGCGAGGCGCGGCTGCAGGCCATTCTCGACAAGGCGGCGGATGCGATTCTGACCATCGACAGCACGGGTGTGCTCGTTTCCGCCAACGGCGCCGCCGGCCGACTGTTCGGTTACGCGGCCGAGCAGATGGCGGGCCTGCCATTCATGCAGCTGCTGCCGGCCACGCATGGCGAAGCGCCGGCCGTACTGCTGCGGCGCATCGCCGGCAGCGCCGGCCACGCGTACGAGGCCACCGGCTGGCGCCGCGAAGGCGTGTCGTTCCCGCTGGCCGTGTCCGTCAGCGAAGTGGAGCTGCCCGGCGAGCACCTGTTTGTCGCCATCCTGCACGACCTGACGGAGCAGCAGCGGGCGCAGGAACGCATCCACCGGCTGGCGCACCACGACCCGCTGACGGGACTCGACAACCGGCTGTCGCTGAACCAGCGGCTGGACCAGTTGCTGGCGCGCGCCGGGCGTGCCCAGGGCAGCGCGGGCGTCATGTTCCTCGACCTGGATCACTTCAAGAAGATTAACGACACGCATGGCCACCAGACGGGCGACCAGCTGCTGATCGCCGTGTCCGGCCGCCTGCGCGAACTGCTGCGCGACGTCGACACCATCGCCCGTCTGGGCGGCGACGAATTCATCGTGCTGACCTCGCCCGACGCGACGCCGGATGCCGTCAGCCACCTGGCCACGAGTATCGTCGAAGTGCTCGCCCTGCCCTACCAGCTGCAGGGCCTGACGGTGCACAGCGGCGCCAGCGTGGGTGTGGCGATGTACCCGTCCGACGGCATGGACAGCAGCACGCTGCTGCGCCATGCGGACACGGCGATGTACGCGGCCAAGAGCCGTGGCCGCGGCAATTTCCAGTTCTTCTCGGCCGAAATGAACGCGGCCACGCACGAGCGGCTGCTGCTGGAAAACCGGCTGTGGCAGGCACTGGAACAGAACGAGTTCGAGCTGTACCTGCAGGCCCAGGTGGACCTGCGCAGCGGCGCCATCATCGGCGCCGAGGCGCTGCTGCGCTGGCACCATCCGCAACTGGGCATGGTCGGGCCGGACCGCTTCATCCCCATCGCGGAGGAATCCGGTCTGATCCTGCCGCTGGGCGACTGGGTGCTGCAACGGGTCGTACAACTGCTGGACCGCTGGCGCGGCCTCGGCCTGGGGCATCTGCGGCTGGCCGCGAACCTGTCGGCACGCCAATGCCACGGCACCAGCCTGCTGCCGCAACTGGACCGCCTGCTGGGCCAGACGGGTATCGATCCGGCGCTGCTGGAACTGGAAATCACCGAGTCGGCGGCCATGCAGGACCCGGAGCGCAGCCGTGAACTGCTGCAGCAGCTGCGCGCGCGCGGCATCAAGGTGGCGATCGACGACTTCGGCACGGGCTATTCGTCGCTCAGCTACCTGAAGCTGTTCGAACCGGACCGCATCAAGATCGACCGCGGCTTTGTAAAAGATATCGAGACGGACCCGAACGACGCCGTGATCGTCACGGCCACCATCGGGCTGGCCCATGCGCTGGGGCTGGAAGTGATCGCGGAAGGCGTCGAGACGCAGGCGCAAGCCGACTTCCTGCGCAGCAAGCGCTGCGACGAGGGACAAGGCTACCTGTTCGCCCGCCCGATCCCGGTCGGCGAATTCGAAGCGCTGGCGGCCGCGTCAGTGGCCGCGCTGGCCTCGTAAAAAAACCGGTGACAGACACCTGTTTTTTAAAATGGTGTCTGTCACCGGTTTACCGAATAATGTCCGCCAGCGCCAGCACGACTTCGGGGTCGAACTGCGTGCCGCTGCGCTCGCGGATGGATTGCAGCGCCGCGGCGGCGGTCTGCGCGGCGCTGTCGGGACGCCCGTGCACCAGCGAGTCGAACGCATCCACCACGGCGACGATCCGTGCCGACAATGGAATCGCCGTGCCCCGCAGCCCGTGCGGCAGGCCGCTGCCGTCGAAATGTTCGTGGTGCGCGCCGGCGATCTCGGCGCCGTAGGTCAGGTAGCTGACGCCGTCGACCATCCGCGCCGCGCGCTCCAGCACCTGCTGGCCCATGCGCGCATGCTCGCCTTCCGTATGCGTGGCGCGATCGGCCGTGGCGACCTTGCCGACGTCGTGGAGGATGCTCGCCAGGCCGATCATGTCGACCAGTTGCGGCGTCAGCTCGTCCGGGTAGGCGCCCCGCTCCTTCAGGCGCGCGGCAATGCTCGAGGACAGCTGCTGCACCCGGCGCGCATGCTCCTGAACGTCGCCATTGCGGAAGCCCGCCAGGTCGGCCAGCGCGACGACGGTCGCTTCCTGCGCCTTGCGCAGCTGGCCGAACATGTACAGGTTGTCGAAAGCGGCGGCGATGCGCTCGCAGAACACCTCCAGCAGGTCGCGCTGGATCTGCGCCAGCGGCCACGGCGGCGTGACGGAGATCGCCACGTCGCGGTGCTCGCGGGTGCGGATGTACAGCACGTTGGCGGGGTGATCGTACTGGCTCTTGCGCTCCGCGAAGGCCTTGGCGATCGTGGCGGCCAGCGCATGGTCGGCAGGCAGGTGTTCGCGCTCGGCCAGCTCGGTATAACTGCCGGTGGCCGCGACGACCGTCGTGTTGCCCGCAGTGTTCCCCGACTCGGCCTGCATCAGGCACAGCACCCCGTCGGCGCCGACGTCGAGGATGGCGGAAACCTGGTTCAGCACACCCGACGCGAATTCGCGCAGCGAGTGGATCTGGTACAGGTTCGTGGCGCCGGCCAGGATCTTGCCCAGGCCAACCCGGCTGCGTTCCAGCATGTTCAGGCTTTCGTACGCGCGCAGCGCCGAAATCACCGTCGTGAACAGCTTCTGCGTCGTCAGTTCCGTCTTGGCCTTGTAGTCGTTGATGTCGTATTCGACGATGACGCGCTGCTCCGGCGCCTGGCCGGGCTGGCCCGTGCGCAGCACGACGCGCACGATGGCGTTGTGCAGCTCCTCGCGAATGCGGCGCGCGAGGACGAGGCCGGCGTCGTCCGTCTCCATGACCACGTCCAGCAGCACCAGCGCGATATCGGGCGTGCTGGCCAGGATGTCGAACGCCTCGCGTCCGCTGTGGGCGGAAAACAGCTCCAGCTCGCGGTCCTTGAACGTGACGTTGCGCAGCGCCAGCCGCGTCACGGCATGCACGTCCTGGTCGTCGTCGACGATCAATACACGCCACTGCCGCTGGTCCGGCGAGCGCGATTGCGCCGGCTCGTCTTCCTCTTCGTCCAGCAGCCAGTTATCATCGGCAGCAGTCGAATCCGTCATGCGTTCTCCTTGGGGGCCCGTATGAACGCAGCATAAATCAGAAGCCGCGGCCGTGCCACACAAACTTGCCGTACCGAAAATCACAAGAGAGTCTGGTACGCTGTCAGAAACAATACGGGGGAAATACCATGCAAGACAATCCAGATCAGCTGAATGCCGCCGTCGATGGTGCCGGCCGCGAATTCCTTGCCTTCACGCTCGGTCGCGAGGAATACGGCATCGATATTCTGAAGGTGCAGGAAATCCGCGGCTACGAAGCGGTCACCCGCATCGCCAACGCCCCGGACTTCATCAAGGGCGTCATCAACCTGCGCGGCATCATCATTCCCGTCGTCGACATGCGCATCAAGTTCCACCTGGGCGAAGCTGTGTACGACCAGTTCACGGTCGTCATCATCCTCAACATCAAGGGGCGCGTGGTGGGCATGGTGGTGGACAGCGTGTCGGACGTGACGACGCTGACGCCGGACCAGATCAAGCCGTCGCCCGAGCTGGGCACGTCGTTCTCGCAGGAATACATGCTGGGGCTGGGAACGATCGGCGAACGGATGCTGATCCTGATGGATATCGACAAGCTGATGTCGAGCCCGGATATGGGGCTGAACGATCCGGCCAACCCCTGACGCCCTGGGAGCTTTTACTCATTACATCCAGGCCCGCTAAAAGCGCGCAGGGCTAGGCGCAAGGGCGCAGACAGTGCTTTAGCACGGCAAGCCCGCCGCAACAACGCCCCGCGTGCTTTTAGCCCGGTCACATTCAGGCCCGCTAAAAGCGCGCAGGGCTAGGCGCAAGGGCGCAGACAGTGCTTTAGCACGGCAAGCCCGCCGCAACAACGCCCTGCGTGCTTTTAGCCGGCCTGGCGTTTGGAACAGGGGTTTTTGCCGGCCAAATCGATGTTCTGGTAGCGGATCTCATACCGCCCAGTCACCAGATCCTCGACAACGTACTTCTCGTGCGCCTGCACGAACACGTAGCGCACATTGGACCGACGCTCCAGGTCGTACACCTTGATGAAGACAGGGAAGCCGTTGCCGCTGTTGTCAAGCGTCAGCTGCATGTCGTGCCCTTTGTTGGCGACGAGGAAGCCGGGCACGTACCCGGAGCGCGTGGGCCATGGCTCGCCGTTGGGGGCGACCAGCGCCGGCGTTTCGTTTTCGCACTCGCCGCTGGCATCGGGCAGGAATATCTGCGACAGCGCCATTACCTTGATGGGCGGCGCCTCGGCCGATTCCGTATCGGGCTGGCTGGTCCGCGCCGGCGTGGTGCTCCAGCCGTCCTGCTCTTCGCGCTCCGCCCGCGGATACGAGCGGTTCGCGCTGGCCGTCAGTCCGGGGGGACTGCCGCCCCAGGCGGATGCCAGCACGGTCGATACCTGACGCGGCTCGGCCACCGTCATCACGCCGGCAACCCATCCCAGTACCAGGCAGCCGGTGGCCGTCAGCCACCAGCGCCAGTTGCGCAGCAGCCGCAGCGGCCGGCGGCGCGGTTCCGGGCCGTCGGCCCAGGCCTGCGCGGGGCTGTCGACGGGCCGGTGGTTATCGTCGCGGGTGCTTTCCAGCCACTCCACCTCGAATTCTTCCTGGGCGATCCAGTCGTCGTGTTCCTTGCGGCGTTGCGGGTCCGCCAGCGTGTCGTAGGCCGTGTTGACGATCGCCATGATCCGGGCGGCCTTTTCGTCGCCGAAATTCTTGTCGGGATGGTATTTCTGGCTCAGTGCCTTGTACGCGGCACGTATGACTTCCTGCGGCGCGCCACGCGCCACCTTCAAGTTGTCATAGTGTGTATGTATCTTTCCCATCGCCTCTACATTGTCAGCCGCGCGTCACGACGGGGTTTCGCGCCAAGTCAACCATAATAGCCGAACTCATCATCCCTAGAGCCGGTGCGCACGGTCGGCGTCCGACAGCGCGGCCGGCAGCTCCACATCTTTGCCGACAATTAACACCTTGAACAACTCGCCCATTTCCGCCGGGGACAGCAGCTTGTGCACCGCGTTCGCCTGCGGCAGGTAGCGCTGGGAATCGGCGGGGTCGGTGCGCAGCAGCAGGTCGCCGATGCCGGCCGCCAGCAGGAACGCGGCCTGGTTCATGTACGCCAGCACGTCTGCCCCGGCATCCTGCGCGGCCAGCGCGGCCGCCGTGAAGTCGACGTGGGCCGTGATGTCCTGCAGCCCGGGCAGATAAAACGGATCGGCGTGGGCGTGGTGGCGGTAGTGGCACATCAGCGTCCCGGTCGCGCGGTCCGGCAGATAAAACTCGTGGCCGGGGAAACCGTAGTCGAACAGGATTGCGGCGCCGCGGCCACTGGCCAGCAGCGCGCCTACGCTGCCCATGAAGCCGCAGGCGGTGCCGTGCAGCTCCGTCACATACCCTTCCGGCAGTTCATTCGCCTCCGGGACCTGGCGCGCCAGCTGGTCGGCTTGCGCCGCCGTCAACGCGGTCGGCAGGTACGCGAAGCGGCCATCGGCAATCGTCACGTCCAGCGCGCGCCAGCCGTCCGCCGTTTTCGTGACGAGGTCCACCGGCATCGCATCGAGTACCTCGTTGCCGACGATGACGCCGTCGAAGGACTCGGGAAAGCCGTCCAGCCACGTCACCTGCGGAAAATCGCGCAGCGCTTCCTGCTGGCGCGCCCGCAGCTCGCCGGACAATTCCACGATCGCATAGCTCTCCACCGTGACGCCCAATGTGGCGAGTTCCGTCAGGATGTCGCGCGCCAGCTTGCCCGTGCCGGCGCCGAATTCGAGGATGCGCGGCGCGCTTTGGGCGATAATGGCGGCCGCGACATGGGCCACGGCGGCGCCGAACAGCGGCGACATCTCCGGCGCGGTTGTAAAATCGCCATCCTTGCCCAGCTTGGCGGCGCCGCCGCTGTAATAGCCGAGGTCCGGCGCATACAGCGCCTGTTCCATGAAGCTGGCGAAGGAGATGGCGCCGTCGTGCCGGGCGATGTCGGCGGCGATGCGGTGCTGCAGGGCGTGCGACGCGGCCAGCGCGTCGGCGGAAGGTGAGGGAAGTGACATTCCAGCATTGTAGCGAATCGCCGGGGCCCGGCAACAATGAACCTTGTGGAGCAAAGATGACGACAACTACGACCGCCCCGGTCGCACTCGTGACAGGCGCCGGCCGGCGCATCGGGCGCGCCATCGCGCTGGGCATGGCGGCCGCCGGCTGGGACGTGGCCGTGCATTACCGCGCCTCGCGTGACGATGCGCTGGACGTCGTCGGCCAGATCCAGGGGCTGGGCCGGCGCGCCGTCGCGCTGCATGCCGACCTGGCCGAAGAAGCCGGCGTCAAGGGGCTGGTCCCCGCCGCAGCGGCAGCGCTGGGTCGCGTGAGCTGCGTCGTCAACAACGCCTCGCTGTTCGAGTACGACAGCGCGGCCGACTTCTCGCTGGCGCGGCTGGACGCGCATATGCACGCGAACCTGGGCGCGCCGCTGCTGCTGGCGCAGTCGCTGCACAGCCACACCGCGGCGGACGAACAGGCCGTTGTCGTCAACCTGCTGGACCAGAAGCTGTACAATCTCAATCCCGATTTTCTGTCGTACACCCTGTCGAAAGCGGCGCTGCACACGGCCACGACGATGCTGGCCCAGGCGCTTGCGCCACGGCTGCGCGTGGTCGGCGTGGCGCCCGGCATCACGATGGTGTCCGGCGACCAGAGCGCAGCGGGCTTCGCCAAGGCGCACACGCAAACGCCGCTGGGCCGCTCCAGCACCCCGGAGGACGTCGTGGCAGCCGTGCTGTATGCCGCCACCGCCCGCGCCGTGACGGGGACGACACTGCTGGTCGACGGCGGCCAGCACCTGATGCCCCTGCCGCGCGACGTGATGTTCATCGCAAAATAAGTAGTCGATTCCTTGAAAGTTTAAAACCATGCTGTCCGCCCTCACCCATCCCCGCCTGCAGGACTGCCGCCGGCTGTTCCTGCGTAACTACGAAGTGCAGATCAATATCGGCGTGCACGATTTCGAGAAGAAGGGCGAGCAGCGCGTCCTGATCAACGTCGACCTGTATATCCCGCTGGCCGTCTCGACGCCGAAGGCGGATGAACTGCATGAAGTCGTCGACTACGACTTCATGCGCGAAACGATTGCCCGCCGCATGGCGCAGGGCCACGTGCAGCTGCAGGAAACGCTGTGCGACGACGTGGTCGAAGCCATGCTGACGCACCCGCGCGTGCGCGCCGTGCGCGTCTCGACGATGAAGCCGGACGTATATCCGGACTGCGAGGGCGTCGGCGTCGAAGTCTTCCGCATCAAGGACGACGTATGAACGCCGTGATCGACACGCCAGTGAACGACAAGGCGGCTGACAAAGTCGCGTACGAGAACAACAAGCTGCACAAGCGCCTGTGCCGCCTCGTCGGCCAGGCCATCGGCGACTTCAACATGATCGAGGATGGCGACAAGGTCATGGTCTGCCTCTCCGGCGGCAAGGACAGCTACGCCCTGCTCGACATCCTGATGACGCTGCGCGAACGCGCGCCGATCCACTTCGACATCGTCGCCGTCAACCTGGACCAGAAGCAGCCGAACTTCCCGGCCGATATCCTGCCCGCCTACCTGACGGAGCTGGGCGTGGCGTTCCACATCGAGAATCAGGACACGTACAGCATCGTCAAGCGCCTGATCCCGGAAGGGAAGACGACGTGCTCGCTGTGCTCGCGCCTGCGCCGCGGCATCCTGTACCGCGTGGCCGACGAACTGGGCGCGAACAAGATCGCCCTGGGCCACCACCGCGACGACATCCTCGAGACCTTCTTCCTCAACATGTTCTTCGGCGGGAAGCTGAAGGGCATGCCGGCCAAGCTGGTGTCGGACGACGGCAAGCACATGGTGATCCGCCCGCTGGCCTACGTGAAGGAAGAGGACACTACGCGCTACGCGGAAGTGAAAAACTTCCCGATCATCCCGTGCGACCTGTGCGGCTCGCAGGAAAACCTGCAGCGCAAGCAGATCAAGGCGATGCTGCGCGACTGGGAGAAGAAGCACCCGGGCCGCGTCGAGAGCGTGTTCTCGTCGCTGTCCACCGTGATCCCGTCGCACCTGATGGACCGGGACCTGTTCGGGTTTACGGACCTGAAAACGGATGGCGTGGCCAATCCGCTGGGCGATATTGCGTTTGACGAGGAG
>Ga0308166_1001986_pt1 | contig 19859 bp, 25 predicted proteins | sample PhyCR2_2_FD_202137 | JGI IMG/M metagenome (GOLD analysis project Ga0308166, IMG submission 202137) | Phyllosphere microbial communities from UC Gill Tract Community Farm, Albany, California, United States - DLSLCC.R2 | ecosystem: Host-associated > Plants > Phyllosphere > Unclassified | place... | reverse complement strand
TACTACCTGCGTGAGCGTACTGGTAAGTCTGCTCGTATTAAAGAGCGTCTTAACTAAGGTATCGCTAACGCGACATCTAAAAGTTAATAGCAAACAAGGGGTTGGCGTGATGCCAGCCCCTTTTTTTATGCCCTTGTCCACGGATTGGCTACGCAGATTTTTTTGTGGTCAGTTGTAGGCATTAAAAAACCCGCCGAAGCGGGTTAGAGCCAGAGTTGGCCTTGGGACGTTTTGGGGCCTCCACGGGCAGGGTGGGGCGGTACGGGATTTACTCTGCCTGGGCACATGATTATATCGGTTACAGTTTCTAAGGATTTGAAGGTACACCCACAGTTTATGTTCTGGCATTGATTGTATCGTTCTTTTGTGTTCTCAGAGAGCACAACACTGCTGCGAGTGTGTGCAGCATGAGAGCACTTTGGACAATTCATCATTTAGGATTCGCCCTGTTGATTATTTAACTTGATCATACCTATTGATTATTCAAAAGGATAATAAATATTACTATTGTAAGCTTGAATCCTCGATTTTAACCTCAAGTTCGATATTGGTTGTATACCCGCTGTCCGCGCTCAGGCTGTGCGTCAGCGTTGTAATGATCCATTCCGCGGCATCTATCTGTCGTTTAAAGCCACTGACCTTAACCGGCATTTCCGTATAAAGCTCAGCGCGCCCCTTTGCCAGCTGGATTGAGAACGTTGCCACACCACGCTGCAGGCGTTCCCACTGCATTTTGGCCGCCCGTTCGGCGTTGCCCCGGTTCGCGTAAGTGCGGCTAAGTACCAGCACGTTCTCGTCCGTGCCGATCAGGTAATCGCCCTGTTTTGCCTCCGGCTCCTTTTTCTTCTTCGCAGTGGTTTTACGTCGCCTGCGCTTCACCTTCGCCACCGGCTTCTTTGTCGGTTCGCGGGTGTGCAGCCAGCTGGCAATAACGCCGGTGTAGGCGTCCCGGTCCGCCAAGGTGAAGCGGTGGCCGTCTCCGTCCCTGCGCTGAAGGGTGATAACCGGCAGCGCTCTGCCGCTTGCCGTCTTTCCCTGGCCCTGCCGGATAAATAGCAGATTACCGTCCTTGATGCAGGCAACCGCTCCGCACTGTTTAGCCAGGCGCATCATAAAGCTGGCGTCTGATTCGTTGGTCTGATCGAGGTGGTCAATATCCATCTTTGCCATATCCTCACCCATCGCCATTTTCAGCTTATGCCGCCCGGCCACCTCACGGACAATTTCGCCCACGCTGGTTTTGTGCCAGGACTTTTCACGCTTCGTGTTAAGCGTCTGCCTGAAGTCCGCGCTGCGCGCCCGCAGCGTCAGGCGGTCCGGCGTGCCGCTGTGTTCGATTTCGTCAACGGTATAGCTGCCTTTCGGGAAAAGCGGCGCATCCTGCCAGCCCAGCGACAGGGAAAGCACCACACCACGGCGCGGCAGCTGCAGCTGGCCGTCCGCGTCGTCCAGCTCGATGTCCAGTTGGTCCGCTTCAAAGCCCCGGTTGTCGGTAAGCGTCAGGCTCAGCAGGCGCTTTTCCAGCTTCTGCGTGATGTCTGCGCCGTCCATCGTCAGCTGGAACGCCGGTGAGTTCTGCTGGCCGTTAATCCACGGGGTTGTCATCATGAGAATAACCCTCCCGCTGCTGCACTGACCTTACCGGCTGCGGTAACTGCTGCGCCCTGCATGGCAGACAGCTGATCGCTGAGGCTGCCGAACATTTCCCCCAGTGATTCATCGGTGCGCTTCAGCGTCAGCGTGAATTCAATGCGGCGGCACACGCCGCTGCTGAAGAACTCCGCTTTGGTCTGACTCAGGCTTTCAATCACGAACATGCCATAAATCGTCCCGCTGCCCTCAATAAGCGGCCACGCGCGGCCCAGCTCTGCAATCTGCTCCAGCGCAAACAGCGACAGCCTGCCGCCGGTAATCTCCGGCAGTAGCACGCCGGAAAGTGTCAGCGTGTCGTTGTCCGGGCCTAAGAACTGCAGCGACGGCCTCACGCCTACGCGGCTGTTTGACGGGAAACGCCAGCTGCGCTGATACTGCAGTTCCTGATAGGGCACGGTCCTCAGCATGAAAACAAATAAGCCCAGCGTCATCATCATTCCTCAAATCCTCCCCTGTCCCGATAACTGCTGCGGGCACGGGCCTGCGCCTGCCGCTCTTTTGCTTCTATCCTGCGCATCACCTCATCAACCAGATCCTGCTGGCTCTGTCCCGGCTGCTGCACAATGGTGAAGGAGGCGTGAATCTGCGGCGCAGCCCCCTGTCTAGCACTGCCACTCATGCGCGGTGCTTCCTGCCGGTACGCCTGAACCGGCAGGCTGAGCGGGTGCAGCGGCTTCGCCTCCGCTGTCGCTCCGGCACCGCCAAGCGTCAGCGCCGCCAGTGCTGCCAGCCGTGCGGTGCTCCGGCGGCTGGTCACGTTTGCCGGACCGCTGACCAGCTCCGGCCCGTTCTCACCGGCCACGCCGAACTGCCCGGACGGGATGAAACCGCCGCTGTCGTACATGCCCGCAAACCCGGGGAACCCGCCCGGCGGCAGGGATACACCGCCACCCGTTTTTGCAGTTGCCGGGCGCGGCAACTGCGGCCCGGCGGTCTTATCAACGCCCGGCTTAAGAAAGTCCGGCAGGTAGTCGGTCAGTGACGACAGCTTGTTTTTAATGGTGTCCCACTTCTGGCTGATACCCGCCATCAGTCCGTCAATCATCTGTGAACCGGCCTCCTGAAACCGCGCGGGTAGGGCCTTCGCGTCGGCGACAATCTCACCCCACTTAGTGCTGATGTAGGTGCGGATCGCGTTCCAGACGCTGCTGACCTTTGTGCTGATAGCGTCCCAGATGGCGGCAAGCTTTGGCCCCAGCGTGTCCCAGTTCTGCCAGATAAGAAGCGCTCCGGCGGCAATCAGCCCGATAACGGCCAGAATCGGATTTGCCATCATCAGCCGCCCCAGCCACAGCACGCCGTTCCCCACGATGCCGATAGCGCTTTTTATTAATCCAAACGCGCTGAATGCTTTTATTCCCAACACATTAAAGCTGAGCCGAAGCAGCGCCATCGGCCCAAGCACCGCCGCCAGGCCGATCATGAGCGTACCCAGCGCCAGCACAATCACGGATATGACCGCCGCTGCTTTTACCAGCGTGCCCGCCAGCTCCTTGTTGTTTTCCACCCAGCGCCGGGTCACGCCGGTGACTTTCTTCACCATATTCATGATGTCCATCAGCGGCGTGCGCAGTGAATCGCCCAGGCCGCTCATGGTGTTTGACACGCCGGTTTTAGTCAGCATCCACTGTGCGGAAAGTGAATCCTTGTTAATGTCAGATTCTTTCTGCATCGAACCCTTTGCAGCATCCCCCTGTGTCAGCGCCAGCTGCCTGCGCAGCTCCGGCATGTTATTGACAAGCTTTGCCGCTGCAGGGCCGAACTCCTTGCCAAAGAGCATCGTCAGCGCGGGCACTCTCTTGCTATCCGGCAGTTTTTTAACCTTTTCCAGAACGCGCATGATGGTGCCCATCGCATCCGTGGTCATCTGCTTTTCAATCTTTGCCGGGTCCAGTTTCAGCAGGTCCATGCCGTCCATAAACCGGTTACTCTGCATCGTGGCTATAGAGAGTTCGCGCACTATTGCATTAGCGGAACTGGCCGCAATCTCAGAGGTGGCACCCAGCGTCAGGAATGTTGAACCCAGTGCCGCCACCTGTCGGAAGTTCATCCTGTCGGCCACGCCACCCATGCGCTGCAGCACATCGATGATGTCTGAACCTTTGGACATGGCGTTATCGTCCAAGTAGTTCAGCGCATCGCCCAGCTGCTCGATGTTGCGCGTGGGAATTTTGTACAGCTGCGCAATCTTGCCCAGCCCTTCGGCCAGCTCACCGGCCGGCAGCTCAAACGCCGTTGACGCCTTCGCCGCCGTGGTGGCAAAGGCCATCAGGTCGCGTTTCTGGTCCTCATAGGAATCGTTCTGGTTTGTTACCCCCATGCGCGCGCCGCCCTCAACCAGCGCGGCGTAGTCAATCGCGCCGTTTTCCATCGGCAGCTGCTCACTGGCGGCCTTGATGGCGGCCTGCATGTCATAGAACTGCTTCGTGCGGTTGCCTTTGTCGTCACGCAGTCCGTTAACCTGCTTTGCCACACCCTTCATGGCGTCTTCCATTGCTGCTGATGCATGTACGGTAGCAGCAACAGGCGCAACCATCGCCAGCCCGGCGGCGGACGTTGCCGCCCCGGCACCGGCCACGCGATCGCGCACCTCCAGCGAGCGGGAATATCGCTCACGTACCGCGCTCAGCTTTGCCTGCCGTTCTCCCAGCTTTTTAAGCGACAGCTGCTGACGGTCAATGGCGGCGCGCGCCTCGTCCGACTGACTTTTGAGCTCGCGCTGTGCCTGGCTCAGTTTCTTCGTGTCGATACCGGCAGCGCCCAGCGCCTCACGCTGACGCTGCACCGACAGGCGCAGCCCGTTGTAAGTCTGCTGCAGCTGGCTGGCGCGGTTTTTTGCCTGCTCCAGCACGCGGGCCTGCGCGGCGGTAGGCTTGTTTGTTTCTGTGAACTGCACGGCCAGCCGCGCCGCTTCTTCGCGGGCGGCTTTGAGGTTATTGGCAGTGATGGCAAGCTGTGAGCGGGTCTTGCGGAAGCCGTCAATGCGCCCGGCCTGCGCGTCCAGCGCCTTAAGGGTGTTGCGGGTGTCGCGCAGTGTGCCAGCCAACTCACGCGTGCTGTCGCGGGCGCTGCGGAAGGGGCGAGTCAGCTTATCGACCGCGCCCAGAACGACCTGTAAACGCAGATTTTTATCACTCATCGCTGGCCCTGTGTCGCAGGATTGCTTTGTGCCGCCACTCCAGCACCTCGGTCAGCGTCATGGACTCGGTAACGGAGGGCGGCCAGTGAAAGACGGTGGCGATGTCCGCCACCAGATCGTCTACCGTCAGGCCGTCGCTAAATCCGACAGGACCGACTTCTTCAGCAAAAAAGTGACCATCTCCACCGACAGGCTGACCAGATCGGCGGGGTCCATTTCGTTAATTTCCGCTGTGGTCAGCGCCGGGGTGGTAATACGCGGCAGCACGGTGATCAGTGCGTTCACGTCCATGTCCAGCAGCGCCTGCAGGCGGGTGCCGCGTAGCGCGCCGGACTGCGGCTTGCGCACGGTGACGGAGGTGATTTCTGTTTTACCGCGCAGGATCGGGGTGTCCAGCTCAACGACTTTTTCATTTGAAGCGGTTTTATCAGTCATGATTTGATTCCGTTAAAAAGAGAGATAAGCGGCAGGCTCAGCGCCTGCCGGGGTGATTACAGGCCCAGCGCATTGCGGTGCGCTTCCATCAGGTCGGTGCCGCCCACGATTTCGATCATGTTCACCAGATCGCACTCATAGAGCACTTCACCATTGATGGTCAGCTTTGCGTAACTGTTGGTGCCGGACACTTTGGTGGTGCTGGATTCACCGGTTTTCCATTCGCCGGAGTCAAGCTCCTTGTAGCGTCCGCGCGTGACCAGCTCAACCGCCTGCACTTCGCCGGTGTCGTCGCGCTGAATGGAGCCGGTAAAGCGCAGCTGAATGCCGTCCACGGTAGTGGTGCCCATCTGCTTAATCAGCAGTGCTTCAGTGCCGCCAATGGTGAATTCCGTGTCCAGCGCGCCGTCGTCCAGGCCCATGTCGATATCCACCGCACCGGCCATGCCGCCGCCGCGATACTTCTCAAACTTGCGGGTGAATTTCGGCAGCGTCACGGACTCAACCAGCCCCTGCCAGTTGTTGCCTGCGTTGAACAGGTTCAGATGCTTGAGTTTGCGGGGTAACGCCATCTTTTCGTCTCCTTATGCGCTGACGCGGCTGCTGAAATCGACCAGGTACTGGTCAGTGATGCGCTGGCGCAGCAGCAGGTTTTCCAGTGGCGGCACCGGCGTATAGTCGTAATCGATCAGCAGCTTGCCCGCCTTGAGCGTGTCCTTGTCGTTCACGCTCTCGTCCAGCCAGCAGTCCGCGCCAATCAGATAGCCCTGATTCACCAGGCTGCGCAGCTTCGCGCGGATGCTCTCGATGATGTCACGGGCCAGTGACGGGTTCAGCGCCCCGTCAACGGACCACATCTGCGCTTCTGCCATCGTGTCCATCAGCACCTGCGCGGTGCGGGTGTAACACTCAAACTGAAAGAGCGCGTCATCACTGAGGCAGCGGGAACCCCAGAAGCGGAAGCCGTCTTTACGGATCAGCGTGGTCACGTCGTTCTGGTTCAGCAGGCCCGCATCAGTGGCCGGATCCTGCAGGTCCCAGAAGACGTCTTTTGAAATGCCGGTGACGCCGTTCACGCCAACGTTTGACAGGGACTTGTGCCAGCCGGTCTGCTCGTCGATTTTGGCGCGCAGGCCCAGCGCGCGGGCGGTGGCGTAGGCCGTCGCGTCCGCCTTCAGCACGGTGTCAAAACTGATGAAGTCAGGCCAGATCAGCATCCCTTCGCGCTGGCTGAAGTTGGCACGGTAGGCAATCGCCTCTTCAACGCTCTTGCAGCCATAAGCGGACAGGTATGCAAAGCCGTGCAGGCTCTGCGCCACGCTCAGCAGCTCGGTGGCGACGGCTTTGGTGTCGTGGCCCGGCACGCCCAGAATGCGGGGTTTGACGCCGCACACGGATTGCGCGGCCAGCAGCGCCTTCATGCCGGTGCGCTGGCCGTCGGTCACGCCGCCGATGATGTTGGCGGTGGTTTCCGCTTCGGTCTCACCCTGCGGCACGCGCACAACGACGGTGACGGGTTTGGACTGATCGGCGATGGCGTCCAGTGAGCGGGCCAGCGTACCGGATTCCCCGGCCTTACCGCTGGCGGTGAGTACGTCGGTTAACAGCACCGGGCGGTTAAGCGGGAATGTGGCCGCGTCGGCGTCGTCGCCGGTGCAGACCAGCCCGACAATCGCGGTGCTGACGGTGGTGATGGTTCGGGTGCCTTCGTTGATTTCCTCAACGCGCACGCCGTGATGATAATCCTGTGCCATGTGGCGGTTCTCCTGTGAAGGGGTTCCGCTATGGTCTATGGTCCGCTATGAAGGGGCACGCGCTGGCTGTTGTGTAGTCTCTGGCACAATAAACACACTGCTTTAACGTAGGTTTTCTGTTCAGAGGCGAATATACCGGTAAAGTATCTTCACTGGTACGTCCAGCGCTTGAGTTAATAGAGGGTTTGAAGGTTTCATCTTTCAAAAAGCGGCTCCAGAGATGAGCCGCTTAGATGTTTCATTTTTTAATTTGAGAAGTGGCAAATTACAAGAAAAGTAATTACGGAAAGAATTAACGAAAGAATAAACTGCGAGATTTTTTTCTTTGAAAAAAACCTTGCTACAAGTATCCAGAAGCAGGGTATTAAGAGAGTAAACATAAACCCTATGACAACTGCATCACGATGGGGTTTGGCAATTTTTTGATATGAATCAAGAAATACATGAGGCGCGGTCAATATCCAAAAGGTAAGCATCGCAATATAGAATAAATTTTTACCCCTATTCCAAGTCTCTAAAACGCCTAGTCTGTCTAAAGCGTAGGAAATGAAAGCAAAGGTTGCTGCCGCTAACTCCATATATGCAAAAGCCTGTGGGAACTTATCAACAAAACCACATGGATTGAAAAAATAAACTCCGCTCCATATTAAACATGCGAGGACATATATCACGCTAAAAACATGAGACTTCTTACAAACACTCATATGCATTTCTTCCTTAAAATTAATTGGCGAAAGCGTTTTATACATCGTAGAATGTTTTTTAACAAACAAAAATAAGCGTGATTAACTATACAAAAAATTAGTGAAGCCTGCAGCAACTTTGCACCTTGCTTCAGCATCAGCCTGACACACTCGCCCGTTTCTACCGTCGCCCGCCGCCGATGCTTTCTTTAACCTGCGCAACGGCCAACCCAGCTCAGGTGCGCTCTATGATCATTTCAAGTTCCATTTCCACCAACACACCTATAACCTGGAAGAAAAAACCTGCCCACTAACGTGCTGGTATCGATGCTGTTCGTAAGACTGCGAAAGTTAACTCCCTGTTCTCGCAGCTCTTATCGGTCGCTGATATGGGTGGATATTACCGCGCTGCCCGAACAGCCAAGTGTAAATTATCAGTACAGCGACGGCGTGTTTAGCGCCCCTGTTACAGAGGCTGAGAACGCAGTGCTGATTGCCAGCAGCAGGCTGGACGCGGAAATGGATGATACAAACAAGACAATCGCGCCGCTACAGGATGCATTTGATATCAGCATTGCGACAGACGAGGGGATTACCCGCCTGTCAGAGTGGAAGCGTTACCGGGTGGCACTCAGCCGGATCGATAGCGGTCAAGCCCCCGACATTGAATGGCCTGTAAGACCAAGCCAAATATAGCAGATCAATGTCGTGCTGAATTTTTTTTAATTTGATAACTTAATCATTACCGTGAAGCCTAAGGCAGTTAAAATTATTGATAAGGAAATTAAGGAAATGCACAAATTTCACGAACTTGCGTATAGATGCACACAATTTTCATTAGGAGCTATAAATGAATTTTATGAACAATCAGTTGAGCTTCTATCTCAAACTGGCTCAACTCCACCTGTTAAAAATCTTCAAGCTCTAAATTTGCAAAAGACGATTCATGCAGTGGGAATGTTTTCTATTTTTGAAGCACATCTACAGCGCAGCCTTGATTGTAATAACGGTTTCAAAGAGGCTCAGTCGATACTCGAAAACGCAGGTCATCATGAGTTAAAAGAAGATTTCCATAACTGTTACCTTGCAGTAAATGCTTTAAAACACGGCGATGGTATAAGCTACAGAAATCTTGTTAGCAAAATAGATACACTTACTTTTATAGTAGAGACACCAACTACATCATCCTATGAAGAAGGTGATATTTCTGGCATTCGTTCCCTGGTGAGAGTGGACGATGCTTTCATAGAAAAATGTTTAGAACTGATTGAGAAAGTTTCTAATTGCATTGAGGCTTCCCGGCCTGGCACCATCCTTTAGCGGCCGCTATTTTTTTCTGGCACATGGCAGAATGGAAGCGATACTGGGTAGAAACTTAGCAGGCTCGATACCACTAAGGCACCTGATATTCAGTAGCTGGAAAAGCCATAATGAATAAAGCCCGCATTTGCGGGCTTATTTTTCAGAACGTAATAAACGGTAGCGGTTTCGTGAAAATACCATCCTCGTACAGCCAGCCCTCTGATGGTCCCTGTTTCAAACCGGTAACGTCAACCCACTGCATGGAAGGGTGAAATAACTCTTTGATATTACCCTCCGTAGTGAATAGCTCCTGTACAATTTTCCGCTCAATACGTGCGTACTTTTTCATGCATATTCCTCAATCAGAATTATTCCGTCTCCGCCTTTCCCGCCCGCCTGCGCAGCTGAATTACTGACAGAAAAACCGCCGCTGCCGCCTGATCCGAATGCCCCATCTTCTCCTGAATAAGCCATACCGGCAGCTATCGGATTGCCGCCAGCAGAATGGTATGAAGCGCCACCGCCACCGCTTTCGTAACCGGTACTGAGCGTAATAGCGGGCGTACCTGCGCCACCTTTGATGTTCATAAAATTCCCACCAACGCCAGCGCCGCCGCCGCCGTTTGAAAGCAGGCGGTTTTCACCGTAATTAAACACGGTGCCACTCGCTCCTCTGGCACCATTCGCAGCAGAAAGATATTTACCGAAACTGCTACTCTGGCCGGGCTGAGGTTCAGCAGCGCCCACGCCACCCAAGCCACCTTTACCGATGGTAAGCTTCACAGGAAACTCAAGGTCAGCAACGGCAAACCATGATACTGAGGTGCCACCGGCACCGCCGCCTGATCCTACCGCACCCTGATTAGCACCCGCAGCAGCAGCACCACCACCTCCGCCGCCTCCGGCTGTCACGGTAATTTTAAGCAGTCGGGCAGCAGGCTTATCGTAAGTGGCATTTTCAGTTACGCGATTTACCTTTAATAATCGCCCAGAGAATTTTTCTGTTAAACCGAGGTTTTTGAGAACGTCAGCAATCAGCCCGGCGTCTTTGATTTCAGCAAGGGCATTTGCGATCTGCAGGTACTGGCCGTGTGGGTTTTCAGCCGCAAGATGATCCGCCAGTAACTTATCGGCGTACTGGCGAACCGTCAGGATACTGTCATCTACATATTTCCGCGTTGCCAGCACCACGGACGGGTCAATCTTAAGGGTGATGGCCTCGGTGCTGTTGATGATCAGAATCATGCGAACGGTCTGCGTGCGACCGCTGCCTTCCTGCAGGGCGGGTTTGTAGGTTTCCGGCGTGTTGCACACCGCTATCAATGTGCCGTCAGCATCAAAGAGCCCCATTTCTCGGATCCAGAATCCGCCCGATGTTTCGGGAATAATCTGTTCGGCAATCATCTGGCTGGCGTTGGCCGGATCAATGCTCAGCGTATTGATGGCGGCGCGGCGCACTTCATTAACCAGCTTCGTCTGGCTGGCATTCGGCGTCGGCAGCGTGCCGCCGCCATCGCCCACGGCCATCTGCGTGATATTCAGTTTTGTACCGAGTGCGGCGGCGTTGGCAATCTTCGCCGCGCCCAGGTTGGTGACAATTGCATAGTATTTTTGTGTCATGGTCCCACTTCCATCAGGTCAATAACATGAACCGCCGTGCCGCCATAAACTGCGCCGCGGACGGAAATAATTTCCGGGGTATACGGATAAACGGTCAGGTCTTCACCGTCATAACTGGCCGCCGCTATGCGCGTTTCGCCGCTGACCTGCAGGTTTATCGACATTCCCAGCAGGTGACGGCTGCAGGGTTTTGCATCGCTGATCAGCCGCTCAAGTTCCTGATAGGTTTCTTCGGTTATGCCCTGGTCCTGCACGCCAATGTCCAGACGGAACGTGCCCGGCGGCTCACTGGTTTTCCACCACTCAATAACCCGGATCAGGAAGCCGAACGGCTCCACCACGCGGCGGATGGCGCTGATGGTGCCCTTGTGCTGATGAATGTAAAACGCATCGCTCACCACCTGCCGTTTGACGCTCTCCGCCCAGCTTTCGTCCCAGCGGTCCACCGAAAAGGCCCAGGCCAGATACGGCAGAAAACTAACCGGGCAGGTGGCCGGGTTCCATAAATCGCGCAGCGGCACACTCAGCCCGGAAATGCCGCTGCAGGCTTCTGCCAGGCGGCGCTCCAGTGCAGACGAACCGGGCGGCATCAGGCTGCTGTTGCTCATGTCACCCCCTGATCACCCGCCACGGAAATGTCCGAGCCGGTGCAGTAACCCGCCTGCGTGCGGTCCATGATGATGTCCTGCGCCGGTTCGGTGATTTCCACCCAGTCCACACCGGCCACGCGCATCACCGCCCCGTATGACTCACGCCGCACGCTGCGGCCCAGCTTTTTCTGCTCGGTCAGGTAACTCGCCAGCCTTGCGTTCGCCGCCTCAAGGCAGGGACCAGCGGCCACGCCGTCGAACAGGTGCAGCCGGGCCTTCACGCTGTAGCTGCGGATAGCCGCACCCTGAACCGTCACGCGGTCGGCCACCGGGCGCACGCTGTCTGCGTTCAGCGCGGTGTTCACTGTGGTCAGCAAGTCCGCTGCCGCCGTGCCGTCGCCTTCGCGGCTCAGGACGGTGATCAGCACCGTCGCCGGTGACGGGCTGATGGCGGACACGTCCTGCACCCGGCCATCAGCGCTTTTAGCGTGAAACTCATACGCACCCGTCGGTCCGGCCACGCTCAGCCCCTCAAATGCCTCCGGCACGCGCACGCGCAGCGCGTCGTCCGATTCCATCACCGCATCCACCGGCGGCACCGCGTCAGGGTTTGCAGGGGTCACGGTCAGGCGCTGCACGTTACTGCGGGCGGCCAACTGGTCCAGATCGCTGCCGAGCGCGTAGGCCACCATTACCGCCTGCGCCGCCTCGTTAATGCGCTGGCGCAGCAGAATTTCCCGGTAGACGTTTTCCTGCAGGCTTTTCACAATCGGATCGGACTCCAGCGCCAGCACGCGGCGCATGGCGGCCTGTTCATCCGCCGGATAAAGCGCAATCAGTACCTCTTTGCGCTCTGCCAGCAGTGTTTCAAAGTCCGGCACCTCAATAATCAGCGGCGCAGGCAGCTGGGAAAGATCAATTACCGCCACTGTTCACCCCCGTTGAAACCGTCAAAGAAAGCGGTGAGCCGTCGGCGCGCTGGCCGCTCAGATCAACCTGCATAGAGCCGTCCGTATTGCGCGTGATGTTTACCGAGGCCAGCCGGATGCGTGGCTCCCAGCGGCTCAGCGCGGTGTAGGTGGCGGCCATCACCTGCAGTTCGGTAGCATCGTTCTGCGGCTGGTCAATCAGCACCGACAGCAGCGAACCGTAACCACGCCGGGCAATGCGGCTGCCTTCCGGGGTGATCAGGATGTCGCGCACGCTCTGGCGGATGTGTTCGATGTCGGTAATGACTTCGCCGGTGTCGCGGTTCATGCCGAGATACATCATTGCGGGCCTCCTGACGTGTCGCCGCCGGACTTCACGCCGCCGTGCTTATGGGTATGCGCCACGACACCGTTTGAACGCATTGAACCGCCGCCGTGTGTCACATCACCGTTCATCGTGGTGTCACCGTTTATCCGTGTCTGGCTGGCCTCTATTCCCAGCGCGTCGGTGATCAGCTGAATACCGTCTGCCGCTTCAATGCGCATGCTTTTGATATTCTTTATCAGCAGCAGGCCGGTTTCCGGTTCGTACTGAAACCAGCCGCCGTCCTTAAACACCGTGGTGGTGCCGTCTTCTGAATAGTCGGGCGGCGGGAAGGCTTCGGAATAAATGGCGGGCAGCGCAAAGGCGGTTTCAAGATTTCCGCCCAGGCTCAGCAGCACAACCTGTTCCCCGATGGTGGGCTGCCACCATGTGCGGGTGCTACCGGCGCGCAGGGTGAGCCAGTTAATCCAGTTGGTTTCAAGGTCGCCCGTTTTCACCCGGCACAGCCAGTTCACCGGGTCCACTTCGGACACGGTGCCGGTGCGGATCAGGTTGGTGATAAGACGCATGATTTCGGTGAGTTTTTCATTCATGAAGGAAAGATGCCTTTAAAATTGAAAGCATTCACTGAAATGGTATTGTGTGAGGAATTACACAAACCAAATTACAAAGCAGGGTGCTATGTCTTTTTTTAAATATGTCAGTATCGAAACGCTTGAGAAAATTCTCGCAGGAAGTATTCGTCTTACCCAGCCCGGTGCTTTTAATGATCCTTTTGAACTTGCTGTTGAAGTATATAATCCCTACGTCGGAAGAAAAGAAAATGCAAGCCTGTATTTTGATGCTTTATCCCCAGCAAGAAATATAAAAGAATTCTTACTTCCTACAGAGTTTAGTGACGATAATTGTAATGATGTTTTCGCTAGAGAGCTAAGAGGTAAAATAGATAATGCAGTAGGTATGTTATGCGTTACAAAAAATCCAAGCTCTCATTTGATGTGGGCACACTATGCTTGCGAATATTCCGGCGCCGTTATTGAGTTTGAAGAGTCGCATGATTTTCTCCAAGGTATATTTGAAATAGAGTACATTGAGAAAAGGCCCAAATTTCATATGGACTATTTTCTTGCCGGAGTTCCTTTGCCCATTTCAGAACTCTGCATTAAATCAAGCGAGTGGAGCTATGAAAAAGAGTGGCGATTGGCTCGGTTGTTGAAGGATTGCAAGAAAATAAAAACTTCAGGTGGCAAATATGATATCTATACAATGGAGATACCTCTTGATGCAATAAAAAGCGTGACGTTAGGAGAACGCTGCAAGCTCGACGATGCAAAAAAAACCTATCACAAGCTAAAGAATACTAAAGTAGCGTTAAAAATTGCCGCTCTGGCTAACTGGAACTATGAATTCAGAGAGGAACCTATAAAGCTTAATATTCCCGTAAGCGAAATGAACCCTTTTGTTACTCCATATACTGCTGATATTTTTCTAGACGACAGAGGCATAACCGGAGAATTAGCACGGTGGACTAAAAGTAATCATCCTTTAAGTCCAATTGTGAAATGGCGCTTATAAAACTAAGTTACACTTAAGAATTGAAGTAAGATTTCGCGCACCCTGCTTTCCACGTCGCCGTTCACGCCCAGCAGCGTACGTTCAGCATATTTCACCATCGGGCCGCGACGGCTTACCCTGTCGCGCAGGCCGTAATGATGGACGCGGGCCAGCTTCTGCACCCCCGGAATAAAGGCAACCTCTGCGGCGTCTGCGTTCGCCTGCGCCTTCAGGTATTTTGCAGTTTTCATTTTTGCGAACATGCCGCGACGGATGCGGCCCTTTTTGCTGCGGGCACTGACGCGGCGCGGCTCCCATGCGGTGCCATCCGGGGAACGCTGCGCGGTGATGTTCGCCTGCTGAATGCGGCGCACGTCGCGTGCCACCTCGCGCAGCATCTTTTTCCGGGCCGCCGGTTCCAGCTGCGACAGCAGCGCCGCCAGCCAGGCATCCACTTCATGCAGTTCAGCCACGTTTCACCGCCCAGAATTCCTCCGGCACGTCCGGCTCCGCCACTGCCTCAATGTGTGCCTTACCGTCCTCAACAGTCGCTATCACGCGCTCTGTCAGCTTCAGGTCCATGCTGATATCGCAGCGATCATTTGCCAGAATATCGACCTCAAACGAAAACAGCTTTTCGCGCGCCTCACTGTTCTGCAGCGCGTCGGGCTGGTTTTCCCGAAGCCACAAAAGCACCGGGGCCATCAGCAGGTTCTGGTCGCCGGTGAAGTCGGTGATCACCACGTTCAGCGTGTAGCGATACTCCCACGACAGGGACGCGGCGGACGTGGCGACCAGCTGGCCGCTGTCCACGAACAGATGCAGGCGGTCCGGGTTGTCGGCCACATACTGGACGGACTTATTCAGGGCGCTGCGTAAGGACTGCGGCTTTTTCATCGTCTTTTTCCTGACAGCTGATGATGGTATCGACCTTACCGGCACACGCCGCCCAGGCGGCCTCCGTTTCGTCCAGCAGGGTCAGAAGGTCGCCGTTAGTGCGCGGCGCTGCCGGGTCCAGCTGGCAGCGGGTGATTTTCGGACAGCCACTCACGGTAAGATTCACCTCCTGCGAGGGCCGGTCGCTGGCGCAGCCGGACAACAGGATCAGGCAAAGCGGTATCGCTCCAGCGGCGAAGGTCTTCATTTTCACGTTTCAGTTCCTCAATCTTTCGCTGCCGGTCGCGCAGCAGCTGGCCGTTGCGTTCGGCGGCGGCGTAAAGCTGCCTCTGCGCCTGGCTGCTGGTCTGCGTCAGGATGTTCAGGGCAATCAGCTGGCTGTTTTTCTGGCTCAGCTTTTTTCCCTGAGTTTCTATGACTGCCTCATGCGCGTGAATCTTCTGATAGGCGTTGTGCAGGTTCCACGATTGCCACAAGACAATCCCCAGAAAAAAAAGAACCATCACGATGATGCTCTTCATGTGCTCAGACTCCCTTAAGGCACCATGCCAGTTCACGTCCGCGCCGGTTATCCAGCCCCTGATTGAATACGCCTTTCACGTACACCCAGCGCGGCAACTGGTAACACGCCTCGCGCCACTGGCCCTTTTTCAGCAGCACGACCATCGTTGAGCCGCACACGTTGCCGGTTCCCACGTTGAACGCCAGCGACACCAGCGCGTCATAAACCTGCTGCGGCATAGAGACCGCCACGCAGCGCGCTAGTGCCGCCTCAGTGCGTAACACATTGGTGATGAAATTCCCCGCTGCCTGCCGTTCCGTAATGGATTTACCCGGCACAACGCCGGACGTGTTGCCGATCCCGTCGGTCCACTTTTCCGCGCTGCACTGGTACGGCTGCAGGCGGCAGCCCTCATAGTCGGCAATCAGCCGCAGCCCCTCCACGGAGGTATGCAGCAGCTGAAAACCGGGCATCGTGGCGGCCAGCGCCAGCACCACGCCCACGGCGCAGCGTTTAACGGTTTGCAGATTCATATTCACTCCGCGTAATGCGCCCGCTTGCCAGCAGCTGATAGGTTTTGTGTTTGTAGTACCAGCTGATAAGTGCCATCAGCAGGCCGATTAGCACACCGGCCACTGTGGACATATCTTTCAGGTCCATGCCGCCCAGCCACGCCATCACCACCGCAATGCACCAGGTTAAAAAGGTGCTGACTTTTTCCCACATGATTCAGTCCCAAAGCTGGACGGCCTGCACGGTGGCCGTCGCTGTCACGTCCGGCAACTCCACCTCCAGCCCGTGCGGTAAGAGGGGGCCGTGCTCCGCCAGCCCCGGATTTGCCTGCAGCACCTGTTCCGTCACCCCCTGCGTGCGCCCGTAGTGACGCCAGCAGAGTGCGTCCACCGTGTCATACTGCTGCGCACGCACTTTCATCAGATAAGCTCCACGGTGCAGTGCGGCATGTCCTGCACGCGGCTGATGGCCCAGCGCGCATCGCGCCACAGGTCGCCGCTGGCATCATTCAGTTCTTCGCCGCGCTTCACGGCGGAGGCGGTGGCGTCAAAGTCCTGATAGCGCTCGTTCAGCACCGCGCGCGTCCAGCACCACACCGCATTCATGTAGTGATGCAGGCGCACGCTCTCACCGGCCAGCTTCTCCGCCGGAACGTCAGCCAGGCCGTTATGACCGGCCAGCTCCTGCCGCTCACGCCACGGGTAAAGCTCCGCGTTAACTTCCGCCATTGCGGTCAGCACCACCTGACGCAGACGCTCCGGCGTCACGGTGCCGTCAACGCGCATGACGCTGCGGAACTTCGCCAGATCAACGTCCGGCCAGAATGAGTTATTGGGGATGATGTCCGGCGCTGCCGTCGCCTTCTGTGGCGCGATAAATTCCATTGCTCTGTTACTCCTGAATAGGTGGGCGGTGGACGGGGTTTTGATGCGGCGCTGCCTGTCGCCACCCCGTGCCGCCCCGCGCGTGGGCACGTCCGGTTATCAGCTGGCGTTACGGATTTTCCGCTCCAGCTGCTCAATGTCTTTTTTAACGCCGCATTTCTCGTCCAGCTGCAGGGCGCGCTTCAGATGGTTCAGCGCGGACGCCGGGCTGCTTTCCGTCAGCACCCAGCCGATGGACTTGTGCAGGCGGGCGCGTGACTGATCGGGCATATCGTGTGCGCCCACCACTTCCAGCGCCTCCAGCAGCAGGGCCGGATCAAAAGGCATCTTTGCCAGGATGGCGGCCTTTGCCGCGTCGGCAATTTCTTCGGCCAGCACCGTCGCCGTGGTACGGCTTCCCAGCGGCATCGCCCAGCCGTGCTTCAGTGCATGGCGGCCAATCGCGAGCGCACCGGCATAATCACCGGCGTCAACGCGCCAGAGCATCACGTACATCAGCACGTCGTCCTGCTGCGCGCCGTCCGCGCTCAGTACGCCCTCAGCCCAGGCGGCGTACTTCGGCAGCACCTCCACCTTGATTTCAGCCTTTCGGACGTTGGACTGAATGCCCTTGAGGCGGCGGCGGTCTTCGTTCAGCTGCAGCAGCATCAGGTCATAGCCCTTTGTGCTGCGACCACTGCCGCCCGACCGGGCGGCCTCCTGTGCCTGAATAAAGCGCGTATGCGCGCGGAAAGGGTTAGTCACGGGTTACGCTCCGCCTTTGCTGCCATCACCGGCATCACCGGTCTGCGTGGTGTCCGCGCTGGCGGCTGAACTGCCCGCGCCGCTCATGGACTTCACAACGCTGGCCGCCACGGCGGCGATGCGTGCAATTTCCGCTTCGCTCATTTCGCCCGGCTCTTTTTCCGGCTCCTGCTCCAGCAGCTCGATGTTTTCCACCAGGCAGGTGCAGTCGTAGTCCTCGACCACGTAAGCCTCGTTGACCGACTCAAGGTTTTCGATGCGGTCACGTTTTGGATTGTCGATGATGGAGCGGCGGCGCGTCTCTTCCTGCCAGTAGATGGACAGGTTATCCAGGCGGGTGATCAGCAGCGCATTGGCCGGGAAGTAAGGCGCGCGCACGGCCTGCAGGCCGCCGATGCGCTTCTGGCTGATGATCAGATCAGCGGCCAGCGCTTCGGTGTTGGGCTGGCTCTGATTGACCAGCGGGAAATATTTGTCAGCCAGCAGCTGGCGTCCGCAGATCACCACCAGTTCGGTGTCGTCCTGATACTGCACCCCGATTTTTTCCGACACCGCACCCATCACCACGGCGTCCAGGTTACGGAACAGGCCGTTTTTACCCACGGTGATTTTGTCCGACACCACCTTGCCGTCGTCACCAATGTGCTGACCCAGCACCTGCGCCGGTTTTTCCTGGCGGATTTTTTCCAGCCAGCCGATATTCACATCCTGCAGCAGCGGGTTCTGCACGCGGTTGGAGGTTTTTTCACGCTTCAGGCCGTTGAAGCCGATCATGATGCGGTCCAGCGCCTGACGCTTCACAATGGCGTCACGGATACGCACCTGGAAATCGCTGAACTTCGCCCACATGTCCAGCTTTGAATAAGGCAGCGCCGTGTCAAAGTTGGTCTGGGTGCATTTGTAGCCGTCGCCGTCGATGTAGGTCGGATCGGTCGGCTCGCGCTCTTTCTGGGTGGTGTCGGTTGTGCCTGCAATGGTGGTGCCGATCCCCAGCCCCAGCCGTGCGCCGCTCTGCTCACTGACCGGCATGATGTTGATGGCCTGCAGGAACGCGGACGACTCCTGAATTTTGCTTTCCAGCGTCTGCGACACGGACGGCTCAATGGTGAATTTGCTGTTCAGCGCGGACAGGTCAATCTTGTTAATTTCTGCCAGCACCGACATGTAAGCATTCAGCTTAAAACGGGTAGTATTTTTCATCGCTTCGCTTTCTCTGTTCGTTAAAAAGGTTTGCCGCCGCTGTATCAGCAGTCGGTGCGCACTTCGCCGCCGCTGCCGTTACCCTGCGTGCGCGGGCGGACCTGCTGGCGGCCATCTTCCCGGCTCAGCTGCTGCTGTAGTTCGGTGAAGTCCGCCTGCAGCTTTTCGCGCTTCAGCACTTCCTCACCCAGCGCACTGCTGAAATGTGATTTCAGGCTGTCAGCCTGTTCGCTCAGTGCCGTTTCAATGCGCGCGCTCAGGTCCTGCTGCTCGGTGGCGATAAGCTCAACGGCCTGATGCACGTCGCTGAAGCGGGCCGCGTCGGTCTGCTGCTGTCTGCTGAACATCGCCTTGATGCGGGTAAACAGGGCGGGCTTTACGTCGGCCACGTCCTCAAATTCGATCAGAGTTTCTTCAGCGGCAGAGAAAACGTTGTCAGGATGCTGCTTGCGGTTTGCCAGCGGGTTCGCCCCGGCGCTTGCGCTGAACTGCAGCATTTCGGTGCCGAGGCTGGCCGGATCGTCGGTCACGGCCAGGCCAATCAGATAGGCCGCGCCGGTGTCCGCGAATTCCGGGCGGATTTCCATAGAGGTAAAGATTTTCTGCATGGTGCCGGTCAGCGTGACAAGCTCATCAGTCGGGTTAATCAGGGCATACAGCCCCAGCTTGCCTTTCAGCGGGCCGTCGCTGATTTCTTCAGCGTCCAGTGCCTCTACTACGCCAAAGCGGCGAAACGGGCTGTCAGGCGTATAGCCCTTGATGTGCTCCATGTTGATCACGGCGGTGTACAGCTCAGGGCTGTAATTTGCCGCCATCTGCTCAAGCCAGCTGCGCTCGATGGTGCGTCCGTCCGTGGTGGCACCTTCCACCCCGATACGAAAACGCTTTGCTTTCTTTGCCATTGTCCAGGCTCCGGTCAGTAAAACTCTGTGAGGCCCTATGGTTGCGGCGTCGGGGGTATCGAAACAACGCGCGGACGTTGTGCGGGAAACCACACAATGAGGGATTGCGGAAAAGGAAGCGGCGGGGCCGTATTTTGGCTGCATGAACATGACACCCGCCCCCGACGACCTCGATCCCCGCAGGCAGGCTTTACTGCTGTACTTTCAGGGATACCGTATCGCCCGCATTGCTG
>Ga0308166_1001983_pt1 | contig 19878 bp, 16 predicted proteins | sample PhyCR2_2_FD_202137 | JGI IMG/M metagenome (GOLD analysis project Ga0308166, IMG submission 202137) | Phyllosphere microbial communities from UC Gill Tract Community Farm, Albany, California, United States - DLSLCC.R2 | ecosystem: Host-associated > Plants > Phyllosphere > Unclassified | place... | reverse complement strand
CTCTGTCCGACTTGTGACGTACCACGCGATTCAAATTTGCCGGTTTTGTTACTTTCGCGGAGGATACACGGTGATTTTGCGGCTAATGTTCTCATTCGTGACACAAAATAACGTTCTGATAATCGTTGTCATTGAACATCGCAACGGCATAATGCCCCGCCCACATCATTGCAGAGTCTAGGGAGCTAGCTTGTCTACGCCTGTCGAACCCTTGCGTTTGCTGCTACTGGCCGAAGAGCCAGCGTGGACAGCGTTATTGCGCGAGTGTCTGGCTCCGATGGGGAGCGCGGCGGTGCTGATCAGCGCACCGAGCTGGGAGTCGGTCAGCAGTCTGTTCGAAGACAATCGCCACGCGGTGCTGTTGACCGTCCCCGCGTTGCAGCCGGCCCCGGGTCGTTGCAGCCTGCCGACGGTGTTGCTGCTGGATCACGAGCCGGTCACCGCGCCGGTGGGTGTCAGCGACTGGCTGGTGTTCGACGCCCTCGACGCCGGCATGCTGCGCCGTTGTCTGCGCCATGTGCGTGAACGCGGCGTCCTCGAAAACACCCTGCAACGCCTGGCCGAACAGGATCCTCTGACCGGCATCGCCAACCGCCAGGGCTTCCAGACCCTGCTCGCGGCGCGCCTGGCGGAAAACGACGGCCGTGGTCTGGCCCTCGGGCATCTCGATCTCGACAACTTCCGTCACGCCAACGACGCCCTCGGTCATCAGGCCGGCGATCGCTTGATCCTGCAAGTCGTCGCGCGGCTGAAAAGTCAGCTTGAGGCCGGGGATCAACTGGCGCGGCTGGGCAGCGACGAGTTTGCCTTGCTGATCGACACCCGCCGCGCGCCGCAACGCGCCGAGTGGATGGCCGAACGCATTACCGAAGCCCTGGCCGAACCGTATTGGGTCGATGGCGAAAGCCTGTTGATCGGCTCCAGCCTCGGCATCGCCCATGCCCGTGCACAGGGTGGTGCCGACCCACTGATGTGGCACGCGCACATTGCCATGCAGCAGGCCAAGAGCACGCAGGGCTGCACCTTCCATATCTTCAACGAACGCATCAACCGCAACGCACGGAGCATGGCCGACCTCGAAAGTGAGCTGCGCCGGGCCTTGCGCCGCGATGAGCTGGAGTTGCACTACCAGCCACGGCTGAATCTTGCAGACGGGCAGATCGTCGGCCTCGAAGCCCTGGTGCGCTGGCGCCATGGCGAGCGCGGTCTGCTGCCACCGAGCGAATTCGTGCCGCTGGCCGAGCAGAGCGGTCTGATCGTGCCGCTGGGCTACTGGGTGATTTCCCGCGCGTTGCGCGACATGCAGGCACTGCGCGAGCGCGGGCTGCCGGCGCTGCATATGGCGATCAACCTGTCGTTCCGCCAGTTTCAGGACAGCCAGTTGCTGCCGACGCTCAGTCGGCTGATTGCCGAGCGTGGGGTCGAGGCGCAGTGGCTGGAATTTGAACTCACCGAAACCGCCGTCATGCGCCGCAGCGATCTGGTCAAACAGACCATGGACGCCCTCGGCCGTCTCGGCGTGCGTTTCTCACTGGATGACTTTGGCACCGGTTTCTCGTCGTTCGTGCACCTCAACAGCCTGCCGATCACCTTGCTGAAGATCGACAAAAGCTTTGTCGGCGGCATGGAGCAGCGCGAAGAGAACCGCAAACTGGTGCACGCGATGATCAACCTCGCGCATAACCTGCATCTGGAAGTGGTGGCCGAGGGGGTGGAAACCCCTGAGCAACTGGAGTTATTGCGCGGGTTTGGCTGTGATCAGGTGCAGGGTTATCTGATCAGCCGGCCGTTGCCGTTGGCAGAGCTGGTTGAATACCTGACCTTCGGCTCTAGCCAGCAGCCAGCCCTCGAAATCGTGAGCTGAACGCAATCTCCGGGTTAGGCATGAATCCCTGTGGGAGCGGGCTTGCTCGCGAAGGCGTCGTGTCAGTCAAAGCATAGGCTGCCTGACCCACCGCTTTCGCGAGCAAGCCCGCTCCCACAAGGGAATCTCAGTCTGCCTGAGCGACTGTGTACTGGTTTGATGACAGAGGTTCGCGCTGAATCATCCGCTTCATCTTCCATTCAAACGCCAGGGTCAGGCTCACTGCCGCGCAGGCCAGGCCCAGCGCCAGACCCCACCAGACGCCAGTCGGCCCCCAGTTCAAATGGAACGCCATCCACCACGCCGCCGGTGCGCCAATCAACCAATAACAAGCGAGGCCGACCAGAAACGTGGTTTTCGCATCCTTGAGCCCGCGGATGCAGCCCATGGCGATGGTCTGCGTGCCGTCAAACAATTCGAACCATGCCGCCACCGCCAACAGGCTCACCGCCAGACGAATGACTTCGGCAAACGCCGGGTCGTTGTGATTGAGGAACAGCCCGACAAGTTGATTCGGCAGCAGCCAGAACACCATCGCAAAACCCAGCATCACCACCGCACCAAAAACGATGCCGACCCGGCCAGACATTCGCGCATCGCTCAGTTGCCCGGCGCCGTAGTGCTGGCCGACGCGCATGGTGATCGCGTAGGACATCCCCGCCGGCACCATGAACGCCACCGAAACGATCTGCAGAGCGATCTGGTGTGCGCCGAGTTGCGTGCTGCCCATGGTGCCCATGCACAGCGCCGCGAAGGCAAACAGTCCGACTTCCACCGCGTAGGTGCCGCCAATCGGCAGGCCGAGGCGCCACAGTTCTTTCAGATACTGACGATTTGGCCGTGACAGGCCGGCGCGCAATGGGTAGGCGTCGTAGGCCGGGTGCCGGCGAATGTGCCAGGCGAGGGCCAGCGCCATGCAGTTGGCAACGATTGCCGTGACCAGACCGATGCCGGTCAACCCCAGTTTCGGCAGGCCGAACATGCCGGTGATCAGCGCGTAATTGAGCAGGAAATTGGCCACGGTGCCGCCGAGGCTGATGACCATCACCGGGGTTGCCCGGCCGATCGCACTGGTAAAGCCGCGCAGGGCCATGAAGCTCAGATAGCCGGGCAGGGCGAAGGGCAGGGCGATCAAAAATTGTCCAGCAGCGTTGACGTTGGTTTCGGTCTGGCCGAACAGCAGCAACACCGGTTTCAGATTCCACAGCAGCAACCCGGCGCCCAGCGCCATCAGCCACGCCAGCCACAACCCGGCCTGAGTCAGGCGGGTCGCGCCGATGATGTCGCCGGCACCCTGACGGATCGCCACCAGCGTGCCGACCGCTGCAATCACGCCGATGCAGAAAATCGACACGAATGAATAACTCGCTGCCCCCAGTCCGCCGCCGGCCAGGGCTTCGGGGCTGAGGCGCGCCATCATCAGGGTGTCGGTCAGCACCATCAGCATGTGCGCCAACTGCGAAGCAATCAACGGCCCCGCCAGCCGCAGGATGGCCCAGAGTTCGGTACGCACAGGATGCTGCATGGTCATTACCACCCATCAATCAGAGGGAACAAGAGACCGTCGATTCTCGGCGCTTGGAAAGGTTTGCACAAAAGGATAAAAAGGATAGGTCGCATGATTAAAACTCATTATGAGAAAAATTCGCCGGGGTGGCCGGATGCCGCCAAAGGAGCTTTGTGCATGTCCCGTCGTCTTCCTCCCTTGTATGCCCTGCGCGCATTCGAAGCGGCGGCGCGGCACAGCTCGTTCACCCGGGCGGCCGAGGAGTTGTCGATCACCCAGAGTGCAGTCAGCCGGCACATCAAGACGCTGGAGGAACACTTTGCCTGCAAGCTGTTTCATCGCAGTGGGCGCAACCTGCAACTGACGGAATCGGCGCGGATGCTGTTGCCCGGCATTCGCGATGGTTTTGCGGCGCTGGAGCGCGCCTGCAACACCTTGCGCGCCGAAGACGACATCCTGCGCATGAAAGCGCCCTCGACCCTGACCATGCGCTGGCTGCTGGCCCGGCTCAGCCGTTTTCGTCACCTACAGCCCGGCAACGAAGTGCAACTGACCAGTGCCTGGATGGACGTGGACTCGGTGGACTTCAACAACGAGCCCTTCGACTGCGCGGTGCTGCTGAGCGATGGGCACTTCCCGCCGGACTGGGAGGCCAGCCTGCTGTTTCCCGAGGAGTTGATCCCGGTCGGTGCGCCAAACCTGCTGAATGACCAACCGTGGGATGTGGCGCGGCTGGCCTCCACGGAGTTGCTGCATCCGACCCCGGATCGGCGCGACTGGCGCAGTTGGCTGGAACATATGGGGCTGTCCGATCAGGTTTCGCTCAAGGGCGGACAGGTGTTCGATACCCTCGAACTTGGGATGATCGCCGCGGCGCGAGGCTATGGGGTGTCGATGGGCGATCTGCTGATGGTCGCCGAAGATGTGGCGCAAGGAAGACTGAGCCTGCCATGGCCGACCGCGGTCGCCAGCGGACTGAATTATTACCTGGTATGGCCAAAAACCCGTCCGGGAGGTGAACGTTTGCGCCGTCTCAGCGACTTCCTGCAAGGCGAAGTGCGCGCCATGGCGCTGCCGGTGGTCAAGCGCTTGAGCTGAAACGTTAGAGCCGCCACAATGCCGGCCTTGTGCCATAACCCTGCTGTTCGCTCAAGTATTCGGCTTTACCGCCGAATACGTGCATGTGGAACCGCCGTGCAGGTATCCACGATTCACCCCCATTAGAAAATTATCCGAGCTGCGATCAAGGAGGATCGGCAAGTTCGGCCAGGAGCTGTCCATGTCTCAACCTCGCGCTCGGATCGCCTCGCAGCTGGGCCTCGCGCTCGCCGTGATACTGGCGATCGTCATCAGCGGCAGTACGGTGTTCGCCCTGCGTTCGCTGGATTCCGCCAACCTCGCCACCCGTGAAGAGCACCTCGCCAGTGAGGCGCGGCTGCTGGCCGACCAGTTGAGCACTTTCCACGGCACGCTGCGCGAAAGCACCCAGCGCCTGAGCGGGCTGTTCGAGAAGCGCTTCAGCGCGGGCCTGAGCATTCACCCGGATGAACCGGTGAACGTCGCCGGCACCCAGACCCCGGGCCTGCACCTGGGCAGCGAAGTGTTGAACAACAACTTCAAGGAAGTCGACGAGTTCAAGCAGATGACCGCCGGCGTTGCCACGCTGTTCGTGCGTAGCGGCGAAGACTTCGTGCGGGTCAGCACCTCGCTGACCAAACAGGACGGCACGCGCGCTATCGGCACTTTGCTCGATCATGCGCACCCGGCTTATGCGAAGTTGATGGCCGGGCAAGGCTACGTCGGCCGCGCGTTGCTGTTTGATCGCTCCTACATGACCCAATACACCCCGGTGCGCGACAGCAGCGGCAAGGTGATTGCGGTGTTGTTCGTTGGTTTTGACTACACCGACGCGCAGAACGCCCAGTTCGACAACCTCAAACGCTTCCGCATCGGCCAGACCGGTTCGCTGGCGCTGCTGGATGAGCAGAACAAATGGTTGGTGGCCCCGGCGGGTGTCCAGGCGCTGGATCAGGCGGTTACGGTGATTGGCGCTCTGGCCAAGACCCCTGGCAAAGGTCAGTTCTGGGGCGACAAGAACGAAGATTTCTACAGTGTTTCGGTACCGTTCGACGGTGGGCCGTGGGCGGTAGTGGCGAGCATGCCGAAAGCCGAGATTCGCGCGGTGACCTGGAGCGTCGGCACGCAACTGGCCATCGGCAGCCTGCTGGCGATGCTGTTGGCGGTGGGTTCGGTGGTGTGGTTGCTGCGCAGCAAACTGGCGCCGCTGAGTGATCTGGTGCGTCAGGCCGAAGCGCTGGGCGCAGGTGATCTGAGCGTGCGCCTGAGCGTGTCGAGCAACGACGAGATCGGACAGTTGTCCCGTGCGTTCAACCAGATGAGCCAGGCGCTATCGACGATGGTCGAACACATCCGCCGCTCCTCGGAAGAGGTCAACAGCCGCGCCCAGGCGCTGTCCGGTTTGTCCGGCGGTGCGTACGAAGGCATGGAACAGCAGTCCGGCGAAATCACCAGCATGGCCGGCGCGGTGGAAGAGTTCAGCGCCACCTCGCTGAACATCGCCGACAACATGGGGGCCACCCAGCGTCTGGCCCAGGAAAACGCTCAGCAGACGCAGATCGGTCGTACTTCCATGGACGAAGCGTCTTCGTCGCTTGAGCAAATCGCTGGTGCGTTGAACACCACGGCTACCGTGATCAACACCCTTGGCCAGCGTTCCCAGGAAATCGGCGGCATTGTCAGTGTGATCACCTCGATTGCCGAACAGACCAACCTGCTGGCGCTCAACGCGGCCATCGAAGCGGCCCGTGCCGGTGAACAGGGCCGTGGTTTTGCCGTGGTCGCCGATGAGGTGCGTAACCTGGCGTCGCGCACCCGTCAGGCCACTGATGAAATCTCCGGGATGATTCACAGCATCCAGCAGGAAACCGGCAACGCCATCAGCACCATGGAGCAGGGCAACCTGCTGATGCAGGAAGGCCTGTCGCGCAACGCCAACGTGGCGTCGGCGCTGGCGCGGATCGATGAGCAGAGCCGTTCGGCAGGGCAGCAGTTCGCCGCGATTACCACCGCGACTCAGGAGCAGAGCAGCACCGCGACATTGTTGAGCAGCAATTTGCAGAGCATTGCGCTGGCCAACAGTGAGCAGCGTGAGGTGGTGTCGAACCTCGCGGTCACCGCCAAAGAGCTTGAAAAGCTGGCGGCGGATCTGCGTTCCGAGGTTGATCGCTTCCGTTAATACAGCCTTGATATCGCTTTCGCGAGCAGGCTCGCTCCCACAGTTTCCGGGGTAGCTCATAAATCGTTTGAGCACCCGAATACTCTGTGGGAGCGAGCCTGCTCGCGAATGCAACGCCGCCGATCCATGGCAAATCATCCTATATGTCTCTCATCTTTTCTTGCTGAAACGTTTCCGCAGCGCTATAAAAATGGCACAACTCCAATAAAGGCTGCTGCCATGACCCCGTTCAAACTCGCCGTTGCATTCGGCGCACTCTTTGCTGCTTCCCACGCCATGGCCTGGGATTACGTACTCCTCGATACCAACAAGCCCGCGCAAAACTGGAGCATTACCAGTGAGCAGCTCGGGTTGAAAACCGCCAAGCCTTTCTCCGTGAGTCTGCGAACCTTGCACGGCGGACGACAGGAAGGTGTCAGCATCGTCGATATCGATAACGGCACGATGAAACTCTCGGTGGTGCCGACCCGCGGCATGAATGTCTTGCAGGCGTCGGTTGGTAACGTGCGCATGGGTTGGGATTCGCCGGTCAAGGAAGTGGTCAACCCGGCCTTCATCGAACTCAATGGACGCGGTGGCCTGGGCTGGCTGGAAGGCTTCAACGAGCTGGTAACCCGCTGCGGTTACGAATGGGTCGGCCATCCCGGTATGGACAATGGCGAGTTGCTGACCCTGCACGGCCGCGCCGCGAACATTCCGGCCAGCACTGTCACACTGCACATCGATGAAAAACCACCCTACGCCATCAGTCTGCGCGGTGAACTGAAGGAGCAGGCCTTCAAGAAAGTCGACTTCTCGGTCGTTACCGAACTGGTCACCGAGCCGGGCACTGCGCATTTCGCCCTCAACGATACGCTGACCAACAACGGCGATTATCCGAAGGAATACCAGGCGCTATATCACAGCAACTTCAGCACGCCGTTCCTCGAGCAGGGTGCACGGTTCGCGGCGCCGGTGAAACAGGTCTCGCCATTCAACGACAAGGCCAAAGCCGAGTTGGCGGACTGGCAGATTTATCGCGGTCCAACCAAGGACTACGATGAAACCGTCTATAACGTCGTGCCCTACGCCGACGCCAAAGGCGAAACCCTGACTGTTTTGCACAACAAGGCTGGCAGCCTCGGTGTCTCTGTTGGCTTCAATACTCAACAGCTGCCAGTGTTTTCCCTGTGGAAAAACACCGACACCCAAGGGCAGGGCTATGTCACGGGCCTTGAGCCAGGCACCAGCTTTTCCTACAACCGCCGCTATCAGCGTCCGCTGAACCTGGTGCCGACCATTGCGCCAAAGGCCAGCCAACAGCTTCAGATCAGCTACAGCCTGCTGGCAGACAAAGGCGCTGTGGATAATGCGTTGAAGCACGTGAGCGAAATCCAGGCCGGGCGTGAAACCGAAGTGCGGCAGACGCCGCTGGTGGATCTGACCGAGCATTAAGGCGTCGCCGGACGGTACTGCAGCGCCTCGGCCAGATGCTCACGGCTGATTGCATGGACTTGCTCAAGGTCTGCCAGAGTTCTGGCGACCTTGAGCAAACGATGGGCTGAGCGCAGTGACAAGGTCAGCCGTTCGCAGGCTGACTCCAGCCATTTCTCATCGGCTGTGGATAACTGGCAGTGCCGCTTCAGGCCTGGCAGATCGAGGAACGCATTGGCACAACGCTGACGCTTTTGCTGGCGTTCGCGTGCCTCGGCCACCACGGCTGCCGCACTGGCGCTGTCCTCGCCTGGCTTCACTGCCGGATTCAACGCCGTCGCTTCCCGCGCCACCGTCAGGTGCAGATCGATCCGATCCAGCAACGGCCCCGATAGCTTGTTGCGGTAGCGCTGCACCATGTCCGGTGTACAAGAGCACTTGCCGCTCGGCTCGCCAAGATATCCACAAGGGCACGGATTCATCGCCGCCACCAACTGGAAGCGCGCCGGAAAACGCACGCGATCCTTGGCTCGGGCAATCACGATATGCCCGGATTCCAGCGGCTCGCGCAGCACCTCCAGTACCTTGCGATCGAACTCCGGCAGCTCATCGAGAAACAGTACGCCGTGGTGGGCGAGGGTGATCTCGCCGGGTTGCGGTTTCGAGCTGCCACCGACCAGTGCCGGCCCGGAGGCCGAGTGGTGCGGCTGGCGAAAGGGCCGTTGTGGCCAATGGGTCAGTGGCACGCCGCTGGCGACCGATTGAATCGCCGCCACTTCCAGCGCCTCGCATTCGGAGAGTGGCGGCAGCAGGCCCGGCAAGCGACTCGCCAACAAGGTCTTGCCCGTTCCCGGCGGCCCACTGAACAAGGATTTAGATTACCATTGGACCCATTAGACCTTTTACGGAAAAAGAGTCCCAAAATGCCCAAAATCTGGCCATATATTCGTTTTAGTAGCGAAGAACAAAAAAGAGGTGACAGCTTACGCCGTCAGAAGGAGCTGATAGCTCGGTTTGCAGCTCGACCTGAGATAGTCGCTGAGGGCGCTCAGATAGACGAGAGCCTGAATCTAAATGACCTCGGTGTTTCGGGATATACAGGAAAAAACCTGCTAAAAGGTCGTTTTAAAGCATTTTTAGACGCGGTAGATAGTGGAGTAGTCAAGGCGGGAGACTATCTTGCTGTAGAGGCATTAAATCGCATTACACGCTTAAACCCTCTTGAAAGTCTTCCAATCATACTAAGACTTGTTCAAGAAAAGGACGTGCGAATCGCCATAACTTCTAGCTCTCAAATCTATCGGAGAGGCGACGATATTAGCGCGCTCTATATCGCTATTGGGGAGTTACAGCGCGGTTACAAAGAGTCTCAAGAAAAAGGTATGAGGGTAAAAGAAGCTTGGAATAGTAAAAAAAGACGTGCAGCAGATTTTGGAGAAATCGCAACATCTAGAGTCCCATTGTGGTTGACAGTTGACTCTATCAAGTTAGGGAGTGGTGACATCAAGAGGGTGATAAAGGAAATAGACGCCCGTGTGGCTGTGGTCAGAGAAATATTCCGTCTGTCAGATAGCAATATTGGAGCAGTTGCTACAGCCCGAATTTTAACAGAGCGGGGTGTGCCGACATTCACAAGAGAAAACGCCAGAAAAAATAGTAACTATGGCGACTTTTGGCAAGTGACGTATGTTAGAAAGATACTTTCAAATAGAGCTGTCCTAGGGAATTACCAACCTATGCAGTGGTTGGAAGTTGGCGGGAAGCGTACCAGAGTAAATCATGGCCGCGAGATAGAAGGTTATTTTCCTCAGATAATCACACGAGAACTTTTTGATCGTGTTCAGATAAAGAAGGATGCTCGGAAGATTGAGGGGCAGGGAAACAAAGGGTTGAGATTTAGTAATCTCTTCACAAAAATAGCCTTCTGCTCTGCATGTGGGGCTGTTGCTCATCACGTTAACAAGGGGAAAGACACAAAAAAAGGGGGCAGATATCTAGTTTGTTACAGAGCTAAGTACGGTTCCTGCTCGTATAAATCATGGAAGTATGAAAAAGTTGAGGCTATGATTCTCAGCTATCTTGCAGAAGCAGATATCAAAAGCATAATGCGTGATGAGGACAAAGTCGAGCTACTCGTAAATGAGCGGTATAAAGTTGAAAGTGAACAAGTAGCTATTGGCGAAATGCTCGATAATTTCAAACGTGACTTTAAAGAACTGAAGGGGCGAGTTTCTAATGTTGAAAGGGAACTAGCAATCGAAAATGAAGCAAGGCTTGCGGATATTAAGTCTCAGTTGCACGCTTTGGACGCTCGTATTCTAGAGGCTATCGAGCAGCAAAAGGCAGATTTGAAAAATGAGGTCAGGGCTCTGCAAGAGTTGGATGGTATGGCTGATGAAAATAAGGTGTTTGAAATAAGGTCTAAGATAAATGCAAGGCTGAAACTAATAGTCGAAAGTATAATTTTAAACTTTGATTTGCAGGTTGCTGAAGTGAGATTCAAGAGCGGCATTGTAAGGCATGTTCATGAGCGCGGAGTTTTTGCAAATATATTACCGCCAGCGACACCTGAGCAAAGCGCGGAAGACATGAGAGAGATTGAAGAGTGGGCTAGCTTGAGCAATGAAGAGAAAAAAGCTAAATGGGCCAATGACGAATTTGAAATCGTTCCCTTGAAGATATAGGACTGTCCAAATTTGGTATCAGTTGATACTGTGCGACATCTTGATAAGATTAAAACATATGATAGGATTAAATTAGGTAGATTAAAAATGTGAATTTTTTATCAACCCGCTGATGAAATTCTCACACTTTCCTGCGGAAAGACGCTTCGCTTGAGAGTATTTCACGGGTTCCTGCCGGACCGGCAGAAGCAAAAGAAAGATAACAAACCATGAGGACTTAATGAATGATATAAAAAATACTACCATGCTATGGAAACGAATGAATTACTCTGCCCAGCGAGGCAAAGTAAAAAATACCCCCGGCCTATCTCAGTTGAAAAGCTCACTTGACCATAGCTTACGCTTAGTCATGAAGAAGGAACTTGAATTTAATTTAGACTTGTCTGACCGGAACTTCATTCTTCAAAATAACAAGATGGTTAGGCTTGACAGTTTGACGCTTGAAGATAGGCAAGCAATTGTCGATGAGATAATGAAATCGGTTCAGAATGATATAGAAACCCACCAAGATGTGTCAAAGCTCAAAGACGACCGCTCCAAATATGCCTACAAGCTCAAAAAGCTGTTAATCAAGGAGGATGAGCCGGACGCAATCAAAACACTTATAAAACACATTCTGGAAGACCAGAACGGTGCGTTATTACCTTCTCTGATTGATGAAGTCGATTCTATAGGTGTTAGGCGCGCAAACGACAAGAAAAACGCAATAGGTCGGTATATAGAACTACACAACAAGATCGTTGCGGCAGACAATAACTCATTGCACAAAAGCAAAACTGTGGTTCAGGAATGTTTTTTTAAATTCCCAGCCAGAAACAATATTGGTGAAGTAAAGCCTGTTGATTACCTTCGTATAATTTACGACTTTCACAAGAAATACCTGTCGGATTACGAGATTAAAGCTTGCGTTTTTCATGGTGATGAAGTGTCTAGTTTAGAGCAGATCAATAATGGTGTGCATCCTCATATTTTCATATCAGGTAAGAATTCGAAGACTGGTCAATATGATCTAGTGCAGGCCCAGCTTAATTTAGTAAATAGATACCTTAAAGGCAAAGGTGAGCCTGCCAGAGCGAACAATTCATTCAAAGCATCACAGACAATAGGTGAGTCTTATCAGCGGCTTGTTTATGAGTACGTAAATAAAAGACTAACCCATTTTGGCTATGGGATAGAAGCATCTATACATGAAAAGACAGACGCTCATAAGAAAAAACTTGAGGCAATAGCAGAAGATGCTTATAAGGCAAAAATAATGAGGGACTTCAATCTATTGAGTATGTCAAAGAGCGAGTTGGCAAAAGCGGAGCAGCGAAAGAATGTTCTAACAACGCAGCGAGATCAACTCCGTAAGGATATAGCCTCTGATGATAGACTAAGGTTGAGACTTGTGAGAAAGAACAAACGGCTAGCAGAAGAAACCAACCTGATTATTTTAAATAACTTAGCACTTGAGAAAGAGTCCAATGATGCCAAAGCCGCCATTGAGGCTTTAAATAATCAGAAACGTATACTGGAGAGCCAAAATAACTCTCTTCTAGAAAATATTCAAGCGAATGGAAAGGCTCTAGCTGACCAAGTTTGGGCGGTAGAAAAATCTATTGCTCTACTGGCTCATACAGCTAGTGAGCAGCTAGATATGAAGCGCGTATTTGCAGAGTTCAAGAGTAAAAATTTCAGAATGCTCTGTTCCCTATCTCCGAGTGACAGGGTTTATTATATGTATAACATGCGTGAGCGTTTAGAACGGGAGCATCTTGATATTTCGAGCGACAAAATACACACTAAAACCGATAGGTTCAAGTTACATATTTTGGACGCTTGCAATAGCCTGAAGAAACTAGTACCCAAAAGAAAATCCAAAGCAAGGCTTTCAGAAATATAATTTTTATGTGCCTAGGTATAAGAGAGTTAGATGAAGATATATAAGTATAGAATGTAGAAAAGCCCGCTTTTCAAAAAGTGGGCATATATAGTTTAAAATTAACGGTTGGCTTTTTTTCTTGAGAATTCTGATTCTGCATTGGCTCTCTTCATGAACTCATCTTTAGAGGCTTTACTTATTTTATACGTGCCCTGACCTGTGTATCCTACAGGATAGTAGAGCTCAGCGTTATCACCCGCTCCAATGACCTTGATGCAAATAGCTTTGTCTGGCAGGTTGGTTACAGTAAAACCCGTTGTATACTTAAAATTATCGCAAACTTTTTCCAGTACTTCAGACCTCGCTGGAATTGCCCTCTGCATTGCATAAGTGAAATACTCTTTATTGCCATAAAGCTCCTTTTTCTTCTCAATAATGAACCAGCATTTCTTGTTTATGTTTTCCTTTTCGCAGCCATCGTAGACCCAAAAGCCTGCAAATCGACCAAAATCAAGATTTACATCAGCTTGTGTTACTTCAGCTTTGGCTCCGGCAGAAAAAACAACAAAACTAATTGCTACCCACTTCATTATATTTTTCATGTTTCTTCTCTTGATGGTACGACGCGTTTTTTAGAAGTTTCCATCCTTTAGCATCTTCTTAGATTTTTCATCGTTTCTTCTCATGAACTCCTCCTTGGATGACTTGCTAATTTTGTATGTGCCGTGTCCAGTGTATCCAATAGGATAATAAAGCTCTGCTTGATCACCTGCGCCAATGACCTTAATGCAAATGGCTTTATCTGGTAGGTTAGTAACGGTAAACCCTGTAGTATATTTAAAGTCGCCGCATATTTTTTCTAACACTTCAGCCTTTGCAGGAATGGCTTTTTGCATTGCAAAGGAAAAATATTCCTTATTGCCGTAAAGCTCTTTTTTCTTTTCAATGATGAACCAGCATTTGCCGCTGATATCTTTTTTTTCACAGCCTTCGTACACCCAAAAACCCGCAAACCTGCCGAAATCTAGATTGATATCAGCTTGCGTCGTTTCAGCTTCTGCTACGGTAGCGAACAATAAGCTGCTCAGAATCATAGAGCTGGTCATCGCTTTCATCAGGCCCGCCTTTTAAATGATCGAATCTGGATTAATATTCTTTTTTTGAATGGTTTGGGTGTCGGCGATTATTTGAGTCTCATATAAAGGACTAATAGAAGAATCGCTATAGTGCTCACCAACAACAATATCTTTCGGAACGTCTTTGGTATCCGCTGTATAAGTATCTCAAGTAATAAAATAGGGATGAATAGAGAAGCAACTCCAATAAACCGCCACCATTGATAGTTATAGCCTAGCACGCACAATGCTAAGAGCCAGATCGTACCTAGCGTGTAAGTGATAAACGACATATCGTTCTCATCTAGCAGGTCGGCAGCGTTCCATGGGTTAGAAATTTTTCCGTACCGCTTTTTTCGTTCAGCTAATCGCAGGTTTGCAGCAAATGCCTCTGCATAAGAGTCGTGCAAATAACCGTCGTTACTTATATATTTTCCATTGACCACGGGAGGAATATTTGACACTGGAGATTATCTCTATCGTTGATCCAGTTGCCGCACTGTAGGCGGGCTATCCGCTGCCGGGTTGCGTTAACACGCTACCCACGCGAGAGAATAACCAATACCTGCGCCTGCGGTATTGGCTGCGAGGGACGCTCGATCCCTCTGATGATTTACTATACTAAAAATGTCTATAAGTGAGCAATAGCTATACGAAATATGATCTTCTTGACGTGGCCCTAAGGTGCAAGTATCTGATTTTTATCAGGCTTTGCTATGACTCAAACAGCCGTAAAGGCGCTTGGAAAGCGTATCAAAGCTCTTCGCTTGGATAGGAAGCAGACTCAGGCCGGTCTCGCAGAGGCCCTAGGTTGCGAACCTATGACCGTTAGCCGTTATGAGCGGGGAAGCTATGCACCTAGCATTGAAGCACTAGAGCAAATCGCAGAGGCGCTAGGGTGTACGGTGGAGGCATTTTTCGCTTCGCCTCCTTCACCTGCTGTAATCCAAGGACACGACGATCTTCGTCATGCGCTCTGCGATATCGCATATCACACCTCTGATGCGGCGGTCCTCAGAGAAATTGTAGAGAGTGCTCGCACAATTTTGTCACGTAGTAGTTAACCCCTCTATTCGCTTGCTCCGGTACTATCTGCGAGTTTTTTTGATCAATTCTCCACTGGTCGGAACTCTTCCGTCTGGCTTCTTCACACATTTCGAACAGTAAAATTTGACATGTCCGATTTATGTGCAATATTTATAAGTAATAAGATCTAAGTTGATTACTTGGATTTGCAAGGGTGTAGGTTTTCTTTGCTGGTGACGTATCTGGTTGTGACTAGTTGGTACGAATCTTATTAAAAAAAGCTGACAAACGGGGGTTCTTTCTTACTCAGCGACTCGCAGGCCACGTCAAAACGTGTTGGACAGAGTGAAAGACAGTAGCAAATCATACTGTAAGTGTCCAAAGTTATAGCGTAGATTTAACGACTATGACGATAGCAAATGCTATCCAAGGCCTACCCTAGAGCTTGAGTAAAGTTTTTTTGCTTGAGGTCTAGGGTAGGCAAACTATGGATAGCATCCCACTGGGAGCTGACGCAGTCAGCTTTGTAGAAAGCTTTTAAAAGCAGTTATTCACTATAAGATACAGTATATAACTAAGATGAAAAATTCTCTGGTCAAAACCTTTCTACAAGATATCCTGTCTCCTCACATTTTATGCTTTTTTACTTACGCAGACCGAAAGATGTTGTGGATTATTTGTAATCTGAATCTTTGGTTATCGTTTCATATGAGTTCAATACTAGTATTGACCCTATACTAGCCAGTTCTAAAGCGTTTTTCTTTTCGGTAACACGAAAGTGAGTCTAAAGAAAAATCCTGCCTATATCGGCCAAAATAGCACCGATAACAGATAGCTTACATAGTGCCTCTAACGGACTTGGTTTTTCTAGATTGATAAAAAGTGACAATCTGCTCGTTTTGGTCTAGCTTTTTAACAGCTTAGGTGCATTGTCTTGTTTTTTTTAGCCGTTGAATTTGGGGGTGATATGAGTAATCAGGCCTTGGACTTGCTTATCGAATGTGAGCTGCTCAAATCGAATGGTAGTGTCATAGATATTTCAAAGGTTAGTAGTGAAGAGCTTAGTAGGCGATTTTCACACTACGTTAATGCTAGGCAACACGCACTTAACTCTGAAATTGATAAGTATTCACCGGGCTCTAAATTGAGCGCCCAATTTAGTACTTGGTCTTCAAAGTTCTCAAGGGGAAATACTTTATCATCGTTGCTGGTATACGATAAAGTTGTTTTGAATGATCCATTAGTTTCTTCCGCAGATCATATAAGCATCGAAAAACTATCCCAAGGCCTAGAATTTTTCAGTTGGCTTCATCCTTTAATTAGAAATGATCTGGTTTCTGTATATCCCATTGATTTTTATGATAAGCCGAGTAATAGCGTTCCTCTGTGGAGTTCTGAGGACGCATTTAGATCATCAATTAGTCCCGAAATTCACGATTTCGCTCACAGTCATGCGATTCTTAAGTCTGTAATACCAGATGATCGCGGAGGAATGTTAATCCTTAAGGAGAATGCACATGTTAAGCGTCGGACGGCATTGCATGTTGGTTTCAAGGATGACGTCTTGTATTCAGGCGTTGGGCTGTTTCTCCACCAAACTATGGAAAATGTTCGAAAAGGTGAAGGTAATACACTGTTATATGACCAAACTTGGGATCGAAACGCAGTTTTAGCCGAAGAAAGGTTTCAGAGCTGGGCTTATCAAGCAACAAACCAAGCTATCATAGCTAGATTGAAGGCAATATATAATCAGACTACGTTAGCCCATAGTCTAGGCCACACTTATATCACTGAGTCTAGTTTTGAATCGACTTTACTTTCTTTGTCCAACTCTAAAAGTGCAGAGGTCATTTCTCCCTGTGTAAGATTTTTCAATGTTAATGAGCAGTTTGTTAGCATCGAATCACCCAACACAATAATAGAACTTCGAGACAAATATTCACACGCTTTTGATAGGTTCAACGGATCGTTGATCTCAGTCAGTCAGGAATTGAACGGGGTAAGCCCTGAACAGTTTGATCTCAAATGTAAAGCTCTTTTCCACAGTGAGGTTATGCCTCAGGTTGATCAGGTTCGCAGTGCGATAGGGCAGATCAGTTCGGGGTTAGCTAAGGGAACATTAGCTTCATTTTGTGGAATAGGACTTGCGATAAGCACTGGCTCTGTCGCGCCACTTATGACTTCGTTGCTCCTGTCGGCCGCCGCCGGAGCCGTGGAGGCTATTCCTGCTGTACGCGAATATCAACTTATGAGAACTCGGCCTGCATACGTATGGCATCGACTTATAAAGTAGTGGTTAGAATATTAATCTTTCTTGTCAATGCCTAGTAATGGGTTGGCATTTTGGTTGTGGTCAAAAGCCACGGGCGTGTAGTTAGTAATGTACGGCATAATGTTTTGGCAATTTGAAATGAAATGGTTTGCCATGCCCGCGTTTTGAGTCAAAGAGTGCATTTGCATGCCGAACCAGTTGTTGTTGTAATTTTGTTGCGTGGCTGCACTGTTATTGTTGGCATTTATATTGAAGTTCGTATTGTTTGTGTGCTCGGTCGACTGTCGCTGTGCTTCAATTTCAGCGAGCTTAATGCTTGTTTCTGTATTCTCTTTCTGAACTTCTATGTCGCACTTCATCTTCAGAGCGATCAGATCGGCATGCTTAATGATAAGCTCAATGTTATCAGGATGCTTTAAGATAGCTGTTTCAAGAAACTCAATACGTTTGATAAATTCTTCGTCGCTCATGGTGGTCCTCGCCTCGGCATGCCCCGGTTACCTGAAATAGATCATAGCTAAGATGAAAAATTCCAAGCGAAAATTTATAAAAGTCTTTGCTTGTTCGAAATATTGTCGTATGCGCCATCTATTTTGTAGCTGTTTATAATCTCCGTATAGTTCGAAGGAGATTTCAAGGCCTCTTCAAGTAAACCTTTTTTTGATAGAGATACGTAAAGCGCTGCTGAATATGCTTGGCAGTTAATAGAGCGCTCGTGATTGAATTCTATATCCGTAAAGCATTCATGTTGAAGTATGCTGCTCGCAATAGTCTCGTTGTTGCTAAGGGCGTTTATATACAGCCAGTCATAAAATAGCGTCTTCGGTTCAAGAGGCCAGATTTTTTGATAAAACCTAAATTCGCTAAGACGGCCGCTAGTTTTTAAGCGCTCGTCTTTTTTGGCTTCTCTGGACGTTTTATCCAAAATGTCAACAAATGGGCCGCCATGTTCGAAAACTTTACTTGCTTGAAATGCACATTCGACACTAAACTTTCTATTATACTTTTTTGTTTCAATCATTAAATTGAATGCACTAGCATTTACACCTTCCTCAGTGAGCGACTTGGAGGATATTTCTAATATATTGTCAATATTAAGTGTTTTTGAGATATTTTGGTGCAAAGAAGTGATGCTTCTTTGCTTTTGTGCAACTGAAAACCCCGGAAACCAGTCAAAAGTTATAAAGGTGGTTTTGACGAGATATTCGGAATTCGTCACTGGTATAAATACGGGTCTTTCAGCCATAGTCACCTCTGATAGAAATACTGTGCTCGAATTTTCCATGGAAACTGAGGAAAAGCTCCAGCCATTGCCTGTAGTGCAACCAAATCTTTGATCTTGTTTTGAGAAGTAAAGTTCAAATCAGTAATGTAGTTTGGCGGTATTATACCAGAAACCATGACTTCCGCCTGCACGTCAGTAGTGTCGTAACTATTCAGTTGTAATTGTTGCCTCATCTCCTCGCCCGCGAATAATTTTTCGAGCGCTACGGCACCTCGTAACTCGTTATCAGGTGTGTCTTTTATGTATCTCGTAGCAGCGTTTGTCTCAGTGAATAAGCAATCGAGTTCCCATAGGATGTTTGGGCTTAACCTAATTACAGCCCAATCATCTGCCGGATAGTTTAACCTCATAGGGTAAAACATTTTGTAATTTGGAGAAGTAATAGACAGACAAGTCCTGTCTTCACGGTCATCAAATCGATGGTCGTCATTATGTAAAAACTGAATGTGGTTGTTTTGCAGTGTGGAACGTGGAATTATCCCGTTCGTAAGAATACTAGTTAGGTTAGATACTCGGGTAAAATGAATTAAGTGTTCTATTTTACGCCTTTGAGCTACTTGCTGAACCATAAAACTTTCCTTGTTGTATAAGTGTGTCCAAGTTTCGACCAGCTTCGGAAACGAATTTCCTCGGTCTCAACCTAATCCCGGCGAAAAGGAATGTCCATAGGCCACTACTATGGTCTTAGTAAAAATGGGTCCAATGCTAGCTTTAAAGAACAGGTTATGCGCGCCCGCCGCCGCAATCAGCAGCGCCCGTTTCGCGGCCATCTGTCCTTGCACCTCATTGAGGTCGGGATAAGGTTTCGCCGCATGGATCAGCCCGTCCGAGACATAAGGCTCGACCGGCGTATGCCCGTTGAAATGCGCCACTGCCTCCAGCAGATGATCCACCGCAAACACCTTCAAACCCGAAGCAAGGCACGCTTCCTCGGCATTCGCCCGCGGCACCACCAGTGCCCGCCCGGCCTTGCGCGCCGCCAGTGCCGCCGGCAACACCCCGCGCACCGGCCGCACAGCGCCGGACAACGCCAGTTCACCAAGGCATTCCACCTCATCCAGCGTCAGACACGGCACCTGCACACTCGCCGACAGAATCCCCAAGGCAATCGCCAGATCAAAGCGCCCGCCGTCCTTGGGCAAGTCCGCTGGCGCCAGATTCAAGGTGATGCGCCGCGCCGGAAACTGCAGCCCGGAATTGATGATCGCGCTGCGCACCCGGTCCTTGCTCTCCTTCACCGCCGCCTCGGGCAGACCGACCATGGTCAGCGACGGCAGACCGTTGGCCAGATGGACTTCGACGGTGACGGCGGGAGCATCCACGCCTATCTGGGCGCGACTGTGGACGATGGAGAGGGACATGGTCGTTCCTTGAGTTGAATCGAGGGGCCGCTTCCTGCGGGTTTTTGAAGGTTAGTTGAGCCGGGTTTCAGTGCTGAAATAGAGGTTTACAAGACGTATCAAGATCCGATGGGCTGTCATTGCTTGCCTGAATTGGACCGTTGACTCTCGACCGGCATTGACGGATCATCCCGTTCGAGGACTGCAACTGCGCATTCGTCGGGACTGGGCACCAGCAAAAGCTCCCCCGCA
>Ga0308166_1001981_pt1 | contig 19912 bp, 17 predicted proteins | sample PhyCR2_2_FD_202137 | JGI IMG/M metagenome (GOLD analysis project Ga0308166, IMG submission 202137) | Phyllosphere microbial communities from UC Gill Tract Community Farm, Albany, California, United States - DLSLCC.R2 | ecosystem: Host-associated > Plants > Phyllosphere > Unclassified | place... | reverse complement strand
GATCCGGGCGCGCGGCTGGTGCGCGAGCCAGGCCGACAGCGCACGCGGCAAGTTGGCGCTGCCCTTGCCGCGCGCCGCCGCCACCACTTCGGCCGCCGCGACCGCCATCGCGCCTTCCGGCGCCTCGACCACGTCCGTGGACAAGGCCGTTTCCAGCGTGGCCGCGATCGCCGCCGTGCCCTGCGACCCGGTGCATGCGCTGATCCAGTCCAGCGCATCGTCGTTCTCGAAACTGCCCGTGCCCCAGGTACCCGCGCAGGCGGCGGAAGAAAGAGCCATGCACAGCGCGAATGCAGCAAGGATCTTCATGGTGGTCCCGTCCGTCCAGGTGGTTGAGTGCGAAAAATTGTCTTTTCCGATAGGCAAGTATAGCGATATGTTATCGCTTATGCAATTCTGTCATTACATGGGGCGCACGCCACTGGCCGCAGAATGGACAACACCCCGGCAACGCGTCGCGCCGCCGGGGTGCCGCAGTCATTTACGTCCCTTACTTCAGGGTGATCTCGAACAGCGCCGTCGTGCCGCTGATCTCGTTCGACACCACCAGCATCGGCTTGCCGTTCGGCGACTTCGCCGCCGGCAGCACGACCAGGCCTTCCGGTCCGCGGTCGCCGCCGTTCACGATGCCGTTGTCGCCATTCGCATTCTTGACCACGGTGCCGGTGCCGGCGCGGGTGTTGATGTAGGTGACGTACTTTGCCGCCGCCGGGGTCGTGACGTCGTAGACCATCACGCCGCCCACGCGCTCCAGGCCAACGAAGGCGAAGGTCTTCTTGCCGAAGCGCTGCAGCACCACGCTTTCCGGTTCCGGCCCCTTGTTCGGGCTGCGCGCATCGAGCGCGTCGGCTTCGTCGTGGCCGGTATTGAACGGGAAGTCGTAGCCCGGCGTGCCGGCCAGCTGCGCCGTGATCGTCTCGAAGCCGTCGCCCGAGTCGTAGACCCGCGCACCGGTGGCCGCGTTCCAGATCGAGAACGACCGGCCGCCAAACGAGACCAGCTCGGTGCACTGGCCGGCGGCGTTCTTGCCGCTGTTGCCGCCGTTCGGGGTGGTCGTGATGCGCAGGCGACCCAGGTTCGAATCGCGGGTCAGGTTGGCCAGGTCGCCGCTGAAGCGCGCCGGGTCGAGGCCGGCGGCGCCGCAGTAATCGCGCACGCGGGTTTCCTCGTTGAAGCCGGGCCAGTCGGCACGGGCGTCGCCTTCGTTGGCCGTCACCAGGTAGGTCGTGCCGCCGACCGTGTAGTTGGCGATGCCGTCCGGCAGGTACATGCCTTTCACCGGCACCGGCGCGATCTTCACCAGCGGCGTGCCGCTGTTGGTGTTCAGGCCGCCGTCTTCGTTGCTGACGTCCATGCCCATGCCGGCCAGGCTGTGGTCCTTGTAGCCGAGCGCACGCACGGCGTTCACCTTGGCGCCGGCGATGTCGACCACGGCGACCGCATTGTTCTCCTGCAGCGTGACCCAGGCGGTCTTGCCGTCGGCGCTGACGGTCACGTATTCCGGCTCCAGGTCCTGCGCGACGCTGGCGCCGGGGCCATAGATGCGCACGCCGCTGGCGCGCAAGGCATCCACTTGGCCGTTGAAGGCGGCGAAGCCGGCGCGGCGTTCGGCCGGCTTGCGCGGGTCGAGCACGTCGATGATGCTGACCGAGCCTTCCGGGTCGACCGAGTCGGCCTGGCCGTAGCTGTTCGGCTCGCCCTCGTTGGCGACGATCACGTAGCGGCCATCCGGGGTAAAGGTCAGCATGTCGGGCAGGGCGCCGACGCCGACGGTCGACAGCGTGCTCAGGTCGGCCGCGTTCACGAACGCGACGCTACCGTTGGCGGTCTTGGGATTGGCCTGGATCGCCAGCGCCACCACGCCGTTCGAGACGGACACGCTGTTCACGCTGCCCAGGCCCGTGCCGTACGACTCGGTGCGCAGGGTGCCGACCTGCACCGGATTGCGCGGGTCGGCCAGGTTCCACACCTCGACCGTGCCGGTGCCCGAGCCGTTGACCACGAACAGGCGCTTGCTGAGCGGATCGTAGGCCGGGATCTCATGGGTATCGGCCAGCTTGCCGTCCACCAGTTCGCCGCCGAAGCCGGCAATCCTGGACAGGGTCAGCGTGCCCGGGGTGGCATCGATGACCGGCAGTTTGGCGGCGGCCTGTGCCAGCGCATCGTTGAAGCTGCCGTTGTTCTCGCTGATGGCGCTGCCGAGCTTGACCAGCAGGGCGTCGATGGCGTTGCCGCTGGTGGCGGTAAAGGCTGTCGTCACCGGGTCGAAGCCGGCCGGCAGGGCAAGCGTGCCCGGGAGCAGCGTGGCCAGCTGGGCCGTGGCATTCGCCGCCGCCTTGCTGTCGATGGCGCGCAGCGCGCCCGGGTCCGCTTTCATGCGCGCGAACCAGGCCGCCGGACTTTGTCCGGCCAGCACCGCCGCCTGCAGGCTGCTCATGGTCGTGACGTTGGCCACGCCTTCGGCCATTGCCAGCGCATGCAGGCGCTGGGTGTTCTCGGCGCCGCTGGCGCTGCCGACGCGTCCGCCGGAGACCTCGATCGCGCATGGCAGGACCAGGTCTTTCGTGGGAGTGATGGCCCAGGCGCCGTCGCTGCCGGTGAGCACGCCGCCCAGGCTGCCGCTCGCGCATTGCAGGGCAAGGTTCGCGCCGACCAGCGGGGCGCCTACCGCCACCACGCCATGCAATTCGATGCCGTCGTCGTTATCGGCGCCGCAGCCCTGCAACATCACCATCGCCGCCACCGCCAGTGCGATTGCGCTCCCACGTCCTTTGAATGCCTGCATCAACGCCTCCTGAGAAAGGCTTGCATTCTAGGAAAGGCAGATGACAGGATCGTGACGCAAGCGGGCCGGCCGGTTCACGGATAATGCTCGGCCCCGGGCGGCGGCACGACCCAGCCGTGCATGCGTTCCTCGTACACGGAGACGGTCGGGGCGGGGAAGTCCGGCTCGGCGAACGCGCCCACCGGAATCACGACGAAACCGGGCAGGGTCTCGGGCTCGTAGTACACCGTGGCGCCGCAGACAGGGCAGAAGTGGAAGACCGCGCGCGTGCCTTCGTCACCGATACGGACATACTGCGTCGACTGGCCGGCCACACGCACGTTCGCGCGCGGGAAGCGCGCCTGCTGCGCGAACGGGCTGCCGCTGCGGCGCTGGCAGGCCAGGCAGTGGCAGATCGAATTGCGGACGAAGTCGCCGCTGACCTCGGCCGTCAGCTGGCCGCAGCTGCAGGAAGCGAGTCGGTTCGGCATGTGGCCTCCGGGAGAGCGTGGGAACGGATGCGGCGCGGCGGGGCTTGCGCCGACTTGCGCTCGAGGATAGCCCCCTCTTTGTCGATGAAACCGGCCGATGGCCTCATTCGCCCGGCGGGCCTGCCTGCGCGCCCTGGACCGCGACGATCAGCTGCCTGCTCAGCTCCTCGTTGTCGCCGCCCAGCTTGTCGCCATTGTGCAGCGTGACGGCGACGATGCCGGAATCGATGTCCATCTCCAGTTGGCTGTAGAAATTGAAGATGTAGCCGCCATGCCCGACCAGCCGCTTGCCGTTCACGCTGCGCACCCATTCGCCCAGCCCGTAGCCGGTGGCTTTCCCGCCTGGCAGCACGTAACTCGCATTCATGCGCCGCACGTTCGCCGGCGAGACCAGTTTCCCGCCTTGCAGCGCCAGCATGAAGGCGGCGAGCTCGTCGACCGTGCTGACCATGCCGCCGGCCGCGTGCAGATTGCTGTTGGCGATCAGCCAGGCCGGCTTCGGCCCGGCCTGGTAGCCGGTCACCAGGCCCGGATGGAAGGTCTTGTCGTCGCCCGCACCGGTGTGCGCCAGGCCCAGCGGACGGGCGATGCGGCGCTCGATGAAGGCGTAGAACTCCTGCCCCGACGCGCGCTTGACGATCTGCCCGAGCAGGTGGTAGCCGGTGTTGTTGTAGACGAAGGCCGTGCCCGGCTTGCTGGCAAGGGGACGCTTGCGCGCCGGCGCCACCAGTTCGTCGAGCGTGTGCTCGAGCCTGGCCGTGGTGCGCCAGTAGCCCGAATCCATGGTGAGGTTCGGGATGCCGCTGGTATGCGTCAGCAGGTGCTCGACCGTCACCTTGCTCCACTGTTTCGGCGCATGCGGCAGGTAGCGCGCGATGGGCGCGTCGAGCGCGACCTTGCCTTCGTCGACCAGCAGCATGATGGCGGTGGCCGTGAACAGCTTGGTGGTCGAGCCGATGCGAAACACGTGTTCGGGTCGCACCGGCACGCCCAGTTCCACGTTCGCCATGCCATAGCCCTTGCGCAGCAGCGGCTTGCCGTCCTTGACGACCAGCGCGGCCACGCCGGGCAGCTCGGGCTTGAAGCGGCTGGCGACGATGCTGTAGAGCGACTGGGCGACGGCAGGCGGCTCGTCCGGGGCAGCCGCCGCGGCGAGGGGGACACAGAGCAGCAAGGCAAGTAGCTTCATCGAATCTCCACAAGAGGCCGTTTATCAGGCCGGTGCCGCTTGCGCCTGCGCGCCCGCCGACACCGCCCGCCGCAAATCGTCCAGCGTGGCCGGCTTGGTCAGGTGCAGGTCGAAGCCGGCCGCGCTGGCACGTCCGAGATCGGCCTGCTGGCCATAGCCGGTCAGCGCCACCAGGCGCGTATCGCTGCCGCCGCGCCGGATCGCCGCCGCCAGCGCATAGCCGTCCATGTCGGGCAGGCCGATGTCGAGGATGGCCACGGTCGGCCGGCTGCGCATGCATTCGGCCAGCGCCGCCGCCGCGGTATGCGCGACGCGCACCTCGTGGCCGAGCTGTTCCAGGATCAGGGCGGCGGTGGCGGCGGCATCGAAGTTGTCGTCCACGACCAGTATGCGTTGCCGCTGCCCGGCCGTGTCCGCCGTTGCCGCCGGCGCCGGCGCGGCCGCCGCGGCCAGCGGCAGCTCGACCACGAAACGGCTGCCGCGGCCCGGGCCGTCGCTGTGGGCGTGGATCCGGCCGCCATGCAGCTCGACGATCTTGCGCACGATGGCCAGGCCCAGGCCGAGCCCGCCGGTGCTGCGCGCCAGTTGCTGCGGCGCCTGGTAGAAGGGTTCGAACACGCGCGCCAGCAGTTCGGGCGGCATGCCGATGCCGCCGTCGGCCACTTCCAGCCGCGCCCAGCCCTCGCACGTGTCCAGGCCGACCCGCACCACGCCGTTGCCGAAGCGTTCCGCGTTCGAGAGCAGGTTGTTGATCACCTGGGCCAGGCGGCTGTCGTCGCCGTTCACCACAGCGACTCGGGCGCCGCCAGCTCGACCGTCATGCCGGGGCGGACCGTGGCCGCGTGGCGCACCAGGTCGGCGAGGTTCAGCGGCTGCAGGGTGATCCGCATCTTGCCGGTGGCGATGCGCGAGACGTCGAGCAGGTCGTCGACCAGGCGCTTCATGTGCTGGACCTGGCGCCGCATGATGGTGCGTTCGCGCTCGCTCGACTGTTCGCCGCGCAGATCCATCAGGTCGAGCGAGGCGACGATCGGGCTGAGCGGATTGCGCAGCTCGTGGCCGAGCATGGCCAGGAATTCGTCCTTGGTGCGGCTGGCTTCGCGGCTGGCGGCCAGCGCTTCCTCGAGCGAGGCGAGCAGGCGCGAACGCTCGTCTTCGTGCGCGGCGCGCTGGGCCGCGGCGGCCTCGATGGCCTGGCCCATCAGCGCGAATTCCTTGACGCGCGACGGCGGCACGCTCGCGCTCTCGCCGGCCCCCAGGGCAGCGGTGCCTTTCTGCAGGCTGCGGAAGGCGCGGGCGATGCGCGCCGACAGCAGCCAGGCCGCGCCGATGCTGGCCAGCAGCGAGGCCGCCAGGCCCCAGCCATAGATGGCCACGCCCTGGGAGGCGGCGGCGCCGATGGCGGCCTGCGGGATGCTGACCGCCACCGTCCAGCCGTAGTGCGAGACCCGTGTATAGGCGCTGGCGACGGCCTCGCCCTCGAGCGTGGTGGCCGCGCCCACGCCTTCCGGCGCACCGCCCCGCATCAGTTTCACCAGCGTCGGGCTGGCCGGGCGGGTGACGGTGCGCGCCTGGTTCAGCGAACGCGCCACCACCGAGCCGCTGGCATCGAAGACGGCGATGACCGATCCGGCAGGGGCATGCTGGCGCTCGATCACGCGCAGGATGCGGTCGGGCTGGATCACGGCGGAAAGGGCGTACAGGCGCCCGGCCTGGTCGCGGATCGGCACCCGCACCGGGAAGGCGGCGCGGCCGCGCGGACCGAAGCTCACACGCCCGACCAGCGGCCTTTGCACGGCCAGCAGCTGCTTCATGCTGTCGGGATCGGCGATGCGCCCGCCCGGCGCCCCGAAGGGACTGGTGGTGCGGAACAGGATCTTGCCGTCGGCATCGCTCAGGATCACCGCCAGCCATTCCGGCTGGGACGCCACCTGTGCGCGTGCGATCTCGTAGTAGGCGCGCAGGTCGCCGGCATCCATGGCCGGCGAACGCGCCATGCTGGCCAGGGTGGCGACGGCGCCGTCGAGTTCGGCATCCACCGCGCTCGACAGGGCACGTGCCTGGTCGAGCATGGCCCGTTCCTGTTCGCGCTGCTGGTAGCGGTCGGCCATGTGCAGCGACCACAGCCCGAGCAGGGCCAGCGGCAGCAGCCCGATCCCGCTCAGGAGGATGAGCAGCCGGCGCAGCGAAAGAATGGATCCGGGAGACGACCGCATGATGGGCATATGGCCTTGGGCAAAAAGGCATTATACGGTGTAAGCACGGTTGAATGCCGGGCAGAAATCAGCCGCCAGTCTTGCTGCCGGCCGATAGGAGCAGCTTCAGGTGCGGCGCAGGAAAGGCGCCACTTTCTTTCCCAGCAGTTGCACCAGTTCAGGCTGCATGTAGGCGTAGTTGTCGGGAATATCGAGGCAGACGATGCGCTTGCCGTTCAGGTGGCGCCGGAACTGCTTCGACAGCCGGCTGCGGTGCACCTTTTCCATCACGAAGACGATCTCGGCCCAGTCCAGCTGTTCCGGCGACAGCGGGACATCGGCATCGGCGCCCACGCCGGCCGAGTCGGTATCGACGCCGGGCCAGCCGGCGAATACCTGTTCAGCGGTCGGACTGCGCAGGCGGTTATGCGTACAGATGAAGAGGGCGCGGGTCATCGTGCTTCGTGTGGATCGAGCACGCCCAGGCGCGCTGCGGCGTTCTTGTTGTTCCGGTCGAGCTGCAGCGAACGGCGGTAAGCCTCGATGGCCGCCGCCTTGTTCCCGGCCTGCTCGTAGCCGTCGGCCAGGCTGTCGTAGGTGTTCGCGCTGCCAGGATACAGGACAGTGGCGAGCTTGAACACGTGGACGGCCTGCTGCGGCGCGCCCCGGTTCAGCAAGGCGTAGCCCCAGCCGTTCAGTTCCCCCTCGGGCAGCGAAAAGCCGGCGTCGCGCTGGCGCATGGCCTGGTAGACCGTTTCGGCATGCTCGAAGCCGCGCCGCGCCAGCTCCGCCGCCAACGCCTCGCGGCCGGCTGGCGCCGCCGACGCGGGCCGCGCTTCCATCGTCACCGCATGGGCCGGCATGCCGTGGCTGACGGGCGGCGCGTCCAGCCAGGCCCTGGCCGCGGGGTCTTCCTTCAGGTAGGCGTCGAGGAAGCGCAGCACGTAGTCGGCGGTCCAGCCGTAGGCACGGTTCACGTCGGGCCGTGGGTACTGGTCGAACATCCCGTCCGATGCAAAGCGCAGGTAAGTGGACGAGAACGCGAAGTGCTCCATCGGATGCATGGTCAGCTTGTACAGGTCCGCATGCTTGATGTCGTTCAGGAAGCCCGATACCGGCTTGCCGCGTAGCGCCAGCTGTTCGATCGAGGCAGGGCGTCCGGCGACGAACAGCATCGGCGCGCGCAGCGCGTCCGGCGCGAGGTACTTCGCGCCGGCGACCAGTTCCGGGTAGGCACGCACCGAGCCGTCGAGGTTGACCAGCGCCTTGATGCGCCTGTCCCTGGCGGCGGCCAGCACGTTCGCCAGGCCGCCCCAGCTATAGCCGGCGACCGCCAGGCGCTTCGCATCGGCATGGAGCAGCCCGTGGGCGTAGCGCACCAGGAAGGCGATGTCGGCGGCCTGGGTTTCGGCGCCTTCGAGGTCGTTCGCCATCTCGCGTCCGCGCGTGCCGACGCTGGGGCTGGCGAGCACGATGTAGCCGTGGCTGGCCAGGTATTCGCAGAGGTCGGCGTTTTCCATCGCCGGCGCACTGATGCTGGGGGCATAGATCACGACCGGGAAGCGGCCCCGCGCGGGTGCCGCGTCGCGGCGCGCACGCATCGCGCCGGCCAGCGCCGCCTGGCCCTGCACCGGGCCGGACTCCGCCATGTAGACGCGGCGGACGAAACTGTCCGCTACGGCACGCACCGCGGTGTCGCTGCGGGTGAAATCGTCTTCGCTGCCGATCAGGCGCAGGTAGTCGGCGTAGACCATGGGTTTTCCCGCGCCCGTCGCCGGATACCACACCAGGGTCTGCACCGGCCGCGCCGCCTCTCCCTCGTTGCGCTGGCCGGATACCGGGTCGATCTCGCCGCGCCAGGCGCGTGCCTCGTCGTACTGGTGCACGACGCGCAGGCCGACTCGGTACGGACCGGGCGGATTGGCGAAACCGAAGACGGCGGCAGCCTGGCTGGCGCCGGCTGCAAGGCAGAAAAGAACGACGGCACAGGACGTGAACAATGCGCGCATGCAGGGCTCCGGATAGTGGAACCCTCATTGTAGACCAGTTTGTCTAGTTTGGCCTGGCTTGTTGTCCGGTTCAGCCGATGAAGGAATCGAACTGCATGTCGAATTCCTGCAGCGCCTTCTGTGCGTTCTGCATCTTGCGCCGGAATTCCGGCCCGCGCTGCAGGGCCAGGCCCACGGCCAGCACGTCGATCACCACCAGGTAGGCCAGGCGCGCCGAGATCGGCGTGTAGGGGTCGATGTTGAACACCAGGTCGATCGGGATCAGCACGCTGGCCATGTCGGCCAGGGGCGTGCCCGACGGCGCCAGCACGATCACGTCGGCGCCGCCGCGCCGGGCCAGCTTGGCCGAGCGCACCAGCGAGGGGTTGTTGCCGCGCTGGGAAATCGCCACCACGCAGTCGCCTTCGCGCAGCAGGGCGGCGGCGATCGAGTGGATCGCCGGGTCGGTATAGCAGACCGTCGGCACGCCCGAGCGGAAGAATTTATGCTGGGCGTCGGCCGCGACGAAGCCCGAGGTGCCCTGGCCGTAGAACTCGATCTTGTTGGCGCGCGAGAGGATGTCGAGCGCCTTCTGCACCGACTCGGCATTCAGGTTGTTCCGCAGGTCGAGCAGGGTGTTGATCGAGCGGCTGCAGATCTTGTTGACCAGGTCGGCGGCCAGGTCGTCCTGGGCCGGCTGTTCGTTGGCGGCGGGCAGGGCCAGGGCCAGGCCCTGGGCGAGCTTGAGCTTGAACTCGTGCCAGCCGTCGTAGCCGAGGGTGCGGCAAAAGCGCACCACGGTCGGCTCGGATACCTGCGCGCTTTTCGCCAGCGCCGTGATGTTCTGGCTGACGGTGGCGCTGGGCGCTTCCAGCACCGCGAGCGCCACCTTGCGCTCCGACTTCGAGAGCGAGTCGAGCTGGGTGCGGATCGAATCGAGCAGCATTTTGATAAACTCAGTCTTCCGGCAGCGGTGAAGCAGGGGTTTCGCGTTGCATGGCAACGCGCCTGCGGAACGGTCCGGCCATGCTTGGCCGGATTCCTTGCGCTCTAATATTCAATCTTCTGGAAGCGCTTCTTCGCGCCACTGCAGGCCATCGCGGCCGATCAGGGCCGACGAGGCGGCCGGGCCCCAGGTGCCGGATGCGTAGGGCAGGGGCGCGCTGTCGTCCTGCTCCCAGTGTTCCAGGATCGGTTCGACCCATTCCCAGGCCGCTTCCAGTTCGTCGCCGCGCATGAACAGGGTCAGCTGGCCGCGAAGAACATCCAGCAGCAGCCGCTCGTAGGCTTCCATGCGCGGCGCCTTGAACTGCTCGCGGAAGTCGAGTTCCAGCTCGGCCTGCTTCAGGCGCATCGAGTCGCCTGGGGTCTTGGCCATCAAATTCAGCGACAGGCCTTCGTCCGGCTGCAGGCGGATCACCAGGCTGTTCGGCTGGAAGCTCGAGGTCGGCTGGTTGAAGATCGAATGCGGGATCTGCTTGAAGCGCACCACGATCTCTGCCAGGCGGTCGGCCATGCGCTTGCCGGTGCGCAGGTAGAAGGGTACGCCGGCCCAGCGCCAGGTATCCACTTCGGCCTTCATGGCGACAAAGGTCTCGGTCTTCGAGCTCTTCGGCGCATCCGGTTCGTCGCGGTAGCTCGGCACGGCCTGGCCGTCGACGTAGCCGCCGCGGTACTGGCCGCGCACGATGTTCTGGGAGAGCGTGGTCGGGGTGAAGCGCTTCAGCGAGCGCAGCACCTGCAGCTTGGCGTCGCGCACGGCGTCCGGCGCGATCGAGGTCGGCGGCTCCATCGCCACGATGCACAGCAGTTGCAGCAGGTGGTTCTGCAGCATGTCGCGCAGGGCGCCCGAGTTGTCGTAGTAGCCGAGGCGGTTGCCGACGCCGATCTTCTCGGCGATGGTGATCTGCACGTCCGAGATCCATTCGCGCCGCCAGAGCGGCTCGAACAGCACGTTACCGAAGCGCAGGGCCAGCAGGTTCTGCACGGTTTCCTTGCCGAGGTAGTGGTCGATCCGGTAGATCTGCGATTCGGCGAAGACCTTGCCGACGTCGAGGTTGATCTGCTTGGCCGAGGCCAGGTCGCGGCCGAGCGGCTTTTCCAGCACCACGCGCGAGTGCGGCGTGGCCAGGCCGGTTTCGGCCAGGTTGTCGCAGATGCGCGCGAACAGGCTGGGCGGAGTGGCCAGGTAGTAGACGCGGGTGATGGCCTCGTCGCTGCGCAGGGCATCGACCAGCGGGCCGTAGCTGCCGGCCTGGGTGGCGTCCAGCGCGACGTAGGTAATGCGCTGCAGGAAGCGCTGCCACTTGTCCTCGACCACGGTTTCCTTGATGTGCGGCTTCGAGTTGGTCTCGATCATGTCCAGGAAGGCTTGCTGCGAACTGTCCTCGCGGCCGACGCAGATGATGCGTGCCGTCTCGGGCAGGTCTTGGGCGACGTCGCGCGCGTACATTGCGGGCAGGAGCTTGCGCATCGCAAGGTCGCCGCTGCCGCCAAAGAAAACGAGATCGAAATCGGAAAGGGCCATGGTGGTATCGGTGCAAATGGGATAAGGGATTTGTGTAAATTTACTACACGATTATGATGTAGGCAAGAAATTCTACTACGTGATGCCCGGAGTGCGATCTATCCTGCCATAGTTGCCGGAGCAGGGGCGTTCCCATGCGCTTCAGGTGCCGGAGCGGATGCCGCGCAGGATGAGATCGATCCCCGCAAGGAAGTCGCGGCGGTCGTCGTGGCTGCGCAGTGGGCCGGCCATGCTGCGCACGAACGGGTACCGGCCGGCATCCAGCCCTGACCAGGCCGCCGCCACCGTCTCCAGCACGCCGGTGCGCGCGATGCCGCCGGCGCGGGCCAGCTGGGTGTTGGCCGCGTTCTGGCCGGCCACGCCGAGGATGTAGTTCAGCAGTGCCGATACCGTGGCCCACTGGTCCGCCTGCGGCACGCCCAGGGCCTGCACCTGGCGGCCGAGGCATTCCAGGATGCGCACCAGCGGTCCTTGCCCACCGGCGCGGATGAGATAGGCCCCGGCCCAGGGATGCGCCTCCATCATGTCGAACACGCCGGAAGCAATGGCATGGACGCCCGCTTCCGGCGCCGCGCCGGGAGCGCACTTGGCCAGCGTGTGCGCCGTCACGGCGTCGCAGGCGGCGGCGAGCAGATCGTGCTTGTCGGCGACGTGCCAGTAGATGGCGCCGGCACCGGTAGCCAGCCGCTGCGCCAGGGCGCGGAAGGTCAGGGCGCTTTCGCCTTCCTCGTCGAGGATGGCGATGGCGGCGTCGATAATGCGCTCGCGCGACAGCGAGGTGTCGCGGCGCGTGGTTCGCGGTTGTTTATCCATGCCGTATCTTGACACAAGTGGAACGCTGTTCCAAGATAATGGAACAATGTTCCAGAGTGGGCTGATGGCAGTCTTCCTGCGGACAGGGAGAATCCCATGCAAACCCCCATCGCGATCATCGGCGCCGGCCTCGGCGGCCTGATGCTTGCCCGCGTGCTGCACGTGTACGGCATTCCGGCCACCGTCTACGAGGCGGAATCCTCGGCCGACGCCCGTGCCCAGGGCGGCCTGCTCGATATCCATGAATACAACGGCCAGCTTGCGCTGAAAGCGGCCGGGCTGTTCGAACCATTCCTCGGCATCGTCATCCCGGGCGCCGATGCCAAGCGCATCGTCGGCAAGGACGGCAGAATCCTGATGGACAGGCCGGACATCGGCCAGGGCTGGCGGCCCGAGGTGGACCGGGGCGCGTTGCGCCGGCTGCTGCTCGATGCGCTGCCCGCCGGCACGGTGCGCTGGGGCCACAAGCTGGCGGCCGCGCGTGCGCTCGGCGGCGGGCGGCACGAGCTCGCCTTTGCCAATGGCAGCGTGATCGAGAGTGCGCTGCTGGTCGGCGCCGACGGCGCCTGGTCGCGTGTGCGTCCGCTGGTCTCGCCCGCAACGCCGGCCTATACGGGCACCGTGTTGATCGAGACCTTCCTGTTCGATGGCGCCGGGCACGGCAAGGAAGGCGGGCTGGTGGCCGAGGGCACGCTGATGGCCACCGCGCCGGGCAAGGGCATCTTCGCGCACCGGCACGGCGACGGCAGCGTGCAGGTGTATATCGCCCTGAACAAGGATCAGGCGTGGAGCGACGGCATCGATTGGTCGGACCGGGAGGGGGCGCTGGGCCGTCTCGCCGCGGAATTCGGCGATTGGTCGCCCGCGTTGACGGGGCTGATCACGGGAAGCGAAACCAGGCCGGTGTTGCGGCCGATCCATGCGCTGCCGGTCGGGCATTGCTGGGACCGGACGCCGGGCGTGACCCTGCTGGGCGACGCGGCGCACCTGATGTCGCCGTTTGCCGGCGAAGGCGCCAACCTGGCCTTGTACGACGGCGCCCGGCTTGGCGCGGCGCTGGTTGCCAGCCCGGACGACCCGGAAGCGGCGCTGCTCGCCTACGAGACGGCGCTCTTTGCGCGCAGCGTGGAGCCGGCGCGCGAATCGGCGCGCAACATGGCGCTGTTCTTCGACGACGATGCGCCGGCCGGCCTGCTTGCGCTGTTCGGCGTGCCGGCTCCGTCCAGGAGCAAGTCCTAGCGGCGGTATTCCGGGCCGACCTGGCCGGCCACGTCCACACGCAGGGCCAGCACCTTGCCGGTCAGCGGATACTGCTCCTTCTCGGCATTCGAGCGCCCATGGCTTGCGCTGGTCACGTACAGCGTGCGCAGGTCGGTGCCGCCGAACGCCACCGCCGTCGGGCAGCGCAGCGGCAGCTGCACTTCGCGCAGCAGTTCGCCGGTGGGCGACAGCTTCAGCAGGCGCGCACCCTCGAACATCGCGATCCAGTAGTTGCCTTCGCTGTCGACCGCGGCGCCGTCCGGACGGCCGCCGTATTCCGGCGCGTTCTTGTCGGCGTCGAAGGTCACCAGGTTGCGGTTCAGCGTCGCCTGGCCCGCCTCGGGATCGAAGTCGTACAGGTCGATGCGGTGGCTGGTGGTATCGGCGTGGAACATGCAGCGTCCGTCGGGGCTCCAGGCCAGGCCGTTCGAATTCGTCATGCCGCCCGACCAGGCCAGGCGCAGCGTGTCGCGTTCGAGCACGTACATCTCGGCGGCCGGCTTGTCGCGCGGCTCGTACATGGTGCCGACCCAGAAGCGGCCCATCGGATCGACGCGGCCGTCGTTGAAGCGCACCTGCTTCGTATCGTAGGGGGCTGGGCAGATGTCCTCGATCTCGCCGCTGGTGGTGTTCAGGCGCACGAAGCCCTTGCGCGTGGCCACCACCAGGTTGTTGTCGGCATCGGCGGCAAGCGCCGACGGTTCCGAGCCCATCTTCCAGGAGGTGAACTTGCCGCTGGCCGGGTGCACGCGGTTCACGGTGAGCCCGTTGATGTCGACCCAGTACAGGGCCGATTCGACGTCGTGCCACAACGGGCATTCGCCGACCTGCATCGCTTCGTCGTGGACGACTTCGATCTTCACATTCTTCATGGTGGTGTCTGCGTTGTCGCTTGCGCGGTTGTTGGTCAAACGGCGGCCTTGGCGCGCGCGATCAGGCCATTCGTGGAACTGTCGTGCTGCGCGGGCTGTGCATCGCCGGCGAGTTCGGCCTCGATCTTCTTGGCCAGCACCTTGCCCAGCTCGACGCCCCACTGGTCGAAGCTGTTCAGGTCCCAGATCGCGCCCTGCACGAAGGTCTTGTGCTCGTACAGCGCAACCAGGGCGCCCAGCGTGGCCGGCGTCAGGTATTCCATCAGGATGGTATTGCTCGGGCGGTTGCCGGGGAAGGTTTTATGGGGCGCGAGGCGCTCCACCTCGCTCGGAGGCAGGCCCTGGCCCTGCAGGTCCTGGCGTACCTCGTCCAGGGTCTTGCCCTTCATGAAGGCTTCGGACTGGGCGAAGCAGTTGGCCAGCAGGGCCGTGTGGTGGTTGTGCAGTTCGTGGGCCGGACGCAGGGCGGCGATGAAGTCGATCGGCGTCAGGTCGGTGCCCTGGTGCAGCAGCTGGAAGTAGGCGTGCTGGCCATTGGTGCCCGGCTCGCCCCAGATCGCCGGGCAGGTCGGGGTGTCCACCGGTTCGCCGTCGCGCGTGACGCGCTTGCCGTTGCTCTCCATGTCGAGCTGCTGCAGGTAGGCCGGGAAGCGGTTCAGGTCCTGGTGGTAAGGGGCGATGGTGACCGAGGTGGCGCCCAGGAACTGGCGGTTCCAGAAGCCGACCAGGGCCAGGATGATCGGCATGTTCTGCTCGACGGGCGCGCTGCGGAAGTGCCCGTCCATCTCGTGGGCGCCGGCCAGGAAGTCGGCGAAGTAGCCGTAGCCCACGGCCAGGGCCACCGGCAGGCCGATCGCCGACCATACCGAGTAGCGGCCGCCGACCCAGTCCCAGAACGGGAACATGTTGTCCGGGTCGATGCCGAAGGTCTTGATGGCTTCCACGTTGGTCGATACCGCGACGAAGTGTTTCGCCAGCGCTTCTTCAGTCGCGTGCGTCAGGAACCACTTGCGCGCGGTCTGCGCGTTCATCATGGTCTCGGCCGTGGTGAAGGTCTTGGAGGCGATGATGAAGAGGGTGGTCTCGGGGTCGACCTGTTCCAGTGCCGCGTCCATGTCGTGGCCGTCGACGTTCGAGACGAAGTGCAGCGTCAGGCGCGGGTGGCTGTACTGGCGCAGCGCCAGGCAGACCATCTTCGGGCCGAGGTCGGAGCCGCCGATGCCGATGTTGACGATGTCGGTGATGGGTTTCCCGGTGTGGCCGACCCAGGCGCCGCTGCGCACCGCGTCGCTGAAGTCCTTGATGCGCGCCAGCACGCCGTGCACGTCGGCCGTGACGTCCTGGCCGTCGACGCTCAGTTGCGCGTCGCGCGGGGCGCGCAGGGCGGTGTGCAGGACGGCACGGTTCTCGGTGTTGTTGATCTTCTCGCCGGCGAACATGGCGTCGCGTTTCGCCTCGACGCCGCGCTCGCGCGCCAGGCTTGCCAGCAGTTCAAGCGTGCGCCCGTCAAGCCGGTTTTTTGAATAGTCTAGGAACAGGCCGGCGGCCTCGATCGAGAGGCGCTCGAAGCGTTGCGGATCGGCTGCGAACAGCTGGCGCATCTGCCAGTCTTCGGCCTCGACGGCGTGGGTTTCGAGGGCCTGGAAGCTGGCGGTGCTGGTCAAGGAAGGCAGGGGCATGGCTCGCGCGTGATAGTGTTTTGGACAGATTATCGAATAATACAGGAATCGTTCGTAAATTCACTACACAATGGATGAGTCCGGACACGTGAACATTGTTCGATATGCCAACGTTGTACCGCGTGGACTCGGGAGTCCACCCTACAACAACGAGGATCGCCGCAGTCCCGCCTTCGTAGGGTGGACACCTGTGTCCACGCGGTATGGAACCGCCGAGCAACTGCTGACCGGACCACCGCCGAATGCCCCCAAACCAATTCTGTAGTAAAATTTCAGAGTCAAATTTTCGAAGGAACGATTATGGCACTGCACCCTGTAGTTGAACAGGTAACGAACCGGATCATCAAGCGCAGCCGCGCGTCGCGCGCGGCCTACCTGGCGCATCTCGAGGCCGCACGTGTCCAGGGCGTGCAGCGCGGGGCGCTGTCGTGCACCAACCTGGCCCACGGCTTTGCCGCCTTCCCCGCCAACGACAAGCTCAAGCTGCGCGAGCAGAAAAAGCCGTCGGTGGCGATCGTCTCGTCGTACAACGACATGCTGTCGGCCCACCAGCCCTTCGAGTACTTTCCGAAGGTGATCAAGGAAGCCGTGCGCGACGTCGGCGCCGTGGCCCAGTTTGCGGGCGGCGTGCCGGCCATGTGCGACGGCGTCACCCAGGGCCAGCCGGGCATGGAGCTCTCCTTGTTCTCGCGCGACACCATCGCCATGTCGACCGCCGTCGCGCTGTCGCACAACATGTTCGACGCCGCCCTCTACCTCGGCATCTGCGACAAGATCGTGCCGGGCCTGCTGATCGGCGCGCTGCACTTCGGCCACATCCCGGCCGTGTTCGTGCCGGGCGGCCCGATGACCTCGGGTATCTCGAACAAGGAAAAGGCGGCGATTCGCCAGCGCTACGCCAAGGGCGAAGCCACGCGCGAGGAACTGCTGGAAGGCGAGTCGGCCTCCTACCACGGCGCCGGCACCTGTACCTTCTACGGCACCGCCAACAGCAACCAGATGCTGATGGAGATGATGGGCCTGCACCTGCCGGGCGCCGCCTTCATCACCCCGGGCACGCCGCTGCGCGACGCGCTCACCGCCGCCTCGTCGCACCAGGCCGTCGCCATCTCCCAGCAGGGCGGCAACTACATGCCGGTCGGGCACATCGTCGACGAGAAGAGCATCGTCAACGCCATCGTCGCGCTGCACGCGACCGGCGGCTCGACCAACCACACCCTGCACCTGGTGGCGATCGCGCGCGCGGCCGGCATCGTCATCGACTGGAACGACTTCGACGAGCTGTCGAAAGTGGTGCCGTCGCTGACCCGCATCTACCCGAACGGCGACGCCGACGTGAACCACTTCCAGGCCGCTGGCGGCCCGGGCTTCGTGATCCGCGAACTGCTGGACGCCGGCCTGGCTCACGAGGACGTCAACACCATCCTCGGCCACGGCCTGCGCAAGCACTGCATGGAGCCCTTCCTGGGCGAGGACGGCAAGGTCGTCTGGCGCGAACTGCCGGAGCAGAGCGGCGACGAGGCCGTGCTGCGCAAGTACACCAACCCGTTCAGCGACAACGGCGGCATGGTGCTGGTGCGGGGTAACCTGGGCCGCGCCATCATGAAGGTCTCGGCGGTCAAGAAGGAACACCACGTGGTGGAAGCGCCGGCGCTGACCTTCAATTCGCAGGAAGACTTCATGCACGCCTATAAAGCCGGTCACCTGAACCGCGACTTCGTGGCCGTGATCCGCTTCCAGGGCCCGCGCGCCAACGGCATGCCGGAGCTGCACGCGCTGACCCCGGCGCTGGCCAATTTGCAGGATGCCGGCCACCACGTGGCGATGGTCACCGATGGCCGCATGTCGGGCGCCTCCGGCAAGGTGCCGGCGGCGATCCACGTGTCGCCGGAAATCCTGGCCGGCGGCCCGCTCGGCCTGGTGCGCGACGGCGACATCATCCGCGTCGACGCCACCGCCGGCACGCTGCAGGCGCTGGTGCCGGAAGAGGTCTGGGCCGGGCGCCAGCAAGCCACGGCCGACATTTCGTCCAGCCACATCGGCATGGGCCGCGAGCTGTTCTCGATGTTCCGCAACTCCAGCAGTGCGGCCGAAGAGGGCGCGGCGACCTTCCCGCTGCCGTCGCCGAAGCACACCACCACGCCGTTGCACGAGGGCGCCGACAGCGGCGAGATCATGCCCGGCTCCGATGAAGACTTCCTGTTCAGGACGAATAAATAATGATCACCATGACCGTACTTGACATCATGCGCTCGGCGAGCGTCATCCCCGTGATCGCCATCGACGACCCGAGCCACGCCGTTCCGCTCGCGAAAGCCCTGGTGGCCGGCGGCATCCGCGTGCTGGAAGTGACCCTGCGCACCGCGCATGGCCTGCAGGCGATCCGCGACATGGCCCAGGTCGAAGGCGCCATCGTCGGCGTCGGCACCCTGACCCAGCCGGAAGAATTCGCGGCGGCGCGCGACGCCGGCGCCGTGTTCGGCGTCTCGCCTGGCCTGACGCCGTCGCTGATCGAGGCGGCGAAAAAGAGCGGCCTGCCGCTGCTGCCGGGCGTGATGACGCCGTCGGAAGTGATGGCCGCGCGCGAAGCAGGCTTCAGGCAATTGAAGCTGTTCCCGGCCGTGCCGGCGGGCGGCGTCGGCATGCTGAACGCGATCGGCGGCCCGCTGCCGGACGTCACCTTCTGCCCGACCGGCGGCATCTCGATCGACACCGCGCCAAGCTTCCTGGCCTGCAAGAACGTGGCCTGCGTGGGCGGCTCGTGGCTGACGCCGAAGGATGCGCTGGCGAATGGCGACTGGGATCGTATTACTGAGCTGGCCAGGGCGGCGGCGGCGTTGCGCAAGCAGTAAAAGATAGTGTTGGTCTCCACCCAGGTTTAACCTGGCGAGGGGACTACGGCTAGCCGTCGTCCCCGGAACACGCTTGCTGGTTACGTGTCGAGGGTTATTACCCGCGCTGACGGCGGCGACTCCTTGACCTCCATATCAACGCTGTGAGGATACCCGCACCAATTGAAGGGTAGAAGATATAGACAAACGCTTTCTCCACATAGATGTCAGGAGCGACGAAACCTAACCCGAACCAGATAAGTACGCCCACCAGGAAGGTGACGCCAACAGAAATGAGGGCGCCTATCATGCGAAGGGCTCTACTGTGGGACAGTTGAAGTACATCCCGGCCTTGCTGCCGCCGGCTTCCAATACCACTTCCACGAATGAGGCACAGTTGTTGTAAACGAGATACCACGGCCATTTTTGGACGAGTGTTTCCAAGAGCTTTTGATGTGCTGCTTCAGGGTTTGGCACCTTGACTATCCAGCGGCGGATTTCACGTTTGCCGTTCTCCTTTAAGTACCGTTGGTACCCGCTTTCACTCATGAACTTGGGCAAGTTGTTACGCCCCGCAACGTGGAAGTACCACGCGTCCCCTACGTGAAGCAATGCATGGCCGCAGAAGTTGCCCGTATCACCTGACACGATCACGGCGCAGGTGTGTAGAAAGTCGGATGTGCGCAGTGGATTGACCACCATTTCATCGCCGTCATATGGCTTGAACATATCGTCTCCGATCAGCACACCTTGTTGGCACTGCAATCCCACCCACCCGACGTGTTGCCTTGCGCCCCGCCGCGGATGCTCTGGCGCGTATAGTTCCATTTGATTTTGGCATACGCCAACTGGATCCGTTCGCTGATAACACCACCGTCACCGCTATCGGGCGTGATACTTGCAATCATCAAGTTTTCGAGTTCGATCTTGAAATAGCGAATAGGCTTGCCATCGCTATCTGCCCGCATGAACTCAAAGATTGCCTTTGCGATGGTTTTGCCCGCTGCGCAGGTCTGAAGCAGTACCGGCGAGGATATGTCTGCCAGCTTCTTGAAGGTGATGGGATAAAGCTCGGCCCTACCGCTGGTCAGGCCACCAGCCGTTGACACTGTCTCGGCTCTCGGCTGGTTAATCGCGTACAGGACGTTGCTTACCTCGATCCACTGCTTGTGCTTATCTGTCGAGTCCCGTTTGATCATAAACGCGTTTAACGAATAATTCTGGTCGTTTCTGCTGCCATTCCTTGAGCGCCAAGATAGGCGTCTTAGCGTCCAGTGCACGTTGCGGAATGTGGTGGTTGTAC
>Ga0308166_1001975_pt1 | contig 19958 bp, 21 predicted proteins | sample PhyCR2_2_FD_202137 | JGI IMG/M metagenome (GOLD analysis project Ga0308166, IMG submission 202137) | Phyllosphere microbial communities from UC Gill Tract Community Farm, Albany, California, United States - DLSLCC.R2 | ecosystem: Host-associated > Plants > Phyllosphere > Unclassified | place... | reverse complement strand
CGTACACGTGCGGCGTGACGGCGTTCTACGAGTTCTATCCGCTGTGGCTCGTCGAGGTGGGCCATTACGACACGCGCGCGATCGCGCTCGTCAACGTCGGCATGTGCGGCCTGATGACGTGTTCCGCGCTGTTCGCCGGCCGCGCGAGCCGCACCGAACCGATGCGCCGCGCCGCGTGGCTGGCCGCGTGCGTGGCGCTGGCCATCGGCTCGCTCGGCGTGGGCCATCTGTGGGTGGGCCTCGTGGGCATCATGGCGTTCGGGCTGCCGCATGCGTTCTACAACGCCGTCGTGCAGGCGTGGGCCGCGGACCGCTTCGGCGGCGGCCACGGACAGGGCGCCGTCATGGGGCTGCTGTCGACGACGTTCTGCCTCGCGAACATCCTGATGGCGGCGGCGGGCGCCGTGCTGACGCTCGTCGACACGCGGCTCGTGCTGCTGACGGGCGCGATCCTGACGGCGTGGGCGGCGAACCGGATGCGGGCGTGGGGCAGCGGCGCGATGGCCGGGCTGCCGCCGGCCGCGTAAACGATTCTCGATGGAGGGCTGGTTGAAGAAAACGATCCTTCTGCTGGGGTGTCTTGTTCCCTTGGTCGCCCTGGCGGCCGGTCGAGGTTGCGGCGCGCAGGTCGCGTTCCGCTGGGTGCCGAAGGATGCGGACGCGCCGTCCGCGGGCAGCGTCCACGTCGTCGACGCGCGCTCGTCACGGACCGTGCAGGTGCTCGACGGGGTGACGAACCACTACGGCGACGACGGCGGGCTGTTCGCGCAGGACCTGGACAACGACGGTTGTCGGGACCTCGTCGTGACGAGCGACGTCGCACCCATCGGCAATACCAGCAGCACGGTCTACCTCTACGATCGCGTGCGCGGACGCTTCGTGTTCAACGAGGCGCTGTCCGCGATCGGCAATATCAGCGTCGACGGCCGCGATCCGGGCTGCGTGACGGGCGACTGGAAAGGCGGGGCGGAAGATGTCGGCGGCGAGCGCTATTGCTGGCGCAAGGGGCGGCTCGTCAAGACGAACGAATACAGCGTGCGGCCACTGTACGACAGGGACACCGGCGCGTTCTCGTGTTATGAGCACATCGACACGACGTACGCGGGCGGCAGGAAACGCGTGCGCAGGAACTGCACGAAGCGATTCTGATGCCGTCCGCCTGCGGGACTAGCGCGTCGCCGGCACCAGCGCCTTCAGGATCGGCTTCACGAACTCGTTCTTCTTGAAGTCGTACAGCACGAAGTCGCTGGAGAACTGCCAGTAGCCCCACGCGAAGCCATATTTCTCGGCCGTGCGCGCGACGGTCGACGTCCACAGCACGCGGTCGTCCATCGCGGCCTTGTCGTAGGCGCCGAATTCGCCGAGGAAGACAGGGCGGCCGCTCGCATCGCTCCATGCTTTCACGGCCGCGAAATCCTTGTCGATCTGCGCGATCTCGGCCGGCTTGCCGAAGCGGATGCCCGTCGTCGAGCGGATCGGTTCGTCGGCCCACGACGCGCCCTGGTGCGTGAACGGGAACGGGTCGTAGTAGTGGAACGTGGCGATGAGGTGTTTGTCGGCGGTCGGCAGCGCCAGATCCTTCAGCGTGTCGCGGCTGTTCCAGCGCACGCCGCCGATGATGACGTTGCGCGTGGGGTTCGTCTTGCGCATGATGGCCAGCACCTGCGGGAAGCTGGCGTTCCACGTGGCCGCGTCGAACTGGCCGTGCGGCTCGTTGAGCAGTTCGAAGACGACCGTGTTCGGCTCGTTGCGGTAGCGCTCCGCCAGCTGGCTCCAGACGGCCTTCAGCTTCGGCATGCAGGCGGCGACGTCCTTCGAGCAGTCGTCGAAATCGTGTTCGTCGACGATCACGTTGAGGCCGTGCTTCGTGGCCGTGGCGACGACCCAGTCGAGGCGGTTCAGCCATTTCGGATCGAGGCGGTTCTGCGCGTCGAGGGCGCGGAACGCGAACAGCACGACGCGCACGGTCGAGAACCCGGCCGCCTTGATCTTCGCGAAGTGCTCCTCCTTGTAATTGCCCCTGGCGCCGTCCTGCCAGAACGGATCGTAGCCGATGACGTTGACCCCGCGGCCCAGTTGCCGGACCTGGTCGTGCGCCGAGATCTCCTTGAACTGCGACGTGGCGGGCGGCGGGTTGGGGGCGGGATCGTCGGCAAGCGCGGCGTGCGCGACAAAGGCGAGCGTGACGGCGGCGGCGAGGCGCGGCAGCTTGAGCATGAAGAGTCTCCATCGTTATCGTTGTGTTCGACGATGGTAGCGCTATCTCGCCACCTTGCCAAGCATGTGACAACGAGACATTTCCAAAAACCGGGGTCAGAGCCCGGTTTTGGGAAATTGCTCAAAAACGGGCTCTGACCCCGGTTGGGTCAATCGGCCGCGTAGATGTTGTTGTCTTTCGTCTCGCGCACGAACAAGGTGCCGATGACGACGGTCGCGACGGCGATCACGATCGGGTACCACAGGCCGTAATAGATGTTGCCGTTCGCCGCGACGAGCGCGAAGGCGGTGGTCGGCAGCAGGCCGCCGAACCAGCCGTTGCCGATATGGTAGGGCAGCGACATCGACGTGTAGCGGATGCGCGTCGGGAACATCTCGACGAGCATCGCGGCCACGGGGCCGTACACCATCGTCACGTACAGGACCAGCACGAACAGCAGCAGCACGATCATCGGCCTGTTGATCTGCGTGGGGTCGGCCTTGGCGGGATAGCCGGCGGCCTTGATGGCGGCGCCCAGGTCCTTCTTCAGCGCGGCCTCGCGGTCCTTGCTGGCCTGGTCGAAGTTCAGGCCGTCCGCGGTCATCGTCGCATTGAACGACGGGTAGACCTTGTCGCCGACCTTGACGCTGGCGATGGTGCCGGCCGGCGCATCCTGGCGCGTGTAGCTGACGGAAGCCGCCGTCAGCTGCGCGGTGGCGATATCGCACGACGACGGGAATTTCTTCGTGCCCGTGGCGTTGAACTGGAAGTGGCAGGCCGCCGGATCGGCCACGACGACGACGGGCGAGTTGTTCAGCGCCGTCTCCAGCGCCGGGTTGCCGTAGTGCGTGAGGCCCTTGAAGATCGGGAAGTACGTCAGCGCGGCGATCAGGCAGCCGGCCATGATGATCGTCTTGCGGCCGATGCGGTCGGACAGCGAGCCGAAAAAGATGAAGAACGGCGTCGCCAGCGCGAGCGCGATCGCGATCAGGATGTTGGCCGTCGCGTCGTCGATCTTCAGCGTCTTGGTGAGGAAGAACAGCGCGTAGAACTGGCCCGTGTACCAGACGACGGCCTGGCCCATCACGACGCCCAGCAACGCGACCAGCGCGATCTTCCCGTTCTTCCAGGTGAGGAACGCTTCGCTCAGCGGCGCCTTCGACGTGCGGCCCTCGGCCTTCATGCGCGCGAACGCGGGCGACTCGCTCATCGACATGCGGATCCACACCGAGACGGCGAGCAGCAGCACGGAGACGAGGAACGGGATGCGCCAGCCCCACGCGTCGAACGCGGCGGTGTCCATGCCGGCACGCACGCCGGTGATCACGAGCAGCGACAGGAACAGGCCGAGCGTGGCCGTCGTCTGGATCCACGACGTGAAGAAGCCCCGGCGTCCGTCGGGCGCGTGTTCGGCGACGTACGTGGCGGCGCCGCCGTATTCGCCGCCCAGCGCGAGGCCTTGCAGGATCCGCAGCGTGACGAGGACAACGGGCGCCACGATGCCGATCGACGCATAGCCGGGCAGCAGGCCGACGATGAACGTGGAGCCGCCCATGATCATGATCGTGACGAGGAAGGTGTACTTACGGCCGATCATGTCGCCGAGGCGCCCGAACACGAGCGCGCCGAACGGGCGCACGATGAAGCCGGCCGCGAAGGCGAGCAGCGCGAAGATGAACGAGGTGGTCGGATCGCCGATGAAGAACTGCTTGGCGATCACGGTCGCCAGCGAACCATACAGGTAAAAGTCGTACCATTCGAAGACGGTGCCGAGCGAGGAGGCGAAGATGACCTTGCGCTCTTCCTTCGTGAGCCCAACGCCGGACGGCATGGATTTGCCGCCCGCGGCCATGCCGGGGTTGATTGCCATTGTGGTCTCCAGTCGTGTTTATTGTGTGCGCCGCCCGATGGCGCGGGCAGCCTGCTGACTGTGCGCCGGGAAGCTTACGGCACGCTTGCTGGAAACTTACGCGGGGCTTACAGATGGATCGGGTGCGTCGGGATCGTCCGGCGAGGCGTCGCCCGACGAAGCGTCGCCCGGCGCCTCATGCAGCCGCGCGTACTTGTACGCTTCCGTCGACCGCTCCAGCGCCAGGCCCAGCGCCGTCGTCAGCTCGCTGCGCGACATGCCCTGTTCGAGCTGCTGGACGGCGAAGCTGTTGCGCAGGGTGCGCCCGCCTGCGCGCGACACGGCGATGCCGGCTCGTTCGAACGTCGCGCGCGTCTGCCGGTAGACGGTCGCCTTGTGCAGCGGCTCGCCTTCCAGGTTCGCGGGGAAGACCAGGTCACCCGGAATCTCGAGCTCCGCCCGTTCCTTCAGCCATGCCGTCAGTTCGGCGACGCCGGCCTGCGGCAGCGTCGTCGTGTGCTCGTAGCTCGTGCGGTGCTTCGCTTCCGGGGTGATGTCGAGCGTGATGGCGCCGTCGATGTCGGGCTGGCGGCCCACTTCGTCCAGCAGCAGGCCGATGGCTTCCGCCACGCGCAGGCCGGCGAGCGCCATCACGACCTGCATCGCGCGGTCGCGCCGGCGCTTCCAGCCGGCGTGGCCCTCCATGTCTTCCGTGCGGCCGGCGGGGAGGGCGGCCAGGAAGCGCTGCAAGTCGTCCGCGTTCAGCGCCGTCATCGGGGCGTCCTCGGCGAGGTGCGCACGGTCCGTCGCGACAATGGCCTGGCGGGCCGGGTTCGGCGCGCGCTCCAGGTAATCGAAGCAGCGCTCCAGCAGGCGCAGGTAGCGGTAGGCGATCTTGCTGTTGAGGTCGCGCTGGCCGTCCTTCGACAGCTCGATGAAGCGGCGCAGGTCGGCCGCGTTCACGGTCGACATCCTGAGACCGCGTTCGAGCATCCACGTGGCGAACTTGCCGAACATGAATCGGTAGATCGCGGCGGATTCCTTCGACACGGGCAGCGGCACGTCGCGCTGGCGGCTGGACGTGAGGACGAACTCCGGCGTCACGACGAAGGCGGCGAAGGCCTCGACGGGACGCTTGTCCCAGTCGGCAAGGGCAGGTGGATGGCTCATGGCCCCATCATACTGCAACTAACCGACTTGCGGCGCAGGTAGAGGCCGCTGCGGCCAGCAAGACTGTAGTTTCGGCAATATACTCGACGATCTTTACATCAACGCACACTGCACGGGAGCTCACCATGTCCGACCATCCGCCTGAAGGTCTTCCAGCGTACCGTATCCTCACCGGCCCGGACGACGCCACGTTTTGCCGCCGCGTGAGCGCGGCCCTCGAGCAGGGCTATCTGCTGTACGGCTCGCCCGCCGCGACCTTCAACGGCGAATCCGTCATCGTGGCACAGGCCGTCATCTGGCCGGGCAAGCGGTCCTCGATCGCGTAAGGCTCGGCCGCCCGGCGACCATTGGCGCCGGACTCCGTTCCAAATTTATGCAACTAACCGACAGGTAACCCACCACAAACCCAACCCCGCCACCAGCGGGCGAGGGCAGGCGCGCCTTATCGCTCTTATAATGAGGGTGCGGCATCCCTCGGAACGGGACGTCGCGACAGTCAAAAACCGTACGCTACCAAGGAAATCCATGCTCAAGCACATCGTCATGTGGAAATTGAAAGACCACGCCGAAGGCGCCGACCGCGCCACCAACGCCATCGACATGAAGCGCCGCCTGGACGAATGCGCCAGCATCGTCCCGGGCCAGATCAAGTTCGAGGTCGTCATCGCCCAGCCCGGTCTGGAAGCCACGTACGACGTCGTGCTGTATTCCGAGTTCGAGAACAAGGCCGCACTCGACGCCTACATCAAGCATCCGGTGCACCAGGCGGTGGTGCCGTTCATCGGCGCGATCCGTGAAGGGCGCCAGTGCATGGATTACGAAGTCTGACGTGTGAAGTAACGACGACGGGGAGGGCCCCATGGAGAACTTTGCGGGACGGGTGGCCGTCATCACGGGCGCCGGCAGCGGACTCGGACGCGAGTTCGCCAACGAGGCGGCCCGGCTGGGCATGAAGCTGGTCCTGGCCGACGTCGATGCGCATGCGCTCGAACAGGCGACCGACGCGCTGCAGGCCGGCGGCGCCGACGTGCTGGCGATGGTGTGCGACGTGCGCAAGGCCGCGCACGTCGAAGAGCTGGCCGATGCGGCGATGATCCGCTACGGCGGGGTGCACCTGTTGTTCAACAATGCCGGCGTCGGCACGGCGGGCCTGATCTGGGAATACACGGAAGCCGACTGGGAATGGGTGCTGGGCGTGAACCTGTGGGGTGTGATCCACGGCGTGCGCGTGTTCACGCCGCTGATGCTCGATGCCGCGCGCCGCGATCCCGGCTACGAGGGCCATATCGTGAACACGGCGTCGATGGCGGGCCTGCTCGTACCGCCCGTGATGGGCCCGTACAACGTGTCGAAGCACGCCGTCGTCGCGCTGTCGGAGACGCTGTACCACGACCTGCGCCTGGTCGATGCGGCAATTGACGTGTCGGTGCTGTGCCCGTATTTCGTGCCGACGGCAATCGCGCACTCGGCGCGGCACCGTCCCGGCGAACTCCGTCACGACGGGCCGCCGACGTCCAGCCAGCAGGCGGGCCAGGCGCTGCTGGAACAGGCCGTCGCGTCGGGCAGGACGACCGCGGCGGACGTGGCCCGCATCACGTTCGACGGCATCCGCCGCGGCGATTTCTATATCTTCACGCATCCGCAGGCGCTGCAGGGCGTGGCCCAGCGCACGGACGCCATCATGCGCGGCCAGCCGCCGGCCGATCCCTACGCGGCCACGCCGCAATTCACTGCCATGCTGCAGGCCGCCATGAAGGGTCAAAACGGCTCGGGAAAGTAGGGCGGCACGTTCGCCGCGATGTGCGCGAATTCCGCCGGCGACAGCGGCAGTTTCCGGAACGCGGCCCACGACTCGCGCGGCCGCAGGTTGGCGCCCTGCGCCGAATCCGTCCCGTACAGCACGCGCCCGACACCGACCTGGCGGATCAGTTTGACCACCAGTGCCGCCGTCTCCGGCCTGATGTCGCGGTCGACGATCGAGGCGACGTCGAACCAGAGGTTGTTCGCATGCGGGTCGTGGTTCTCGACGGCGTCCGCCAGTACGGCCATCGCGGCTTGCGCGGGCGGATCGTCGTAGCCCGGACCGGATCCGGCGAAATGGGCGACCTGCACGACGACGTCCGGCGCGGCCGGCAGCACCTGGTCGAGGAAGATGCGCGCCTGCGCCGCGCCATACGGCCGCTTCCTGCCGATGTTGGCGCGCAAGTGGACGACGATGGCCATCCCGTGCGCGTTCGCGGCCGCGAACACCTGGCGCAGCCGTGCTACGTGGGCCGGATCATCGAGCTGCACGTCCGAATTCCCGATGTGAAGCTTGATGCCGTGGTCCAGGCCCGGTGTGTTCGCGCACCGCTCGAGTTCCGCCAGCGCGTACGCCTTCAAGGGATTGAAACTGCAAAACGCGATCAGGCGGCCCGGATAGCGGGCCGCCTGCGCGGCCGTCCAGTCGTTCTCCATCCGCACCTTCGCCAGCTCGTCGTCGACCTGGCGGGACGGGCTGCCGGCCATGTACGCGATGGACAGCAGCACGGCCCGCCTGATGCCGGCCGCGTCGAGCAGCGGGACCAGCTGGTCCGCATCGAGCGGCACCAGCCCGGCCGACGGGCCGATCATGGCGATGTCGGCCGCGCTGAACACGTGCTGGTGGTAGTCCCCGGCGGGGATGGTCTGGGCGTGCGCCGCACTTGCGAAAAACAGCGCGGCGGCGAGGGCGCGGATGGCGTTCATCCGGCCAGTGTATCAGCGACTGGCGCAGAACCCCGCATCGTCATTGGTGCCGCCGGCAGCCAGGTCCCGGTTCCAATCGGGGCCGGACAGGTGCATCGTCGTGCCGTCCATCGTGTACCTGCCGTTCCACAGCCCGGAGAGCGTGCCCTGGACGTTGGCCACGTCGACGGTCCAGCCGGCCACCTTGACGGCGCTGTTGTTCGTGACGGCGACCTTGGCGCAGTAGCCGCTCGTCCAGTCCGCGGTGATCACGAGTTGCGCGGTGACGGCGCCGGCGGGCGGCGGCGGGGGCGGCTCGGCCGGCGTGGCCGGGCGCGTCGCGCACAGGCCCACCTGCGTCGACTGGCCCGGACGCAGCTTGCGGTCGTAGGCCGGGCCCTGCAGGCCGAGGACGCCATTCTCCAGCGTGTACTGCGCGTTCCACAACGACGTCAGCCTGTCCTTGAACGGCAGTGTCGTGCTCCAGTAGCCGGCCGTCGCGCCGACATTCGTCACCGTCAAGGTCCCGCAATACCCGGTGCCCCAGTCGTTCGATGCGTCCAGCCGGGTCTCGAGGTCCAGCGGCGGCGGGGGCGGCAGCGGATTCGGGTACGGGCCGGGCGCCGTCGCCGTCGGGTCGAGGAACGCCTGTTTCACCGCGGTGAGCAGTGGATTGTCGACGCCGTCCGTCGTGCCGTAGTTGACCAGCCAGATGATCGTGCCGGCCGCGCCTTCGCCGGCGCGCGTCGATTGCGCCCACGCGCCTTTCGCGGCGATGGTCGCCGGTTCCTCGTAGCTGATGTAGCCGCTCGGCCGGTCGGGACGGTCCGCAGGCGTGTAGCCGCCAGGGTAGACGCGGTAGCTCGTCTGCGTCGGCGCGTCCCAGGCGTAGATGCCCTTGTCCAGGTAGCCGTACTTGTGGAGCATCGTGTAGCTCCAGCGGTAGTCGAGCACCGACCACTTGCCGAGGTCGCCGTCCGTCTCCTGGTCCGGTCCCGTGAACGGCGGCGCGTAGTTCGCGCCGTAGAAGCCGATGCCCATGCCCAGCTTCGTGCGCGGTACGCCCGCGTCGACATACGCCTGGATGGTGCCGGCGATGGAGACGGGGCGGCTCGGCGTGTGCCCCGTCAGCGGCGAGAACGTGTTGCTGGCCCAGCCCTGGCCGAACCAGCCGACGCCGTAGCTCATGAAGTTGTACTGGTCGACGAGGCCCGCCATGCGCACGTCGTGCGGGGTCACCTTGTCGATGTTCGTGTTGATGTTCCCGGCGGGGTAAGTGATGATCACCGGGCGGTCCTGGTAGCGCGGGCGCGCGTTCGCCTCCTTGCGCAGGTCGGTCACGAGGGCTTCCAGCAGCGCCGCCTCGTCGGGGTTCTTGCTGTTCAGGCCTTCCCAGTCGACGTCGATGCCGTCGTAGTCCTTCGCGACCATGTAGTCGACGAGGTTCTTCACGAACGCCGGCCGCACGGCGGGCGCGGTCGACGCGAGGAAGCCGGCGTTGTCGCCTTCGCCGCCCAGCATGATCAGCGCCTTGATGTTGGCCTGGTGCGCGCGTTTGACGAGGAATTCCTCGACCGTCCAGTCGTACGCGGCGCCGGGGCCCACGTCGCGGTTGTCGTGCGCGTTGCCCGCGCCGGGGACGACCTCGCCCGGCCGGCCGGACTTGCCGCCGCCGGGCCCGATGCGGGCGAACACGAAGTGCGTCAGCGCCGTCATGTCGACGTGCTCGGGTTTCTGATAGTCGGCGTTGTCCCAGAAATAGCCGCCGTAGTAGCCGGTGACCCACTTCGGTTGCGTACCCGGGGTCGCGGCGAACGACGGCAGGGCCGCCACCAGCGTCAGCCCTGCCAGCACCTTGATTGCCTTGCGCATGCTCCACTCCTTGTTGTTACTGTAGAGCAACAAGGTTAGCAGTGCGCTGCGGAAATTCCTGCCCCCACCAGAGGGGCAATCACTCAGGCCGCGGCCTGGTCGCAAGGTTTCAGGATGCGTTCGTGCAGCTCCGGCTCGGCATCGCCGTACAGTTTCACGACCGTCGACGTGCGGGTGCCGTAACCCGGAATCTCGATGCAGACGGCGGACAGCTGCCGTTCCAGGTCGAGCGGAACGCCCGTGTCCGGGAGGCGCATGTCCGGTGCGCGCGTCGTATCGGCCAGCATCTCGAAATACGCTTCTTCCGGCGCGCCCTGCAGCAGCAGGCTGGCGAACGTCGCCTTCGTGCGCACGACCTTGGGCCACGGCGCATCGAGCAATCCGTTCGACACGCCGTAGATTCCCGGTTCCAGCGGCTGGCCGTTGCGCGGGTCGTCGCCGGCGTGGTTCGAGAACCAATACATGCCGTCGCGATCGCCCAGGATCAGGTTGAAGCCGTTGTAGGCATCGGCATCCGGCGCGATGCGCGCGAGGTAGGCCGGCGCATCGTCGTCGCCCTTGAGGAAATCGGCGACGAGGGCGCCGCGCGTGGGCGCATCCGTGCGCCAGTCGCTGGGAGAGCGGATGTTCGTGAGGGCGGCGAATTTCGGGCCGCGCGGGCCATCCTTCGTCACGCCCATCCAGCTGCCGCCGCCGCGCAGGTCGCGGCCCGCGATGATGTTGGGCGCGTCCGGCCACGGGCCGGCCGGGGTGGCGGGACGATCATAGTATTCGTCGCGGTTGGCGCAGGCGACCAGCGGCAGGCCGGGGATCACGCGCCAGGCAAAAACGATCAGGCACATGTTGGGAGATCCGTAAAAATTTCGGCGCGGCGGGGGCCTTCGATGAGGCCGGCGAATCCGGCGCTGCGGGCCGCGGCGTCGAGCCGCGCGGGAAAGGCGTCGTCCACGCCGGGGTAGACTTCCATCCAGGTCTGCAGGCCGTCGCGCACGTCGGGCCGGCGTTTCAGCTGCGCCGGCACACCGAAGCCGGCCTGCAGCGCGCGCACGCGCGGCGCGAGCGCCGCGGCGTCGGCTTCGCGCACCTTGTAATAGACGTACAGGTCGATCATGTGCGTCAAACGTCGAGTGCGTCGAGCGCGTACGGCAGCGGCAGGAAATCCAGCGTCGTGCCGCCGGCGGAGCCGTGCCGCACCTCGCCGTCCAGCGCCGCGAGCTTGATCTCGACGAGGACGTCGGCCCCGCCCGCGCCGTTCGGCGCCGCGTTGACGATCATGCCGGATGGCTGGTCCGGGTCGGCGACGGAGAAGACTTCGTCGCCCGGACGCGCGGCCGCATTGGCGAGCGTGGCCAGCGCCATGCGGCGTTTCAGCTTGCCGAGGTACTGGCTGCGGGCGACGATTTCCTGGCCCGGATAGCAGCCCTTCTTGAAATTGACGCCGCCGAGCAGTTCGTAATTGACCATCTGCGGCACGAACTGTTCCTGCGTGCCGGGGCCGATCTGCGGCACGCCGGCGTGGATCGCCGCCAGTTGCCAGGCCGCGTTGCCGCCCAGCGCGAGCGTGTCCTTCCACGCGGCCAGCGCCGCAATGGCGGCATCCGCCGTCGTCAGCCACAGGTAGCGCGGCTGGCCGAATGCATCGGCGAGGCGGATCACGGTGCCGGCCTCGCCGTCGACTTTCGCGTACGGTGCGTCGGGCAGGGTGCCGGCGCGGGCACGCAGCGCGTCGGCCGCGGCTGCGCCGCCCAGGCCGAGGACGGCCGCGTTACGCGCCTCGTCGGTGGCGTCGCGTAGCTTCGCTTTCGCGCGCAGCACGAACATCGTCAGGCGCTTCTGCAGCGGCGCCTGGATGGCGCGCGGCAGCTGCAGATAAATGCTTTCGGCATCGCGCCACATCAGGAGCGTCGCCTGCAGGCGGCCCTTCGGCGTGCAATAGCCGGCGAGGCGCGCTTCGGACGGGCCGAGGTGCTCGACGTCGTTGGTCAGCTGGTTGTGCAGGAAGCTCGCGGCGTCTTCGCCGGACACTCCCATGAGCCCGAGGTCGGTGACGGGGGCGGCGAAGCCCTGTTCGAGGTCGGCGGTGGCGAGTACGCGGCCGAAATCCTCGACCTGCGTCGGGCTGTCGGGTTGAAAGCGGGCGCCCAGGGTGGCGAGATGTTCGATCCAATGGTTCATGACACGAATTATTTCCGGTTTGGCTGTATCGGCTTTATGATTACGGCCTCATTATAAGTTCGCCTTCGAAAATGCGCCGACGACGGCAAAAAACCAGGTCCAGCATGCCATTCATAAAAAAACTCATCGTCACAGGCGTCATCGTGGCCGTCGGTGCCGGCGCCGGCTTCCAGTGGTGGAGCAGGCAGCCGATCACGCCGGGAAACGCGGCCGTCATCCCGTTCGCCATCGCGCAGGGCAGCCACGTGGCCGGCGCCGCGCAGCAGATGGCAACGGCCGGCGTGCCCGTCAACCCGTTCCTGTTCGGCGTGCTGGCGCGGATCACGGGCAAGGCGGGCCAGATCAAGGCCGGCAGCTACGAGCTGAAGCCGGATACGTCGCCGCGCCGTCTGCTCACCCAGCTCGTGCGCGGTGAGTTCGCGCAGGAATCGCTGACGATCATCGAAGGCTGGACGTTCCGCCAGATGCGGCAAGCCATCGACGCGGCCCCGAACCTGAAGCACGAGACGGCGAAACTGTCCGACCAGGAATTGCTGGCGAAGATCGCCCCGGACTACAAGGCGCCGGAGGGCCTGTTCTTCCCCGATACGTACCTGTTCGCGAAGAACGCGAGCGACCTGTCGATCTACAAGCAGGCGCACGAGATGATGATGAAGCGCCTGAAGGCCGCGTGGGAAAAACGCGATCCGGGCCTGCCGTACACGGAGCCGTACCAGGCGCTGATCATGGCGTCGCTGGTGGAAAAGGAAACCGGCCAGAAGAGCGAACGCGCGATGATCGCGGGCGTCTTCGTGAACCGCCTGAAAGCGGGCATGCTGCTGCAGACCGACCCCACCGTCATCTACGGCATGGGCGCGAAATACGACGGCAAGATCCGCAAGAAGGACCTCGAGACCGACACCCCGTACAATACCTATACGCGCGCCGGCCTGCCGCCGACGCCGATCGCGCTGCCGGGCGTGCAATCGCTGGCCGCCGCGACGGCGCCGGCGAAGACGGAAGCCTTGTATTTCGTGTCGCGCGGCGATGGTACGAGCCACTTCTCGGTCAACCTGAATGAGCACAACAAGGCCGTGAACCAGTACCAGCGCAACCAGTCACAGTAATCACGAATGAATGTCATGAATCAAACCGATGCCACCCGCGGGCGTTTCATCACCTTCGAAGGCATCGACGGCGCCGGCAAGTCGACGCACATCGGCTACGTCACCTCGCTGCTGAAAGGCGCAGGCAAGCGGGTCGTCTCGACGCGCGAGCCGGGCGGCACGCCGCTCGGCGAAAAACTGCGCGACCTCGTGCTGCACGAGAAAATGCACCTCGAGACGGAAGCCCTCATCATGTTCGCCAGCCGGCGCGAGCACGTCGCGCAAGTCGTCGAACCGGCGATCGCGCGCGGCGACTGGGTGCTGTCCGACCGCTTCACGGATGCCAGCTTCGCCTACCAGGGCGGCGGGCGCGGTCTCGATCGCGCCAAGCTCGAGGCGCTGGAGCAGTGGGTGCATCCGCACCTGCAGCCTGACCTCACCCTGCTGTTCGACGTTCCGCTGGACGTCGCCAAGGCCCGCCTGTCGGCCTCGCGCACGCTCGACAAGTTCGAGATGGAGCAGGCCGATTTCTTTGCGCGCGTGCGGGGCGAATACCTGCGCCGCGCGGCGGCGTCGAATGGACGCATCGTCGTCATCGATTCGACGAAGACGATCGCTGAAGTGCGCGCCGCGCTGCAGGCCGCGCTGGAGACCTGGCTGTGAGCATGTACCCCTGGCAAGAAGACGCATGGACGCGGCTGCAGGCGATGCGTGTGCGGCTGCCGCATGCGATCCTGTTCCATGGCCCGGCCGGCATCGGCAAGGCCGATTTCATCGAGGCGTTCGCCCAGGCGCTGCTGTGCGAAAACATGAGGCCGGACGGCCACGCGTGCGGCGCATGCGCGTCGTGCGGCTGGTTTGTCCAGGGCAACCATCCCGACTACCGCCGCGTGCGGCCGGAAGCGATGGAAGACGAAGCGCCGTCCGCGGAGGGCGACGAGGCGCCGGCCGAAGAGAAAAAGGCCAAGTCGAAGACGGCGTCGAAAGAGATCAAGATCGAGCAGGTGCGTGCGCTGGCCGATTTCATGAACATCTCGACGCACCGCCAGGGCCTGCGCGTCGTCGTGCTGTACCCGGCCGAGGCCCTGAACATGCCGGCGTCGAACGCCCTGCTGAAGACGCTCGAGGAACCGCCGCCGGGCACCGTGTTCCTGCTGGCATCGAACGGGCTGGACCGGCTGCTGCCGACGATCCTGTCGCGCTGCCGCAAGTTCGCCTTGCCGATGCCGGATCACGCCCAGGCACTCGCATGGCTCGACGCGCAGGGCGTCACCGATGCGGACGGGTGGCTGCGCGAGCAGGGCGGCGCGCCGCTCGCGGCGCTGGCACAGGCGGAGACGGGAAGCCGCGAAGAGCTCGACGGCCTGCTGCACGTGCTCGCGCAACCGAGCGTCGAGGCCGCGTTGCGCAGTGCCGACAAACTGAGCAAGGCGCCGCTGGCAGCCCTCGTCGCGTGGCAGCAGCGGTGGCTGTATGACGTGTTTTCGTACAAGCTGTCCGGCGTGATCCGGTATTATCCGAGATATCAGCGGGAACTGGCGGCGCTGGCCGGACGGGTGCACGTCGCCCAGTTGATGCAGGCGATCAAGTCCACGAACGAGCGCCGCGCCGTGGCCGATCACCCCTTGTCGCCGAAGCTGTTTGTCGAAGACATGTTGCTCGATTACACTGCCCGCTGCGGTCTGTGATGAAAGGAAAATGATGAGCGTATCGCCGAACGGTCCGATCAGCGGCCTGCCCGCCGATCCGAACGCGCCCCAGCCGGCGCGGCCGTCCGTACTGTCGCTCGCCATCAAGGAAAAGGCCGCCCTGTACGCGGCCTATATGCCGTTCCTGAAGAATGGCGGCATGTTCGTGCCGACCAACAAGCCGTACAAGATCGGCGACGAGATCTACCTGATCCTGTCGCTGATGGACGATCCGAACAAATACCCGATCGCCGGCAAGGTCGCGTGGATCACGCCGGCCGGCGCGAACAACAACAAGGCGCAAGGCATCGGCGTGCATTTCCCGGCCGACGAGACCGGGCAGCGCGCCCGCCTGCGCATCGAAGAAATTCTCGGCGCCGCGCTGCGTTCGTCGCGCGCCACCCATACTCTGTAACTTCCTGGTTCACCATGCCGTCCTACGTACACCGCCTCGCCCGCAGGGAAGACCTGCCCGTCATCGTCGACATCTACAACTCCACCATCGCCTCGCGCGAAGTCACGGCGGACACCGAACCCGTCACCGTGCAGTCGCGCGAAGGCTGGTTCGACGACCACACGCCGGAACGCCGGCCGCTGTGGGTGATCCACGACGCGGCCGATACGTCGGACGAGCCGGCCGTGATCGGCTGGTGCTCCTACTCGAATTTCTATGGCCGACCGGCGTATTCGGGCACGGCCGAGCTGTCGATTTATATTGCCGAAGCATGGCGCGGAAAGGGTGTCGGGCGTTATTGCCTGGAACAGGCGATGGCGTTCGCGCCCAATGTGAACGTGCATACCTTGCTGGGGTTCATCTTTGGCCACAATGTGCCGAGCCTGGCCCTGTTCCGCAAGTATGGGTTCGATACGTGGGCGCATTTTCCGCGGGTGGCCAATCTGGATGGCATCGAGCGGGACCTGATCATTCTCGGCAAACGGGTGGCCTGACATCGTCATTCCCGCGCACGCGGGAATCCATACCGAGCCACAGAATTCGGTGAGCATGGGTTCCCGCCTCCGCGGGAACGACGGGTTACAATATCGGGATGTATATCGATTCCCACTGCCACATCAATTTCCCGGAACTGGCCGCCAGGATGCCCGACATCCTGGCCAAGATGGCCGAGAACAAGGTCTCGCACGCGCTGTGCGTCTCCGTCGACCTGCCGGAGTTCCCCAGCGTGCTCGCGCTGGCCGAGCAATATCCGCACATTTATGCTTCGGTCGGGGTGCACCCCGATTACGAGGACACGCCCGAGCCGACGGTCGCCCGGCTCGTCGAGCTGGCCGACCACCCGAAGGTCATCGCGATCGGCGAGACCGGCCTCGATTATTACCGGCTGGAAGGGGACCTCGAATGGCAGCGCGAGCGTTTCCGCACGCACATCCGCGCGTCGCGCGAGACGCGCAAGCCGCTGATCATCCACACGCGTTCGGCCAGCGAAGACACGATCCGTATCATGCGCGAAGAAGGTGCGGGCACGGACAAGGGCGGCGTCGCGGGCGTGATGCACTGCTTCACGGAGTCGCTCGACGTGGCGCTGGCCGCCATCGAGATGGGTTTCTATATCTCGTTCTCCGGCATCGTGACGTTCAAGAGTGCGAAGGACCTGCAGGCGGTGGCGCAGGCGCTGCCGCTGGACCGCATCCTCATCGAGACGGATTCGCCCTACCTCGCCCCCGTGCCGTTCCGCGGCAAGATGAACGAGCCGGGCTATGTGGCGCACGTGGCCGAATATCTCGCCACATTGAAGGACGTGCCGCTGCGCGAGATCGCCGACCGCACCACCGAGAATTTCTTCAACCTGTTCAAGACCGCGAGGACCTGACCGTGACCCTTCTTCGATCGATCCTGCTCGCCGCCGCGCTGGCGGCACCCGCCCTGGCGCTGGCCGACCAGACGAGCGACTTCTTCCGTGCCGTGCAGATGGACGATGCGCGCACGGTGCGTTCGCTATTGGGCAAGGTCGATCCGAACCGGGGCAATCCCGTCGGCGGCGAACCGCCCCTCGTGCTGGCGGTGCGCGAAGGCGCGATGCAGGTGTTCGACGCGCTGCTGCGCCACCCGGGCACGAACGTCGATGCGCCTGCGCTGAACGGCAACACGGCGCTGATGATGGCCGCGTACAAGCACAACAAGCCGGCCGCCGAAGCGCTGATTGCAAAAGGCGCCGCGGTCAACCGTCCGGGCTGGACGCCGCTGCACTACGCGGCCGCGAGCGGCGATGACGACATCGCGCGCCTGCTGCTCGCGCACGGCGCCCGCATCGATGCGCAATCGCCGCCGGCCAGCGGCAAGTTCACGCCGCTGATGATGGCAGCGCGCGAGGGCCACGAGGACACGGCCGTGTTCCTGCTCGGCCAGGGTGCCGATCCGACACTGAAGAATGGCGAAGGCCTCACGGCGGCCGAGATCGCGCGCCGGGCCGATCACGCCTCCATCGCGGCGAAGCTCGACACCCAGGTCAAGCCTGCCCGCTGAGCTAGCTTTCTCCGCACTTGTGGGCGCGCTTACGGGTGTACATGTGCGCGTCCGCATGCATGAGCAGCGTCTCGACCTGGTCCGCGTGATCGGGGAACAGGCCGATGCCGATGCTGACGCCGATGTGCAGCGGCGCGCATTGCGTCGGCACGGGCCGCACGAGCGCGGCGCGGATCTTGTCGGCGCAGTGTTCCGCGTCCTCGGGCGCTTGCAGGTCTTCCAGCAGCAGCACGAATTCGTCGCCGCCCAGGCGCGCCACCGTGTCCGATTCGCGCGCGCATTCCACCAGCCGCGCCGCGACTTCCCGTAGCAGTGCGTCGCCGGCCGCGTGGCCGTAACAGTCGTTGACCTGCTTGAAATCGTTTACGTCCACGTACAGCAGGCCGAGCCGCGAATGGCAGCGCCGCGCCCGCGCGACGGCCGTGCGGATGCGGTCGAAGAACAGCCGGCGGTTCGGCAAGCCCGTCAGCTCGTCGTGGCAGGCGGAGCGCATCAGGTCGTCGTGCAGGCGCTTGCGCTCCAGCGCCAGCCCGACCTGGGCCGCGACGAAGTGCAGCAGGCCGCGGTCGGCGGGAGAGTATCCCGTGCCGGCGTGGTCGCGCAGCAGCAGCGCGCCGATCGTGCCCGCCGGGCCGCCCAGGTCGATCATGAGCCACGTGTTCAGGCGGCCGCCGCCGACGTGGCGCACGGCGTCCGAGGCGACGCTGTCCGGTGCCGTCGCCGTCGCGCGCCAGCGCGCGAGACAGGCCCGCGACGGCAGGCGCGTCTTCGGATCGTGGTCGCGCTGGTAGATGATCTTGAAGCCGTGCTGCGGGGTCGGGTCGCTGACGACGACCATGCCGGGCGCGCCGACCAGGCGGTCGAGGATGGCGTGGATCTCGCCGCACAGTCCGGCCAGGTCGCCCGCGTGGTAGACCGCTTCGGAAATCGCGTACGTCGCCGCCTGGCGCCGCTCGGCGCGCTTGCGGGCGCTGATGTCGCGCCCGACACCGAGGCGCAGGCCGTGGTCCGCGATATAGCGCGCCGACCACATGACGTCGACGCGGCGGCCGTCCTTGTGGAGGTAGCGGTTCTCGAAGCCGACGCGTTCCTGGCCCGCCTGTACGCGCGCGCTTTCCATGCACGTGATGGCGCGGTCCTCGGGCACGACGAAATCGAGCATGTATTGACCGATCAGCTCGGTGGGACGATAGCCGAGCATGCGTTCGCACCCGGCGCTGACGTCCACGATGATGCCACGCCGGTCCACCAGGAAAACGACGTCCAGCAACAGGTCGGCAATATTCGCCGACAGGGAACGGATCGATTGGACCATGGGGCCTGCTAACGGAAACAGCGGTGGGAAAATACTAGCATTCCCGCATGGAAAAAGGTCAAGCTATTTATGCATCGCCGGCCGGCTGTTCCATCGATCCGACAAACTGGCCGGCAAATCCCCGTCAGCTCGGCGCATCAGTTGCATAAAAGCATGGAGATAATGCAGGCACACTCCGACACAGAGGAACACATGCTCAACGAACGCGAAATCGAAAGCTGCTACCTGGGGCAGTTTATTCCGGTCCACTACCATCACAACATGCTGATGGACCACAACCGCATGCACAGCTTCAAGTCCGCGATCTACCACGCCGTGAAGCCGGGCATGAAGGTGCTGGAGCTGGGCGGGGGCACGGGCGTGCTGTCGTACTTCGCGGCCCAGAACGCGTCCCAGGTCTATTGCGTCGAGTTCAACCCGGACATGGTGCGCGAGGCGCGCCGCTTCCTCGCCATGAACCCGAACGGCCACAAGGTCGAGGTCATCCATGCGGATGCGTTCGAATACCTGCCGCCGGAACCCGTCGATCTCGTCATCTGCGAAATGATCCACGTCGGCATGCTGCGCGAAAAGCAGGTCGAGGTCATCGAGTCGTTCAAGCGGCGCTACCTGGCGCGCTTCGGCGGTCCGCTGCCGATCTTCATGCCGGAAGCCGTCATCATGGCCGCGCAGCCGCTGCAGCTCGAATACGATTTCGAGGGTTTCTACGCACCGATCGTGCAGTTCCAGCCGACCAACGTGATTTATCCGGGCACCATCGAGCTGGCGCAGCCGGGCGTGTATGCGATCATGGATTTCAGCCAGCCCGTCGGCGATGCGATCGCATGGGAAGGCCAGTTCCGCATGGAGCAGGGCGGCCGCCTGAACGCGCTGCGCTTCATCACCAAGAACGTGCTGTCCATCGTCGAAGAACGCGGCACGACGATCGACTGGCTGAACCACTACATGATGTTGCCGCTGGCCACGCCGCTGGACGTGCAGGCGGGCGACATCGTGCAGGTGAGCTTTGCCTACCGCGCGGGCGGCTCGATCCCGTCTCTCGAAGCGTCGATGCGCGCCGCGGTCGTCGAACGGGCGGGCGTGCCGGTGCAGGTCCGCGACACCGTCCTGGCCTGATCGTTTTCCCCGCCGGGGACGGCGTCCGCTCGTCCCCGCTTTTGCCCCGTTTGTCTCCCCCCGCTGACCGTCCGTCGCAGAAACATTGCGGGTTGGCGTCCATACAACTACAGTCACATCGTCGGGCCGCGCTGGCCCTTGCCCTGAAAGATGGAGCTGACGATGCTGGGTTTCCTCGTGTGGTTGGTGTTATTGTTCCTGTGCTGGCCGATCGCGCTGCTGGCGCTCGTGATGTATCCGCTCGTCTGGCTCGTGCTGCTGCCGTTCCGGCTGCTCGGGATCGGCGTCGAGGCCGTCTTCGAG
>Ga0308166_1001972_pt1 | contig 19982 bp, 24 predicted proteins | sample PhyCR2_2_FD_202137 | JGI IMG/M metagenome (GOLD analysis project Ga0308166, IMG submission 202137) | Phyllosphere microbial communities from UC Gill Tract Community Farm, Albany, California, United States - DLSLCC.R2 | ecosystem: Host-associated > Plants > Phyllosphere > Unclassified | place... | reverse complement strand
CGACATCACGCTTGACGACCCGTCGAAAAACCAGTTTAATGCGCCCCGTTGCCCAGATAGCTCAGTCGGTAGAGCAGGGGATTGAAAATCCCCGTGTCGGCGGTTCGATTCCGTCTCTGGGCACCATGAACATAGATCCGAATGGTACCGAACTACCTCGGAACACAGAGAAACCGGCCTCCGCGCCGGTTTTTTTGTGCCTGTATGAATCCGTATAGCGATGTACAACCCCGAGTTTTAGGGGTAGGTTTAGGGGCCTGGCACGGTTCGATATTGACCGGGCCCCTAAAGGTAACGCTATGGCCCGCCCAGTAACGCCTCTGACCGATTCCAAGTGCGAAGCCGCCAAGGCTAAGGACAAACCTTACAAACTCGCCGATGGGCAGGGCCTCTACCTGCTGGTGCGCCCCTCTGGCGGCAAAGTGTGGCGTATCAAGTACACCCGGCCCAGCGGGCAGGAAAGCACGCTCACTGTGGGCGAGTACGGGCGCAACGGCATAAGCCTGGCCAAAGCTCGCGAAGCACGCCGCCACGCTCGCGATCTACTTGCCCAGGGCATAGATCCTGCTGAGCACTCGAAGATCGAGCAGGCCAAGGCCCAGAACGCGACCACATTCGAAGCCGTCACTCGTGATTGGCACGCCGCCCAGGTAAAACGCGGTAAGTGGTCGGCCGGGCACGCTGAGCGCGTCCTGCGCGAGATGGAAGTGGATCTGTTCCCCGTACTAGGCAAGCGTCCTGTAGAGCAGTTGAAAACACGCGATCTGCTGGCGCCCCTGCAGGTCGTTGAGGCCCGTGACGCGCTCGACATGGCCGCCAGGCTGAAGCAGCGCCTGTGCTCAGTCATGCGTCACGCCACCCAGACTGGGATCATCGACTACAACCCCGCCCAGGACCTCGGGGGCGCCATTGCCACGCGTAAGACGGTTCACCGCCCTGCACTGCCGCTGGATCGTCTGGGCGAGCTCCTAACGCGCCTGGAGGCGTATCCGGGGCGTCCACTGACTAGACTGGCCTTGATCCTCACCCTGCAGGTGTTCGTGCGCTCCAGCGAGCTACGAATGGCCCGTTGGGGGGAGATAGACCTGAATCGAGCGCTCTGGATCATTCCAGCCAAGCGAGAAGCCTTAACAGGCGTCAAGCACTCGACCCGCGGGAGCAAGATGGGTGACGAGCACCTAGTGCCTCTCTCCCCCCGGGCGGTGGCCACACTCCAGCAGATCCAAGCCATGACCGGCGGCGGAGACCTGGTGTTCCCCAGTGACGCCTACGCCAGCCGGCCGATGAGTGAGAACACAGTGAACGCCGCCCTGCGTCGGATCGGCTACGACACCAAAAAGGATGTGTGTGGCCACGGTTTCCGCACGATGGCCTGCTCTGCCTTGGTGGAGTCGGGCTTATGGTCCAAAGACGCGGTAGAGCGCCAGATGAGCCACAAAGAGCGCAATGGAGTACGTGCGGCCTACATCCATCGAGCGGAGCACATCGAGGAGCGCCGCCTGATGCTGAACTGGTGGGATAACTTCCTTGAGGCGAACCGTGAGCAGCCGGTCACACCGTTTGAATATGCCCGGCCAGAAGGCCACAACGTGATAGGTATGCGGAGGGCTGCGCAATGAGTAAGCTCCATAAATTCGCCGAGTTCCTGACCATTGACGACGCAGCAGAATATCTTTCTTACTTGATTAAAGAGCCTGTCTCAAGCGCTGACATACATCGTCTAAACAAACAGCACAAGTTACCGGGCTTCGTGATGGAGCAAAGAGAAATAATTAAGCTTGAACGCACCTTGAGCGAAAACTCACATCATGCTCATTTGAGATACAAGCTCGATTTTGGCGCGGCGGATGGTGTTTGTTACGGGTTCTGGCTACCTTGCCGGATAGAAAATATATTGGTAGATAACTGTGAGGCCACAGCTTTACTATTCAAGGATGATAATGGCGATGCGTACACAATATTAGATGATTCTGGATTCATACTTGGCAACTCAGACCATCAAGAAAATTATTTACGCTATGAAGAAAATATGCTTTTTCTGCCATCAGATATTCTGAATATCGCGAACATTGCAAATTCGGAAATGCCTATACCGACCGATAATAGTCTTTCAAGGAAAAAACTAGACACTTACCCACCAATGAACCTTTACAATGTTGGCATTTCCTGGGACAGCGACATCGTTAAAAGAATGAAAGCTGACATTCCTAACCGCGATAAACCGTCACAACTTCTAACCATTGGTGCAATGCTAGATGTAATGCTGAATGACCCTAAGGTGCGCACGCAGGATGCCCTTAGCGGAGAGATTGAGCAACGTTTTTCAGCAGTGAGGGGTCTAGGCAAGACAACTGTTAACACGCTTTTTTCTGCTGCAAAAAAAGCGCTTAGAGCCGCTGAAAACGAATCACGCCGTGACTGAATTTTTCCAGTTGAAAAATTGTTGTTTTCAATTGGAATGACCTTTCCCCGGCCCCTCGCAAAAATGGCTCCATACCCACTTGGAGCCATACACATGCAACCCGAACCTATCCTTTCAAAAGGCCTGATCCGTAAAGTCAAGCTGTGCGAGCAACTCGGCATCACCGCTGGCGGCCTAGACAAGCTTAAGAAGCGCGACACCACCTTTCCCAAACCTATCAAGGATAGCGATAGCCGCCAGGCTGCTGCATATTATGTCGTAGCCGAGGTAGAGGCCTGGCTGCAGAATCGTATCGCTCAACGCGATGCGCAGGCGGTGGCGTAATGTCTCCGAAGGCGCTCACCTCCCTGCCGAAGGTGCTCAAGGCGCTCATCAAAAAGGGTGAGCACCTTCGTGAGCATCTTACTCGTCTAATGGCCTTGCGCCATCAAAACAAACGGCTGATACTCGCGCTTGCACTGCGCCCTTTGAGGGGTTATCGTTCAGTCGTCGCTGCCAATTCAGCGACCGGGTTTGGCGACCCAGAGAGCAAAAGGCGCACAGGCGCCCCCATCACGATTGCAGGCGCTTTTTTTGTGCCCGCACATCCTGTTTATGGTGGCTGTGCGCAGGAGACCTTCGGGTCTGCCGGGTTCCTTTTGCCCCGGTTCGCCAACCTGCGTACAGCTGCCACCCTTATTCGTTTGGCGACGTTTAGTGGCAGCTCCTCAGCAAAAGGAGCTCTACCAATGACAAGCATCATTCCGCCCGCAATCCGCCTGGCCGCCCACAAGGCGATGGCCCTGGCCGCCCTCCGCGCAAATTCTTCCCTTTCCGTTCGCTTGAAACGCTACAACCATCACATGGCCCAAGCCCGCGCCCTGGAAGCGCAAGGCGGTGCTCAATGAACAATCCTCCTTATGCTTTTCTGGTTGAAGGTGAGCTGCTGCGCGACGTGTCGATCAGTCCCGAGGACATGGCTCGCATGAACTCCGCACGGGAAACCTTCAAGGAATTGAAGTGCATCCTGATGATCCACGTAATTCCTGCACTTGGCGGCTGGGATAATCCGATCGCATCGGAGATTGAAGCCCGTATTGAGTCGATAACTTTTGGTAGTGGCAACTTCCTTTGGCCCCATCGCTATGCTGGCGCCTCTCACGATGCAGTGAATGCCGGCGGTGCGCAATGAACCGTTCCGACATAACCACCAGAGCCGCAGTCATTACGTTAAATCTCTTGCAGCGGGAGGCGTTAGCCGATCTTCTACAGCAAGAGCGCAAGCATGCCACCAGATGGTGGAGCCTCCTAAATGAAATGCGTTTCCGGGGAGAGTTACCAGACTGGATTAAAAACCAAAATATCGGCAGCCACCCCAGTTACGAACGAATGGAAGAAGATCGCATAGCATTCAATTCCGCTTTGTTCGGTAAGCGTATTCATATTCACCATGAAGGTGAAGTGACCTACGAAAGCACAGACCCGAACATACACACGGACTATTAACTATGAAAACTCGAAGCGGCGCACTTGCGCCGGTGGGTTCGGCTTGCCTTGAAAAGGTAATTAGCTGCCTCGACAAAGTTAGGTCGTCTGGACGTAACAGGTGGATGGCTCGGTGCCCAGCACATGAAGACAGGAGTCCGAGCTTGGCGATCACAGAAACATCGGATGGCGTTGTATTGCTCAAGTGCTTCGCTGGCTGTACGGCTCACCAGATCGTAAACGCTATCGGGTTGGAGATGCGGGACCTATTCCCTGGCTCTACGCCCGCCAGGTCAGGCCCAAGCCGCAAGGCGGTGGAGCACGAGCAAATGATTTACCGGATCGGCAAGGCGCTTTCCGATCAGGGGAGGCTCGCTGGCGACGACCTGCAGCGATTCGAGTTGGCCAAGCAACGGCTGGGGGTAGCATGACTACTGACAAATACGCGAGTGAGTGGAGCAAAGGTCCTCTCAGCGCCATTACTCGACTGCCCGTGCGCCCGAGCTGGCGCGCACATGCCGTACAGGCCTCGAGCATCAAACCACAGGCAATCCGCTGGCTGTGGCCTGGCTGGCTCGCCCAAGGGAAGCTTCACATTCTCGCTGGCGCCGGCGGCACAGGTAAAACCACCTTGCTGCTGGGGTTGATCGCTGCCATCACCACAGCAGGCCGCTGGCCGGATGGCGAAGTATGTCGGGAACCAGGTAACGCGCTGATCTGGTCGAGCGAGGATGACCCCTCAGACACTTTGGTGCCACGCTTAATCGCGGCTGGCGCTGACATGAATCGAGTTTACATCCTGCAGGGCCGCATCAATGGTGAGGGGGAGCGGGAGCCCTTCGACCCGTCCAGCGACATCGATTTGCTGCGCGCCACAGCGGAAGAAATTGGCGGCATATCGCTGCTGATGCTCGACCCAGTGGTCAGCGCCGTCAAAGGTGATATGCACAAGGCCAATGACGTGCGGCGCGGCCTGCAGGGTGTGGTCGACTTCGCGGAACAGAACCTTTGTGCTGTGGTGGGCATCAGTCACTTTGCCAAGGGCGGCGCTGGTTCATCGCCAGCGGATCGGGTGATCGGCTCGCAAGCGTTCTCTGCCTTGGCGCGCACGGTGCTGGTCGCCGCCAAGCAGGAAGATTCAGACGCCCGGGTGCTGGCCAGAGCGAAATCGAACATCGGTACTGATGAAGGCGGCATTTCCTACACCATCGAGCCTTTCACCATTGACGGTGGTATCGAGGCGACTCGAGTCATTTGGGGCGATCTGATCCATGGCTCAGCCCGCGAGATCCTGCGCGACGTTGAGGACAACGACGAAGACGGGGAGCGCTCCGAGCTGGACGAAGCTTGCGACTTCCTTCGTGATCTGCTTTGTCACGGTCCCGTGGCTACCAAGCGTATCAAGGCGGATGCCGACGGAGCGGGCCATTCGTGGGCCACCGTTCGCCGTGCACAGAAGGCCATTGGCGCCGAGGCTAAGAAGCAAGGAATGGGGGGCGGGTGGGTATGGCAACTGGGGGATTTGGTAGAGCCAGAGTCTGAAAAATCGAACTTGCTCAAGAAGGCGCTCAGCAATAACAGTGAGCATCTTCGTGATTGTTTGAGCGCCTTCGGTGCGAATGAGCGTCTTCGTGAATCCTCTAATCCGACCCTTTGCGATAAGCCGTACCAGCCTTTGGGCGCATGCACCACCGCACCGCAGGGCCACGATTGGAACAAGTACCTCACCGGTCCACTACCCGACGGTACGTCCTTGCCCAGCCTGGAAGATGACGCGGAGGACCTGTGATGGCCGCGATCGACTACCTGGTGGAACGCGGGTTTACCGCAAAGAAACAAGGTATGCGGGTGCGTGTATCCCCGGCCTCCAAGCTCACCGATGACGTGCGCAAATACATCAAGGCGAACCGCTTGGTGCTCTTGGCAGAGCTGACAGCAAACGATGGTATAGAGCGGCGCTGCTACTGGGTCGTCATTGTTCCAGGTTGGCGGCCGTTCACCATGATCGGCGAGCCCATCACTCGCGCCGAAGCCTTATCAGAAGTTCGAGGCCGCTGGCCAGGTGGGGATATCGCATGAAGGACATTAAATCGAAGGTATTTGGGATAAGCCCAGTCGTTGCGTTGGCTCCGCTTGCCGTAGGGCCAGAAATCGCCGCAGCCATGACCGGTACGACCCGCTCATGTATATATCAAGCCATATCGGTAGGTGAACTCCAGGCATTTAAATCCGGTCGCCGGCGGTTGATTCTCGTGAAGGATCTGGAGACCTGGATTACGTCGCTAGCTGCTCAGTCAAATCGTTAAGCAGTGGCCGACCTTAGCCCGAAAAAGACTAAAGGTCGGCGCTTAACGCGTATCCATCTTGAAACAGAGGGCTTCACTTTGAGCAAAACGAAACAGGGGGTTTCAGAGGATCTGAGAACCCTCATCCTCGATCTGCGTCGCCACCACTCGTTCCGGGAAGTATCGCGCATGACCGGCGTCCCGATCGGCACTGTGAAGACCATCAGCAGCCGGTCTGGCGTCTTTCGTGATAACGAGGCTCATCGCGCAATGTTCAGCCTCCCACCCATTCAGCTAATTGCTGGAACGTCGCCGGCCGTCCAAGAGCTACCACCGCAGCGAGGCGTGACAGGGGACCGTGATGTTGATGCCTTGCTGTGGTTGCGTGAAGTGATCGGCACCGGCCACCCTCTACACATCGCAACGGCCATGGAAGCGGCCAAGCACATCACAACGCCATTCAAGGAGCTGGAGTTGCGGTATCGCCATTGGCTCCACATCAAGCACCCAAACAACATGTTTGCGGCCTTGTCGTCGTTTGACCTGGGCAATCTTGAGAGCTTGGCGCAGTCGTCCGTGGAGAAGCTGGCGAGACAGACAGAGGCGCGTGGGCGGTTCGGAGATCGGATATTCAGCCTGACCGACGCCGAGGTGTTCTGCGTGTCTACGCTCGACGGTTTGGAACCAGTTGAGATAAGCAGCTTCGACAGCACAGAGGTAGCAGGCCGTTTCAAAGCTCGGCCCGATCTCATGCCCAATACCTTATGGGACTGCCTGTATGAGCTCGACTACTGGCGTCAGCTCTACTGGCTGCGAAATTCCATTAACCGCGACAGCAGCCAGCTCGTCCACGAGGCATCGGCCCGCGACTGGTTTGTATTCGAGCTGCTGGCGGAGATCCGGCCTCGCGCCAAAGAAGAGGCCAGGGCCGTATTGCGATACCTGGTCAATGGCGATCGAAGCGACTCGCGGCAGGACATGGAGAAGATCATGGACAACCTTATTACATAAGCCGGGCCTAGGTATGCTGAACTACAGAAAAAAATCGTATACGCGGCTGCTGCGGCGCGAATTTTGGGGTTCTCGGGTGGTTTAGCGTCCCCAATGTCCTGCGAGTGAGCCTGCAGATCGTTGCTCAGAGTTGTGTCCATCTGACTCAACATCCCGGCCGGGCGATTAGTGCGGAAAATGAGCCGAATTTGGAATCGATAGGTTCAGGAAAACTGTGCCGTCGTCGGCCAAAACCTTCGCACCAGATTAGGCCCCTCGGCTTGAAAAATCCAAATTCCTAGACTGACGCATGGAAATGGTGGCGACAGATTCCTGCGTTAAGAATCCGAAACTCTAGACAAGATTCTCATCCGCAATGTAACGTCACGATCTGAGGCGGCAGTTGCCAAGACGGAATCTTTATGACGTGGCAGACATTCAAGGAGAGGTATATGCCAAAAGTAGTAAGCATGATCAATTGGAAGGGGGGAGTTGGCAAAACTACACTGACGCTTCACCTTGCAGCGGGTTTGGCTTTAAGGCACAACAAAAAAGTGTTGTTGATTGACCTCGACCCGCAATGTAACTTGTCTTTTCTAGCAATCGGAGCTAGCGCCTATATAACTCATACGTACAAAAAAGGACTACCCACGCTTAAGACCATATTTGATGGCTATTTCGATCGTGCCCCAGTGAATGCGGCTGAGATGATCCAGAATCAGAGAGTTCGCTCTAGCGCAGGAATGGTTTTCAAGCACGTGGATGTCGTACTATCGCATCAAGAGTTAACATTGCTGGATATGAAGCTGGCGAGGGAAAAACGTTCGGGAAAAGATCATCGAGAGGAAACCAGGTTTGAAATTGAGAAGATATCAATCATTAAGTCAGTAATTGACTCCGTGTCGGAAGATTACGACTACGTACTACTTGATTGCCCTCCGAACGTTAATTTGGTCACGCAGAGCGCTTTTTTCGCGAGCGACTATTATGTAGTTCCGGCGATCCCGGATTTCCTATCCACTGTCGGAATCGCTTTGATTAACCAATACATGACTCAGTTCAATAAGGATTATCAATCGATGTGGGCCTATTCCGGACTTCCAGGCTCTTATTCGGATACAAAATTCGGAGGGATCGTGTTTAACATGGTTGACGAATATGACGGGGGTCCAAAAAAAGGTCATGCAAAGATAATTGGCAACACTAAGTCAGAGTTGGGCAGTGGTTCAGTGTTTAAAAGCTACGTAACAGATGGAGATGGCATCTCTACTGCGTCAGAGATGAATCTGCCCGTTTACGCATTCAACGACCTTCCGCGCGCTCAGCAGAATGCATCAAAGCAGGCGGACTATATGGGGGCGGTGGTTGATGAGTTCGTCACGAGAATTCTGTGAGGGGAATAAAATTGAAAGCATACGAGCTGGCTAAAATCTTAGATCAGATTTCCGCGCTACTAAAGTCGTTGCCCAACGAGGACATCCAAAATTCGTTGAAATTGCTACAGGGGTTAGTTGATAAAAGTTCCCTGTCGAAAAGAGAGCCAGCAAAGGGTCGCGCAAGCTATATTGCTCTTCCAGACGGGGTTATCGACAAGCTTCATAGCATGACCCCATCTGAGGCTGAGAGCTTCTTAGATTCAGATGTGGCATTTGTCTCCACCGCAAGCATACTAAGGCTTTCTGAGGCATTGGGCATAGGCGCCTCTAAGCGCCAAAGTCGTAACGCTGTCGTAAATTCCATAATAAGACATTTAGAGGCTAGGAAGATGAGCTCGATTATCAGGAATGATGCGAACATCGGGAATGAAACCCTTAGTAGCGAAGATTAAAAAGAGTCAGCCAGGGCCTGGGAAAGGCCTTGGCTAATGCTCTCCGCTGACGTCAATCGATTCAATATCTCTCCAGCTAACAAAAAAGTTAGGTCACCCCGCGCTCATCTGGAAAACTCAGCACTTGAGCAGTCTGCTGGCGTGCCTGCGCTGAGAGTCTGGACCCTGCGTTCACAGCATCTACTGCTTTCCTCGCATCCCGCTCAAACCGGTATCCCTTCGCATCGTCGGGCGACGTGGACATTTTCATAACGTGACCGCCCTTCACCAGGTAAAAGACACGTCCAGGTGTGGCATTGTCTGTGATTGTGACGATCCAGGTGCCAGGTGGCGCCAGATCAATCTTAGCCAGTGGCTCGAAGTCCAGGCCCGCGTCAATCTTGATAATTCTTCCTGCGACAGCCAGGTCCGATTGGCGTCTTGCGGCCGCAGCACGAGCTAGCTGCTCGGTCTCGAACTGGATGGCGCAGCCAATATCGTAGTGCCAAAGGCTTGGCCCAACTCCGATCAGATAGCCCTCCCGAAAGTCACTATAAACTGCAAACCGCTCGCATTCTTTCATCGTTCAGTTCCCTCTACTCGGATCATCCATGATGGGAAACACAACCGTTCGTCGGCCTTGTTTCAGCTTAGTGTCTAATACAGTCCTGTTCCGTTTCAAGCTTAAACCCGGCCGTTGATCAGGCTTCTTATCCTTCAAGATCCGCCCTAATCTGCTCGAAATTGATTAAATCAGAGCAAATCTAGTTGAGTGATCGTATACACCGAGGCCGGCAATGCCGACCTACTCGTAGTGAGTTGGCGTCCGCCTGGCGTCGTCTGCGTGCTGCGGCGGACAGTGGCGACTTGCAGGCCAGCGCGCTGCTCATTTCCCTGGCTGACAGTTCGCCGTTGATTTCCGTGCTGACCCCTTTCCCCAACAATCCACCGTCTATGAAACCCCCGGTTTCAATTGAGCATGATGGCCATGAATAATGTGGCTGCGGCTGCAGATACGGGGCGCGCCAAAACACTCCACACGGCGATGACCGATGCGGAGATCCGTCGGCATGCGGGCGGTGATGTTCGTCAGTTGCGGGATCCGCGCTATCCAGAACTGCGGTTTCGCTACTCCACCACTGACCGCCGGCGGGGAGCCTGGCACGTGGTGGTGTGTGGTAAGTGGAGCAAGGCCGGCGACTATCCGGGTATCGATGCCAGGACCATGCAGGCCACCCTTCCAGCGATCCTGGCGCGCCGTGCCGTTGATAGCGCGGCTACGTCAACCGTCAGCGGCTGGCGCACTGTAGGCGATCTGCTGGCGTGGTATGCCGCGCGCATGGTCAAGGACCGCGGCCTTTCTGGTAAGCGCAAAGCCAGTGCTGCCTCGGCGATGCGTTGCCATCTGGTGCCGCGCCTGGGTGACGTGCTGCTGACCGAGGTCGACCGGGCGACGGTCGATGTGCGGTTGACGTGGCCACTGCAGGAGCGGCATGCGGTGTCGTTCGTGCGGTCCGTGTTCGGCGTGCTAGCGGTTGCCTTTCGTCAGGCGCACCGGCTCAACCTGATCGATAACAACCCCATGGCCCAGCTGAAGTTCGGCGACCTGGTGCAGACGCGCATCAAGCCGAAAGCAGCCCGTCTGCGTGTGGATGATCTGCCAGATCTGCTGCGCACGCTAGCGCTAACGTTCGACACCGCGCCACTTGCCTCCATGCTGCCGCTGATGATGCTCTGTCATGGCACCCGCCTGGGCGAGACCCGGGCAGCCCGTTGGAAGCACATCAACCTACACACCGGCACCTGGTTCATTCCTGCCGAAGACACCAAGACCAAGCAAGGACATGTGTTGCCGCTGACCGTACAAGCCTGTGCGCTGCTCAGTCGCTATCGCGCTCGGCAGATCGAGCAGGGCTATACGAGGGAATGGGTGTTTCCTGGCCCCCAGCGTGGCCCTATCAACGCAAACAAGGCGTCCCTGATCTTCGTTGAGCTCAGCGGCCGGCAATGGACCAGCCATGACCTGCGCAAGGTCGCCCGTACGGCCTGGATGGATCTGGGCATCGACTACCTGGTGGGTGAGTTGCTGGTGAACCACGCCATGAAGGACCTGGACGCAACCTACATCCACACCACGGCCGAAGCCCTCAAGCGTCAAGCCTTGGAAAAGTGGCATGCCCGTCTTGATGGACTGGGCTTCGACCTCTTGCACGGCGAGACAAACCTGAGACAGCCCATTCACGAACAATCCGCTACAGGCCACAACGCACAAGGCTTCTAGCCCATTCTCCAATCCATAACACAGGAGGATGTAAATCACGATTTCCTCCCTCCTGCATCCCCCAACCTCGAAGGATCACACCATGAGCACCTACCAAAACGAACGAACCAAAGCTGCCATTCGCCTGCGCCAGGTTGAAGACGAGTTGGCCAATGCCAAATCCGAGCTCCAGCACCAGGACTCCCTCAGCAGCACGGACCGTATCCAGCTGCAGGTCGCGCGGGATAACGCCATCAGCGAACAGGGGCAACTGAGCCGGGAACTGGATCGGCTGGACCGCTTGATCACATGGGAGAAGGAGACCAGCAGCGCCGAGGCCACCATCAAGGCCTCCCGCAAGAAAATCGCTGTGGCCCAGAAAGAGTTGGCCGGCCTAGAGAAGCAGCAAGGCAAGCTGGCCGAGAAGCTGAGCAAGGTCACTGGTGAGATCGATGGCTACCGCGGGCAGAGTCAGGCCGATGAACAGGCCGCAGCGTCCGCCTATGCCGCCGCTATGGCCGCTGATGATGCTGTTGCAGAGCAGCGCGCATTGGCTCAGCTTGATCGCGTATCCGAAGCTGCTGAAGGGAACGAGCGCAAGATTGCTCGTCTGCAAACCGTTGCTACTGCCTTGGAACAGGAGCTGGCCAAGGTGGTATCGGCACAGACGGAAGCAGCCCAGCAGTTGGGTGTTCTTGAGCATGAGCAAATGACGGCCGTGCGTCTTCGCCTGGCGAGTGAGTGGGACAAGGCTGCGCAGTCGATGATTGACCTGGGCGCTCGACTGGCCGCAACAGCGCGTTTCGGCGCCGGTCGTAGCACCGTCCTCGATGATCTTCACATCCCATTGCTCAGTCCTGAAGGGCCCAGTTCGGTGAACGGGTTTGAAGTCGGCCGGCGTTCTGAGCAGATCGGTCGCGATGAGCTTGCTGCGTAGCTTCCAATCAGCGGGGCCGATTACGTTGCACTAAATTGGCGCACCCAAATCGACGGGGGAAGGCTCGAGATCAAAAAGGGTCCTTTCCCCCCACCCCCTGGGGTGAGGGTAATTCGAGCCCCGATTTTCCGGTATTTATGACTTTTTCAGCGGGAGGCCGTTTCCGCTTCCGCTTTGGTGGCCTATGGCGAATCAAAAACAGCTTGGCGAACACCTGGACCTTACCGATCGGCAGGTGCGCAATCTGCTCAAAGACGGCGTGCTGCCTGGCTCTAAGGGCAATGGCGGGCTCGACCTCGAGGCAGGGCGGGTGGCCTACATCCGCTACCTTCGTGGCCTTGCAGCAGGCCAGGTAAAAGCGGAAACGGGTATCCCCGATGGCGATGACATCGATCCGTTGATTGAATACAGGCTGATGGAGGAGCGGCGCGGGCTGACCGCCGCGCAGCGGGTTGGGCAGGAAAAGAAAAACGACATTGCGGAGCGCCGGCTGGTCCCAGTCGACTTCGCGATTTTTGCACTCAGCCGCATCGCTGCCCAGATCGGGTCAACCCTCGACACGGTGGCGCAAAAGGTCAAACGCAAGTACCCAGACATTGAGCTCCACCATATCGAAGCCCTGCAGCGCGAGATTGCCGGCGCGCGAAATATCGCCGCCAATCTTGGGGAGGATTTGCCGGCCATTCTCGACGAATACCTGGACCAACTGGAGGAGGCATCATGAGTTCAGCATTCGATATCGCTGCGGGTCAGCCTTGGTTGATGCTGCCTAGCGCACTGGATAGCTTGCTGGCCGTCTCCCAGCGAATGGGCGATCCCGCTGCACTGGAGGCCAGGCTTGGTCATAGGCTGGACAACACTCGGACCGTAGCCATTCGTGACGGCGTGGCCATCGTCCCTATCATTGGCCCGATCTTCCGCTACGCGAATCTGTTCACCGAGATCAGCGGCGCGACCAGTACGCAGGTGCTGGCCATCGACATTCGCGAGGCACTAGATAACCCGGCCGTCAAAGCAATTGTTTTGAACATCGACAGCCCGGGCGGGGTGGCCAGCGGTATCAACGAGCTGGCCGATCTTATCTATGCCGGCCGAGCGAAGAAGCGAATCGTGGCGTATGTGGGAGGCAGTGGTGCCAGTGCGGCGTACTGGATTGCCACGGCCGCGCACGAGATCGTAGCAGACGATACCGCGATGCTGGGCAGCATTGGTGTAGTGCTGGAGGTATCCATCGCTCAGGATGCGCAGGGCGGTACACGTCGCTATGAGATCGTCAGCCGTAACGCCCCGAACAAGCGCCCAGACCTGGCCACGGAGGAAGGGCGGGCAAAGGTCGCCGAGACGGTTGATGCGCTCGAGGATGTGTTCGTGGCCAAGGTATCGCGTAATTTGGGCGTCAAGGCCGATCGCGTGGTGGAGATGGGCAATGCGGGTGGGGTGTTGATCGGTGCCAGGGCAGTGACAGCCGGCCTGGCCAAACGTCTGGGGTCGCTTGAGAGCGTGGTGAGGGATCTCGCCGCCAGCGGCCCTTCGGCGACCGCCAAATCACTAGTCAAGCCGCCAGTGAAAACGCCAGTGCGGGCCTCGGCATTAAGTGTGGAACTGTTAGGGCAAGCCGCCGAAACCGCACGCGTGGCTGCGATCATGGCCCTGTCTTCGTCTGGGCTGGAGGGAGTGGCGCTAGACGCAATCAACGACGGCTGCACGGTGGAAGAGGCCGGTTGTCGTCTATTTCTGGCAATTCAGGGGTGGGGACACAGAAGTTCAGGCGCACCGGATTCGACGGGAGCAAAAACAGCTCAGCTATCGACTAGCGACATTTGGAAGGTCAGGCGCTGTAGAACTCGGGCTTAGTCGAACATCCACACAATAAGGAGTAACCGCGTCATCGGCGCGAGGGGCAGGCAGCTATTGGCCAGAAGCTGCCGCTTGGCTACGTCTACAAACTTAAGGCAATACATACTTTACTTGGATTGGTTTAAGTATTTTTTTTACGTCTTTCCAGGATAGATTTCGTATGGTTAATCCACTCATTATTTTTCTGTTTTTCAAAAGCAACTCCCTTTTTCCATCCTTGACGATCTTCTTTACTCAGTAAATCAAGTCCAGGCTGCAAGGTATGTAGCCAATTCTGCCACTCATAGACCTCAATTGTGGCTTCGGGAAAGAGCTTCCACTCATTATGTATGCAGTCGGGGGTCGCTCGTAACGCATCAGTGCCTAAATAAGCCTTCACCCCATTGCTCGTACTTTCAAATATAGCCCCAACTCCACTTTCAAAATCCATGGAATGGGATTTAACATACTGGGTGTCGAACGCCTCGTTTACGGTGCCTAGTTTTCGACCAAACATTGGCTGGTAAAAAACCTTCGACCCAGCTGGAATGCCCTTTCTGACAATTGGAGTCATTATTCTCTCAAGCCCTTCAACTAGGTCACAACTAATTCCTCTCCGTTCAGGATCCCACTGCTGATTTATAGGATAAGGAAAACCGCACCGACGAGCTAACAGATGGTTATATGATATGTTTGTAAAATACAAATCATTAATTGCGAGGCCATAAGCACTTGGAGTTGAGTAAAACGATAAGCTATTGACCCCTATCATATTTATTCTCTTGTTTTTTGTATCGGACTTTTGAATGATAAGCATTCTGTCATACTGGCCAATCCTGCTGGAGATATAAAATTTAGGCTGCACATCAAAGGTTTTTCTATCAAGCTGATTAAATCCGAGCCATATCCCCACCCTGACTTTATCCAGCCAGTCCAGAAAACTTGACAACTCACTCGCACTAATCAAGCTGCAAAGTTCTATTTTTTCCAGAACTCCTTTCGCTCTAAGCTCTAAAGCCGAAAAATCGCTATTACACTTTTCACACGCTGGAAAAGTAAACTGATCAAATGCGTAAGATCGCTCCTTACCCTGAGCTAACACGATATCAGTACTAAGCTGAATCTTTCTATTAGGATTTCCTGTTTTTTTTATAAGCCAATGTGGAATAACATGCTCTTTATTTTTTTCTTCCGGCTTATTTCCGCAAAATATGCAATATTTCAAATTCATCACAGCTCATTAATTTAGGTATTATTTCTTCAGCTAAAGTCGCACGTGCTCTAGTCGAGTTCCTGACGCTAGCGACGCTTATTGCAGAATGTTAAATGCGAATGCGTCTAGGAAGTTCAACATGGCGAGCAACTATTGGCTGAATTTTTCTTCAGCATCTTTACGACTGTAAACAGCCCACTTTTCATATTTCGCTGCATCAATTGTGGCAGCCTCGTTAATTGTTCCTGCTAGCTTGTTTTTAAGTTGCGCTGTGGTAAAACCATACGCTTTTCCCTTTCTTTCGATAGCGTCTTGAATTTTTCGTGCGCCTTTCAATCGCGTATGCGGCACAGAAAGCTTGGTTTTGTGTGAAATGACGCCGGTGATATGGGCTGGAACTCCAAAACGAAAAATCTTGGTTTTTTCTTTTGCGAGTTCATACCCGAAGCGGCTGGTGATAATCTTTAGCTCATATTTAAATTTTCCAGAGATTTGATCTCCGGAAAAGGTTAGATCATCTATATAACATGTGAAATTTAATCCGTATTTGATTGCCAACGTCTCGCATTTATCAAATAAGCCCTTGGCTGCCCAAAACGAAAGGAGAGGGCTAAGTGGGCTGCCGGTAGGCATTACACCGTTCCAGGTTGTCAGCGAAGCAAGCCTGCCCGCGATATCTGTTGGGCAACACATAGAGTTATGAAAGAAATCATGAACCAGGCAGTAGCGGGTAGATCCATAAAAGTTTTTCAAATCGAACGTTGCTGTTTGTCGAGCACCAAGATGAATAGCTGCATTCGTTTGATACGATCGATGCTTTACTCCACCTTGAACGTAGGCAGGATACTGGATACGACGGAGTATGGATAAAATTCTCTCATGTAGTTTCCGAAGCCGAGACTTAGGCTCCTGAATTGCTCGATGTTTACGGCCCTTTCCCGTAAAAGGATTAGGAGCTAAAACTTTGGTGAAAATTTTGTAATTGCTCTCCGATTGCAAAATTTCTTCAAGTTCGATAGCGTTGATATTGAGCAAGTCAGCCAAGCGCTTAGGTGAACCTATTTTATATAATGCGCACTGATGAACCGGTAGTTCATTATCGGGCTTTCGTTTTTTTCTTATATTTTTCTTTGGCTGCATTTCGATCTTCATTCCATTCAAGTAACGAAATAATTGTTTTTGCTAATCCGAAACGCAGGTTGTCAGTCGGGCGAGGAGAGTCGATACTCTCAGAAAAAAACAAAATCGATGATAATGGCATTTCAAAGTAATCGCTGTACTTTTTCAGCAAATCAATAGATGGTTGTTTTTTTCCAGACTCAATTTCAGACAGGTGAGAATTTGATATTCCCAATCGAGAACATAACTCTGTTTGAGAAAGGTCGTAGTAAGAGCGAATTAATTTAAGGGCTTTGCCTAACATTTTGCACGCCTCTGATGAATGTGACACCAGCGGGGTAGACTACTCATGGAAGAACGCAATAATCTTCATCCAGTGCTTGTCAATAATCGACAGTAACGGCACAAGAATCTTTATCACACCAAAGCAGGTTTTGAGTAATCTCAAACGCTGCTTTGTCTTCACTTTCGCCAGGTACAGTTCTTCGGCTTTCTCGTCACGTGGTTGCATATTGAATGCTCCTGTAAGGGTTTGCGTCAGCCCACGAAATGTGGAGCTGACCTCTCGATGCAACCTTTACAAGCCAAATGACCGATGTTTGAACTGTATTTTTCCCCCTCGCTGAAATCACCAGGCTTCGACGTCTCGACGAAGCCAACAAGACCGCACCACATACGCGCACGGTTACGACCGCACACGCCCGGCCCAAAAGTTAGAGGTCCAAAATCAACCCCCGCAGTGCCGTAGCACCTACAAGCAATCGAGAAATCATCGACCGCAAAATCATCATGGCAGACAACGATAGGCAGATCACGAATTATTTTCGCTCATGGCGAAAATAATTCGTCACTTCTCTGTGCCCACTACGTTGGACGTGGCGTACGACAGATTGGCGGAATGAGTACTTTCGACTGGTGCAGGCACTGTCACGCGTCTCGCCAGACGCTACCTAAATGCTGCTGGACTTTGGTTTTCGTACTCACAAGATGACCGCTTTTGGCCGATTCTGGTCCATGGCGCTGCATGCACGTGCTGGAACGCGCCAATCAGCACCACCGAATGTGCTGGTCAAGGGCTGACCAAATGCGCCAACGAGAAAAGCAGCTTGGCGATCCTCAATTTTGCAAACTGGGAAAGCTTCGCTTATACGGCCAAGGTAGGACTTCGAGTCGGCTCTTCTCCTTACTGCACGGTAGGGGCGCTGCGCGCTCATCTCGCCCGCCTGCCGAGCATGATCTGCGCTGTCAGAGCGTTGCGCCAGCTCGCTGCCCTGATCAGTCACCACCGGAAACCCGGGAAAGTACTCCCTTAGGAAACAAACCTGATTCGACTGCTCAGACTCGAGGGTACCTACCCCGCCAGATCAGCGGCCCAGGTCTAGATACGGGAAAATCCCGAATCATCGCGATCTGCGACCTTTGGATTTCAGATCTGACTTGCCCCGATTTGGAACCTGATCAAAATTCGCAGTGACTCCCTCCGTTCCAAACCGAGGCAGTGGAGTCGGGACGAAATTCGTACCGAGTGGACAACCAGTCGCCACGCGTAAAATCGGTTAAAAGGGCGTTTACGTTGTTTGGGAAATCTCCTCGGCTTTGAGCCGAGCTGTGTCGACGTAATTCGTCGCCGCAATTTTGTGGAGATTACGTACCCCACTAACTCGACGGCTCAGGGGCTACAACGGATTTGCCCCCCATCCTCCATTGTAGGACGGTCAACGTTTCCCGATGGGCGGAAACCTCCCAACTTCCAACACAGGCCGGATCGGCCCTAAGCCAACATCTATTACTGCAGCCTCTTCAATCGAAGGCTATCTGCTCCGACTGCCCCTGGTGGATGGAACATAGTCATGGCCATCGCCGCCGAATTGTGGAGATGGCGTCTACCCCAACAAATCAGCGGGTCTGACCGGGAGTGCCCAAGCCAATGCTCTCAACTCATAACGTTTGCTCGTCATAAAGGTTTTCGTTTCTACAAACGAGACCTCGTGCAAGCATTCGCAGAACGGCCGCCCCCACGCGAACACCGCCAGGCAATTCGCTGCCGGCCTTCGGGAAGATTGGGTTTGGCCCATTCGTGCCCTCAGTAGTGCCCATGCATAGGCATGGGCACTACTGCACAAAAAGGGCACGACTTAGAGGAAAAAGGGCACGGCTGGAGGCGGTCGAGTCAAGATGCTCACGAAGGTGCTCAGTCATTTTCGTGAACGCCTTGAGCACCTTCGGCCTGTTTTTGAGCTCCTTCGGGTAAGCCGTTACGGAACCTCCGAATGGCATTCTGTAATGCGTCTTGTACGCAAATGACGACTTTGCAGCACCACCTCATAGGCTCGTGATCGAGGTCATTACCGAGCCAGGCAAAAATGTCGAGGTAAGCATTCCATAATCGGATGCTGGCAAGGCCAGCCTAAGAATCGACGGCGATTCTGTATAGTCGGTAACTCAGTTCCATTTGGGGCGTCGTACTGTCCGCTAGAACAGTGGTTTACCAAATAGGGGTACAATTCGGGGCCTGGTAAATATTCTTCAACCAACAGCCCCTCTCCTCCGTGACTCACAACGGAATATTCGATTCCGTCTCTGGCACCACCTTCCGTTTTCAGGTGGTGCATGCAGTACCTGAAAACACACGAGAGCCCGCCTAGTGCGGGCTTTTTGTTGTATGGCGTTTTACACCTCGTGAAAGCCCGTGGGCATGCGAGTGGATCGAGTTCGGTCCTCGGATCCACTCACACGTCCGGCGCGCCTTCCTTGGCCAAATTGGGTGACTTACCAGCGAAACGCCACGGTCCCCAGCACCGTTCGCTCCTCGCCCCAATAACAGCGACCCGCGTTGTTGCAGCCCGACACGTACTCCTTGTCGAACAGGTTTTTCGCGTTCACGTCCACCGACCAATGCTCGTCGATGTCATACCCCACCAACGCATCCACCAGCGTCACATCGCCGGTTTTCAGCTTGCCGTACAGCGTCGGCGCTGTGTAGGCAAAGGTGTTGTCGAAGTAACGCACGCCGCCGCCCAGGCGCAAGCCGTTCAGTGCGCCGTCCAGGAAGCGATACGTCGCCCAGGTAGACGCCTGGTTGCGTGGAATGCCCGTCAATTGATGGTCTTCGAACAATGAGCCTGGCGCATCTTTGGTCACCCGAGCGTCCGTGTAGGTGTACGACGCAACCAGACTCAGATTGGGCGTCACGTCACTGTTGACCTCGAGCTCCAGGCCCTGGGACTTGCTCTCGCCCACTTGCCGGCTGAAGCCGCTGCTGCCTGCGACCACGTCGCGGGATTTGGTCAGGTCGAAAACAGCCGCACTGAAGGTCGTGTTCCACCCTTTGGGCTCGAACTTCACACCCACTTCATACTGCTTGCTGAGAATCGGATCGAGCAGATCGCCATTGGGCTGGGACGATTGTTGTACGGGGGTGAATGCCGTGGAATAGCTGACGTAGGGCGAGATGCCGTTTTCGAACTGGTACATCAAACCCGTCTGCCAGCTGAACCGGTGATCCCAACCATCCAGGTCCGTGGCCGCTATTGCTGCGCTGCCTGGACGCGCCGCGCTGGCACGGTTGCGGTATTCGCTTTGCACCCAGTCCTGGCGCCCGCCCAACAGGAAGATCCAGTTGTCGTACTTGCTTTGCAACTGGCCATAC
>Ga0308166_1001967_pt1 | contig 20025 bp, 15 predicted proteins | sample PhyCR2_2_FD_202137 | JGI IMG/M metagenome (GOLD analysis project Ga0308166, IMG submission 202137) | Phyllosphere microbial communities from UC Gill Tract Community Farm, Albany, California, United States - DLSLCC.R2 | ecosystem: Host-associated > Plants > Phyllosphere > Unclassified | place... | reverse complement strand
GTCGGCGCCGATCAGCAACGGCACCACGTGCTCGGTGAGGTAGGCGACGACCGCGAGCTCACGCCCGTTCAGCGTCGCATCACCGAGTCCGGTCACGCCGTCTGCGGTCGTGATCTTGAGCGTGACGAAGTTGCGGTCGGGACTCGTGACGATGACGTCGGCCCTGTCGATGGTCATGTGCTTCTCCTCTGCGTGAAGGCGGTAGGTCAGGCGTCCGCGCCGGGCTTGCGTCCGTCGAGCCCACGCCAGCGCTGGCGCAGAGCGAATGCGGCGGACTTCGGCCGGCGCTCGCGGGTGAAGATGCCCTTCTTGTTGCCACCGACGCGGTGCAGGCCGTTGGTCGTGGCGAAGTCGGCGAAGTTCCAGATCTGCTCACCGACGAACTGCGGGAAGCGATCGAAGACACGGTGGTACATCGCGAGCAGGTCGGTCTGGTACTCCTCGGTCCACACCTGGTCCCACACCGAATGCAGGCCCGGCATCGTGTCGGCGCCGTACTCGAGCATCATGATCGGTTTGCCCGTGCGGTCGATCCAGCCCTGGATGTCGCCCTGCAGATACATCTCGGCCGTCGCGAGGTCGCCCGCGTTGATGTACCAGCCGTAGTAGCGGTTGAGGCTCACGACGTCGAACAGGTCGATGATCTGGTCGTTCTTGAAGGTCGCGAACATGACCATCGAGTAGGTGATCGGGCGCGTCGGGTCGAGCTCCCGCACCAGGTTCACCAGCGGCTCGAAGTACTCGCGCGCACCGTCCTCGTTCGAGGCCGGCTCGTTGGCGATGCACCACAGCACGACGGACGGGTGGTTCTTGTCGCGTCCGATCAGCTCACGCAGGTGCTGCGCGTGTGCCGCGTGCGTCTCGGCCCCGGCATACTGCTCCGAGAAGGTGGGGAACGGCGGGGTGCCGCTCAATCCGCCGACGACACCCATATTGAGCCCGACGGCCGCGGTCTCGTCGATCACCAGGATGCCGTGGCGGTCGGCGAAGTCCAGCACATCCTCCGCATAGGGGTAGTGCGAGGTGCGGAACGAGTTCGCGCCCGTCCACTCCATCAGCTGGAAATCGTGCACCATGTACGCGTCGTCGTGCCCCTTGCCGCGCACGAAGGTGTCTTCGTGCTTGCCGAAGCCGGTGAAGTAGAACGGTTCGCCGTTCACGAGGAACTCCTCGCCGCGTACCGCGACCGTTCGAACACCGACGGCCAGCGAGTACGTGTCGAGCACGTCCTCTCCGTCGACGGCCTCGACCGTCAGTTCGTAGAGGTAGGCGGCGCCCGGCTTCCAGAGCACGACGTCGGCGATCTCGAGACGCCCGTCCGCACCGGATGCCGTGGCCACGACGCTGCCGGTGGCATCCGCCAGGCTCACTCGCACGGCGGCGCCGCCGACGGTCTCGACGCGGTAGTCGACGAACCCGGTCGAGCCCTCGAAGTCCGTGACCACCGTGACGTCGTCGACGTGCGCCTGCGGCAGCGAGTACAGCGACACCGACCGGGCGAGGCCGGCGTAGTTGTAGAAGTCGTGGAAGTAGGTCTGAGTCTTGGCACCGGTCATGCCGACCTCGATCTTTCCCGGCGGGATCGTGGTGTTGCTGAGGTCGGGGCTGACCGCGACCGTGAGCCGGAACGCGGTGCCCGGCTTCACGACATCGGTGACGTCGATGTCGAACGGCGTGTAGCCGCCGACGTGGCCGCCGACGAGCTGATCGTCGACATAGACCTTCGCCGAGTGCGTGGCGGCGTCGAAGCGCAGGAGGATTCGCTCCCCCGCCCAGCCGCGCGGCACCTGCACCGAGCGCTGGTAGTAGACCCAGCCGACGTGGTCGCGGATCGCCGGATCGGTGAAGAGATCGTTGTAGCTCGCCGGAACGGCAGCTTCGAGAGGCGTGTCGAGAGCGGCGAGCCAGGGCTCCTCCGGCAGGCGGGAGTCGATCCCGAACTTCCAGACGCCGTCGAGCTTGACGAGGTCACGGGTCGCAGTGGCGATGGGCTTGAGCATCAAGGGCCTTTCGTGCGCTTCTTTGCGTTCTTGGTTTCAGTACAGCAGAGTTCGGGACAAATGGCAACCGATTGCCAGTCAGATGGTCTCGCCCGCGTCCGCGAGCAGCGTGCTGCCCGTCATGACCACCGAGAGGTCACTGGCGCAGAACAGCACCACGCGCGCGATGTCGTCGGGCGTCCCCTGACGTCCGATCAGACTCTGGGACATCGCCGAAGGCATGGTCGAGGGGTCGATGCCGGCTGCTGCCATCTGCTGCATCGCCGCAGCTGCCATCGCCATGTTCCCCTCGGTCGGCACGTAGCTGGGAGCGACACCGAGCACGCGGACACCCTGGGGCGCGAGCTCCAGAGCGAGCTGCTTCGTGAGCCCCCTCACCGCATGCTTCGACGAGACGTAGGCCGACAGACCGGGGGCGGTCCCACGGAAGCCCGCGGTCGAGACGATGTTGACGATGACGCCGCCCTGCGGCATCCGACGGGCCGCCTCGCGCGCGCCGTTGCGCACGCCCCGGGTGTTGACCGCGAAGACCTGCTCCCAGGTCTCGTCGCTCATCTCGAGCAGGGACTGACTGGGGAAGATTCCGGCGTTGTTCACCCAGATGTCCGGGGCACCGACCTCAGTCGCCGCGGCGTCGGTGGCCGACGTCACCGAGGTGGAATCGGTGACATCCATACGCACGCCGACCGCCCGCATCGAGAAGCGCGCGGCGATCTCATCGGCGGCCGCTCGCGAGCGATCCTCGTCGAGGTCGGCGATCACGACGCTCGCACCGGCCTCAGCGAGCCGATCGGCGATGGCACGACCGAGGCCCTGAGCGCCTCCTGTGACGAGCGCGGTGCGGCCCGTCAGGTCGATCAGTGAACCGAGGCGGTTCGACGAGACGTCGGGGAAGGGAAAGGACATCGTTGCTCCGTTTCGAAAGGCTTGGTGATCAGCGGACGCTGCGCACCGAGAGGGTGATGATCAGGCCGCCGGCGAATGCAAGGGCAGCAGCGAGGAGATACAGCGCGGTGAAGTTCTCGGCGCCGACACCGGCGCCGGCGCCGATCGCCAGCACTGCCCCGCCGAGCACCGGCGCGAAGACGCCCGGGATCTTCTGGGCGAACAGGGCGATGGCCATGTAGCGGCCAGCTTCCCTCTCGCGATCGGGGAGCACGTCGAGCAGCAGCGCCTGGGCGACGGCCGAGAAGGTGGCGATGCCGAGGGAGTTCAGCAGGGTGCCCGCCATGAGCGTCGGCAGGTCGTGGGCGAACGCCGAGACGCTGCATCCCGCCGCGAAGAGAACAGCCCCCGCGAGGATGAACGGCTTGCGCCGGCCCACGCGATCGCTCAGCCATCCGCCTCCGAGTGAGCCGAGGGTGGCCGTCACGATGCTCGATGCTGAGACGATCGCCAGCACCCCGGCGACATCAGGCACTCGCAGCTCGAGCCGCTGGGCGACGAAGAACACGGTGAAGCTGGTGGTGAGGGTCAACCCCGAGAAGAAGATGAAGCGCCCGAGCCAGTTCCACGCGAAGTCCGGCGCCGTCCGCGGATCGAAGCCGTAACTCCGCAGCAGTCCGCCGACGGTCAGCCGCCGCTCGAGCACCATCCCTCTGCTGTCGGGATCGCGTATGACGGCGAGGAACGCGACGACCAACACGACACCGATCGCCGCAGGGAGCGCGAACACGAGGATGACCTGATCGCGGAAGAGGCCGACGAGGATGATGCCGACGACGGGCGCGACCTGCATCGTGACCCCGGTGAGGCCCGACACGCGGCCGCGTTGGTGCGGCGGCAGACGATCGGCCTGCCAGTTGCCGAGCGACGCAGCCGCCGTTCCCCACCCCACGGTCGAGAGCGTCCAGCCGATGGTGAGGGCGGTGAGATCCGGGGCGAGGGCCATGACCGGCACAGAGGCCGCGCCGATCAGCAGACCGATCACGGTGAACGGGCGCCGCCGCCCCCAGCGGCTGCGCAGGCGATCACTGAGGATGCCGGTGAGAGGGGCGAGCACGAGCGTGGCCGCCGAGCCGACGGCGAGCACGATGCCGAGGGCTTCGGTGCGACCGGGTGCGAGCTGGTCGAGCCGCACGGCGAGCGAGTAGGCCATCGGCACGATCATCGCCATGCCGGCTCCGAACGTCGCGGCGACGAGCAGAGCGATCGACCACGCCGACACGTCGCGCACCGAGGCCGGCGCCGATCGCTTGTCCGGGGCGGTCGCGGAGGGCGATGCGCCCGTGGCGGAAGGCTGCGGGAGCGCGAGGTTGCCCTCGGGAACGCGCCCCGCAGCCTCCGCAGGGCCTTCGCCCTGGGGATCGTCGACGTCGACGGTCATCTGCTCGGCCTCTTACGCGGCTTCGGTCAGGCCAGACCGTTGCGCTTCGCGACCTCGCCCAGCCATCCGAGGCTCGGCTTGGGAGTGCGCACGAACGTCTCCCGATCCACGGCGATCAGGCCGAAGGTCGGAGCCCAGTGACCCCACTCGAAGTTGTCGAGCAGCGTCCAGTGCAGGTAGCCGCGCACGTCGACGCCCTCCTCGATCGTGTCGGCGAGTCCGCGCAGCGCGGCATCCGTGTACCGGATCCGCTGGGTGTCGTCGGCCGTGGCGATGCCGTTCTCGGTCACGATCACGGTGACGCCCTCGGAGATCTCCCACGCGTGACGCACGGCCATGGCGAGCGAGTCGGGGCGGAAGGCGGTGCCCACCAGGGTGTTGTCGGGGTGCGGCGGGTGCGGCACAAGACCGTTGGCATCGACCTCCTGCGACGAGTACGCCTGCACACCGACGAAGTCGTCGCCGCGGGCCCCCTCCCAGTAGACGTCTTCCTTGCCGTAGCGGATCTGCTTCAGCTTCTCCTCGCCACCGGGGGCCGCGGTGAGCGCGCCTGCGGCGATGGTCCAGCCGACCTTGGCGTTCGTCTTGGCGCGCACGATCTCCCGGGCGGCATGGTGGATCTCGACGAACGCGCGGCCGATCTCGGGGTCTGCGTCCTGCAGGAAGGAGCCGTGCTGCTTCTTCTCCTCCTTCTTCTCCGCGGGCGCTTCGCTCTCGACCGCATCCGCCTCGACCGTGGGGCTCGTCCACTGTCCGCCCTGAGCGGCCATGCGACGCATCGCCGTCATGATGGCGGCCTGCATGTTCGGCTCGTTCATGGTCGCGACCCACTCGACGCCGTCGAGGATCGTCGTGGCCTGGGTCACGAAGCTCAGGAAGCGATCCTTGGCCTTCGGCGACGTCCACCCGCCGTCGTTCGCGAACCACCGCGGCGTCGTGAAGTGCTGCAGCGTGACGAAGGGCGTGACACCGCGCGAGAGGCAGTAGTCGATCACGCGACGGTAGTGCGCGAGCTCTGCGCGAGAGAACTGGCCTTCGACCGGCTCGATGCGCGACCACTCGAGGCTGAACCGGTAGGTGTCGAGGCCGGCGTCGGCGAGCAGGTCGATGTCCTCGCGGTAGCGGTGGTAGCTGTCGACGGCATCGCCGGAGGGCTCCATGCCCGGCATGGTCAGCTCGCGCTCCCACCAGTCGCTGTTGACGTTGTTGCCTTCGATCTGGTGTCCGGCGGTGGCGGCGCCCCAGAGGAAGCCGGTGGGGAAGTTCGTCATTGAGGGATCCTCTCGATCAGAGCAATCGTGACAACCGATTGCCATACCACGGTAACATAAAATAGCAAGGTCTCACTATTTTTCTCGCCGGAGGTTCCGATGGCCCAGTACGCGAAGACCGCAGCCGTTCGCCGCGGCATCCTGGACGCCTGCCTCTCGATCTTCGGGGAGTCGGGGTTCCACGGGGCCTCGATGGCCGAGATCGCGCGCCGGGCGGGTATCAGCCACACCGGCCTCCTGCACCACTTCCCCCGCAAAGAGGACCTACTCATGGCGGTGCTCACACTGCAGGACGAGCGCAGCGCCGACTACCTCGCACGCGATGAGGCCTCCAGAGCGGGAGTCGATCCGCTCGATGTCCTCCGCGGCATGGCCACGACGTTGATCGAACGGCATCAGCGGGTGGGTCTCGTCGAGCTGAGCGCTGTGCTCACCGGCGAGGCCACGGCGCCGGGTCATCCCGCGCACGACTACTTCGAGACGCGCTACCGCAACATCCGCTCTTTCATGACGCGCCTCTTCACGCGACTCGGCGACGAGGGGCGCCTGTCGACGAGCCTGCCCCCTGCGCACCTGGCCGCGATCACGATCGCCGCGATGGACGGACTCCACACGCAATGGCTCTTCGACCGTTCGGCGATCGACGTCGATGCGTGCGTCACGTCGCTGATGTCGACCTTCGTACCCGAGCTGAAGCCCACGGCGCAGGACTGATCACTCCGCGGCGGCACCCGACTCGTACTCGAACCGACTGACGACGACCTGGACGCCAAGCGCCTCGACACCGATGACCCGGCCCGTGAATCCGCCTGCGACCTCGGTCGACAGATAGCGGCCGTCGAGTGTGGCGAGCTCGACGAACCCCTCCGCCGAGACCAGGCCGGCGCGCAGCAGGTCGGGTCCCCGACGCGCGCCGCGCTCAGCCTCGAACTCCGTGGCTCTGATCTCGAGCACCGCATCCGCCGGAGCATCCATACGCGCGACCACATCGCTCAGCGGCCCGATGACGATACGCGCGCGCACCTCGGTACCGAGGCGCTCGATCAACAGCTGGTGCGCATCGTCCATCCGGACGGAGAGCGCCACGTCGCCCGTCGCATGGAGACGCGCCGACCAGTACTCGTCTTCAGCGCGCACCGCGAGCAGCCGCTCGGCACTCACGGCGAGCGCATCCCGCCCCCGCTCGAGGACCAGCCCGTCGGTGCTCGTGCCCGGCGAGATCCACCGCGGATGCAGTACCTCGCCATCGAACTCGTCGACGAACGATGCATCGGCGACCGGCACTTCGTAGCGCGCCTCGTCGATGACGGGCCAGCCGTCGACCCAGTCCACTCCCGCGAGGAACGTCTCGCGGCCGTTGGTGTGCCAGCGAGGGAAGGTTCCCCGAGGCCGTGTCGCGAGGAACACGAGCGCCCAGGAGCCGTCGGCGAGCTCGACCAGGTCGGAGTGCCCGGTCGACTGCACGGCCGCGCTCGTGCTGCGGTGGGTGAGGATCGGATTCGTCGGCGCAGGCTCGAAAGGTCCGCTGATGCTCGAGGAGCGCGCGATAGTCACCATGTGGCCCGGCCCCGTTCCGCCCTCTGCTACGAGCAGATACCACCACTCGCCGCGGCGGATCAGATGCGGTCCTTCGGCGTGCGCGCCGCCGGTTCCCGCCCACAGCGACCGCGGCTCCGAGAGCACCTCGCCGGTCAGCGGATCGACGACCGCCTGCGAGATGCCGCCGCGCATCACGTCGCTCCAGGTCACGAAGCAGGTGCCGTCGTCATCCCAGGCGATGTCGGGGTCGATGCCGATGAGGCCGGCGACGTAGACGGGTTCGCTCCAGGGGCCCGAGGGGCCGTCGGCATGAGTCAGGATGTGTCCGCGGCCGACCTCGTGGATGTTCGTCGTGATCATCCAGAACCGACCGTCGTGATGCCTCAGTGTCGGGGCGTAGATCCCCCCGCTGGCACCCGCGAGTCCGGTGCGCACGTCGAGATGCTCGGGTCGGTCGAGGACGTTGCCGATCTGCGTCCACGAGACCAGGTCACGCGAGTGGAACAGCGGCACGCCCGGCGAGTATTCGAAGCTCGAGTTCGCCAGGTAGTAGTCGTCGCCGACCCGGCAGATGGAGGGGTCCGGGTGATAGCCGGGGATGATCGGGTTCTGGGTCACGATGCCTCCATGATGCGGCGGCGCTCGAGGCGCCTCTCGCGCTGTCGAGCGGGGTCGGCGACCGGCGCCGCGAGCAGCAGCTTCTGCGTGTACGGGTGGTCGGGGGTCGAGGTCACATGCTCGGCCGATCCGGTCTCTACCAAGTCGCCGCGGTACAGCACTGCCACCCGGTGACTGATGTGGCGGACGACCGAGAGATCGTGCGACACGAAGAGATAGGCCACCCCGGTCGCCCGCTGGATCTCGACGAACAGATCGAGCACGCGCGCCTGGGTCGAGAGGTCCAGAGCAGACACGGGCTCGTCGCACACGATCAGGCGAGGCTCAGGAGCCAGCGCGCGCGCGATGGCTACACGCTGACGCTGACCGCCCGAGAATTCCCGGGGCAGTCGCTCGACGGCATCCGAGGGCAACCCGACCTGGTCGAGCAGGGTCTTGACCCGCGAGCGGGCATCCTTCGCCGTCGCGCCCTGGATCACCAGCGGCTCGGCGAGGATGTCGCCGATGGTCATCGACGGGTTGAGCGACGTGTACGGGTCTTGGAACACCACCTGGATGTCACGAGACAGGCGACGGCGATCCCGAGGTGAGATCCCGGCGATCGACGTCCCGTCGAACCGGATGTCGCCGCCGGACGGCTTCACCAGGCCGAGCACCGCGCGTCCGATCGTGGTCTTGCCCGATCCGGATTCGCCGACCAGCCCCAGGGTCTCCCCGGGCGCGACGTCGAGCGAGACGCCGTGCAGCACCTCCACCGGTTTGGCCCGCCATCCCCGTCCGGGGAAGGCGACGCGAAGCTCATCGACCTCGAGGAGGCTCATCGGTCAGTCCTTTCATCGGAGACCGCGACGGGCGGATCGGTGCGGACCGTGCTCTCGTCGAGGATCGCGCCGAGCAGCATCTTGGTGTACTCGTGCGTCGGGTGCGCGAACACTTCCGCAGCGGTGCCGGACTCCACGATCACGCCGTTCTGCATGACTGCGATGCGATCGCAGAGATCGGCGACGACGCCGAAGTTGTGCGTGACCAGGAGGATCGCCATGTCGAGCTCGGATTGGAGATCCCGCAGCAGGTCGAGGATCTCGGCCTGCACCGTGACATCGAGTGCGGTCGTCGGCTCGTCGGCGATCAGCAGCTTCGGCCGACTCGCGACGGCGCCGGCGATCAGCACACGCTGCGCCATGCCACCCGAGATCTGATGGGGGTAGGAGTCGAAGGTGCGCTTCGGGTCAGCGATGCCGACCCTCTCGAGCAGTGCGAGCACGCGAGCGGATGCCTCGGCGCGGGTCACCCCGAGTGCCGACCGCACGCCCTCGACGAGCTGTGCACCGACCCGATACGACGGATCGAGGTTCGACATGGGTTCCTGCGGGATGTAGGCGATCTCCTTGCCCCGGAGCGGACGCATCTGGGCATCTGTGAGGCCCACGAGCTCGCGCCCGTCGAAGCGGATCGACCCGCGGGTGATCACCGCCTCGTTGGGCAGCACGCCGAGCGAGGCGAAGGCTGTCTGGGACTTGCCCGACCCGGATTCGCCGACCAGCCCGACGATCTGCCCGCGGGCGATCGACAGGTCGACGCCGCGTACGACCTCGTTCAGGCCGCCACTCGGACGCGGATAGGCGATGGCGAGGTCGTTGATCTCGAGCAGCCCCGTCCGCGCGGCCGTCGCTTCTCCGGCGTTGTCGAGCACACGCTGGCCGCGTCCGACTTTGGCTGGCTTCGGCATGGAGCCCTCGAGGATGTCGCGCAGAGCATTGCCGAGCAGCACGAGCGACGCCGTGATGACGCCGAGCAGCAGGCTCGGCCAGAGGAACTGCGTGGGTGCGATGTAGAGGTTGCGGAAGCCCGAGGAGATCATTGAGCCGAAGCTCGGGATCTGCAGAGAACCGACGCCGAGGAAGGCGAGACCCGACTGCACGGCGATCGCGGAACCGGCCATGAAGGCCGCGGCGATGATGATCGGCCCTCGCACGACGAAGAGCACGTGGCGACCCAGGATGCGCAGGTTGCCGAGTCCCGACACCCTGGCGGCATCGACATAGAGCTCGTTCTTCACCCCGAGCACGAGGTTGCGGACGATGCGGTAGATGCCCGGCGACAGCAGCACGCCGAAGATCAGCATCGTGAAGCGGTAGTCGCCCCCGGTGACCGGCATCAGGATGATCAGCAGCAGGATGCCGGGGAACGTCATGATGAGGTTGAACAGCCACTCGGTGGTGGCTCGCGTCACAGTACCGAAGTAGCCGCCGATGAGACCGGCGACGACTCCGACGAGCAGAGCCACGCCGGCCCCGATCAGAGCCGAGATCGCTGCCGTGTTGATCGAGTGGAGCAGGCGCGAGAGGATGTCGCGACCGGCCTCGTCGGCACCGAGCAGATACCCGGGGGTGCCGACCGGCGCGTTGATCATCGAGAGCTCGGCGTCGTTCGGACCGTGCGGCGCGAGCCATGGTGTGAGCAGCCCGAGCAGGAAGATCACCGCGAGAAGCCCGAGCGTCACGACCGCCTGCGGGTCGCGCAGAATACGGCGCCAGGTCGACGTGCGGGTCTTCGCCGCATTCTCGAGGGTGACGAGCAGCTCGGTGCTGGGAGGCGTCACGGTACCGGTGGTGGTCTGGGGTGGGCGTTCGTCGCTCAATGGACTCTCGCTTTCGGGTTCAACCAGCCGTTGGCCAGGTCGGTGAGGAGGTTGACGACGGTGACGAGCAGCACACCGAAGGCGGTGATGCCCATGATCACGGGGATGTCGCCCTGAAGAGAGGCGTTGAACGCGAAGCTGCCGTAGCCCGGCAGAGCGAAGACGTTCTCGATGATGAGCGCGCCGCCGAACATCTGGATGAACTCCAGCGACATCACCGTGAGCGCGGGACTCGCGGCATTGCGCAGAGCGTGCTTGATGACGATCGATGTCGTCGACGATCCCCGCGTGCGCAGGGTTCGGATGTAGTCCCGACGGAGCTCGTCGATCATGCGGCCACGTACCTGAGCCGCCATGTTGGCCACACCGCCGATGGTGAGCACGATCACCGGGATCGTGATGCTGCGCACCCATGCAGCGGGATCCTCCGCGAACGGAGTGAATCCCGTCGCCGGAAGCCACTTGAGCTGCACCGCGAAGACCACCACGAGGACGATCGCCAGGAGGAGGCCGGGAACGATGTAGCCGATCAGGGAGATCCCCTGCGCGATGCGGTCGACGACTCCACCCCGCGACGCCGCCCAGACTCCGAGGAAGACGGAGAGGATGACCGTCAGGATCAGCGCCGGGACGATGATCGAGAGCGTGACCGCGAGCCGCTGCAGCACCGACGGCCCGACCGGCAGCGAGGTGTACACGGAGACGCCGAAGTCGCCCTGAACGGCGTGGATCAGCCAGTCGAAGTACTGCACGATGACAGGGCGATCCCACCCCTTCGCTGCGATCAGATCATCGACCACATCGGGCGTCGCCGACGTGCCGAGGATGGCCTGAGCGACGTCGTTGAACGAAGTGCTGAGGAGAAGGAAGGTGATGAGGGTGACCAGAATCGCGAGCACGACGCCGGCGCCGAGTCGGCGGAGGATATAGCTGAGCATCAAGAGACTCCCGGTGTGAGGTGGGGATGCGGCGAGCCGCACCCCCACCCGTCACTCACTCGGTGACGTCGAACTGTCGGATCGTGGAGAGGGTGTTGGCCTTGCCGACGTATGTGATCCCGTCAGCGGTCGCCCACGTCGCACCGATATAGGCGATCGGAGCGACGAGCGCCTGATCGACGACGTACTCGTTCAGTTCCTTGTAGACCGGGAGAGCATCCGCGAAATCGACGGTGTTATTGATCTCGTCGAAGTAGCCGTCGAGGGTCGGGTCGGTGTACCCGGTCGGGTTGCCGAAGCCGGCGGCGCCGATCGTGGTCGCGAGATCGGCCGAGTCCGAGTTGAATCCGAGGATCTGGTAGTAGAGCCCGTAGTCGCCGGAACGGGCAGCTGCCTGTGCCTGCTGAGGCGGGACGGTGACCCACTCGAGTGTGAGACCGATGTCGGCGAACGCCTGCGTCAGCACGGGCTCGATCGTGGTGCTGAGGAACGTGCTCGGGATCTGGAAACTCTCTCCGGCGTAGCCCGCCTCCTCGACGAGCTCCTTGCCCTTCTCGGGGTCGTACTCGTAGGCGTCGTTCAACTTCTCTTCATAGATCTCGCCGAACGGGCTGACCAGCTGCGTCGTCGCGATGCCCACTCCGCTGAAGATGCCCTTGAGCACGCCTTCGCGGTCGATCGCCATGTTGATCGCCTGACGCACCTTCACGTCGCCGAGCGCCGGGAACTTCGCGCCTGCGCGATCCAGGATGTTGAGGTACCCCACTGCCACCGCGTCGTTCACCGTGATGGTGAACTTGCTCGCATCGAGCTGCGAGACGACCTGCGACTGCACGGTCGCCGCGTTGAGCTCGCCTGCCTGCAGCGCGTTGAGTGACGCCGTCGGGTCCTGCAGCACCTTGACCGTGAGCGTCTTGAACGGCACGTTGTCGGCGTCCCAGTAGTCATCGCGCTTGACGAGCACGTAGCTGCTGCCGGGCACCGTCTTGTCGACGTCGAGGGTGAACGGGCCGGAGCCGATCGGGTCGGTGGCTGTGCGCTCTTCGTCCATGGTCGCCGGGTCGCCGATGGCACCGGGCCCCTGGGCGAGGTTGTCGAGGAACTGAGGGTCGAACGCCGAGAGACTGATGACGACCGTCTTGTCGTCCTCGGCCACGACGTCCGCGACCGCGGCGAGGCGGCTCTGCACGGCACCCGGAGTGGCCTTCGACCGCAGCAGCGTCGCGGCCACAGCGGCAGCATCCACCGGGTCTCCGGAGCTGAATGTCATGCCCTCGCGCAGCGTGAGGGTCAGCTGGGTGCCGTCTTCGTTGTACTCCCACTTCTCGGCGGCTCCGGGGAGCAACTCGCCGGTCTCCGGGTCCTTGCGCAGCAGAGTGTCGAGGATCGACGACCAGACGAACATCTGCTGACCGTCGACGATCTGAGCGGGATCGAGTGAGTTGGGGGCCGAGACCGCGGCGACCGCGAGGTCCTTCTCGACGACTGCCGTCGACGAGTCGTCCGGCGTGGGCTCGCTGCCTGCGGCGCAGCCTGTCGCTACGAGCGCGGTGATGAGCAGCGCGGCGGGGAGAGCCACGCGGCGACGATGCTTACGGGTATTCCACATTGTTCATACTCCTTTGGATGAAACGACTTGATGCGCAACCGCTTGTCACTGAGGGTGAAGCGGACGAGGACGGCGGCGTCTGATGTCAGTAAAGCAGGGATTCATTCGAATGACAACCGATTGCCAACTTGTTACCGAAGCGTGAGATCGCCGATCGATCCACGGCTCGCGAGAACCGCATCGACGAACGCCGCATCGGCCCCGAGCGCGGGGCTGAGGTCGGCGACCGCGCGTTCCACCCCTGCACGATCCGATGCCCCGCCGTCGATTGCCAGCCACGCAGCGACTACCGCCGCGCACGCAGCAGCGGTGCGGCCCGCCGCGCGTTCACGCTCGGCCACCGGAGCGATGCGCACTCGCATCTTGGTGTCTGCGTCGAGTGCGATCTGCGCGAGAAGGTGCCGGATGCGGGGGTTTCGGAACCGCTCGAGCAGCGCCGTACGGTACTCGGGCAGCTCGAGCTCTGCCGGAAGATGCCGGCAGGCCTCATCCCAGTACGCGTCGACGGCACGGAGACACTCTGCGTCCGCGATCGCCTCGGCGACCGTGCGGTGGTTTCGCAGACGACCGAGTGCGGCCAGAAGCGTGTGCGCTCCGTTCAGCAACCAGAGTTTGCGCGCCTCCCATGTCTCGAGCTCGTCGGTGAAGCGCACGCCAGCCGTCTCCCACTGCGGGCGCCCCGCGGGGAACGCTCCGGAGATCACCCAATCGGAGAACGGCTCGGTCACGACCGGAGCCAGATCCCCGTAACGCTCCGATAGCACTGCCGTCTCCGCGTCCGTGAGTCGGGGGGTGATCCTGTCGACAGAACCTGACACGAACGACACCGCATCGTCGACCCACGCCCGAAGCTCGGGCACTGCGTCCGCCAGTGCGGCGACAGCGTCACGCAGCACGCCGCCGTTGTCGGGCAGGTTGTCGCACGAGACGAGCGCGAGCGGTCCTCCCCCGGCCCGCCGGCGAGCCTCGAGCGCGACAACCACGCGGCCGAGCGCCGTCCGCGGCTCGAGCGTTGACGGCTCCACGCCCTCGGCGAGCGCTCGCAGGACCGCCGCATCAGCGGCCGTCTCGCCACTCGAGTACGCGGCCTCTGTGATGGTGAGCGACAGGATCGCGGTGGCGGGCGCCGCGACGTCCGTCAGGAACCGAGGGAACTCCCATCCGGCGTGGGCACGTACGATGCTGTCGACGCGCTCGGCGCGGTCGTCATCCTCCGACCGGATGACGAGCGTGTAGAGGCCGTCCTGGGCATTCAGCGCCTCAGCGAGGGCCGCGCTGCGCCCGCTGTAGGCAGCGATGCCCCATTGCGCGGCATCCGCCGCGCGAGCGGTGTACCAGGCCTGATGTGAGCGATGAAAGGCGCCGAGCCCGAGATGCACGATCCGCACCGGCGGCGCAGGGGTCGCCCGCGGCCCGAGAGCGGGAGCAGAGGAGGCGGTCACAGCTTGAACACCCGCTTCGGCTGAGGTCCGACGATGTCGTCGATGATCGCGGCGGCCGACTCCTCGTCCACACGTCCCTCGACCACCAGCCGCGCGAGGAACGCGGCATCCGCCCGGCGAGCGGTGTCGTGCCGCGCGGGGATCGACAGGAACGCACGGGTGTCGTCGATGAAACCCGACCCGCGTGAGAATCCCGCTGTCTCGGTCACCGCCGAGCGGAACCGGGCCATCGCATCGGGAGCGTCGAGGAACCACCAGGGCGCGCCGATATAGACGCTCGGATAGAAGCCGGCCAACGGGGCGATCTCCCGCGAATAGACGGTCTCGTCGACTGCGAAAAGCACGAGGTGCAGATCGCGCTCGAGTCCGAACCGCTCGAGCAGGGGCCGCAGCCCCCCGACGAAGTCGGTGCGCCGCGGGATGTCGTGCCCGGAGTCCGCACCGAACCGCCGGAAGGTCGGCGTGCTGTGATTGCGCACGACACCGGCGTGCACCGTCATGACGAGACCGTCGTCGACGCTCATACGAGCCATCTGCAGCAGCATGTGCGCCCGGAACGCCTGGCGCTCCCCGGCATCCGCGTCCCCGGAGAAGACACGGGCGAACAGCACCTGAGCCTCTCCGGCGTCGAGATCGAGAGTCTCCGGCACTTCGACCCCGTGGTCGGCCGACACGGCTCCGTGTGCAATGAAGTACCGCCGCCGCTCTTCCAGAGCAGCGAGGTAGCCGGCGAAGGTCCCGGGCGCTCCGGTCGCCTCGACGAGTCGACCGACGTTGGCAGCGAAGCCCGCGGCGTCCGGGTCGAGGAATCTGTCGGGCCGGAATGTCGGGACCACGCGTCTGATGACTCCCTCTGCCGCGAGCGCTGCGTGCCCCTCGAGACCGTCCAGCGGGTCGTCTGTCGTCGCGAGCACCTCGATGCCGAATCTGTCGAACAGCGCACGTGGGCGGAAGGCGGGTGATTCGAGCTGCGCCGCGATCAGGTCGAAGGTCTCGTCGGCCGTCGCCGCCGAGAGTGGGATGTGCACGTCGAGCACACTGCGCAACGACTCCGCGAGCCAGTATCCCGATGCCGTGCCGGCGAAGAGCGACCACCGTTCGGCGAACTTCCGCCAGACGTCGCGTGGATCAGCAGCCGTCCCCCCCACGCCGAGCTCGTCGAGACCCACGCCCGACGCGTGCAGCAGCCGGGTGACGTAATGGTCATGCGCGATCAGCAAGGACGCCGGGTCGGCGAAGGGCCGATCTTCGACGAGCCACTCCACCGGCACATGACCGTGCGGCGAGATGATCGGGGAGTCGGCGACCCGCTCGTAGAGCTCGCGCGCGAGGGCGCGGGTCGCCGGATCGGCGGGGAGGAGGCGGTCGCGCTCGAGGCGCACCAGTGAGGTGTGTGACATGTCGTGTTCCGTGCTCTCAGCCGCGCCAGCGGGTACGAAGTGCGTGAGCGGCGGCCTTGGGCCGACGATCGCGGGTGAAGATGCCCTTCCTGTTGCCGTCGACGCGGAACGCGCTCCCCGGCGTGTGGAAGTCGGCGAAATTCCAGACCTGCTCGCCTACCACCGCGGGAACGCGGTCGAAGACGCGGTGGTACATCTCGAGGAAGCGAAGCTGGTACTCCTCGGTCCAGGGCTGATCCAAGACCGAGTGCGTCCCGGCGACCGTGTCCGCTCCGTACTCGGTCATCACCAGTGGCTTGCCGTAGGCGCTCTCCCAGCCACGCAGCTCGGCCTCGAGATGCATCTCCGCGCTGCGGAGGTCGCCTCCGTCGGCGTACCAGCCGTAATAGCGGTTGAGGCAGATCACGTCGAAGAGGTCCGCGATGCGATCAGTCTCGTGCGATGCCTGGATGAGGTTGGCGAAGGTGACAGGGCGATGAGGATCCAGCTCTCGCGTCAGCGCGACGAGAGGCTCGAAGTACGGCCGGGCTCCGTCCTCGAACGACGCAGGCTCGTTCGTGACGCACCACATCACGACGCTGGGATGATTCCTGTCCCTCTCGATCAGCTCCCGGATCGCCTGCGCATGAGCTGCTCGTGTCTCGTCGCCGAATCCCTCCGGACCGAACGTCGCTCGGGTGGCGCCCGTGCCCATCCCGGCGCCGATCGCGAGATTGAGGCCGACGGCCGCCGTCTCGTCTATCACCACGATGCCGTGACGATCGGCGTACTCGAGGACGTCCTCGGCATAGGGATAGTGCGAGGTGCGGAAGGAGTTCGCGCCGGTCCAGCGCATCAGATGGAAGTCATGCACCATGTACGCGGGATCATGGCCCTTCCCGCGCACCGGAGAGTCCTCGTGCTTGCCGAAGCCGCGGAAGTGGAACGGCTCGCCATTGATGAGGAACTCCGCGCCCCGCACCTCGACAGTGCGGATCCCCACCGGAAGCGCGTAGACGTCGCGGGTACCCGACACGCTGGTCGCCTCGACGACGAAGTCGTAGAGATAGCCAGCGCCTGGTCGCCAGAGGATCGCATCGGGGATGCGGATCACTCCGGTCGCCCCATGCCCTTCGGCCACCTGTGTCCCCGCATCGTCGCGCACACGGACCCTCACATCGGCAGCAGGATCGGTCGTGATGATCTCGTAGCGCAGGATGCCGTCCGAGCCGTCGATGCTGGGCACGACCGTGATGTCCTCGACCCGTTCGGCCGGATCGGCGACCAGCAGCACCGAGCGGGGCAGACCGCCGTAGTTGTAGAAGTCGTGAAGATACCGCTGCTGCTTGCGCCCATCGTCCGACCGGGTGACGAAACCCGGCGGCAGCGTGGTGCGCGACAGCTCGTTGTCGACTCCGATCGTCAATCGGAACTCTTCTCCCGGCCTCACGTGGGCGGTGACGTCGGCATCGAATGGGGTGAACCCACCCTCGTGCGTCGCGACGAGCGTGCCGTCCGCGTAGACGCGGGCCCGATGCGAGGCGGCCTCGACACGGACGGTGACGCGCGCGTCGTCCCATCCTCGCGGCACGCGCACGACGCGCTGATACCAGACCCAGCCCACGTGGTCGTGGATCTCCTGATCGGCGAACAGGTCGTCGTAGCTCGACGGCACCGGCGCTTCGAGATCCGTCAGCAGGCGCGCAGACCAGGGTTCCGGAACCTGGGCGTCTTCGAGGGCGAAGCGCCACAGACCGTCGAGGGAGACCATCTCGCGTGTCGGGGACCACCGGGGTCGAAGCATCTCGTTGTTCCTCTCCGGGGCGTCCGCCCTGACGTCTCCGCTAGACAATCACGGTTCGCGCGTTTTGGCAAGCGGTTGCCAAGCGCGGCCCTGCGAAGTTCGCGGGCTGCTCCCGTACGATCGAGGGAACCGGATGCCCGGCACGACGGAGGGAACGCGCTCAGTGACGAGAGACAAGACGAGCGGAGCGACCGCAGAGGGGGCTCCCGCCGTCCGCGCCGCGCGCAGCCCCACCATCTACGACATCGCTGAGAAGGTCGGCCTCAATCCATCCACGGTGTCTCGCGCTCTGAACAGCCCTGGCCGCACGAACGCTGCGACCGAGCAGAGGATCCGCGCCGCGGCGGACGAGCTCGGCTACCGCGTGAATCGGATTGCCCGGGCTCTGCCGACGGGCCGGTCTGGAACCTACGCGATCGTGCTGCCGGAGATCACCAACCCGGTGCACTTCGACCTGATCCGAGGCGCGGAGCGTGTCGCTCGAGCCCACGGATTCACCCTCGTCGTCTCGGAGACGGAGGGCTCGGCCGCTCTGGAGCGCGAGACCATCGAGAGCCTGCAACCCTCCGTCGACGGGCTGCTGGTCGTCGCCTCCCGGCTCAACGACGACGCACTCGCGGCTCTCTCAGAGGTCAAGCCCGTCGTCGCAGCCAATCATGCGACGCCGTCGCTGCCGAGCGTGATCCCCGACCTCGCGATGGGGCTGACCGCAGCCATCGACCATCTGCGTGATCTCGGACATCGGTCGGTCGCGTACCTCGGTCTGAGCGGCCTGCAGATCAATCGATCCCGCTGGGAGCTCACGCTCGACCTCGCCCTGACGCGAGACATCTCCTTGGTGGAGATCTCCGTCGAGTCTCCGACCGTCGACGCAGGGGCCGAGGCGCTCCGACGAGTGCGCGCCAGCGGCGTGACCGCCGTTCTGGCATACAACGACCTGGTCGCGCACGGCCTGCTCCGAGCGGCTCGCAGCGCCGGCCTCTCTGTGCCTGAGGCCTTCAGTGTGATCGGATTCGACGACATCTTCAGCGCCGAGCTCGCCGCACCCGCGCTGACGACACTCCGCTCGCCACTGCGCGAGATCGGCACGCGGGCCATGGAGACACTGATCGACCCCACTCGGAATCGCGTCCCGTCGAAGGTCGTCCTTCCGCTCGATCTCGTCGCGCGAGAGTCGACGGCGGCCGCCCTCGGGTGAGGTGCCGCTGCACCAGCCCCGGTCAGCGTGAGGGCGAGGCGGCAGGCACGGCGAGTTCGCCGGTGAGGTACTGCGCGCGCCCGAAGCCGAACGACCAGTCCTGAGGGCCGTTCTCGACGTATCCGATGAAGACGTCCTCGCCCGCGACGCCCACCGCAGCGAGTCGTTCTGCGATCTCGGCGTACAGATTCTGCTTCATCTGGTCGCTGCGCCCGCGCTGGGTGAAGATCTGGATCACCACGGGATCGCTCCGATCGAAGCCGAGACCGGCATCCTCCGCGATGATCGTGGTCGCCGATCGCGAGGTGATCACCTGGAATCGGTCGCGGACGGGGATGCCGTAGACCTCGACGATCGCGTCGTGGATCGCCTCCGAGATCTCCGTGGAGTTCGAGCGGGCGTCGCTGTGGTCGATTCGTACGAGTGGCATGTGTCCTCCTGGATTATTTGTCCTGACATTCTCACATTAAGTGCATCAGCGCGTCAAACGCTTGCGCGCGATCGCACGTCCATGCAAGAATGTCTTTACATGGAGCGCGTGACCGCGTTCCGCATAACCTTTTCCGTCGCTGCGGCATCCACCGCGCGTCGACTGCACGCAAAGGAGCGTCCTCGTGTCGAATTCCCGTATCACCAGACCGTCGTCGGTTGTGACCGGCGGCACCGCAGGGCGGGGGTTCCTCGCTCGTCTCACGGTGATCTCCACCCTCGGCGGCCTGCTCTTCGGTTACGACACCGGCGTCATCTCCGGTGCACTGCTGTACATGCGCGACGACCTCGCGATGTCGACGGGAGAGGAAGCCTGGGTCGTCAGCGCACTCCTCTTCCCCGGTGCCGCATTCGGTGCGCTGCTGGGTGGGCGCATCGCCGATGCGCTCGGGCGCAAGCGCAGCCTGCTCGTCTGCGCCGTGATCTTCCTCATCGGGGCCATCGCCTGCGCGATCGCCCCGAACGTCACGATCATGGTCATCGCGCGCATCTTCCTCGGGTTCGGAGTCGGCGCGGCCGCCGTGGCGTGCCCCCTCTACCTCGCAGAGATGGCACCGGCCGACAAGCGCGGCCGCATGGTGACGATCAACGAGTTGATGATCGTCACGGGTCAGCTGCTCGCCTTCGCGATCAACGCGCTGCTGGCCGTACTGATCAGCGACACGCACGTCTGGCGCATCATGCTCGCGGTGGCGTCGATCCCGGCGTTCATCCTCCTGATCGGAATGCTGGTACTCCCGGAGTCTCCCCGTTGGTTCGGCGCCCGAGGTC
>Ga0308166_1001966_pt1 | contig 20025 bp, 20 predicted proteins | sample PhyCR2_2_FD_202137 | JGI IMG/M metagenome (GOLD analysis project Ga0308166, IMG submission 202137) | Phyllosphere microbial communities from UC Gill Tract Community Farm, Albany, California, United States - DLSLCC.R2 | ecosystem: Host-associated > Plants > Phyllosphere > Unclassified | place... | reverse complement strand
GATGTCGATACCCGCGCCCCTGTCGAAACGCGCCCTCCGCGTCCGCCGCACCGCCTCCCTCAGCCTCAGTTCCGCCTCACTCGCGGTCACCCTGCTGACGGCGATGCCGATCGCCCTGGTCCTGTTCGGCTTCGAAGAGACCGCTGTCCTCCCTGTCCCCATCGAGCTCGTGCGTCCATCGCACACCATCGCGATCGCGACCGGAGCCGTCGGGCTCGTGCTCGGCGGCAACCTGCCACGCACGGGCATTCCCCGACCGAGGCTCCCCGTGCGATTGGGGGTGGCGGCGCTCCTCACCGCCGGCGCGTCCGTGGTGCTGCTTGCGATGCCGGTGCTTCTCATGGTCGCCTCTCTGCTCGCGGGCATCCTGACCATGTTCTGACCGGCGGCGCCTGTGATCATGGGCGGGCGTAGCCTGAGATCATGAGCGACACCTGGTCCGACGTCTCCGCCGAGTTCCTGCACCTGTACCCGCGTGGACGACGCGTGCTCGCCGTCGCGGGAGCCGATGCCGAGCGCTCACGTCACGCTGCCGATGGGCTCGCGGCGGCTCTCACGGCCGCGGGTCAGAAAGTCGAGCGCGCGCACACGGTCGACGGCGACGAGCAGGCGCTGCGCACCGGCATCATCGGCCCGTTCCGAGAATCGCCCGATGGGGCCAGCGTGCTCGTCGTCTCGGGTCCGCCCGCACTGCTGAGCGAGACCGCGCGCGGACTCTGGAACTTCATCGTGTGGCAGCTCTCCGCAGACGAGGCACCCCATGCGATCGCCTCGGCGCTCGTCGACGTGACTGATCCCGCGAATCCGACCAGGCGCTTCGCCGACTACTGCGCACTGCCCTCGTCGTTCGGCGCCTGACGCGACCCCCGGGTTCGCGGGTGCCTCGATCGTTCAGACCGAAGCACCCGCAGGTCCACCCCTTCTCCCGCAGGTGGTCCGTCGTGCCCGACGCTCTCGCGCCTGTCCCCTGGCCTCCGGACGGGCGGTCCAGCCTCGTCCGGAAGCCGTGACGACCGACGATGTCAGAGCCGAAGCCCGTCGTCATCCTGCCGTCATGGCCCGCCTGGGGATACGGGCAGGCTCAGGTTAGGCACACGCGGGCACAGCCGGAAGAGAGGCGCCCCCATCTGTCACCCGGCGCACGAACACCGGCACGCAGTGCACCCGTTGGCACGCGAATCGCGCTCTCGTGTCACCGGACGATGGTCAGAGCGGCGGCCGGGCCTGCTCATCGCTGAGCAGCATCGCCTCGGCCAGTCGCGGTGGCTGCGTGCGAGCGGAGAGACGGAAGGCGCGCGGGCTCAGACCGACGTGCCGGGAGAACTGCGCGCGCAACGCTGCCGCATCGGCGAAGCCGGAGCGCAGGGCGACCGCCGCGAGATCCTGAAACGGGGTCGACAGCAGTTCCTCGCGAGCCGTCACCAGGCGGCGACGCAGCAGCCTGCCGGCGAGGGTCTCGTCTGTTCCTGCATAGAGGCGGAACAGCTGGCGCCTGCTGATGTGCAGCTCGGCCGCGAGTTCTTCGATGCCGAAGCCGGCGTCGCGATGGTGCCGCTCGATGATCCGTGCCGCTTCAGCGCGGAGCTCGCTCGCTCGGTCGGTCTCCCCGTCGCCGGGGAACTGCCGGAAGAGCCCCCTCACCAGTGCGAGCAATGCGGACTCGGTGCCGGCGAGCGCTCCGGCGCCCTGGTCGGGGTCCTGGGCCCATTCGAACAGCATGCGCCCGAAGGCCGCACCCGCCGCCCTCGTCAGAGGGGTGTCCGGGAACATCTCCGCGCCTCGTGCCAGCACATGGCGATAGCCCGGGATCGCCGCAACAGGAACGACGACGCCCGTCGTATCGCTCACGCCGAGGTGCTCGACGGCAGAGGCACCGAGACTCGACATGAAGCCCATGCGCCCGACGCTCATGAGCTGGATGCCCGCAGCAGTGTGCAGGCGCTGTCCGCCCTGGTTCGACATCCCGACGATGATGATGTCCTCGTCCTCGGGCGCACCGCGGTCGTAGCTCACGGTGTGCGCGGTCTCGAGGGTGCTGTAGAGCATCGTGGCACCGATCGACCTGCGCAGGAGGGCTGCCTGGAACGCATCGGGATCGTCTGCTCTCATCGTCCCGAAGTTCGAGAGCTGGAGCATCCCGAGATGTCCGTCGAGACGTATCACCTCGGCGGAGAACCACTCGGGCACCGCGAGCTCGCCATCGGCGGACGGCGGCACCCGCAGCCCCGTGGACAGCCGGCCGAGCCAGGCAGTCAGCTCTGCATCATCGATCACCCGCGACATCGAAACCCCCAGCGGATGCGAGCCGCATCGGCGTCGGCTGCCCCGTTCCGGCCCTCACGATAGGCACCAGGCCGAGACCGTGCAATATACAGTCATCCCGCGCAGGAGACGATGCCGCCGTCGCTCGCACAGGGGGGCTCAGCGGAACGAGGCCGCCACAGAGTTGCGATGGTAGTCGAACACGATGCTGGTCCTGGTCGAGGCCACGCTCGACTGGGCCGACAGGTGCTCGAGCACGAACTCGCGCATCTCCGACGAGTCGGCGACGGCGATGTGGAGCAGGAAGTCGTCGTCTCCGCCGAGGAAGAACAGCTGGATGACCTGCGGCAGCCCCCGCACGCGGTCGGCGAACTCGACGATGCTCTCCCTGCGGCCGCTCGGGCGAAGCGTCACGCCGATGACCGCCTGCAGCCCGGCCCCCAGCATCCGTTCGTCGACGCTTGCGTGGAATCCGCTGATCACTCCCCGCTCGACGAGGGCGCGCAGACGCGTGTGCGCCGTCGACGGTGCGACGCCGAGGTGGCCGGCGAGCTCGGCGTTCGTCATGCGCCCGTCGGCGCTGAGCAACTGGACGATCCTGGCATCGATCGCGTCGAGCGCCGGCGCCCGAAGAGTGTTCGACTGCGCGCCCTGCGATGATGTCTCCATGCGAACGATTATGCAGGATCAGTCTCGTGGGCGAATGTTCTTCAGTCATTCTGTCGACGGGTCGACGTTTCTGCGATTCTGAGATGCACCACGCATGAGATGCGCCCACCCCACCGTCACTTGGAGGATCGATGAAGATCGGCGTGCCCACAGAGGTCAAGAACAACGAGAACCGCACTGCGCTCACGCCTGCGGGCGCCGACCGTCTGGTGCACGAGGGCCATCGGGTGCTCGTGCAGTCCGGAGCGGGCATCGGATCGGGCATCTCCGACGAGGCGTACCGCCTGGCCGGGGCCGAGATCGTCGCGACCGCCGATGAGGCCTGGAGCGAAGCCGAGCTCCTCATCAAGGTGAAGGAGCCGATCGCGCAGGAGTACGGCTTCCTTCGCCCCGACCTCACTCTCTTCACCTACCTGCACCTCGCAGCCGATCGTGCGCTGACCAGTGCCCTCGTCGAGGCGGGTACCACCGCCGTCGCCTACGAGACGGTGCAGCTGCCCGATCGCAGCCTGCCGCTGCTGGTGCCGATGAGCGAGATCGCCGGCCGTCTCTCGGTGACCATGGGCTCGTACTCCCTGATGCGATCCGCGGGCGGACGAGGCGTGCTGATGGGCGGCATCGCCGGGGCCCCTCGCGCCAAGACCGTCGTGATCGGCGGCGGAGTCGCCGGTGAGCATGCGGCGGCGAACGCGCTCGGGCTCGGATCTCAGGTGACCGTCATCGACATCTCGCTGCCGCGCCTGCGCGAGCTCGAACACCGCTACGGCGGCGCTCTGCAGACCCGCGCATCGAGCAGATACGACATCGCCGAGGAACTGGCGACGGCCGATCTCGTGATCGGCTCGGTGCTGATTCCCGGGGCTGCCGCGCCGAAGCTCGTCACCGACGACATGGTCGCAGCGATGAAGCCCGGATCGGTGCTCGTCGACATCGCGATCGATCAGGGCGGATGCTTCGAAGGATCCCGTCCGACCACGCATGACGATCCCACCTTCGCCGTGCACGACTCGATCTACTATTGCGTCGCCAACATGCCGGGTGCCGTGCCCGAGACGGCCACCCGCGCTCTCACCAACGCCACACTCCCATATGTGTCGGCCATCGCCGGCAAGGGATGGGAGCGCGCGGCCGCAGACGATGCCGCACTCGCCAAGGGACTCAACGTGCAGGGCGGTCGTATCACGCTGGATGCCGTCGCCCGCGCGCACGGCTTCACCTCGGCGTAAGCAGTCCGCACCGGGACGAGGCCGTCAAGAACAGCGATTCTTGACGGCATCATCCCCGTCATCGAGACGGTCGACCCGGGTACGCTCGTAGTCGTGACCGAACGCGCTCCTCTCTCTCGCAAGCTGTCCGCCATCGCCGAGTCGGCGACCCTCAAGGTCGATGCCAAGGCCAAGGCGCTCAAGGCCGAAGGCAAGCCCGTGATCTCGTATGCCGCGGGCGAGCCCGACTTCGCGACACCGCAGTTCATCGTGGACGCCGCAGCCGAGGCGCTGGCGGATCCGGCGAGCTACCGATACACGCCCGCGCCCGGTCTTCCCGCACTCCGGGAGGCGATCGCCGCGAAGACTCTGCGCGACTCGGGTCTCGAGGTCTCCCCCAGCCAGGTCATCGTCACCAACGGCGGCAAGCAGTCGGTGTACCAGGCCTTCCAGGCCGTGGTGAACCCGGGCGACGAGGTGCTGCTGCCCGCGCCCTACTGGACCACCTATCCCGAGGCGATCCGCCTCGCCGACGGCACCCCGGTCGAGGTCTTCGCAGGGGCCGACCAGGACTACAAGGTCACGGTCGAGCAGCTCGAGGCCGCCCGCACCGAGCGCACGACGGTGCTCGTGTTCGTCTCGCCCTCCAACCCGACCAGCTCGGTGTACACCGCCGAGGAGACCGCAGCCATCGGCGAATGGGCACTCGAGCACGGCATCTGGGTGATCTCGGACGAGATCTACCAGAACCTCACCTACGAGGGCGTCAAGGCGATCTCCATAGTCGAGGCCGTCCCGGCTCTCGCGGGCCAGACCATCCTCGTCAACGGCGTCGCGAAGACCTACGCGATGACCGGATGGCGCGTGGGCTGGATGGTCGGCCCCGCGGATGCCATCAAGATCGCCGGCAACCTGCAGTCGCACCTCTCGAGCAACGTCAACAACGTGGCGCAGAAGGCGGCGATCGCGGCGCTCAACGGCCCCCAGACCGAGGCCGAGCAGTTCCGTGAAGCCTTCGATCGCCGCCGCCGTCTCATCGTGTCGGAGCTGTCGAAGATCGACGGTCTCGTCGTGCCGAACCCGCTCGGTGCGTTCTACGTGTACCCCGATGTGCAGGGCCTTCTCGGCCGCACGTGGGGCGGTGTGACGCCGACGACCTCGCTCGAACTCGCCGATCTCATCCTCGACCAGGCCGAGGTCGCGGTCGTCCCGGGTGAGGCCTTCGGCCCGTCCGGATACATCCGCATGTCGTACGCACTCGGCGATGACCAGCTGCTCGACGGCGTGCAGCGCCTGCAGCGACTGTTCCGCTGACGCGCACGGCGACGCGGTCACTCCTCGTCGTGAAAGCCGATGAGCCACCGGATCCCGTAGCGATCGACGAGCGTGCCGTCGTAATCGCCCCACGGGCGCTTCTGCAGGGCGTCGATGACCCGACCGTCTCGCGAGAGCTGGTCGAACCAACTGGTCAGGGTCGACGCGTCGGCTGTGCCGAGCAGCGAGAGGAACATCCCACTCATCTGCACGGCGTCGTCGTCGGCTCCGGCATCGGCACCTGCCAGCTCGACGGGACCGGACAGCTGTGCGTGGGCGATCGCGTCACCGGGTCCGTCGTGACGACCCGCCTGCGAGTAGTCGAGCAGCTGCAGCTCGCCGCCGAAGACGGAGCGGTAGTGCTGCAGGGCCTCGGCCGCGTTTCCCGGGAACAGCAGGTAGGGGATCAGTCCGCTCATGCCGCGAGTGTACGGCGAACGGGCGACGTTGTCAGTCGGGGACGAGCTCGTCAATCGGCGACGCTGCTGCGATAGCGCCGAGGCTTGCCCTCGCCGAGGTCGATGAGGCGCGTGACCCTGCGCAGTTCCACCGGCATTCCGAGCAGTGCCTGAAGCGCCGTGCGGATGCCCGCCTCGTCACCGCCCGCGATGGTCGCGCGCACCCGCCCGTCGTCACCCTGCTCGACCGACCACCCCAGCGCACCACGGGCCTGCAGCTGCTGCGTCAGTTCGACGCACGGCACGAGTGTGCCGTCGGCCGCGCGGAAGCGCGTGTTGTCGCGTCCCTCGAGATCGGCGATGCCGAACGCACCGTCGTCGAGGCGGACCAGTCGGCCGAAGTCGCCGGTGCGATATCGCACCAGGGCGAGCAGCGGATTCTCCCCCGCGGTCACCACGATCTCTCCGATGACGCCCGGAGGCACGGCGACGTCTCGACGGGGTTCGAGGATCTCGACGTGCACCCTTCGGTCGAGGATACGGAACGCCCCGTCGTCGCTGCGCGCCGCGATCGGTCGCGTCTCATGCAGCCCGTAGACGTCGATCACCGGGCAGCCGAACGCCGCCTCGAGGCGCGCCCGCAACGGTGCGGAGAGGGCCATGGCACCCGAGAAGATCACGGCGGGATGCAGCACGGCGTCGAGTCCGGCATCCAGCAGCTCAGCCAGGCTCGTCGGATGCCCGCTCAGGATCTGCGGATCCGCCTCCGCGAGGAATCGGCCGCGTGCGTCGATGGTGTCCCAGGCGGAGGGATGCAGGTTCAGTCGTGCCATGGCGCGGTGCGCGAAGCTCGAGATCACCGACACGTACGTGAACGCCTGCCTCTGGAAGACGAGGTTCGCCACCGCCATCCGTTCGCCGTCGGCGGCGACCGTGGCCCCGGCCGATGCGGCGAGCGCGACGAGCAGGTGGAAGCCGCGCGCGACCTCCTCGACATCGTCGGGGATGAGCAGCGCAGCCCCGGTCGAGCCCGAGCTCGTGCCGTGCAGCATGCGTGAGAGGTCCGCATCCAGCGGCACGAACGCAGCGAGATCGTCGACGAGATCGGCCCGTGCGATCGTCGGGAAGTCCTCGAGAGCGGCATCCTGCGTCATCCCCCGATAGCGCAGCGTGCGCCGCGCGGCGGCGAGATGGTCACGGAGCCAGTCGTCGGTGGAGAGCGGATGCCGCACCCGCTCGGCCTGCTGTGCGGTGAGACGATCACCGGTCGCGTGGGTCCACCGGGGGGCATCCGGATGCGCACGCCAGTGCGCGAGCCTCGCCACTCCCCCGGCGTCGATGGTCGGCCAGCGCTCTGCGTCGGTGAGCACGGCGGCCTCTCCCGGCGCGTACTCGGCGAGGGTCAACGCACCTCGAAGGTCAGGATCACTCACTGGAATATCGCGCCGCCGCCTCCTTGCGGCGGGCTTCTTCGAGTGTGCGGGCGATGTCGGCGCGGTGCCTGTGGCCCTCGTACGCCTCGGCGAGTGCCCGATCTCGGGCCAGGGAGTCGCAGGCGGCGAGAAGAGACGCGGCGGTCGCCGCATCCTCTCCTGCGGGTACGAATCCGCACCAGAGCAGGAACGTGCGGGCGGCCTCGGTGCGCCGCTCGTCGTCAGAGGTCCATTGCGCGGGAGCGGCGACCGGGGCGACGCGCAGCGCGAGCGCATCGACGGCGAGGGCCGCCCACCCGGTCGAGAGCGCCGGATCGAGCGGCTCGATGAGACCTTCGCTCGCGACGAGCCACAGTCCGATCGCGGCACCCTGACGCACACGGCTGTCGTGGTCGAATCCGGCGGAGACGATCTGGCCGCCGAGGACGTCTCCCGCCAGGGCACGCAGCGAGATCCGCTCGTCGAGGAACTCCTGGGGAACACGTGAGATGCGGGCGGCGACGGACTCGAGGGACGGCCCCGGCCTGGCGCGCGCCCAGGCCTCGGACTCTCCGCCCGAGCGCTCGCTCCATGCGGCGAGGAGCGCCTCGGTGTCAGCCATGCGGCGCCTCCGTGTCAGCCATGCAGAGCCTCCGCCAGCGCGGCGCACGCTGCGGGAGCGTCGGCCATCGTCTGCAGATACACCACGTCGTAGCCGTCGCGCTCGGCGAGCTGTGCGACCTGGTGTCTACGGTCCATGAGCACGAGCGTACCGGTCGTGAGGACCTCTCGAACGGTGCGGGCGACACCCTGGTACGGCTCGTTGCCGACACCGAACATCGACACCAGTCCGTCGTCGGAGAGCACCACCACGTGGCGCTGGTCGTCTTCGCCCGCTGGCGGAAGCCCCGAATACCGGGCGGCGTACAGGTCGAGCGGGAACGAGGTCGATCTGCCGAAGAACAGCGAGATCGCGGCGATGATCTCGGCGGGGTCGCGGCCGAACCGCGGCATCCCCGCCACCTCGCCCGTGCCCGAGAAGCTCGTGACCCTGATCCGTCCTCCCCCGCGCAGGATCGACAGCGCGAGTATCGTGCCGGCGAGCACCGCGGGCGATCCGTTGCGGGGATGCACCATGGATCCCGACGAGTCGATGTAGAGGTCGAGCTCGAGGCTGGTCTCGCGAACGATCGGCTCGTCGTCGAGCTCGGAGCGCCGACGTGTCGTGACGCCCGGGATCACTGTTCCCGACCTCAGCGTCAGAGGCCAGTCGAGGTCGGCCAGCGCGTCTCCCACCTCCCACAGCTCCACAGGGCCGGGGATGCCGCCGGTCGGCGTCGAGGGCGCAGGGCGTGTGTACGGGCGCACCCAGGCGGCCGCCTCGTTGCGATACCACGCGGCGAGCACGGCATCCTCTCCGCTCTCCCGGTACAGCTCGAGGGTGCGCGCGATCGTCAGACGCTGTCCGTCCTTCTTCGCTCCATCGTCGGTCGTGTCCGCCGGATCGCCCTGCCCGTCCGGGTCCCTCACCATGCCGGGGTGTCGCGGCAGATCGGCGCGCAGGCGCTGATCAGCCAGGATGCGGCCGAGCTCCTCTGCCGTGGCCGGCGCGTCGTCGATTCCGCATCCGACGACCGGCTCGCCAGCGCCCTCCGCCAGTCCCTCCTGCTCGGCGAGATAGGGGGCCGCGATCACCCCGAACAGCGCGGCGCCCGAGACGGGGTCGGTGGCGAACGAGCGCACGGCATCCGCGACGAGGGCGGCGTCGACGGCCGGGTTCGTCGCCGTCGCCCCGGCGAGCTCTGCCGCCACCCGCTCGCGTTCGGCCTGGGCTGCACGCAGCGCGCGTTCCTTCTCACGATGCTTCTCGGGGATCTGACCCAGCGGCACGAGGGTCGTCTGCACACGGGCGCGCTCAGGTCGGGGCGGTGCCTCGAGCGGGCACAGTGTGCCTGCCGGCAGCTGCCAGAGCAGCTCGTACGCGCGGCAGTACACCCACCACAGCCGGTCGGCAGTGCCCGCCGGTGCCGGATAGAGCGCGAGGCCGAGCCGGACGATGCCGAGATCTCGGGTGGCGATGGGCGCGCCGGTCTGCTCCGCCCGTTGCAACTGGGCGACGCGTGTGTTCACGAGCAGATCGTTCCACAGGTTCGACAGTCTCCGCGCCCCGTCCCCCGCATTCACGCGCGCGGTGGCGGCGGTGATCGCGCGCGCCATCTGATGATCGATCTTGAGCGCGTCGATGCGGGTGCTCGGCGCCAGTACGTGGTGCCCGATCTCGTGGGCGAACATGCTCCACAGATCGTCGGCGAGCCCGCGGTCTGCGAGATAGCGCGGATCGACGGTCACGGAGGGAGGGAAGGAGAACCACGCGGGGGCGCCATGCGTCGCTGCCGCCCCCGGCCGGACGGCCGGGTCGTCGAGCCGCACCCGCCACAGGGCCAGGGCCCGCTCCCACGCCGATCGAGCGTCGGGAGTCAGCGGAACCCGATCAGGGAGGGCCGTCACCCCTGCTCCCGCACGTGCACCCAGGCCAGGTGGGTGTCTGGCCCGATCACGACGGTCACCCCGTCGTCGCGCTGTTCGGCCGTCGTCGGAGGTTCGGGAAGCAGCGAGAGCCGCGCGCCCCACACGTCGCTGTCGAGACGCCACCAGACTCCGGCGACGAGGAACGCGAAGGCGCCGTCATCCCGCAGCGGCTCCACACGCTCAGGTGGACGGATCCACGCACCGCCGAGGCCTCGGAAACCTCCGGTGGCGAGCACGTAGCCGCGCTGATCGGCACGACCGGGCCACCAGAAGCGGTCGCTCCGCTGCCGACGCCGGAACTCGTCGAGCACGTCGACACCGACGCCGAGCGCTGCGGCAGCAGCGAGGCGCTGCTCCGCGGAGTCGAGACTCTCGAGCCGCGTGAGCGCGTCGACGCGAAGCCCGAGCGCGCCCGCACGCCATGCGGCGATCGCGACGAGATCGAGTGCGCGCTCGCGATCGGTCACCGACGCCGGATCGTGCTCGATGCCCGCGGCGAGCGCGCGGCTGAACAGCAGCGGATCGCCGTGGGCAGCCTGCACCGACTCCGCCGCGAGCGCCGTATCGAGCCCCACAGCCGAGAGATCGGGGAGCTCGGCGGGCGGGAACGGCGCCGAGACGTTCGCCAGCTGCACCGGAATGCGGTTCACCCGCGCATCTCCTGCCAGCGCACGTAGGCCGTGTAGCGCTGATGCAGGTACTTCAGCGCGATGACGTCGTCGAAGTCGCGTCCGTAGAGCTTGCCGACGGTGGCGATCCGGCGCAGCTGCGCCTCGACCGCGGTGACGCGACGAGAGGCCTCGAGTGCGGGCAGGCCGTCGAGGCCGCCGTCGAACTCCCTGAGGAGCGCGGCCACCTCGTCGTCGGCGTCTCGTCCGAGCGCGTCGTACTGCCGGCACGACTGGGCGAACAGGTCGGCCAGCCAGCTGACGGTGTCGGTGCTGAGCTCGCGCTCGGCGCCGACGTCGAACCGCGGATGCGTGGCGTTGGGCAGCAGCTTGCCCCGGAGCACGAAGGGCAGCACCGCCGCGACGTCGTCGAGCTCGACGGCGTCCACGCCTCGGAACCACGCCATGGCCTTGGCGTACATGATGAGCGTCTGCAGAGCGCGCACCGAGAGTCCGTTGCGGGTCTGCGCCCCCAGGTCGACCTCGAGATCGGCACCGCTGTTCGCCTCGATGACCTCGCCGACGCGGCCGCCCGCCGTCGTCACGACGTCTTTGGTGCGGTACTCGAAGCGGCGCCCGCCGTGCTGCACGAACTCGAAATGGCTGAGGAAGAACCGCAGGCGCTCGCGCACGGCATCCGGTATGGGCACCGCCCTGATCTGCGCGCGCATCTCGGACTGCTGCGCTGCGTCGAACGAGAGCTCCGCCGGCACGTGCTCCTCGGGCTTCTCCCCCGCCTCTACCCGGGTGATCAGCTCGTCGAAGAACCGGCTGTTGAACCCGGCCGCCTGCACGGTGACGTCCATGCGGTCGCGCAGCGCATGGATGACGGGAAAGGTTCCGCCGCCCGCGTCGTCGTTCGCGGTGAAGAACCAGCTCTCCACTCCCCCGTCCGGCGCGGTGCGGCGCATCTGGTCATGGCTCTCGACGTAGCCCTCCGCGACCATCGTCAGCAGCGCCGACTGGGTCTTGGTGGGGATGCGGTTGTACTCGTCGATGATCTTCACCGGAAGACCCAGCCAGTCGCGCCAGGCGATGCGGATGTCGGCGAGGCTCTCTGCCCCGACGAGATCGCGCGGCAGCGGGATGCCGACCAGATCGCTGATCGTGAGCTGCGGCTGCCCCTGCTGCACGGCCCGCCTGACGTCCGACGACGAGGTTCCCGCGAGCACTCCCATGAGCACGGCGACGGTGGTCTTGCCCCGGCCGGGTCCGCCGATCAGCAGGCATCTGCCGCCCACGGCGAAGGTGAGGAGCGGCACGAGGACGTTCGACGAGAATGAGGCCTGCGTCGGCAGCGACACCGTCGCCCCGGCATCCCCCAATCCGATCGAGAGCGGCTCGCCGTGCGAGAACTCCATGTCGTAGTACGGCGAGATCACCGCGCGATTGACGATCCAGTAATAGACCTGACGGAGCTTCTCGTCGAGCGGCACTGCGGCCCGTGCGGCCGGCCGGAACAGGTCCTCGGCGGTCAGCGCTTCGACGCCGTGGCCGCTGCCCGGGTTGGTGGGCGAGGCGGAGACTCTGTTCCAGCGGTCGGGCATGCGATCATCCTAACGATGTCGATCGGGCCTGCTCCTGGAGCGCACGCTGCTCGTCGAGCGGCCTGGCCTCGAGCGGAACCGCGAAGCTCAGGTGCGCGGCGAGCAGGGGTTCGAGAGCAGATGCCGCGGCCTCGACCCGTGTCGGCACATCGCCGCGCACCTCGAGCCAGGGCACGTCCTGCGCCGCCAGCACATCTCGGAAGCGCTGCTGCATGCCATGGCGGATGTGCTCGCCGTCGCGCATGCCGTCCTGCTCGAAGGGGATCTCGTCGCCCGTGAGGACGTAGAGCAGCGGCGGATGCGCGGCCGCTGCCTCGTGCAGGCGCGCGGCCGTAGTGCCGACGTAGCGCTCGTGCCACAGAGCTGTCGCGAGCACATCGGTGTCGCAGACGAGGACCGGCACCGGCACCTCCCGCAGTGCGCGCTGTTCCAGCGCGATCTGCCGGTCGACGATCAGGTCGAACTCGTCGCTCCGCCACGGCGCTTCGAGGCCGCCCTCGCGGATCTCGGAGTGCGTGCGGCCGTACTCCGGCACCCACAGCGTTCCCAGCCTCTCGGCCAGCGCCGCGGCGAGAGTGGTGGATCCGGTGGACTCCGCCCCCAGCACCACGACCCGGGCCGTCAACCAGGCGCGTGCCGCCGGAGCGAGCTCGTGCCAGTTGCCGGCGACATCGGCGCGGATGGCGGTTCCCGACACAGGATTGATGCGCCGCCCCTCGTCGATCCGCACCCATCGGGCATCCAGTCGCCTCGCCAGCTCGCCTCCGTAGGCGTCGCACGAGAACACCGTGTCGACGGGCTCGTCGAGCAGCGACCCGATCAGCGCCATGTGCTCGTCCCACGCCGCCTCCGACTCGAAGTCGACCGGGGCGTCGTCCATCGCAGCGACCACCCGCACGCCGGGGTGCGCCTCGCGGATCCAGGCGGCGCGCACCTCGAGCGGGATCGACTCGATCGAGGCGCCGAGCACCTGGACGGTGACCCGGTCGCTCGCGCGCTGTGCCTGACGGATGAGATGCGCATGCCCGCTGTGGAACGGATAGAACTTGCCGAGGACCAGTCCGTGGCCGCTCATGCGCATACCCTCATGCCCGCCGCCTCATGCCCGCGCCCGATCGTGATTCCGCGCCGATCGCCGCGGAATCACGATCGGCGCTCGCAGCGCGGCGCCACGAGCGGTAGCCGATCACGCAGAGTCCGATGAAGAGCACGTAGAGCGCGGCGATGATCCAGAGACCTGCGACGATCGAGAGGCCCACGAATGCGATGTCGACGCCGATCCACACGAACCAGTTCTCGATCCACTTGCGGTTGAGCATGTACTGCGCCACGAGGCTCGCGGCGGTCGTCGCGGCATCCGGGATCGCCACCTGCGAGTCGGTGAAGGTCGTGAGCACCCACACCAGCGCAGCAGCACCCGCGATCGCAGCGAGCCCCAGCCACGGCCACGCGCGACGCGGCGTGTTGACGACGTATGTGCGGCTCTGCTCTGCGCCGTGCGTCCAGCGCCACCAGCCGTGCACGCCCATCAGCAGATAGACGACCTGCAGCGCTGCGGTCGCGTAGAGCCCCGCACCGATGAACACGACGAACAGCACCACATTGTTGGCGATGCCGATCGGGTAGTTCGCGACATTCCGACGCCCGGCGAGCCACACGCAGACCGCCCCGGTGACGAAACCGAGAACCTGAGGCCACTCGGCCTGGAGCCATTCGAGCACGCGGCTCCTACAGTTCGACGCCGAGCAGCACCGGCTCCGGCTGCAGCACCAGACCGAACTCGGCGTGCACACGGCTCTGGATGAAGCGCGCGAGCTCCGAGACCTCTGCGGCGGTGGCGCCGCCGCGGTTGGTCAGCGCCAGGGCGTGCTTGGTCGAGACGGACGCCCGCGATCGGGGCAGCTTGAACCCCTTGCGGATCCCCGCCTGCTCGATCAGCCACGCCGCGCTCACCTTGACGTCGGGGGCCTCGGTCTTCACCGGCGGCACGAACCCGTCGTACGACGCGAGCGGGATCACGGTCACGGCATCGAGGTCGGGAGCCACAGGCCAGCGAGGGCACTCGGGCGGCAGCGCGCGGGCCACGGCATCGGTCACGATCGCGTTCTGGAAGAACGATCCGACACCGTGCGTGTCGGGGTCGTGCTCGTCGAGCAGCATGCCCTTCGACGCCCGGGTCGCCAGGATGCGCTCACGCACCCACGCGAGCGGCACCGGGGCATCCGAGTCGAGCGCGAGAGCCCTGCGCAGCTGTTCGCCGCGGACGACGCGCTCCCCGGCGACGACGAGGTCGACCGTGACCGACAGGATGACCGCTCGACGCTGCGGCACGCTCCCGTAGTGGTGCTTGAGCACCGACGTCCGGAAGCCGAGCCCCAGGTCGGCGGCGGACACCACGGAGGTCTCGCCCGTCGCCTCGTCGATCAGCTCGACCTCGACCAGGGTCTCCTGGATCTCCTGGCCGTAGGCGCCGATGTTCTGCACGGGAGCCGCGCCGACGGTGCCGGGGATCCCGCTCATCGCCTCGAGACCGGCATAGCCGTGCTCGACCGCGTACGCGACGAGGTCGTCCCAGCTGTGGCCCGCCTGCACGCGCACTCGGACACGGCCGGAGTGCGGAGACGGAAGCTCTTCGATGCCGCTGGTCAGGACGCGGATGACCGTGCCTTCGAACGGCTCATCGCCGATGAACAGGTTGGAGCCTCCACCGAGCACGAACCACTCCTCGCCGCGCGACCACACCTCGGTGAGGGCGTCGACGAGCTCTGCCGTGGTCGAGGCCTCGAGCATCCGCTCTGGGGCTCCCCCGGTGTGGAGGGTCGTCAGCGTCGAGAGCTGCAGCGGCTCGATCTCGTGCACCACGCGGTCACCCATCAGGAGGCGATGCGCAGCTGCGCCTTGACCAGCACGGTCGTCTCGCCGAACGTGACCTTGAGGTCGATCCTCGTCGACGTCTCGTCGACCGCGCCCACCGTGGCGAGCACGTGCAGATCGGCTCCGTCGGTGGGGTCGACGACCACGGGCTTGGTGAATCGCACGCCGTAGTCGAGGATCCGCGTCGCCGGCTCGAGAGCTGCGACGACCACGGACGAGGCGATGCCCATCGTGAGCATCCCGTGTGCGAGGACGCCGGGCAGCCCCACCGAGGCGGCGACGTCGTCACGGTAGTGGATCGGGTTGAAGTCCCCGGACGCTCCGGCGTACCGGACGAGGGACTCGCGTGTGAGGTGGACGGTGCGCTCTGCGACGACGTCTCCGACAGCGAACGGCATCACGCGGCTCCTTCTTCGGCGCCGACCAGCAGCACACTGGTGGCGGTGACGACGTGCTCGCCCGCGGCATCCGTGATCTCGGCCGCGCTCGTGATCATGGCGTTGCCGCCCATCATGCGGATGCCGGTGACGCTCAATCGCCCGGTGAGCTCGTCGCCTGCGACGATCGGCCGCGTGTACGAGAACTTCTGCTCGGCATGGATCGTGCGCGCGAGGACGATGCCCGAATCGGGTTCGGCGAGCAGCTGCTGAAGCGTGTGGTCCTGGATGACCATCGCGAAGGTCGGGGGCGCCACGACATCGTCGAAGCCCGCCGCGCGAGCGGCCTCGACGTCGGTGTGCTGGGGAGCATCGGCGAAGACGGCGCGCGCGAACTCGCGCACCTTCTCACGGCCGACGAGATAGGGGGCGGTCGGGGGGAACTCACGACCGACAAGCTCTTGATTCACTGCCACCCCTCGATCCTACTTTCTCGGTCGTGGAGCGCGGCGCCCTGCGGCCGGATCACAGACCGCTCAGTCCTTCTTCTTGCGGCCCTTGATCGCCTTCATCGCCATCTGCACGGCGATCACCACGAGGTATGCCGCGAAGAGCATGTTGCCCACCAGCGGATCGATCAGAGTCGCGAGCCAGGCTCCGAGGGCGGTGGTCGTGCAGGCGGAGACCCCGACGATCGCTGCGGCGACGAGGTCGACGTTGTGATTGCGGAGGTTGCCGATCGTGCCCGAGATCGCGGTGGGGATCATCATGAGCAGCGAGGTGCCCTTGGCGACCAGGTCGCTCGTGCCGAAGGCGAGCATCAGCACGGGAACCACGATCACGCCCCCGCCGACGCCGATCAGGCCGGCGAGGATGCCGGTGCCGACGCCGACCGCGAGCAGGGCGAGGCCGTTGAGGAGCTGCAGCTCGAACTCGGCGTCACGCGAAGGGACGACGAGGAACAGGCTGACGATCACGATCACGAGGAAACCCACGAAGAACCAGCGCAGCACCGTCTGCGAGATCTTCGGCAGCAGCCGGGTGCCGATCTGCGCACCGACGACCGCACCCGCGGCGAGGATCAGTGCGGGGATCCAGGCCACCGAGCCGTTGACCGCATAGGAGATGACGCCGACCGTGGCCGTCGGGACGATCGCCGCGAGCGAGGTGCCGGCCCCGAGCCGCTGGTTGAAATGCAGGAAGAGCACGAGGAGCGGAACGATGACCGTGCCCCCGCCGACCCCGAAGAGCCCGGAGAGGAGGCCAGCGATCAGGCCGATCCCGATGAATGCCGTATAGGCGCGAGGCCCTCTGCTCAGGGTCTCTGCATCAGTCACCGGATCAGCCTACTCCCGGGCATCCGAGGGCGTGCACGGGTCGCGCGCAGACCACTGGGACTCGGTGCCCTCCTGTGCGACACTGGATCGCATCAGACGGCGTCATCGCCTCACCGGATCGAAGGAGATCTCATGGTGCGCAGTTCCTATCCCGACGTCGAGATCCCGGCGGTCTCGATCCACGAGTTCCTGTTCGGCGATGTCGAGGAGCACCGGCTCGACGCGGTCGCGATCGTCGACGGCGTCAGCGGGGCGACGACCACCTACCGGCAGCTGATCGCACAGATCGACCTGTTCGCCGGGGCGCTCGCAGCACGCGGCGTCGGAGTCGGCATCACGATCGGAGTGCTCTGCCCGAACGTCCCGGCCTTCGCCACCGTGTTCCACGGCATCCTGCGCGCGGGAGCGACCGCGACGACCATCAACTCCCTCTACACCCCCGAGGAGATCGCCAACCAGCTGACGGATGCCGACGCCACCTGGCTGGTCACCGTCTCCCCTCTCCTCCCCGGCGCGAAGGCCGCCGCGGCGGCACTCGGCTTTGACGACGATCACGTGATCGTCCTCGACGGCGCCGAGGGCCACCCGTCGCTGCCCGCGCTGCTCGGCGAAGGTCGCTCCGCACCCGAAGTGTCGTTCGACCCGGCGACCCATCTCGCCGTGCTCCCCTACTCTTCCGGTACGACAGGGCGCCCGAAGGGCGTCATGCTCACTCACCGCAATCTGATCGCGAACGTGAGCCAGTGCCGTTCGACGATCTCGCTCGGCGACGACGACCGTGTGCTCGCCGTGCTGCCGTTCTTCCACATCTACGGTATGACCGTGCTGTTGAACTTCGCGCTGCGGCAGCGCGCCGCGCTGGTCACGATGCCGAAGTTCGAGCTCACCGACTTCCTCCGGGTGGTGCAGGAGCACCGCACGACCTGGGTCTTCATCGCCCCGCCGATCGCGGTCGCCCTGGCCAAGCATCCGCTCGTCGATCAGTACGACACCTCAGCGGTCAAGGTGATCTTCTCGGGCGCCGCTCCTCTCGACGGCGCGCTGGCCTCAGCCGTCGCGAACCGCCTCGGGTGCATCGTCTGCCAGGGCTACGGAATGACCGAGACCAGCCCCGTCACGCATGCGATCCCCTACGACCGTGCCGACATCGACCGCTCCTCGGTCGGGATGCTGCTGGCGAACACCGAGGCCCGGCTGGTCGCGGAGGACGGCAGCGAGATCGACGCACCCGCCGAGGGCGCCAGCGCGCCCGGCGAACTGCTGATCCGCGGCCCCCAGGTGATGAAGGGCTACCTGAACAGGCCGGATGCCACGGCCGAGATGCTCGACTCCGACGGGTGGCTGCACACGGGCGACGTCGCGACGGTCACGCACGACGGGATCTTCCGCATCGTCGATCGCCTCAAGGAGCTCATCAAGTACAAGGGCTACCAGGTGGCTCCTGCCGTGCTCGAGGCGGTGCTGCTCGAGCATCCGTCGATCGCCGACGCCGCTGTCATCGGTGCCCTCGACGACGACGGTCAGGAGGTCCCGAAGGCGTTCGTCGTGGTGCAGTCGGGGGCGCAGCTCGACGCGGATGCGGTGATGGCGCACGTGGCCCAGCATGTCGCACCGCACGAGAAGGTGCGTCAGGTCGAGTTCATCGAGGCGATCCCGAAGTCCGCGTCCGGCAAGATCCTCCGCAAGGACCTGCGCGTCCGCTGACCGGGAGCGTCGGCTCGTATCACCCCGACGACGACGAAGCCCGCCGTCCCTCTCGGGCCGGCGGGCTTCATCATGCGAGCGAGATGCTTACTCGGACTTCTTCTCGACAGCGTCCTCGGCGGCAGCCTCGGCTGCCTCTCCCTCGGCCTGCGACTCGGCACCGGCGTCGGCGGACTCCTCGACGGGAGCCTCCTCCTCGACCGGAGCCTCCTCGACGACCTCAGCCGGCTTCTCAGCCTTTGCGGTCTTCTTGGTGGACTTCGCCTTGGGGGTGACGGGCTCGAGGACGAGCTCGATCACTGCCATGGGCGCGTTGTCGCCCTTGCGGTTGCCGACCTTCGTGATGCGGGTGTAGCCACCCTCACGGTCAGCGACCAGCGGTGCGATCTCGGCGAACAGCGTGTGCACGACAGCCTTGTCACCGATGACCGAGAGAACGCGACGACGAGCGTGCAGGTCTCCGCGCTTGGCGAAGGTGATCAGGCGCTCGGCGAGCGGACGCAGGCGCTTGGCCTTGGTCTCGGTCGTCTTGATCGACTTGTGGGTGTACAGAGCCGCCGCGAGGTTGGCAAGCAGCAGGCGCTCGTGTGCGGGGCCGCCTCCGAGGCGGGGTCCCTTGGTGGGCTTGGGCATATCTAACTCCTGGTCAGGAAAGGTCGGGTCAGCTGGCCTCTGCCAGATGACAATCCGGGTGGGTCAGAAGGACTCGTCTTCGCTGCCGCCGTAGAAGTGGGCGCCGTCGAAACCGGGCACCGAATCCTTGAGCGACAGACCGAGCGAGATGAGCTTGTCGCGCACCTCGTCGACCGACTTCTGGCCGAAATTGCGGATGTTCATGAGCTGCGTCTCCGACAGGGCGACGAGCTCGGAAACAGTGTTGATGCCCTCACGCTTCAGGCAGTTGTACGAGCGGACCGACAGGTCGAGGTCCTCGATCGGCATCGACAGCTCGCTGGAGTTCACTGCCTCCACCGGCGCCGGGCCGATCTCGATGCCCTCGGCCTCGACGTTCAGCTCGCGGGCGAGACCGAACAGCTCGGTGAGCGTCTTGGCAGCCGATGCGACGGCGTCACGGGGGCTGATCGCGGACTTGGTCTCGACGTCGAGGACGAGCTTGTCGAAGTCGGTGCGCTCACCGGCACGGGTGGCGTCGACACGGTAGCTGACCTTGAGGACCGGCGAGTAGATCGAGTCGATCGGGATCTGACCGGCCTCTGCGTACTCGTTGCGGTTCTGCGTCGCCGAGACGTAGCCACGGCCACGCTCGATGGTGAGCTCGAGCTCGAACTTCGCGGTCTCGTTGAGGGTCGCGATGACGAGCTCGGGGTTCTGGACCTCGACACCGGCCGGAGCCGAGATGTCAGCGGCGGTCACTTCGCCCGAACCGGTCTTGCGCAGGTACGCCGTGATCGGCTCGTCGCGCTCCGACGAGACGACGAGCTGCTTGATGTTGAGGATGATCTCGGTGACATCCTCCTTCACGCCGGGGATGGTGCTGAACTCGTGCAGCACGCCGTCGATGCGAACGCTGGTGACCGCGGCGCCGGGGATCGACGACAGCAGGCTGCGACGAAGCGCGTTGCCGATCGTGTATCCGAAGCCGGGCTCCAGAGGCTCGATGATGAACCGGCTCCGGTTCTCGACGATCTTTTCCTCGGTCAGTGTGGGACGCTGTGCAATGAGCACTCTGTGTTCCTTTCGATCACATGCCCGCTATATGACATGTGGT
>Ga0308166_1001965_pt1 | contig 20051 bp, 23 predicted proteins | sample PhyCR2_2_FD_202137 | JGI IMG/M metagenome (GOLD analysis project Ga0308166, IMG submission 202137) | Phyllosphere microbial communities from UC Gill Tract Community Farm, Albany, California, United States - DLSLCC.R2 | ecosystem: Host-associated > Plants > Phyllosphere > Unclassified | place... | reverse complement strand
GCATTCGTGTCCGTCAAGCTGGCATAACTTCCCCTAGTGGCCCTGTCGGGCCACCTTTCTGGAGCATTTCCCATGACAGAAAAAGAAAAGCTGATTGCTCGGCTGAATGAACTTGGTGCCCAGCTTAACCGCGAAGTCAGCACCAGCGGCACCATTCAGGAACTCACGATGCGTATTGCTGAGCTTGAAGAGGAGCTGAATGAAGACGCCAGCTCGGTTGACGGCGAAAGCAACGGGCAGAATGCTTCCGACAGCACCGACAGCACCGACAGCACCGACAGCACCGACAGCACCGAAAGTGATGTTGCTGACGCGGAAAAAGCAAAAGCGGAAGCGCCCACAACTGGTGACCGGGTATCAGTAGAAACGCTGGCCACCCTGCATATTGATGCGCTGCATGCCACACGGAACGAACCGGTATCTATCGTTGAGCCCGGTGTGATTATTCGCGTAACCGAGCAGGACGCAGACGATCTGATTGAGAAGGGGCTTGCTCGCGAAGTCTGACAGGGGGCCGCATGGCTGATTTCGATAATCTCTTTGACGAGGCCATGTCGCTTGCGGATAGCACTATCCGCCGAGTGATGGGCACAGAGGCAAAAGTGACGTCAGGCACGTTGTCAGGCGTCACTTTGGTCGGTGTTTTCGATGATCCAGAAAATATTGGATATGCCGCTGCGGGGATTCGTGTTGAAGGTACCAGCCCGACCCTGTTTGTTGAAACCCCCACAGTCAGGCAGTTGCAGCGCATGGATACCCTGACGATTAACGGACGGCCATTTTGGGTGGATCGTATCGGACCGGATGATTGCGGCTCCTGTCACATCTGGCTCGGTAACGGTTCTCCGCCTTCAGCCCAGCGTCGTCGTTAAGGAGAGCCTATGTCAATAAAGGGTCTTGAGCAGGCGATAGCAAATCTTAACAGCATTAGTGAAAGGGCTGTTCCTCGCGCATCATCACAGGCTGTTAATCGTGTAGCAAACCGGGCCGTCAGCCGGAGCGTGTCCGTTGTGTCGAAAGACACCCGCGTACCGCGAAAACTGGTTAAGCAACGTGCCAGGGTAAAGCGTGCAACGGTCAATAAACCCCGCGCACTAATCCGTGTAAACCGTGGCAATTTACCAGCCATCAAGCTCGGTACCGCCAGCGTGCGTCTTTCCCGCAGAAAACGGGATAAGAAAGGGGCTAACAGCGTTCTGCGTATTGGACCGTTTCGCTTTCCGGGAGGATTCATACAGCAACTGAAAAATGGACGCTGGCATGTCCTGAGGCGAACGGCAAAGCCTCGTTATCCCATTGAAGTGGTCAGCATCCCACTGGCTGCACCCTTAACAACGGCATTTAAAGAAGAATTGCCGAAGCTAATGGAGTCGGACATGCCTAAAGAGCTACGGGCATCCCTTACCAACCAACTCAGGTTAATTCTGACACGATGAAACACAGCGATATCCGCAAGGTGATTATTGACGCGCTTGAAAGCGCAATTGGTACTGACGTCATTTATTTTGACGGCAGGCCTGCAGTGCTCGAAGAAGAAGATTTCCCTGCTGTAGCCGTCTATCTGACAGATGCGGAGTACACCGGGGAAGAGCTGGATGCCGATAACTGGCAGGCCATTCTGCATATCGAAGTCTTTCTCGGGTCTCAGGTGCCTGATTCTGATCTGGATGACTGGATGGAGACGCGGGTGTATCCGGTTCTCGCAGAGGTTCCGGGTCTTGAATCCCTTATCACCACAATGGTTCAGCAGGGTTATGACTACCAGCGCGATGATGATATGGCGCTGTGGAGTTCTGCCGATCTGAAATATTCCATTACTTACGACATGTGAGGACCCTATGGCCACACCAAACCCGCTGGCACCGACAAAAGGTGCTGGTACCACTCTCTGGGTTTATACCGGAACCGGTGACCCCTACTCCAATCCGCTTTCAGACGTTGACTGGCTACGCCTCGCGAAGATTAAAGACCTGCAGCCTGGTGAACTGACCGCTGAATCTGAAGATGACACCTACATCGATGATGAGAATGCCGACTGGACATCAACGATGCAGGGACAGAAATCAGCCGGTGAAACCAACCTGACGCTCGCGTGGATGCCGGGAGATTCCGGCCAGCAGGACCTGGTGATCTGGTTCGATGAGGGCACCGTGAGGGGATATAAAATCAAATACCCAAATGGTGTCGTCGATGTGTTTAAAGGCTGGGTGAGCAGCCTCGGTAAAACCATTGCTTCCAAAGAGGTCATGACCCGCACGGCCAAAATCACCAACAACGGCAAACCATCACTGGCAGAAGACAGTGGTGCCGCGCCAATTGCTGTCACGGGGATCAGTCTGGATAAATCCACTGCGGCTGTAGCGGTCGCGGCCACAACGCAACTGGTGGTGTCTGTCCTTCCGGCAAGTGCGTCAGATAAATCCTTCCGCGTAGCCAGCTCTGATCCTTCAAAAGCAACGGTCACCGTTAACGGCAATACTCTGACCGTTACTGGCGTGGCGGCGGGCACCGTCGAAATCATCGTCATGAGCAATGACGGTAACTTTGTGGCGATCTGCAAAGTCACTGTTTCCTGATAACCGGGGCGCGAGCCCCGTTCCCCGGAGTAATTATGTTTCTGAAAAGCGAACTGCTTGAATATAACGGCAGCAGCGTCACGCTGTTCCAGCTGTCAGCGCTGCAGCGTATTGAACACCTCGAATACCTGAAGCAGATTGAAGCGCTAGAAGAGGGAGATTTCCAGGCGGCCATTACGCTAACCATCAAAAGTGGTGCGTATGTTGTTGCGATGTCGCTCTGGCATGGTCATGCCCTGAAGGGATCTCAGAAAGAGAACGCGGCGGCTGAAGTGGCGGCGATTCAGGATGAAATTCTGGAAACATGGCCGACTGAGCTCATTGCTGAAGCGGAGTATAAGGTCAAAGTTCTGTCCGGCATGATTGAGCCAGTATCTGAAGTGCCAGAAAATGATAACAACGAACCTGCCGAACCGGTAACGGTGGAAAAGTCCTCGCCAGTGAGCTGACCTTTGCCATGAAACTGGCGCGTGAGTTCGGTCGCCCTGACTGGCGCGCCATGCTTGCTGGCATGTCCTCAACGGAATATGGCGACTGGAAAATCTTCTACCAGGACAACTTCTTTCATGATGCGCAGCTGGATGCTCACTTCTCCAGTTTGCTCTACACCATCTCAACCATGTTCTTCGCCAATCCGGAGTTATCCCCGGACAGTTTCAGCATTTTTTCACCTGTATCGGAATCCGTCGCCGTCGATGAGCCGAATGACGATACGTTGATGGCGAAAGCTGCAGGTATTTCAGGAGGCGTGCGTTATGGCCCAGACGACAGTCGGTGATTTGGTCGTTAACCTTGACGTTAACTCGACGAAATTCAACGAGCAAATCAACTACGTCAAAAAAGGATTAAAACAGACTGGCGATGCGGCGAATGACGAAGCGTTACGTATCCAGCAGTCCTTCAGCCGCCAGGAGAACGCCGCGCGTAAGGCCGGTATTTCAGTCGGTCAGTACAACGCAGCAATGCGTATGCTCCCGGCGCAGTTTACCGATGTGGCAACCCAGCTGGCGGGTGGGCAGAACCCCTGGCTGATTCTGCTTCAGCAGGGCGGTCAGGTTAAGGACTCCTTTGGCGGGATCATGCCTACATTCCGGGCGTTACTGGGGACGATTTCACCGTTGATGGTCGGCATCGGTGCATTGTCCGTTGCAACGGGTGCGCTGTTCTATGCCTGGTATCAGGGCTCTTCCACACTGTCTGATTTCAATAAAACGCTGGTGCTGTCAGGAAACACTGCCGGACTGACTGCTGACCGCATGCTGGTACTGGCGCGAAACGGCCAGGCGGCGGGGCTGACGTTCAATCAGACCAGTGAGGCGCTGACAGAGCTGATTAACTCAGGTGTGCGTGCTGGTTCTGGCTTTGACGCGATGAGTCAGGCGGTTGCTCGCTTTACTGAGGCATCCGGCGTGCCGGTGGAGAAAGTCGCTGCAGCTTACGGCAAACTTTCAACCGACCCGACTTCCGGGCTGATTGCGATGGCTCAGCAGTTCCACAACGTGACTGCTGAGCAGATTGCCCATGTTGCACAGCTGCAGCGTGCTGGCGATGAGGCAGGGGCGCTGCAGGCAGCCAACGAGGCCGCGACTGCCGGATTTAACGATCAGACCAAATCCATCCGCGACAACATGGGGACGATTGAGACTGCGGCCGACACGCTGAAGCGCGCGTTTAAGTCGATGTGGGATGCTGCACTCGATGTCGGTCGGCCTGATACAGCTCAGGAGATGGTGGCAAAAGCTGAAGCCGCATTCAAGAAGGCCGATGAAATCTGGAACCTGCGTAAAGGCGATCATTATGTAAATGATGAAGCCCGCGCCCGGTTCTGGAATGACCGCGAAACGGCCAGGCTGGCGCTGGATATGGCGCAGCAGCAGGCGGGAATTGCCAAAGCGAACGAGGAGAACGCTTCCCGTGAGGCGGCAGCAGAATCTGACCGTCAGAAGTATGCTGCGCAAGCGCAGGCTAACTATGCCAAAACTCAGACAGCCCTGGAAAAATATACGGCTCGTCAGAACGAGCTCAACAAGGCGCTGAAAGAGGGACGGATCCTTCAGGCTGACTACAACATCAACCTGGCTGCGGCGAAAAAAGAGTATGAAGACACCCTTAAAAAGCCGAAGAAAACCCCCGCTGTCAGGACCCCTGCCGGTACCCGTGCAACCGATACGGCCAGCGCACAGACGATGGAGCTGGAGGCTCAACTACGTACTCTGCAGCAGCATAAGGGGATTAATGACACCATCAGCCAGCAGCGCCAGGAACTGTGGCGTCAGCAGTCTAAGTTTACGGTTCTGGAAGAGGCTGCGAAGACCCGAACCCTCTCCGCTGAGGAAAAATCTCTGCTGGCCAGTAAAAGCGAGGTGCTTTCCCGTGCGGAGCTGAATGCGAAGCTTGGCGATCAGATAGTGGCGCAGGAGCGGCTTAACCGCCTGCAGGATACGTCACAAAAATACGTCACGCAGATCGGCGAGAAAACCCGAGCTCTGACGGAAAGTGCGGGTATGAGCAGTCGTGCAGCACAGCGTCGCAATGAAGAGGCCCAGCTTCTTCAGGGCTGGAAAAATGGTGGCGGCTCGGAGAACGATGCAGGTTACCAGAATGAACTGCAGGCGCTGCAGGCGTACTACGCCGAGCAGGATAAGCTGCGGGGCGACTGGCAGTCCGGGGCAAAATCCGCATGGGCAGATTATGTTGATTCTGCTTCTGATGCCTACGGCCAGATGAAGTCGTTTGCCACCAGTACGTTTGATGGCATCGGGCAAAATATGGCTGACATGCTGACGCGGGGAAAGGCTGACTGGGCTGACTTCACCCGCTCCACACTCTCCATGCTGACACAAATCCTGATGAAGCAGGCGATGGTCGGCTTGGTGGATTCTGCGACAACCGCACTGGGATTTGCAGGTGGCGGTTATACCGGTTCAGGTGGGAAATATGAGCCTGCAGGTGTCGTTCACCGTGGTGAATTTGTTTTTACCAAAGAAGCAACCAGCCGGATTGGTGTCGGAAACCTTTACCGGATGATGAAAGGTTATGCCACGGGTGGTCTTGTTGGTGGGAATGGTGCTGGGCCTGCTGCAGCACCGTTCGGTGTCAGTGTGTATGCTCCGGTGACGGTACAGAATGCCTCCAGTGGCGCACAGCAGCAAAACGACGGTGACAGGCTGGGTAAGGCGTATCAGCAGGTGATTAACAAATCTGTCAATGATGGTATCGCCAGGGCAATCCAGCCCGGTGGGCTCATCTGGAATGCCAACAATCGCAGGTAACAGTTATGACGATAGAAACTTTCTCCTGGAGTATTAAGGTCTCCAGTCAGCCCACTGAGGGAAGCAAAGACACAGTCAGGAAGGTCCAGTTCGGCGACGGGTATGCACAGGTAAGTGGCTCAGGCCTGAATGATGAGATTCGCACCTATGAATATTCCTTTTCAGGGGATCCCACTACAGCGAATGAAATTCATGCCTTCCTTCGCCGGCACAAAGTGAAGTCGTTTATTTTCACTCCGCCTTTCGGCGATACCGCGCTGTGGCGTGTCGAAGCTGACACCCTCAAAAAGGTGGTTAAAAACGTAAAAGTGGTAACCGTAACTGCAACGTTTGAACAGGCATTTGCACCATGAGTCTTAATGCTGATTATCAAAAACTTGAGCCGGGCAATGAAGTCCGGCTTTTTTCTGTCGATGGCACTGCGTTCGGTATGTCAGATGTGCTCTGCTTCCACGCACATAATATCGCGCATACGCCGGAAGAGATTGAAGCTGCAGGAGGGGATGAAAATAAACTTCCGGCGAAGTCGATATGGTGGCAGGGACAGGAATATAAAGCCTGGCCGTGTGAGGTTGAGGGTATTGAGGCGACTACGGACGGTACCAGCCCTCAACCAAAGATGAGGGTGGCTAACCTGGACAGTTCGATCTCAGCGCTCTGTCTGGCGTATGACGATCTGCTTCAGGCGAAAGTCAGTATCCACGACACACTGGCTCAGTATCTGGACGCCAGAAATTTTCCGCAGGGCAATCCCACAGCAGACCCGAAACAGGAAAAGTTGAAGGTTTTTTATATCGATGCCAGGAGCACCGAGACGGACGAATTTGTCGAATTTATTCTTTCCAGCCCGATGGCATTACAGGGCCAGATGATACCGACGCGGCAGCTTCATTCGTTATGCACCTGGTGTATCCGGAACAAGTACCGCACCGGCGACGGCTGCGACTATGCCGGAACGCGCTATTTCGACAAGCACAATAATCCGGTTGACGATCCTTCTCTGGATGTCTGCAACGGCACGCTGACAGCCTGCAAACTCCGGCACGGAGACAGCAACGAGTTGCCGTTTGGCGGCTTCCCCGGAACATCTCTTATCAGGAGCTGATATGCGTCAGAAAACCATTGATGCCATCATGGCGCACGCTGCAGCGGAATATCCACGCGAGTGCTGCGGTGTGGTTGCGCAGAAAAGCCGGGTTGAGCGCTATTTTCCCTGTCGCAACCTCTCAGCAGAGCCGACTGAACATTTTCACCTGTCACCTGAAGATTACGCAGCTGCTGAAGACTGGGGGACGGTGGTGGCCATAGTTCATAGCCACCCTGACGCGACGACGCAGCCCAGCGAGCTGGACAAGGCGCAATGCGATGCCACGCTGCTGCCCTGGCATATTGTGAGCTGGCCAGAAGGGGATTTACGTACAATTCAGCCGCGCGGGGAACTGCCGTTGCTGGAGCGTCCGTTCGTGCTTGGCCACTTCGATTGCTGGGGCCTGGTAATGAGCTATTTCCGGCAGACACACGGCATCGAGCTCCATGATTACCGCGTCGATTATCCCTGGTGGGAGAAAAACTATCCGGACAATTTCTATCAGGACTGCTGGTACGAGTGCGGATTCAGGGAGTTTGAAGGCTCTCCTGAGGAAGGTGACCTGGTCATCATGCAGGTGCAGGCCGATAAGTGGAATCACGCCGGGATTTTGCTGGAGGGTAATATGCTGCTGCACCATCTGTACGGGCATCTGAGTCAGCGTGTTCCCTATGGGGGATACTGGCAGGAGCGCACAATGAAAATCGTTCGCTATAAAGATGTAAAGGCAGGTGAATTATGCAGGAAGTTATGACCCGCATTGAGCTTGGCGGCGTGTTGGGGAAAACGTTCGGTAAAGTTCACCACCGCCTGATTTCCCGCGTGAGCGAGGCGGGAGTCGCTCTCGCAAAGACCATCCCTGGATTCGAGCAGTTTATGATCTCCAGCCAACGCCGTGGGCTCACTTATTCAGTGTTTAAGGGTAAGAAAAACATCGGTGTGGATGACCTCGGCTTTCCGGTTACCGGCGATGTTATCCGCATCGTCCCGGTAATCATTGGCAGCAAAAAAGCGGGTTTACTTCAAACAATCCTGGGCGCTGTACTGGTCGTTGTTGGTGTGGCTGTCGGCTACTTTTCGGGTGGTACGTTATCAGCCGCTGGATATGCGGCCGCTAAATTCGGTGCCGCGATGATGATTGGCGGCGTAGTCCAGATGCTTTCCCCTCAACCAGCGGGACTGGCCAGCAAACAGAGTTCAGATAACCGCGCCTCATACGCGTTCGGTGGAGTCACCAACACCGCCGCTCAGGGCTATCCGGTACCCCTTCTTTATGGTCGTCGGCGAATCGGCGGTGCGATTATTTCTGCCGGGATTTATGTCGAAGATCAGCAATAAATAAAAACCTCCTTTCAGGCCACCTCAGGGTGGCCTTTTTTATGGGCGCAATATGGTTACATCTAATCCGATTAGAGGCCGCAAGGGCGGCAGCTCCAGTTCACGCACCCCGACTGAACAACCAGACGATCTCCAGTCCGTAGCGAAGGCCAAAATTCTTGTTGCACTGGGAGAGGGCGAATTTGCAGGGCAGTTGACGGCGAAGGATATCTATCTCGATGGCACGCCTCTTGAGAATGCAGATGGATCACAAAACTTCAGCGGCGTGGCGTGGGAATTCCGCCCGGGGACTCAGGCTCAAAAATACATTCAGGGTATTCCCGGTACCGAAAATGAAATCAGCGTGGGCACCGAAGTTTCAAGTACCACCGCATGGACTCACACCTTCACCAACTCACAACTGTCAGCCGTTCGCCTGCGCCTGAAATGGCCCTCGCTTTTTAAGCAGGAGGACGATGGCGATCTGGTTGGCAATTCAATTAACTACGCCATCGACCTGCAGACGGATGGCGGCACCTGGCAGACGGTCCTTAATACCAGCGTAACCGGCAAGACAACCTCCGGATATGAACGCAGTCATCGTATCGACTTACCACAGGCTGGCAGCACCTGGACGGTACGCCTTCGCAAACTCACGGCGGATGCCAACAGCGCGAAAATTGGCGACACGATGACACTGCAGAGCTACACAGAGGTCATCGACGCCAAACTGCGTTATCCAAATACCGCGCTGCTGTACATTGAATTCGACTCAAGCCAGTTTAACGGCTCTATCCCGCAAATATCCTGTGAACCACGAGGGCGTGTAATCCGCGTTCCGGATACTTATGACCCGGAGACCCGCACCTATAGCGGCACCTGGCTGGGGACATTTAAGTGGGCGTGGACGGACAATCCTGCCTGGATTTTTTACGATCTGGTGGTGAGTGACCGCTTTGGGCTGGGCAACCGGCTGACGGCGGCAAATATTGATAAATGGACGCTTTACCAGGTAGCACAATATTGCGATCAGCTGGTACCGGACGGTAAGGGCGGTAGCGGCACCGAACCTCGCTATACGTGTAACGTGTATGTGCAGGAGAGGAATGACGCCTATACCGTTTTACGTGATTTTGCGGCGATATTCCGTGGTATGACGTACTGGGGCGGTGATCAAATCGTTGCGCTGGCGGATATGCCCCGCGATGTGGATTACAGCTACACACGCGCTAACGTGGTTGATGGTCGCTTTACCTATTCCGGCAGTAGCACACAAGCCCGTTATACCACTGCACTGGTTTCCTGGTCCGATCCGGGGAATGCCTACGCAGATGCGATGGAACCTGTATTTGAACAGGAACTTGTGTCTCGTTTTGGGACAAACCAGCTCGAAATGACAGCCATTGGCTGTACCCGGCAGTCAGAGGCAAACCGTAAGGGGCGATGGGGTATTCTGACCAATAACAAGGATCGCATCGTATCGTTTGATGTTGGCCTAGACGGCAGGATTCCACAGCCAGGTTATATCATCGCGGTAGCCGATGAACTGTTATCCGGAAAGGTGATGGGAGGGCGTATAAGCGCGGTTAACGGTCGCGTTATCACTCTTGATCGCGAGTCTGCAGCCGCTCCCGGCAGCCGCCTTATGGTTAACCTTCCGTCTGGCGCATCGCAAAGCAGGACGATACAGAGCGTAAATGGTCGGGCTGTCACCGTGACCACGGCATACAGCGAAACACCTGCAGTGGAATCGGTGTGGGTTGTCGAGTCCGACGAACTTTACGCTCAGCAATATCGTGTTATCAGCGTCACGGATAATAATGACGGAACGTTTTCGATTTCTGGCGCTTTGCACGATCCGGATAAGTATGCACGTATCGATACCGGAGCCATTATCGACCAGCGGCCAATAAGTGTTATTCCGCCTGGCAATCAGTCTCCGCCAGCAAACATCGTCATCAATTCATTTTCTGTGGTTCAGCAGAATGTGAGCGTTCAGACCATGCGCGTCAGTTGGGATCAGGCGAAGAACGCCATCGCCTATGAAGCACAGTGGCGTCGCAATGACGGGAACTGGGTGAACGTTCCGCGCAGCTCCACCACTTCCTTCGATGTTCCGGGCATTTACGCGGGACGATACCTGGTGCGCGTGCGTGCCATCAATGCCGCGGAAATTTCGTCAGGGTGGGGGTATTCAGAAGAGAAAACGCTGACGGGTAAAGACGGGAATCCCCCGAAACCAGTTGGCTTTACTGCTTCTGAAAACGTGGTATTCGGTATCGAGCTTAACTGGGGGTTCCCGGCGAATACGGACGATACCCTGAAGACGGAAATTCAGTACAGTCTGACCGGTACTGATGGCGATGCGATATTGCTGGCCGATGTGCCATACCCACAGCGTAAATATCAGCAAATGGGGTTAAAGGCGGGTCAGATATTCTGGTACCGCGCGCAGCTGGTTGACCGAACCGGTAACGAGTCCGGTTATACCGACTGGGTTAGGGGGCAGGCGAGCATCGATGTTTCAGACATCACCGATGTGATCATGGAGGAAATTAAAGACTCCGAAACGTTCAAAGACTTGATAGAGAGCGCGGTGGACAGCAATGAAAAAATTGCTGGGATGGCTGACGACATCCTGAAGGCGAACGATGAGCTTGAGAAGCAGGCGCTGGCTATACAACAAAACTCGGACGGGCTGGCTCAGGCCGAAGTGAAAATAGACGAAATGTCCGTATCTATGGATGGCATGACGGGTGGGATGAAGAACTCGGCCATCGCCATTATTCAGAACGGGCTGGCGCAGGTGGCTACACGCAAAAGGCTATCTGCAACCGTCGCCGGTAACAGCGCGCAGCTGGACCGCATTGATGAGGTTATCGTCAACGAGAAGGAGGCCACAGCGCGGTCGCTGCTGAGTTTGCAGACAGATGTCAACGGCAACAAGGCTTCCATCAACAGCCTGAACCAGACATTCTCTGATTACCAGCAGGCCACGGCCACGCAAATAAATGGGATCACGGCGACGGTGAACGGTCATACCTCTGCTATCACCACCAACGCAAAAGCCATAGCGAACGTTAACGGTGACCTCAGCGCGATGTATAACATCAAGGTTGCGGTCGATGCCAATGGGAAACAATACGCTGCCGGTATGGGAATCGGTGTGGAAAACACCCCTGATGGTATGCAGTCACAGGTGCTTTTCCTGGCGGATCGTTTTGCAGTGATGATGCAGGCCGGAGCGACACCTACCATTGTATTCACCACGCAAAATGGTCAGTTGATTATCCGAGATGCAGTTATCGGCGATGGAACGATCAGCAATGCCAAAATTGGCAATTTTATCCAGTCCAATAACTATGTGGCTGGCTCTGCAGGCTGGAAACTTGATAAGGGCGGGACATTCGAAATTAACGGCGTGGCCGGGGGCGGGAGGATGCTGATAACCAGCACTCTCATTCGTATCTATGACAGCAACAACGTGCTGCGTGTCAGAATGGGGTTATGGTAATGCTACAGGGATTGCAATGCTGGGATAGTGCAGGGCGGATAGCGGTTGATTTGAGTGATTATGCCATCCGGTATATCGGAAGCACCTCGGTAACATTCGCTGCGGGGGAAACGTCGAAAAACGTTTCCTTCGCCGGGATAACCCAGGATGGCTCATTCATATCAATTGTGTCGACTGGCGTCACTGTCAACGAATACCACTGCCGCGCCTATAATGGCGGTTTTACAGCTTACTATTTGCCCTCAACCGGCAGTCCTGCGATCACACTCAATGTGGAGGTGTATAACTTTCAATGAGCGGATTCGAAGTTTACAACAGCGATGGAAAATTACTGGTGGACTCGCAAAACAGGTCCACCCTTTTTTATGACCAGCGTACGCTCGGCGCAGTGAACAACAAGGGTTTTTACCAGGTAGACAGCCCATTTGGGAATGGTAGCACCCTGGGATTCACTCCACAGTCATTCTGGAATGATGGGAGATTAAGGTGGCTGCAGCTTGGCACAAACAGATACGGGATGCCTGGTGCAGACCTGCTTGAAGATAACGCAGGGAGCATGATCCGCACTGCGCGTAACATTGGAATTCAAAGCGGGTATCTGGATGTCTTCGACAGTGCCGGAAATCTCATCTGGAGCGCGGCTTCAGCCTCAAAAATGCCCCGCGTTGTCGGCTTCTTTGACGTACCGGCGAACTATGACCTGCAGAACAACACACTATCGGTGAGCCTCAGTTTTAACCCGTGGATTCTGGTAAATAACTGCCCCGGAAATCTCAGCGATGACGGAGAGGTGGTCGGTTATTCAGGGATAGTGCTGAAGTGGACGGGCTCACAGCTGCAGGGGAGGTATGTATCAAAAAATCAGCGCAGCTGGAGCCAGACGATGCAGGGGAGAGGATTAAGAATCCCTGTCGCTCAGTTTGTCGGTATTTGAAATAGGCGGGACACGTGGATACTGCGTGGCAATCATATCCTGCCTAACTCCCTTCGCAGCGTTGAAGCGATAAACGACATCGAGTTTATCGGTTTTTTTATAGCAAATATTACTCAGGCGTTTATTAACATGGCGGCTGAATATTCCATTGCTGCTGTCAGAAATAACCGTCATTTCTCGCGTAGCGCAGTCAATATTCACGTGGATATCACCGCCCAATGATAAACGGGCAGCGTCAACCGGATAATCCATTCTGAATGCATTGTCTGTGTGTTTACTGGAACAGCCAGCCAGCAGCAAAAATACTGCAGCAAATAATCTTTTCATTTCTACATTCCTGTAAATGCGGGAATATCCATTCTATTAGAGTTTAATAAATAGTCAGATTGATATTAGCGATCAATTTTACATGATTGATCGCTTAAGACGATCGTTATTATCGTGAGGTAGTTCATGCTTTATAACACTGGCACTATCGCTATTAATGGAAATACCGCAACCGGCACCGGCACAAACTGGACGGCACCCGCCAGCCAGGTTCGCTCTGGACAGACGATCATAGTCATGTCTAACCCGGTCCAGATGTTCCAGATTTCATCCGTGAACAGCGCCACGTCAATGACGGTTACGCCAGCGGCTTCCCCGGCGCTTAGCGGCCAGAAGTACGGCATTCTGGTATCAGACAATATCTCGGTTGATGGTCTTGCACAGGCGATGTCTCAGCTCATCAAAGAGTATGACGAGAATATCGGTGCGTGGGAGACGTTCGCCACCACATCCGCAAATCAGAGCATCACTGTAACCATCAACGGCACCGCCGTAACGATCCCCGGCATCGGTAAACTGGCGCAGAAAGGGAGCAACGGTGCGCTTGCTATTGCTGATGGCGGCACCGGGGCAACGAAGGCGGAAGACGCTCGCTCAAACCTCGGTTTGGGAGACAGCGCCACCAGGAGCGTTGGAACTGAGGTCGGAACCGTGGCTGCTGGTGACGATTCTCGCCTCACTGGTGCCCTTCAAAAAACTGGTGGCACACTTACCGGCCAGTTTAATTTTAATTCTTCCTCTGTGGTGCTGGACGGTAATTCGGGAATGCGTGTTCCTCTTGGCAACATGACATTTACTGGTGGGGTGCAATCAGGCCAGGCTAACAATGACATAGTTGGACTAACAGCTGATGCAAGTGCCGTCACAAATCAGTTCGTGGGCGGATGGATATATAAATGGTTCTCAGATGCAGTTATCACTGGTATTAAGCGCGGTGGAGGAACCGATGCGAATTATTTCGAGATTTACTATAACGGAGGTTCAACCCCCCAAAAAAACTGGACCTTCGATCTGAAAACGGGCAATGCAGTTGCGTCCGGTTCCTGGAACAATAACTCTGATGCCAGGCTGAAAGAAAACATCGAACGTGTTGCTAATCCGCTTGAAAAAATGCGAAAGGTCAGGGGGGTGACATGGGATCGACTTGATGGTGTCGGACCGGGGCAGGGGTTTATTGCTCAGGAAATGAAAGCTGTAATGCCAACAGCGGTAACCATATCGCCGAACCCTGTGAAGCTTAAAGATGGTACCGAACTGGAAGATGTGCTGACGGCTGATACATCTGGTTTCGCAGCGGCTCTTCACCATGAGGCAATTCTGGCGTTAATGGATAAAATAGAAGAGTTAAAGAAACAAATCGATACGATTCAGTCTGGAAGCTGAAGAATCCGCCGCCCGTCGCATACAAAAACGGGCTGCGGTTTTCCTTAGGATGAAGGCTCCTGCTTTACCTTGCTTTCCAGTTCATCTACACGAATAGCCAGGGCTTTTATCGCGGCCAGCGCATCGAGCAACAGAGGTGTCTGGTCAAGGTGTAATATGCCCCCAATTTCTTTGACATATTCTGGATCGATTGTCTGAATTTGCTGTGATATCACTCCGCGACGTGGGGTTTGCGTTTCATCATCTTTGAAGGTGAAGTGTTTGAACTCCATCCGTGAAATGTTGCCCAGCGCCTCTTCTGGATCGAGGTCGTCACCAATATTTTTCATAATTCTGTCAGAAACCGCAGACGTCATTATTTCCTTCCATGGGCTCCATCCATCAGTGTTGTAACCCCTGAAAAAAAATCTTCCCGCATCTGTTTTGCTGGCATACGGCAAGCAGAACTGCGTTAAGGCTGCATCAGAAATACGAACATAATTTTGAACATACCCATACCAGCTGGTGATTGGCCCTGAAGTTGATTTCGCCATATCTAACAGCAAACGATAAGTACCGGGCTCAGTTAGGCTATTGAAGTTTGTCCCGTCAGGAGCAACTGCCATATCTGTTTTAAAGGCCCTGGCATCACCAGTTGGCAACCCGAATGCCCCCACCTGCATGACGTTCCCGGCTGCCGTTCCGACGTCCTTTGTCGCGCTACTTCCTAAACCGACCTTTATTCATTATCCTCGGCGGTCAAAGCATACTCAGCCGCTTTCAGCTTTTCGTTGTATAAAGAATCGGCTGGCATTTGTAGCCGGAGATCTATCCAGCGGCCCTCCGGAATATCCATCGGGGCACCGGCAATAATCATCGCTGTTTCCACATCAAAGCGGCGACGAAAAACTGAAACAGTCAGCACGCTATCTTCGGCGGTAGTGATGTTTACGAAGCAAAGAAAGTTGCCGTTGATATCCTGGGGGATCTCTACTGTCCATCCTTCAGGATTTAGGCCACTGCTCCCCATGACGCGATATTCCCCTTCACCCTCTCTCGATGCCGTAACTCCTTCAGCTTCATCATTACATTCAACTTCCCCCGTACCGTAAAGCTTAATCACCGGAGAGGCGCGCTTGATAAAGCCGTTCGTGTCGACGGTGGTGTTTGTCTCTCCCCACCACTTTTTCCACGTGGCCGCGCTTGGATTTGCCGGATCGTATACGCCTGTCCAGATATTATCCCGATTGAAAGCGAGACCGAACCCTGCAGTCGAATACACAGGAATTGAGACCAGTCCTACAATGGAGTTTCCACTACCCACTGGAGCGCCGATGGTAGATGGTGGTGCCCCATCACCGCGTATACGATAAAGTCCCCCGCGATACCCATCAGCCAGGCTTGCCAGTTGTGAAGCTAATGACGAGTCAGCCCCAATACCAAAACCGCCTACCTGAATGACATTTCCATTCGCGGTACCGGCATCCTTTATCGCGCTGCTTCCTAAACCGACCTTTATTCACCTTGATCGGCAGTCATGGCCAACTCAGCAGCTCTGATTTTTTGGTTGTACAAAGAACCGGCAGGCATTTCGACGCGCACGGACACAAACTGGTCGCGGGGAATGTCGACCGGATCGCCATCATTGATACCCTGCAGCTCGTTCCTGGCGAACGCAGGCGCGTCAGGATGCGTGCGGTGATAAGTCCTAACCAGCACAGAGCCGTCAGCGTTGACTTCGTAATCCAGCCAGATAAGCGGTTGTTTGTTTCGGTCGGTGGGGATGTCAAAACCGCCATCGATGCCGCCCCATGCCGCATCTGAGTTCAGGCCCTGGCATCCTTCAATCAGATATTGACCTATGGCCAGACGGGTTACAGTGCAGCCTTCTGATTCGTCGTTCGTCCGGTATGATCCATCCGAAAAGACCTTCACAACTGGGGATGAACGCTTAATAAAGCCACTGGCATCGACGGTCGTGTTTTTAGTTCCCCAAAGGTTATTAATTTGAGCCGTACCCCCTGCAATGGCTGTGTTGTTGCCCGATGAAACCATGGCGTTCCCGGTGCGGTAATCAACCCACAGTGCGGACTGAACGTCACCAGCAGCGAAGTAAAATGAGGCGGCGTACTGAAAGTTTGTACCACCGACTACAAGACCTGGGTTGAGAGAGCGGAACGCGGCAGTACCACCGTTTTGCCTTCTTTCATTCATACACTGCGCTACATCACCCAGTTGTGATTCAAAACCTATCCCAAGAGCGGCTGAGGAAGCTATAACGGCACCGTCGGTTGCACGTAAAGAGAGATAGCGGTTAAGGGTGTTATTGGATCCATTGATGTGTAGCGTCAGGTAGTCAATGCCGTCTCCGCGCCTTTCTGCATAAAAGCGAGCATAGTTGTTAATTAACCCGCTGCTGCTCCTTGACGTGGTTGTTAAAATCCCTGATGCAGAAGAGTCATTACCGCGCTCGAGATTCAAGTTGCTGAAAGCAACATTATCGCCACTTCCCAAACCGACGTTTTTTAGATTGCCCTGAGTTATCCATACCGATAACTTCGCGTGATTTTTTCATGGAAAAAGGTGTCTAAAAAACATGCAATATGGGTACGCAAGGGTGTCAACTTTTGACCAAAACCTCGAATTACAATTAGAAGCGCTAAATCGGTCAGAATGCGACCAAATATTTGAGGATAAAATATCCGGCGCGAAGTCAAAACGCCCTGGCCTGGATAAGATGATGAAGTCATTGCGGCCCGGTGATACCGTTATCGTCTGGAAGCTTGATCGTCTTGGGCGATCCCTAATTCACCTTGTAGATTTATTGCGCTATTTCCGTTCGAATAATATTGAGTTTGTATCTATCACTGAAGGGATAAGAATAAGCACTTCAATAGGCCGTTTCGCATACACAATGCTGAGTGCAGCAGCCGAAATGGAAAGGGAAAACATCATTGAAAGAACGCGCGCAGGGTTAGCCGTGGCTAGGTCAAAGGGGAGAATCGGCGGCAGGCGACCGAAACTAACCCCAGAGCAATGGGCGCAGGCAGGAAGGCTTATTGCGAACGGTATGGACAGAAAGCAGGTAGCTATTATCTATGATGTAGCCGTGTGCACTTTGTATAAAAAATTTCCAGCATCTAATAAGATGTGAACAGTTAATATTTATCCCCCTAACAGATCGCAGGGGGATAAATAATATTATTTCTTATGTTTTATGAGGCTTTCTAATTTATCGAGGTTTTGGTTAACCTTCTCGGCACCAAGTTCTGACTCAAGCAATGCCTCTATTTTTTTCATTAAGTTAGAAGGTATCTTACGACTATCTATTTTTAAGGTGATGAAATTGCCATTATGTTTAGCAATAACGCCCTCTCCATATGTTTTTTCGGTTTTGGATTCGCCTTTTTTCTCTACCAGAATTACGTCTTGTAGCACTTGTATAATTCTCGCAGGTTCAAAATCTTCACCTGCTTGCTTCATGCGGAGCAGCTGTTGCGCAGCATCGAGCATAGTCTGCTCATTTCCCTGATAAACTTTTGATAGAGCATCACCGGCACGAGCTGATAGCTCTCCCGGATGTTTGAAGATAGACAGGATCTCCTTCGGTAATCCGGCAGTATTCATGCAGCGGTTCACGATATTTCGGTCGATACCCTCTGCTTCAGCCAAGGCTTTAACATTACCATCAAACTCTTTCAGTCGGCGCAAGTACCGTTTTCCGCGCTCGTATGCACTGGTTGGTCGGTAGTCGTTACCTACCTGCGACAACCATTGCATTTGTTCATCATCCAGATCCCCTACGAGAACCCGATAATCGCTACCTGTAATGATGGCTGTTTTGCGGCGGCGTGAACCATCGGCAATCTCAATAATGCCTGACGTTTTTCTGGCGAACGCGGGGTTCTGCTGCCCGGAAGTGAGAAATGACGGGATAAGGTCGGCCAGCGCTGATTCGTTCAGCAACTCCTGATCTCGTTCATTGCCGAGCCAAACCATTGTGGCCATCTCAACTTTATCAGCAGGAATGGTTTCCAGTTTAAAGGCCACGTTACGACCGCAAACAGGCAGCGTAATACTGTTCCCGGACAACGAACTTAATTTGCTCTGCAAGTCACCGACCATAGGCGAAACAGAATGTGTTTTTTGTGGCGCATGATGGGTGTTACTCATTAGCGTTTCGATGTTGGGTGCATTTTTTAACATAGAGCGCTGCTTCATAATTAGTCCTCCCACCGAGGTTTTATTAGGTCTTCGAAAATCTCTTTGCAGACTGGTTCCCAGATGGCCACCGCATTCCTCCAGGCATTGAGCGTCGATCTTTGGTTTGCGGCTTGCTCAAATACAGTGCGCATTTTTATCTGCCCTTTGCCAACCTCATCAGTTACCCGCACAACCTGCCGCAATACCATAGCTCCCCAAGTATTCCGTATTTGCTCTTCCATCCATCGAGACTGGTTGCCTGTTGTCAGGCTGTATTTTGTCAGGAGCAAGCGAACCATAGGTTCAAATCCGCCCAAATCAACGGTTTCAAGCAGGTCTAGCAGCATTGTGAAAAACTGAAGAACTGATGCATAGTCGAACAGCTCTGCAGGGGTTGCTACAACGATGACGTCAGCAGCACAGACAACGTTAATTGTTCCCGTCCCTAAGTTTGGTGCGCTGTCTATGACGATAATGTCGTAGTTATCCCATACAGACTCGATAGCAGCACGAAGCATCAGGTGAGGGGGATGAGGCAACTTACCTTCTGAATGGTGCTGCATCAAATCCGTTTCAATGCGATGAAGAGCAAGGCAGCTAGGGATTATGTCGAGGCCTGGCCAGCATGTCGGCTTAATTGCATATTCAGCGTTGTCACGTTCACCGAGGTAAAACGGAAGCAGAGTATCGTCTCTGTGAATATGCAAATCAGGAACATAACCGTGGTACATCGACGCCGTTCCTTGAGGATCATTCCCTTCAACAAGAAGAACGCGGTGCCCTTGTAAGGCTAGCCATTGCGCCTGGTGTACTGCAGAGGAGGTTTTGTAAACCCCGCCTTTATGCGACATCACGGCAAGAACAACCGGGTTTTTATCGTCTGGTCGCTGGTTTGGATTTCCAAAAACGCTTCGCATATTGCTAATTTGGTCAATAGTGTAGCCAGCTCGACGCTCTACTCGGCCCCTCATCTCAAAATCAGGAGCAGGCAGACGGCCAGCTTTTTCCGCATCCCTGATAGCCTGAGGTGTTACGCCAATTAGGTCAGCAACTTCTGTGATACCCCAGCGGCGAGTTATACGGCGAGCCTCTGGGCTATCATCGCCGAACTGAGCAATGGCTATAGCGCGGGTCATTTCCTGGCCGCGATTGATGCAGTCATGTAGCAAATTGATTAACGACATCCTGTTTCCTCTCTAACATGCCCTTTATCTTTGTGTTATTCATCATACTTTACGTTTTTTAAGCAAAGCAACATAAAAAAAGCAAAGTCGATAGAAAAACGCAAAGTTAAGGATTTAACTAATCATGTGATGCGACAAAGAAGCGGTTTCGTTGCATCTAAGCACATCGCTATTACTACGTTGGCATATTGAAAGCCTAACCATATGAATTTTAATGATAATTTTTCACTTAAAATCTCCCCCTAAGTTAAGCGAACATGCCATATTTTTCGCTG
>Ga0308166_1001964_pt1 | contig 20053 bp, 20 predicted proteins | sample PhyCR2_2_FD_202137 | JGI IMG/M metagenome (GOLD analysis project Ga0308166, IMG submission 202137) | Phyllosphere microbial communities from UC Gill Tract Community Farm, Albany, California, United States - DLSLCC.R2 | ecosystem: Host-associated > Plants > Phyllosphere > Unclassified | place... | reverse complement strand
TTCGAAGAGATCCGTCGTGCTCTGGAAAATGGTGAGCAGGTAAAACTCTCCGGTTTTGGCAATTTTGATTTGCGAGACAAAAACCAACGTCCGGGCCGCAACCCGAAGACGGGGGAAGATATTCCCATTACAGCCCGCCGCGTGGTGACCTTCAGACCCGGCCAGAAGTTAAAAAGCCGTGTCGAAAACGCAACGCCCAAAGCAGAGTAATATGAACTAACTAAAAAGGCCGCCCACGCGGCCTTTTTTCTTTGCGCTCTCCGGCAAACCCGCCGTAAAATCAATTACATCTCTCGCTACTAAAACCGTACCCATGCTTGATTATGCCCATCACCAGCACCGTTCCGATCGGCGTCACCTGCTTTTGCTGGTGCTGATGCTCATTGTCGCCGCGGGCGTGAGCCTCTGCGCGGGCGACAGATGGATCGGGCCTGAAAGCTGGTGGGGGCCTGACGGGCAGCTCTTCGTCTGGCAAATACGCCTGCCGCGCACCGTCGCGGTGGTTCTGGTCGGCGCCGCGCTGGCGCTGTGCGGCACCATAATGCAGGCGTTGTTTGATAACCCTCTGGCGGAGCCCGGGCTGCTCGGCGTGTCAAACGGCGCAGGCGTAGGCCTGATTGCGGCGGTAATGTTCGGCGGAGGAGAACTCTCCGGATGGAGTATTAGCCTGAGCGCTATCCTCGGCGCGCTGCTAATCACCGCGATCCTTCTTCGTTTCGCCAGACGGCACTTATCGACCAGCCGTCTGCTGCTTGCCGGCGTGGCGCTGGGGATCATCTGCAGCGCGCTGATGACCTGGGCGGTCTACTTCTCAACCTCCTTTGACCTGCGTCAGCTGATGTACTGGATGATGGGCGGCTTTGGAGGCGTTGACTGGCACCAGGGCTGGCTGATGGCGCTGCTGGTACCGGTCATCGTCTGGGCTGCCCTGCAGGCGCAGCCGCTGAATATGCTCGCGCTGGGTGAAACCTCTGCCCGCCAGCTCGGCATGCCGATTGGGTTCTGGCGTAATGTGCTGGTAATAGCCATTGGCTGGCTGGTCGGCGTCAGCGTGGCTCTGGCGGGCGCGATCGGCTTTATCGGGCTGGTGATTCCGCACATGCTGCGCCTGTGTGGCCTCACGGACCATCGGACCCTGCTTCCGGCCTCGGCGGTTGCCGGGGCCGCCACGCTGCTGGTGGCCGATATCATCGCCCGGCTTGCCCTGACGGCCGCCGAGCTGCCGATTGGCGTGGTGACCGCCACGCTGGGCGCGCCGGTATTTATCTGGCTACTATTAAAAGCTGGACGTTAAAACAACTAGCCGTAAGACAACCTGAGGGAATGCTATGCAGACTGATATCCTGAATACTGAAGTGACCACCATTGATGGCGTTAACACCACGCTGGAAGGCTACAAAGGCAACGTGCTGCTTATCGTCAACGTGGCATCCAAATGTGGCCTGACGCCGCAGTACGAACAGCTGGAGAACATTCAGAAGGCCTGGGAGAAAGACGGTTTCACCGTGCTGGGCTTCCCGTGCAACCAGTTCCTGGGCCAGGAGCCGGGCAGCGAAGAGGAGATTAAAACCTTCTGCAGCACCACCTATGGCGTGACGTTCCCGATGTTCAGCAAAATCGATGTCAACGGTGAAGACCGCCATCCTCTGTATGCGAAGCTGATCGCTGCCGCGCCGAAGGCCGTTGCGCCGGAAGGAAGCGGTTTTTATGAACGCATGGCCAGCAAAGGCCGCGCGCCGCTTTACCCGGACGATATCCTGTGGAATTTTGAAAAATTCCTGATTGGCCGCGACGGCCAGGTCGTTCAGCGTTTTTCGCCGGATATGACCCCTGAAGATCCGATCGTCATGGAATCGATCAAGCTGGCGCTGGCGAAATAATGTCGTTGCTGATGCAGCTCACGGACGTTGCCGAGCGGGGACGTCTGGAGCCGATAACCGGTACCATCAATGCGGGAGAAATCCTGCATCTTGTCGGGCCAAACGGTGCAGGGAAGAGCACGCTGCTGGCAAGGATGGCAGGCATGACCGTCGGAGAAGGGCAGATAACGCTGCTGGAGCATACGCTCGCCGACTGGTCACCGGTCTCGCTGGCGCATCGGCGCAGTTACCTCGTGCAGCAGCAGGTGCCGCCCTTTGCGATGCCGGTCTGGCACTATCTGATGCTGCATTTGCACGACAAACAACAGACGGCACTGCTGACGGACGTTGCCGCGGCCCTGGGGCTGGAAGATAAACTGTCCCGGCACGCCAGCCAGCTTTCCGGCGGAGAGTGGCAGCGGGTGCGCCTGGCGGCCGTCATTCTTCAGATCCACCCGGCAGGTAATCCTCACGGGAGAATGCTGCTCCTCGATGAACCCATGAGCGGTCTGGACGTGGCGCAGCAGGCGGCACTGGATACGCTGTTAAGCGCCCTGAGCCGAAAAGGTATCGCCGTGGTGATGAGCAGTCATGACCTCAACCACACCCTGCGTCATGCCCACCGGGTGTGGCTGCTGTCGCAGGGAAAGATGATCGCCAGCGGTGCGCGGGATCGGGTTCTTACGCCTCCCCATCTTGCCCGCGCGTACAACATGTCGTTCCGCAGGCTGGATATTGAGGGACATAAGATGCTGATTTCTACCGGGCAGACGTAACCGTTTCTTGCCTCTTAGCACAATTGCACGCTAAATTACGAAAAGAACAAAAAAAGCAGAGGATTCGTCTGAAAATGCGATTCTGGTTTCTCCTGATGGCCGCACTTTTTCTTGCGGGATGCAGTAGCCATCGTGCGCCGCCGCCTAACCCACGGCTTTCAGATTCGATCACCGTCATTGCCAGCCTCAACGATCAGCTGAGCAACTGGCGCGGCACGCCTTATCGCTACGGCGGAATGAGCCGCGGCGGCGTAGATTGTTCCGGCTTCGTTCTGATGACGTTCCGCGACAAGTTTGATTTACAGCTTCCGCGCGAAACGCGCAAGCAGGCCGAAATTGGCACTGAAATTGATAAAGGCGATCTTCTCCCCGGGGACCTGGTTTTCTTCAAAACCGGATCGGGTGAAAGCGGTCTTCATGTGGGCATATATGATACAGACAATCAGTTCATTCACGCCTCGACAAGCCGCGGGGTGATGCGCTCTTCTCTTGATAATGTTTACTGGCGTAAAAATTTCTGGCAGGCACGACGTATATAGTCTTTGTCAGACACTTCTCTTATGACGGCATGGTCTCTAATAAATCATGCCGTTTTTTCTCAAATAAGATGCTTAAAGTTAAATTTATCTAAAATTAGCGAATCCTGCATGTGTCTGTTTTATCTAAAACTGGCTATTATTCGGCAACCAGGATAAAATTATTTTAGATTCAGGGATAAATCTGAAAATAAATACGGAACTAATGAAATTAATCTTATTAAAATCAAGACAGTGGAATTGTGTCGGCAATTGCTCCAGGATGTCCTCTCTCATCTTTAATGCGGAGCGAGTGCAATGATTATTACGCTAGATAATGCTTACCAGTCTGAACTGCTGCTTCTGCCTGCTCGTAATAGCGCAGGGGAGCTTAAAGGTTTAGAGGTTCTGGTTAACTTTACTGGCGTCGGCAGCGATGTGCGGATCCCCACTGAGCTCGTTATCCCTCGGCTTTCAGCAGCTGAAGAGTTAGTGCTGTTTAACGAAAAATTGCAATTGCTTGATACCTGTAAACTGTTTTTTATTCAGCATCAGTTAATTGCATGGATCAATATTACACCTGCAATAGTTGAATTTTTATTAAGTAATGGAAACGCTGTTTCAATCCTTGAACGTTACCCGTTTCTTGAGTTTACTGTTAATGAGAATTATCCAGGTTTAAATAACGGAAAGGACGATCTGCAGCTGGCGAGAATGGCAATCCATTTCCCGTTGGTCCTGGCAAACTTTGGCGCAGGTGCCGCATCGCTCAAAGCGGTCTATGATGGATTATTTAAACGGGTTATTCTCGACAAAGGCTTCATTCAGCAGCGTGCCCCGGAGCTCTCTTTTGAGCCTTTTATGCGCGCCATCCTCTGGCAAATCACACCGCACTGCCAGTCAGTTATCGTCTCGGGCATTGACGACCACGGCCTGTTGCAACGCGTTTTGTCCTTCAATTTTGGCGCCATGCAGGGCGCACTCTGGCCAGCCGTCTCTGCGGAGCACGTTACATCGCTGGTTCAGCAGCGATAACCCTTGCTTTCGCCCGTGTTTAAGTCCGGGTAAACCCTCTACACTAAAAGCAGGAGGACCTATGACCCTGTCTTTTACTGCTCACTGGTATGACGAGTTGCCTGGCTTTTACACCGCACTCAAACCAACACCCTTACAAAATTCACGCCTTATCTGGCATAACGATTTGCTGGCAGAAGAACTGGCCATTCCGCCTGAGCTGTTTCAGCTTTCAGAGGGCGCTGGCGTCTGGGGCGGTGAAACGCTTCTCGCCGGGATGCAACCTCTGGCTCAGGTCTATAGCGGACATCAGTTTGGCGTCTGGGCGGGGCAGCTGGGCGACGGCAGGGGGATCCTGCTCGGCGAACAACGGCTTCCCAACGGGGAGACGGTTGACTGGCACCTGAAAGGGGCGGGTCTTACTCCCTATTCGCGAATGGGCGACGGGCGCGCGGTGCTGCGTTCAACGATTCGCGAGTGCCTGGCGTCCGAAGCGATGCATGCCCTGGGTATTCCCACTACGCGCGCGCTGTCGATTATCACCAGCGATACGCCGGTAGCGCGCGAAACGGTGGAAAAAGGGGCAATGCTGATGCGTATTGCGCAAAGCCATTTGCGCTTCGGCCATTTTGAGCACTTTTACTATCGCCGCGAGCCGGACAAGGTTCGCCAGCTGGCTGATTTTGCCATTCGTCACCACTGGGCGCATTTGCAGGACGAGGCGGATAAATACGTTCTCTGGTTCAGGGATGTGGTTGCCCGTACCGCAAGCCTGATTGCCCGCTGGCAAACGGTGGGCTTTGCGCATGGCGTCATGAATACGGACAACATGTCGATCCTCGGGCTGACCTTTGATTACGGTCCGTTTGGTTTCCTGGACGATTATCAGCCTGGCTATATCTGCAACCATTCCGACTATCAGGGACGTTACAGCTTTGACAATCAGCCCGCGGTTGGCCTGTGGAACCTGCAGCGGCTTGCGCAAACCCTGTCGCCGTTCATCGACGTAGATGCCCTCAATGATGCGCTCGACAGCTATCAGGACATATTGCTGCGAGAATACGGCTCGCTGATGCGCAACAAGCTGGGGCTGATGACGCAGGAGAGGGGCGATAACGACATCCTCAACGGTCTGTTTGCCCTCATGGCGCGCGAGGGCAGCGATTATACCCGTACCTTCCGGATGCTGGGCCAGACGGAGCAGCACAGTGCGGCCTCGCCGCTGCGCGACGAGTTTATTGACAGACAGGCGTTTGACGACTGGTTTGCCACTTACCGCGCGCGGCTGCAGCAGGAGCAGGTGGACGACGCTACCCGCCAGACGCAGATGAACGCGACAAATCCCGCGATGGTGTTGCGCAACTGGCTGGCGCAGCGGGCGATTGAGCAGGCAGAGCAGGGGGAGTATGACGAGCTACACCGTTTGCATCTGGCGTTGCGCACGCCGTTTGCCGAGCGGGATGATGACTACGTCAGCCGCCCGCCTGACTGGGGCAAGCGGCTGGAGGTCAGCTGCTCAAGCTAGAGATTTTGCCGGGTGGCGGCGTCGCCTTACCCGGCAAAAATTACTGCGCAACCCAGCCGCCATCCATATTCCACGCGGCGCCGCGAACGTTCACGGCGCCATCGCTGCACAAAAACAGCGCCAGTTCACCCAGCTGCTCCGGAGTGACAAACTCGCCCGAAGGCTGTTTCTCTGCCAGAAGCCGATCGCGAGCCTGCTCCGGCGGCACGCCCTCAGCGATACGTTTGTCGATTTGCTGTTGCACCAGCGGCGTCAGTACCCAGCCGGGGCAGATGGTATTGGCGGTAATACCGGTGCGGGCGGTTTCCAGCGCCAGCGATTTCGTAAAGCCCACTACGCCATGCTTGGCGGCAACGTAGGCTGACTTCTCTTTTGAGGCGACCAGCCCGTGAACGGAGGCGATATTAATGATGCGCCCCCAGTTTTTCTCGCGCATGGCGGGCAGCGCCAGCCTGCTGGTGTGAAATACCGAGGAGAGGTTGATGGCGATAATGTCGTTCCATTTCTCCACCGGAAACGCGTCAACCGGGGCGACATGCTGTATCCCGGCGTTGTTGACAAGAATGTCCACGCAGCCAAACTGCGATTCGGCGTAGCGCATCATGGCTTCAATTTGCAGCACGTCACGCAGGTCCGCATCGTGATAGCCCGGCTTTTTGCCCAGCTGCGCAATCTCTTCTCTTGCTGATTCGCTGTCGCCGAAACCGTTGAGGATCAGCTGCGCTCCGGCCTTCGCCAGCACGCGGGCGATCCCAAGTCCAATGCCGCTGGTCGAGCCCGTCACCAGCGCGGTCTTACCGTTCAGATTCATCTTTCTCTCCTTACACAATGCCGGTCAGATAGAACACGGCAATGACAAAAAGCACTGCCAGACTTTTAATGATGGTGATAGCGAAAATGCCGCCGTAGGCCTGGCGATGGCTCAGGCCGGTAATCGCCAGCAGGGTAATCACCGCGCCGTTATGGGGCAGCGTATCCATCCCGCCGCTCGCCATAGAGGCCACGCGGTGCAGCACCTCAAGAGGGATATTGGCGGCGTGGGCGGCGGCGATAAACGAGTCGGACATGGCGGCGAGGGCAATGCTCATCCCGCCGGACGCCGAGCCGGTGATCCCCGCAAGCACCGTCACGCTGATGGCCTCATTCAGCAGCGGATTCGGGATGGCCGCCAGCGCTTTGGATAACACCAGGAACCCGGGCAGGGCGGCGATCACCGCGCCGAAACCGTATTCCGAGGCGGTATTCATCGCCGCCAGAATGGCACCGCTCACCGCGGTCCGGCTGCCTTCTGCCAGACGACCCCGGATATTGCGAAAGCCAAAAATCAGCACCAGCACGATACCGGAGATCAGCGCCGCCTCGACGGCCCAGATGGCGGTGATCTTGCCCACCTCGGTGACAATCGGTTTCGCCAGACCGGGCAGAGTCAGCTCGTGGGTCGTGCCGTACCAGCCGGGGATCCAGCGGGTAAACAGCAGGTTCAGTATGCCCACCACCAGCAGCGGGGAGATAGCAATCAGCGGGTGCGGGAGGTTAATGTTATCCGGCGTTTCGGGTTCATTTTTCAGATCCGTGCCGTAGCCTTCGTTGTTATTGAACGCCTTACGACGCTGGCGCTCCAGCCAGAGCAGGCCAAAGACGATAATAAACAGAGAGCCAATAAGCCCAAGCCACGGCGCGGCCCAGGCGTTCGTGCCAAAGAAGCTGGTGGGGATGATATTCTGGATCTGCGGCGTGCCGGGCAGGGCGTCCATGGTAAACGAAAATGCCCCCAGCGCCACGGTGGCCGGGATCAGCCGCTTGGGGATGCCGCTCTGGCGGAACAGTTCCGCGGCAAACGGATACACCGCAAATGCCACCACGAACAGCGACACGCCGCCGTAGGTTAACAGCGCGCACACCAGGACGATCACCGGAATGGCGTGGCGACGACCGAGGATCTGAATCGCGGCCGCGACGATGGATCGTGAGAAACCGGAAAGCTCAATCAGCTTGCCGAAAACGGCCCCCAGCAGGAACACCGGGAAGTAGAGCTTGACGAAGCCCACCATCTTTTCCATAAACAGGCCGGTAAACGTCGGGCCGACGGCACCCGGATCGGTCAGCAGCACGGCGCCGAGCGCCGCAATCGGCGCAAACAAAATAACGCTGTATCCGCGATAGGCCGCCAGCATCAGCAGCGCCAGCGCCGCCAGGGCAATTAACACACTCATTACGACTCCTCACTTTAGTTATTATTCGGATACCAACGAGATGCTTAACGCTCGACGGTCAGAGCAATGCCTTGCCCGCCGCCCACGCACAGGGTGACGAGCCCTTTTTTGACGTCACGGCGCTCCATTTCGTACAGCAGCGTCACGAGGATGCGGCAGCCGGAGGCGCCAATTGGATGACCCAGGGCGATAGCGCCGCCGTTAACGTTCACCCTGCGCTCATCCCAGCCGAGCTGCTTGCCCACCGCCAGCGCCTGGGCGGCAAAGGCTTCATTGGCTTCAATGAGGTCCACGTCATCGAGCGTCCAGCCCGCCCGCGCCAGCGCCGTCCGGCAGGCGCTGACCGGACCGATGCCCATTACCGACGGGTCAACGCCCGTCACGGCGTAGCTCACGATGCGACCGAGGATCGGCAAACCGCTCTCCCGCGCCTTTTCGCCGCTCATCAGCAGCACCGCAGCGGCACCGTCGTTGAGCGTCGACGCATTTCCGGCCGTCACCGTGCCTTCCGCCTGCAAAAAGGCGGGGCGCAGCTGCGCCAGCTGCTCAGCGGTAGTGCCAGGCCGGGGCTGTTCGTCATGGCTGACGATAAGCGGCGGTTTTTTGCCCTGTTTTACCGTCACCGGCGCTATCTCGGCGTCAAACCGACCCGCTTCGATGGCAAAGGCCGCTTTGTGCTGCGACCGGGCGGCGAAGGCGTCCTGCTGCTCGCGGGAAATGGCATTCTCACGAGCGACGTTTTCAGCGGTGATCCCCATGTGGTAATCGTTGAACGCGTCCCACAGCCCGTCGGTAATCATGCTGTCCTGCAGGCCCGTATGGCCAAAACGCAGCCCTGAACGCGCGCCGTCCAGCAGATAGGGGGCGTTGCTCATGCTCTCCTGACCGCCAGCGATGGCCACGTTCGCGTCGCCGCAGCGGATCGCCTGCGCGGCGAGCTGCACCGCTTTTAGGCCCGCGCCGCACACCAGGTTGACCGTTGTCGCCGGCGTGCTGACGGGTAATCCGGAGGCGATGGCCGTCTGGCGCGCAGGGTTTTGCCCGCATCCCGCCGTCAGCACCTGTCCGAAAATCAGTTCATCTACCTGTTCTTCGAGAAGATTGCTGTTCTCCAGCAGTTGCCGCACCGCGACGGCCCCCAGTTCAACCGCCGAAAGGGACGATAGCGAGCCGCGAAAACTGCCTATGGGGGTCCGCGTTGCCCCGACAATCATGACTTCTTTCATTGTGAGTCCTCAGTTGAAGCGCATCTCGCGAACGTCGTCCGCCACAATCATTTTTCCGGCTGTCTTAGCCGCAATTTCGTCGATACTGACGCCGGGAGCGTATTCCCGCAGGATGAACGCGCCGTCCTCGATCTCCAGCAACGCGAGGTCGGTCAAGACCCGACGGATGCAGCCCGCGCCCGTGAGCGGCAGCGTGCAGCGCGGCAGCAGCTTAGACTCACCGCTTTTCGAGGCGTGGGTCATCACCACAATGATGTTCTGCGCCCCGGCGACGAGATCCATTGCGCCGCCCATGCCCTTGACCATCTTTCCGGGGATCATCCACGAGGCGATATTGCCCTCGACGTCCACTTCAAACGCGCCCAGCACGGTCAGGTCGACATGACCGCCGCGGATCATGGCAAACGACTGGGCCGAGTCGAAAATGGCCGCGCCGGTGCGTGCGGTGACGGTCTGTTTACCGGCGTTGATCATGTCGGCGTCAAGGCTCTGCTCGTCAGGAAAAGCCCCCATCCCCAGCAGCCCGTTTTCCGACTGAAGCATAACGTCCATCCCGTCCGGAATGTAGTTCGCCACCAGGGTAGGAATACCGATCCCCAGGTTGACGTAATACCCGTCGCGCAGCTCGCGGGCGACGCGCATGGCCATCTGTTCACGGGTTAACATCGTCAGACTCCTTCCGCGCGCAGGGTGCGCTGTTCAATGCGTTTTTCAAACTGGCCGACAATCAGCCTGTCGACGTAAATTCCCGGGGTATGAATGGCCGACGGGGGCAGCTCGCCCGGTGCAACAATCTCTTCCACCTCAACGACCGTTATCCGGCCCGCCGTTGCCATCAGCGGATTAAAATTTTGCGCGGTATGCCGATAGACAACGTTGCCGTACCAGTCCGCTTTCCAGCCCTTAATGAGCGCGAAATCGCCGGTAATGGCCTCTTCAAGGATGTAGTGCTTCCCCGAAAACTGGCGCACGTCTTTGCCGGCAGCCACGGGCGTGCCGTAGCCGGTGGCCGTGTAAAATGCCGGAATGCCCGCGCCGCCCGCGCGCACCTTTTCCGCCAGCGTGCCCTGAGGCGTGAGTTCAATCTCCAGTTCGCCGCTCAGCACCTGCCGCTCGAACAGGGCGTTCTCGCCGACGTAAGAGGCCACCACTTTGCGAACCTGCCGCGTTTCGAGCAGTATCCCGAGACCGAAACCGTCCACGCCGCAGTTGTTTGATACCACCGTCAGATCTTTCACCTGACGGCGTCTGACCTCTGCAATCAGGTTCTCCGGAATCCCGCACAGGCCGAAGCCGCCCGCCAGCAAGGTCATTCCGTCCGTCAGCCCTTCCAGCGCCTGCGCATAGCTGCCGACGCGCTTGTCCAGTCCCGCCATAGTTATCCCTCCCGTTATCCGTGCCAGTATCATTAGGGGCGGCGACTCATTTGTTAATTTTGAATTTGTGACCCACTCATTTGGTTTTTTTATTAATTTACTGTTAACTAAAATTTTTCAATTAGTTAACAGGATGAAAAATGAGAATGAGTGTCAAACAGTTACGCGCGTTTTTAGCGGTAGCTCACACTCTCAATTTCGCGCACGCCAGCGAACGGCTGAATCTTTCCCAGCCGGCCCTGAGCCTGACGATTAAAGCGCTGGAGGATGCGCTCGGTGGACCGCTGCTGCAGCGGAGCACGCGCAAGGTCGCGCTGACGCAGGAGGGAGAGACGTTTTTGCCGATGGCGCGCCAGCTGCTTGCCGACTGGGATAACGTCGAAGAGGCGATGCACCAGTGCTTTACCCTGCAGCGCGGTAAAATTTCGGTTGCGGCCATGCCGTCGTTTGCCGCGAATGTCCTGCCCGAGGTGCTAAAAGCGTTTCGCGATCGCCATGCCGGGATCAACGTCACCGTGCATGATGTCATTAACGAGCAGGTGATAGAGATGGTGCGGGAAGGGCGGGTCGAGATGGGCATCGCCTTTGAGCCCGCGCCAACGCACAACCTGCTGTTTACCCCGCTGGGCCTCGACAGGTTTGTGGCCATTGTGCCAAAAGATTCCTCGCTGGCAGGCAAGAAGCGCCTGTCATGGGAAGAGCTGCTGACGCTGGATTTCATCACCCTGCAGCGCCCTTCGGCGGTACGTCTGATGATGGAGGAGGAGCTGGCGCGAAGCGGCAGAAAGCTGGACGTGGCGCTGGAGAGTCATCAGCTGGTGACGGTCGGGCGAATGGTCGCGAGCGGGCTGGGCGGCAGCGCCGTTCCGGCGCTCTGCGAGGCGCAGATGACGGCGCTGGGCGCGGTCTGTATTCCGCTGGATAACCCGCCGATAGAAAAGTGCATTGGAGCGATCCATCCAGGACACACGCAGCTCTCTAAAGCGGCGCATGCCCTGCTGGAAACGCTGAAAGATTTTTACCAGCCCAATCAGGGGGCGAGAAACACCTGCGGCGCGGCGTGAGCCGGATGCCTGCCGACGATAACCTGCGCGCCGTACCAGCGCGCCAGCGCGTCGGCCTGCAAAACGGTTTCCGGTGCTCCCTGGGACACGATTCTGCCGTCATGCAGCAGCAGGATGCGGTCCGCCCACAGCGCCGCCAGATTAAGGTCGTGCAGCACCGCGCAAACGTGCAGATGACCCCGACGGGTCAGGGATTTCAGCAGGCGCAGCAGATGCTGCTGGTGATAGAGATCCATCGCAGACGTGGGTTCATCAAGGAACAGCCAGCCGCGCGGCGCGCCGTCGCACCAAAGCTGAGCCAGCGCGCGGGCGAGCTGGATGCGCTGCTGCTCGCCGCCGGAGAGTGCGGCAAACTGCCTGCCCGCCAGCGGTAAACAGCCGGTGACGGCCATGACCTCCTCAATAACCGTCGCTTCAGGCGTGCGGGTCCAGGGCGCTCGCCCCATACCGACGACCGCCTCAACCGGCCAGTCAAATCCGAGCTGCGTGTTCTGGCGCATTACCGCCCGGTAGCGGGAAAGCCTGTTCGGCTGCCAGGCCGCAAGCGGTGTGCCCGCCAGGCTGCACCGTCCGCCCGCAGGTTTAAGGTAGCCGGTCAGCAGCCGCAACAGCGTTGATTTCCCGGCGCCGTTGGGGCCAATCAGCGCCACCAGCTCGCCCTGAGATAAGGTCAGCGACACGTCGTCAATCAGCGTGCGTTGTCCGGCGCGAAAAACAAGGTTTTCAGCACAATAGCGTTCAGCCATGCGCACCTCCGCGATGAAAGATAAGCCACAGAAACCACGGCGCGCCGAGAAGGCTGGTCAGTAAGCCGACCGGCATTTCCGCCGGTGCGACCAGGCTGCGCGCCAGCGTATCGGCAACCAGCAGAAGCAACGCGCCGGCCAGCACCGAGCCGGGGAGCACGGCCCGGTGGTCGGCTCCCAGCCACATGCGCACCAGGTGCGGCACCACCAGGCCGACAAAGCCGATCACGCCGCTGACCGCAACGGCGGCGGCCACCAGCAGGGCGCTGCACAACAGCAGGATCCGCTGCACGGCGGCAACCTCCACGCCGAGGTAATGTGCCTCTTCGTCGCCCAGCTGCAGCAGGTTGAGGGCGCCTGCCAGACGCCAGATCGCGAGCACGGTGGGAACCATCAGCGACGCGACGACCAGCAGCGTTGACCACTGCGCCTGGCCGAGGCTGCCCATTCCCCAGAGCGAAAGCTGGCGAAGCTGGGCATCATTGCTGAGCCATGACAGCACCCCGACGGCCGCGCCGCACAGGGCGTTGATAGCAATTCCCACCAGCAGCAGGCGCGACAGGGAAGCGTCACGCTGACGGCTGAGCAGGAAAATCACGAAGGTGGCGGCCAGCGCGCCGAGAAACGCCGCCAGCATCGGGGCATACAGCATCACCAGTGCAGGCAGCGAGAGCGGAAGAACCACCCACAGCGCAACGGCGAGCGCTGCGCCGCTGCTGATGCCGAGCAGTCCCGGGTCTGCCAGCGGATTTCGAAACAGCCCCTGCATCACGCAACCCGCCAGCGCCAGTGAACCGCCGATCGCCAGCGCCAGCAGCACGCGAGGCAGGCGGATTGTCAGCCAGATTTGACGCAGCGCCTCGTCGGTCCCGTTCCACATCAGGCTGATCGGCAGGTGTAATGCCCCAACCCCGGTCGCTGCGAGCGTCATGATGGTCAGGATCGCGGTCAGCATCCATAACGATAAGGCGATCCGCCGGGACATCAGGGCAGCAGCTCCGCTTTGGCACGCAGCTGCTGGATGGCTTCCGGCGTTCGCATGCTGAAGCCCAGCAGCGCCATATCGTCAATCGCCAGCACCTGCTTGTTCCGTCCCGCCGGGGTTTGCGCCAGGCCGGGCAGCGTCCACAGATTCGCTTCACCGCCCAGGGCGTTGAGACCGTCCTGAGAAATCACCACCAGATCGGGTTGGCTGGCTATCGTGCCTTCCTGAGACAGCGGCTGATAGCGGGTAAACCCCTGCATCGCGTTCTGCAGCCCCGCCGCACGAATGGCAGCATCCGCGCCGGTCTGTTGTCCGGCGGCCATGGCGGTCATCCCGCCGTGGTTGAGAATAAACAGTACCCGCTTATTGAGCGGCGACGCGGGAAGCGCCGACAGTGCCTGGCGCAGCGTGCTGCGCAGGACCTCCCCCTCGACCTCGCGGTGCGTCGCTTCAGCGACGATCCGCACCTTTTCGTCAATGACGTTCAGGTCGTTACTGGCAGGAACAGCGATCACCCTGACGTGGCTTTGCTCAACCTGCTTTAGCGCCAGAGACGGCTGCGCCTGAGCGCTGGCCAGCACCAGCGTGGGGCGCATGGATAAGATCCCTTCCGCATTGAGCTGGCGCAGATAGCCCACGTCAGGCAGCGAATTCGCCGCCTGCGGCCACTGGCTGGTGCTGTCGCGGGCCACCAGCGAGGGCGCCGCGCCGAGAGCGTAGACAATCTCGGTGACGTCGCCGCCGAGGGTAACGATTTTCTCCTGCGCCGCCGCAGACGCCAGCAGGGGCAGGGCGCTAAGCAGGGCAAGCCACCGTTTCATGCGGCCAGCCCTTTCGCCGTTAAGGCGTCAATCTGGCTGCGCCACTGGCTCTGCTCCGGTTCGCCTTCCGTACGCTGGCCGTACAGCTGGGCGATTTGCGTTCCGTCGGCGGCAAACAGCTCCAGGCTGGTGACATGCCCGTCAGCCGTCGGCTTGCGCGTGACCCACGTTTCCGCAATGGATCCTTCAAGCAGATGCAGGGTAAAGGTTGGGTTAAAGACGTTCAGCCAGCCTTTCATTGGCACCAGCTTTTCCACCGCGCCGGTGAAGATCTGCACGCAGCCGCGGTTGCCGACGAAGACCATGATTTCGTTACCGTCCCGACGCGCCGTCTCCAGGAGCTGCGCCAGTGCGGTGTTTTCTACCCGGCAGGCCAGATCGTCACCCACCAGGCGAAACGCCTGCTGGCGGCTGAGGTTATGGCGCTTGAGCAGGCTGAAGAACTGATGAACGTCGGTCATGGCGCGCCACTCGTTATCCACGAGAGCGGCATTTGCGTTTTCTGCATGAGCCGGAGCATCGGCTATCCTCAACGCCAGCGGCGGGTTGTCGGCAAAGATAAAGCGGGTCAGCACGTCGCCCCAGGCGGAAACGTCGGTGTTGTCCGTGGCGTAGACCTTCAGCAGGGCATCGCCCTGGTGATCGAAGAACTGAATGCTCTGCCGCTCGCCGCGTGCGGTGGCTTCACTGATGTGAAACACGCTCGACCACTGGTTGAGGAACAGGCGCAGATCCAGCGCGCGCGGGTTCAGCACCAGCCCGGCGTGGCCGTTCAGGTGCTGGTTGGTAAATCTCCCGACCTGCTCGTGTACGGCGTATTCGTTGCGGCAGATACATTTGGTTTCGCCCACCGCCTCCAGCGCGCCCAGGATCTCGCGGATTTCACCGCGCAGTCGCCAGGCGTCGTGACCTACGCGGGCAAAGGTCAGCTCTGCTTCACTGATGTTCATTAACCCCGCGACGTCGCGCGCGTACATACCCGGATTGGCTTCTTTTAGCTCAAGCCAGCGCGTGTAGTGATTCATTGTCTCTTCCTTCTGAATAGTTGCCCCGAAGGGAATTACCACTGATAGCTTACGAAAATCTTGCCGTTACGACCGTCCTGCGGAATGCCCTGAGGTGACCAGTACGCTTTGTCAAAGGCGTTGCCCAGCACCAGCGTAGTGGTCACGCCTTTGAGCCGCTCCTGGCCTTTGTAGCTCACGTAGAAATCGTTGACCGCATAGCCCGGCTGCTTGCTGTAGCTGCCGCTGATATGCGTTGAGCGATCGACAAAAGTACCGATCCAGCCGACGGAGAACCCGCTTTGCGCCACCGGGATATCCAGCTTGCTGGTGACGGTGTCCGGGTTAATGCTGGAGATGTACTCGCCCGTATCGGTGTCTTTCCCGCGCGTGCGGTTGTAGGCCAGATCGAGGCTGAAGAGATCGGCCGAGTATTTTGCCATCATATCCCAACCCCAGATTTTGGCGTTCGGAACGTTGTACGACATGGTGGTCGCGGCGGCAAAATCGACGGTGGTGGAGATATAGTCTTTGGCTTTGGTGTCGAAATAGCTGGCTTTAAACTCCAGCGCATCGTTGGCAAGCATCAGATTGTCAAAGCGCAGGCCAAAACCAAACTCCTGCGTTTCGTTGGTTTCCGGGCGCAGGTTCGGGTTTGGCACCCAGTAGTTGGTATAGAAGCGGCCAATGGAGAAGTGTTTGGCGTCGTTATACATTTCGCCCATGGTCGGCGCGCGGAAGGCCTGCGCGTAAGAGCCAAACAGCATCAGCCAGTCGGTTGGGCTGATGGTTAACCCGGCGCGGGATGACCACTTGTCTGCATCCACATCTTTGTAGCCGTCGCTGCTGCCGCGGTAGCTGTCATAGCGCGTGCCGCCCAGCAGGGTAACAGGCAGATCGCGCAGGGTGATCTCATCCTGCAGCCAGCCGGAGCTGAAGTCGATTTTCGCGTCCGGGAAGCCGGTGGTTGCCCCGCCCGGATGCTGCTCCTGACGATAGTATTCCCCGCCGTAGGTCAGAAGGTGTGCTGCAAAGGTGTCGCTGAACAGACGGGTGCGGTTTTCCACCTTGCCGCCTTTGGTGGTCTGCTTGCGGAACTCACCGCTACCGTCGACGTTTTGGGCATTAATGCGCGCTTCGGACCAGTAGACCTTCGCGTCGGCGTCCAGCCAGTCGTACCCTTCCGGTGAAATGTGGTAGCCAACCTGCGCATCGCGCTGGATGGTGGAGCGGTCGGTCATCGGGTTACTGCTGTCCGCCCCGGTGGTTTGCGGGTTTTTCGGCTCCTGAGCGGCGTTGTTGTAGTAGCGCAGGGAGCCGCTCAGGGTCTGGGCGGGGTCGATTTTCCAGCTGCCTTTCGCCAGCATGTTGTTGATGGATTCGTCGTTAGGCGCGGTTGCACCGTCGCTCTGGCGGACATCACCGCGATCCCGGCTGGACCAGGAGACCAGACCGTCAAGCGTATCGGTGCGGCCGTAGGCGCTGGCCCCCATCCCGAGGCTATGATCGCCCGTTGCGCCCGTTCCAAACACGCGGTAGCCGCTGTTTTTACCCGGTTCGAGCAGATCGTTGGCATCGGCGGTGTCATAAGAGATCACGCCGCCCAGCGCGCCGCTGCCGTACAGCAGGGCCGACGGGCCGCGGACCACCTCGATACGTTTGATTAGCGCGGGATCGAGAAAGGTGCTGTTCAGGTGACCTGTGTCGGTGCCCTGACGCACGCCGTCAACCAGCACCAGCACGCCGCGACGGTCATAGCCGCGCAGGTTGACGTCCTGCCCGTTAGTGCGCCCAGTGCCGTCCAGCGTCAGACCGGGGACGTTACGCAGCAGGTCGGCCGCCGAGCTTGCGGTTTGTTTCTCCGGCGCGCTGGCGTCAATTACGCTTACCATCATGGGCGCTTCAAAGGTGCTGCGGGCGTTGCCCGTGGCGGTGACGGTAATGTCGTCTGTGGCGGCGAACGCGACGCCCGGTAGGGTACTGGCAATCGCCAGCGCCAGAAGTGACGGACGTAAAGATGCGGAAGGCAGGTGTGGCATAGCAACTCTCCATAAGAAGTGAAAAGCGCTGGCTGCCTGGGGATAACCTGGGTGGCTGGCGTATTTTTAGGTGTTGTTTATTTTGTGAGGATCAGTTTTCCGGCATGGGTCTGGCGCAGAAGATAGCGCTGTCCGTCATGCTCGATAATGACCCGTCCCTCATCGCCGAGGAGGGTTTTGCTGTCAATGCGACGCTCGGCGGGGGCTGGCGCTGTGTGTGTTTTTTCTTGCGTTGCCGCGCTGTTATCCGTACGTGACATAATGTTTATAAATGGCAATCAATGTAACAATGATAATCATTATCAATAAAGTACAAATTGACGGCAAGCGTTTTTGTGAAAAAAGGATGAGGGGATCAAATTTGGGGGGGGAGGTGCGGTCTGATGCCCTCACCCCGACCCTCTCCCACAGGGAGAGGGAGAAGGGCACAATCGTAGGTCGGGTAAGCGCAGCGCCACCCGACAATAACATCAGAAGCGAGAATCAACCGCAGCTGCCAGCTTTTCCAGCAGCAGTTCGCTGTCTTCCCAGCTCAGGCACGGGTCGGTGATCGACTGGCCGTAAACCATCTGCTGTCCGGCAACGATTTTCTGCGTGCCTTCTTTGATAAAGCTCTCAGCCATAATCCCTGCAACGGCGGTCGAGCCGCTGCGGATCTGCTGGCAGATCTCATCGCAGACGTCCAGCTGGCGGCGATGCTGCTTCTGGCAGTTGCCGTGGCTGAAATCCACCACCAGATGTTCCGGCAGGTCGAATTCGGCCAGCGTTTCACAGGCCGCCGCAATATCCTGGGCATGGTAATTGGGTTTCTTCCCGCCGCGCATGATGATATGCCCGTAAGGGTTACCGCTGGTCTGGTAGATGGTCATATGACCGCTCTTGTCCGGCGACAGGAACATGTGGCTGGCACGGGCAGCGCGGATGGCATCAACCGCGATACGGGTGTTGCCATCGGTCCCGTTTTTGAAGCCGACCGGGCAGGAGAGGGCAGAGGCCATCTCACGGTGGATCTGGCTTTCGGTGGTGCGCGCGCCAATCGCGCCCCAGCTGATCAGATCGGCGATAAACTGCCCGGTCACCATATCGAGAAACTCGGTCGCCGTCGGAACGCCCAGCTCGTTGACCTGTAAAAGCAGCTTCCGCGCCAGCTCGATACCGTGGTTAACGCGATAGCTGCCGTTGAGGTCAGGGTCGGAAATCAGGCCTTTCCAGCCCACCACGGTGCGCGGTTTTTCAAAGTAGGTGCGCATCACGATCTCAAGGCGATGCTGGTACTTATCCCGCAGTCCCTGGAGTCGTTTTGCATAATCCATCGCGGCATCCAGATCGTGGATGGAGCAAGGCCCAATCACCACCAGAAGACGTTTGTCTTCACCGTTCAGGATTTTTTCAATGCGGCGGCGGGAGGCCGTCACATGTTCCGCGACGGCGGCGGAAACGGGATGCCGCTGTGCCAGTTCAGCCGGCGTGACCAGGCTGTCAATGCGCGCAGTGCGGAGTTCATCGGTTTTATTCATGGAATGTCTCAGAAAATTTTTGCTTCATCGGCAGACTACCGGGAAGTGATGGGCATCACCTTAAACCAATCCCTGCTGATTTCAAGTTCGGGGCGACACCGCCCCGTGGTTGCAGGTGATGATACCTGAATCTGAGCTAATGTACTAGCATATTAGTACATGCGGCGATTAAGCCCCATGATGTCGAGAATTTTGGTGGCAATTTCTTCAACCGAATAGTTGGTGCTGTTCAGCCACGGGATCTGGTTTTTGCGGTACAGCGCTTCCACTTCGGAGACCTCCATCCGGCACTGGCGCATGGAGGCGTAGCGGCTGTTCTCGCGACGCTCCTCACGGATGGCCGCAAGGCGTTCAGGGTTGATCGTCAGGCCGAACAGCTTGTGCTGCAGCGGCTTAAGGGCGGCGGGTAGCACCAGGTTATCCATATCGTCGGCGATAAACGGGTAGTTTGCGGCGCGAATGCCAAACTGCATCGCCAGATAAAGGCTGGTCGGGGTTTTGCCGCAGCGCGACACGCCAAGCAGGATCACCTGCGCCTGGTCGAGATTTCGCAGCGAAATACCGTCGTCGTGGGCCAGGGTGTAGTCGATAGCGGCGATACGCGCGTCGTACTTGGTCAGGTTGCCGGGGTTCAGCCCGTGGGTTCGGTGGGCAATCGGGGTCGGGTCGAGCTTAATCTCGCTCTGCAGCGGCGCCACCAGCGCCTGCACGATATCCTGGCAGAAGCCTTCACTTTGCAGAATGATGGAGCGAATCTCGGGGATCACGATAGAGTAGAACACCAGCGGGCGGACGCCAGTCTGCTGGTAGATGGCGTCAATCTGGTCCTTCACCGCTTTAGCGCGGCTCTCGTTTTCGACAAACGGCAGCGTGATGCTGTTAATCGAGACGGGAAACTGCGACATCACCGCGTGGCCCAGCACCTCGGCGGTGATCGCCGTACCATCAGAAATATAAAAAACGTGGCGATCGACAGCACTATCCATTTTACTCACCCTGAATATCAGACCTAATTGTCTGAAAGCATAAATTAAAAAAGTAAATTACACAGCAAAGAACTTATCCTAATTATGAATGAAACACTGTTTTTGATTTTCCTGAAAAGTGGATTTCATTTTTCAAATAGCGACTTTATTTTTGGGGTTTCTGGCTGAATATAGAGGAATCATCGGGTTAATCGTTGATGGGAAAGTATCCGAAAAGTTGAAATTTTAAATTGCTTACACGATTCACCGTTTTTTTAGCGGAAATAAATATGCCAGTATAAATACGTAGTCAGGTGTTACTTACTCCGATCAAATATCACAAAAGGATTGTTTCGATGTCCAACAATGGCTCGTCACCGCTGGTGCTTTGGTATAACCAACTCGGCA
>Ga0308166_1001963_pt1 | contig 20059 bp, 21 predicted proteins | sample PhyCR2_2_FD_202137 | JGI IMG/M metagenome (GOLD analysis project Ga0308166, IMG submission 202137) | Phyllosphere microbial communities from UC Gill Tract Community Farm, Albany, California, United States - DLSLCC.R2 | ecosystem: Host-associated > Plants > Phyllosphere > Unclassified | place... | reverse complement strand
CGCGCATGCGAGTAGTGCAGTCTTCCTGTTCTTGTGCGCGTCCTCGAAGGTCGGAAAATTTGCGTCCGCGGCGTGGACAAGTCCATGTGCCCAACGCCCGACGTTGTGGAAGGTGGGGCGATCCCATAGCTTGCTGGATGGATGTGTCGTGCACGCCTTATGAATCAGCGCTGCGATGTTGCCGCGGTAGCCGTTGGTTTCCCGGAGTACGAAAAGAATCTGCGTGCCGGCCTTGAGCCACCGGGCCGGATCGACGATACCGTCCTCGACGAAGTGGTCCTGAAAATCCGGACTGCTGGCGCGCCATCTCGAAAAAAGATCCCTTGCTGCGGAGGGATAGTCTCTGGTCATGGAAAGGGGCGGCCGTTCAGTGCACGAATCCGATCGAGCCGCACGGTCGGGCCGCCACGCAGCCGCAGGTATTCGACGCCGGTGTCGGCGTAGACATCCTCGATCACGCCCGCCAGGTTGTCGAGCGTACCGTCGGGACCTGCCACATCCAGCGTGCACGGGCGGCGCAAGGTGGCGAGTGCCAGAAGTTCGTCATGGCGCTCGCAGTCGATCGGGATGTAGGGCTGGTCCATGCCTTATTCTAGCGCGTTGCCAGTCCGGTGATGACGTGTTGCAGCGGCGTGGTCCCCGCCCATTCGACGGCGGCGGGATCGCTCCTGATGTCGATCTGCGAGCCGTTGAGGCCACGCGTCATCTCGATGAAGCCGGCCAGTGCGGCCCTGGAGAACCGGGCATCGGCCAGCGCGTCGGGCCACTGCGCTTCCGGCACGACGCCCACGTCGACCGGCTTCCCGAGCGCGGCCGCGACGCTGGCGGCGACGTCGTTTGGCGCATAGTCCGCGGGCCCCGCGAGCGTGATGATGCGGTGCCCCGTCCATGCTTCCTGCAGCAAGGCGGCCGCGGCGTTGCCGACGTCCGCGGTGGCCACCATCGGGATGGCGCGCTGCGGCGGTGCCAGGAACGTCGGCAGGGTGCCGCTGCGCACGGCCTGGCCGACCATGGGCATCCAGTTTTCCATGAAATAGGCCGCGCGCAGGAAGGCGGCCGGCACGCCGGATTCGCCCAGGCGCTGCTCGAACATCCGGTTCATGCCGATCCAGCCCGTGCCGTTCTCGCGGTCGGCGCCCACCGAGGACAGGGCCACGAGCCTGGGCACGCGCGCCGCCGCCGCCGCGCGCGCCGTGGTGGCGGCAATCAGGCCGGCGTGCTCGAACAGGTCGTCGCGGCCGTATTGTTGAGGACTGACGACGTAGGCGCCGCGGACGCCACTGAGCGCCCTGGTCAGCGAGACCAGATCCGTCAGGTCGGCGATCGCGACCTCCGCACCGCGTTCGGCCCAGTGGCGACCCTGGGCCGGGTCGCGCACGACGACGCGGACAAACTGGCCGGCGCGCAACAGCGCATCGGCCGCGGCGGCACCGGTGCGGCCGGTCACGCCGGACACGGCGTAAGGAAGAGAGGGGGCAGCAGTCATGGAAATCTCCTGTGAAGTTGAACCGGAAGCGTGCATGATTGCGGGACATGCATCAATGACATGAAAGGCATAGTGAAAATGCGCCAAGTGGATTTGTCCGGGGCCGACCTCAACCTGTTGAAACTGTTCGAAGCACTCGTCCGGGAGCGCAGCGTCACCCGGGCGGGTCTCCGGCTGGGCCTGAGCCAACCGGCCGCCAGCCGCGCACTGGGACGACTGCGCACGATGCTGGGCGACCGCCTCGTCGTCCGCGGCACGTCCGGGCTCGAATTGACGCCGCGCGGCGAGGCACTGGCAGGCCGGGTGACCCGGTTGCTGGACGACGCCCGGGGTATTGTCGCGCCTGCCGTCTTCGATCCAGCCGCCGCGACGGGGCGGATCACGATTGCTGCGCACGATCACCTGAGCCTGGTGGTCCTGGGTGAATTGATCGCCCGTTTTGAACGACAGGCGCCCGGATTGAGTCTGCATATCGCACAACCTGCCGGGGACAATGTGCGGCTCGTCGAGCAGGGGATGGCGGATCTGGCCCTGGGCACGTTCGAGAGCCTGCCGGGCAGTCTTTATCGACGCGGGCTGTACACCGACCGCTTCGTATGCGTAGTGCGGTCCGGCCATCCCGGCGTGGCGCGAGGACTCGGCCTGGAACAGTATGTGGCGCTGCGCCACGTGACCGTGACCATTTCCGGCCTGGGTGAAAGCGCGGTCGACGCCGCGCTCTCGGCACTGGGCCTCACGCGCCGCGTCGCGCTGCGCGTCCCCCATTTCATCGCCGCTGCGCTGCTGGTGGCGGACAGCGACATGATCCTCACGCTGCCGGGCCGCCTCGCGCGCCGGCTGGCGGACAAGCTCCCGATCGCGCTCCTGGATGTGCCGCTGGAGGTCGCCCCCTTCTCTCCGGCCATGATCTGGCATGAGCGCTGCCACGGCGATCCCGCCCATGTCTGGGTCAGGCAACAACTCGCGGACATCGTGGCGGCGTTCGTGTAGTAATATTACATCTCCATCATCCAGCCGGATCGCTGTGCCGTCCGGCCCTTCGGGATTGTAAAGATGCGTCTCCGTCCTCTCGCGCTTGCCGCGATGTTTACAAGCTACATGGCGGCGCCGGTCGTCTGGGCCGAAACCGTCGTGGCCACGGCCAGCTCGCCGGGCGGCGTGCTGACCGTCGACATCCAGCTCGACGACATGGGTAAGCTGGCCTACGACATCAAGCGCAAGGGCAAGGAGATCATCGCCCCGTCGCATCTCGGCTTCAACCTCGCCAACGCGCCCAAGATGGACGACGGTTTCACGGTGAAGGACAAGCGCGTCAGCGAGCACGACGACACGTGGGAACAGCCGTGGGGCGAGCGCCGCTACGTGCGCAACCATTACCGCGAGCTGCGCGTCGACGTCGAGCAGACGAACCGTTCGAACCGCCGGCTCGCCATCGTCTTCCGCATCTACGACGACGGCATCGGCTTCCGCTACGAATTCCCCGACCAGCCGCAGCTGCGCGACGTCGCCATCACGGACGAGCTGACGGAATTCGTCGTCGCCCGGCCTGCGACGGCGTGGTGGATCCCGGCCGGCGAGTTGTCCGGGCTGGAGCAGATCGTCGAGAAGGCGCCCCTGGCCGAGATCGGCACGGCCAACACGCCGTTGACGCTGCGCCTGGACGACGGCACGCACATCGCCCTCCACGAAGCGGCGCTGGTCGACTACGCGACGATGTGGGTGCGCAAGGTCGCGGGCCAGAAGCTGCGCGCGCAGCTGGCGCCGTCCACGACCGGGGCGGCTGTCGTGCGCCATGGCGCGTTCACGACCCCGTGGCGCACCCTGCGCATCGCGGACGATGCGCCCGGCCTGTACATGTCGGACCTCGAGCTGAACCTGAACGAGCCGAATAGACTGGGCGACGTGTCGTGGGTCCACCCGTCGAAATTCGTCGGCGTGTGGTGGGAAATGCACCTGAACAAAGGGACGTGGAACGCAGGGCCGAAGCATGCCGCGAACACGGCCAACGTCAAGCGCTACATCGACTTCGCGGCCGCCAACGGCTTCCGCGGCGTGCTGGTGGAAGGCTGGAACCGCGGCTGGGAAAGCGACTGGGGCCACGGCGGCGCGGACTTCAGTTTTACGCAGCCTTACCCCGACTTCGACCTGCCTGCGCTCGCCGCGTACGCGCAACAGAAGGGCGTGCGCCTGATCGGCCACCACGAGACGGGCGGCAACGTCGCGGCCTACGAAAAGCAGATGGATGCGGCCTATAAGCTGTATGCGAAGCTGGGCGTGGACAGCGTCAAGTCGGGCTATGTGCACGAAGCGGGCACGATGCAGTTCCCCGGCCCGGACGGCAAGGTCCACTACGGGAACTACGATTCGCAGGAAGGCGTGCGCCACTTCGTCAAGGCCGTGACGGAGGCGGCGCGCTACCGCATCGCCGTCGACACGCACGAACCCGTGAAGGACACGGGCCTGCGCAGGACGTACCCGAACTGGCTCGCGCGCGAGGGCGCACGGGGCGTCGAGTACAACGCGTGGGGCGAGCCGCCGAACGCCGCCGACCACGAAGCGAAGCTCGTGTTCACGCGCATGCTGAGCGGCCCGATGGACTACACGCCGGGCGTGTTGAGCCTCGTCGGCGCGGGCGGCAAGACGTTCAATTCGACGCAGGCCAAGCAGCTCGCCAACTACGTCGTGATCTATTCGCCGCTCGCGATGGCGGCCGACCTGCCGGAGAACTACGCGAAGTATCCGGCCGCCTTCAAGTTCATCCGCGACGTGCCGACCGACTGGGCCGACACGCGCGTGCTGAACGGCGCCGTCGGCGAGTTCGCGACCATCGCGCGCAAGGACCGCCGTTCGGACGCCTGGTACGTGGGCGCCGTCACCGACGGCACGGCGCGCACGTTGGCCGTGCCGCTGGCCTTCCTCGACCCGGGCAGGCAGTACGTGGCCGAGATCTACCGCGACGGCGAGCAGGCCGATTACCGCAACGAGCACCGGTTCGATCTCGTGACGGAGACGAAGACCGTGACGGCGCAGGACGTACTCGACGTGCGGCTGGCGCCGGGCGGCGGGCTGGCGGTGCGGATCGTGCCGAAGCGGTGATTTTTCGATAGCCTTCGCGGGCGCCGTTCGTGGGATGATCGCGCCCATGAACAAACGCTTATTCGCATTCGTCGGCGGCATCCTGCTCGCCGCCTCGGCGGTCCACGCCGCGCCCATCGTGCAGCAGGAACCGCTGGAACTCGGCAAGGCCGCCGCCACGCGCTTCACGCTGCAGCGCGACGGCGCGCCCGCCATCCGCTACGTCATCTCGCAACCCGCGCACAAGGCGCCGCTCGTGCTGTTTGTGCAGGGTTCCGGCTGCACGCCGCCGTTCGTCGGCCTAGGCACGCCGAACCGTTATTCCACCGTCTTCAATGTCGTGCCGCTGGCGCAGCGGGGCGACTACGCCGTGATGGTGGTCGACAAGCCGTACCAGCCGGACGCCCCGCCTCAAGCGCCGCCGGGCGTGGCGACGGGATGTCCGGCCGCGTTCAACGCCAACTTTTCCTACGACAGCTGGCTGGACACGCTGCGCGGCGCGCTGCGCCATGCGCTGGCCTTGCCGTGGGTCGACGGCAGCCGCGTGCTGGTGTTCGGCGTGTCGGAAGGCGCCGTGATGGCGGCGGGCCTGGCGCGCGCGCTGCCCGAGGTGACGCACGTGGCGCTGATCGGCGGCACCGGCACGAGCCAGCTGTTCGACTTCTTTGCCAACGCCTATCGAGCGGGAGATCGCGCGGGAAGCGGCGACGACGACACGCTCGTGCGCCTGCGCGACATCGACGCGACCGTCGACGCGATCAACGCGGACCCGCGCAGCAGCGTGAAATTCGCGTGGGGCCACACCTATCTGCGCTGGAGTTCCTTCTTCGCGCAGGCGCCCGGCGAGAACCTGGTCCAGTCGAAGGCGCGGGTCTGGCTGGCCAGCGGCATGCGCGACGACAGCGTGCCGGTCCTGTCGACCGAGGTCGCGTACGCGCGCCTGCGCGCGCTCGGACGCGACGTCACGTTCCGGCGCCTGCCGCGCGCCGGCCACAACCTGATGGCGGAAGGGGGCTCGATGGCGGACGTGCAGAAGGAATACGACGCCATCATGGCGTGGTTCGACCGCCGTTGAGCGTTGGCGCTTACGGCTGCAGCGCCTTCTCGATATCGCCCGCGATCTCTTCCGGCTTGGTCTGCGGCGCGTAGCGATGCAGCACGGTGCCGTCGCGGCCGACGAGGAACTTGGTGAAGTTCCATTTGATGCCCTCGGTGCCCAGCACGCCCGGCGCCGCGTTCTTCAGGTATTTCCACAGCGGGTGGGCGCTGTCGCCGTTGACGTCGACCTTGGCGAACATCGGGAACGACACGCCGTAGTTCTTTTCGCAGAACGCGCCGATCTCGGATTCCGTGCCCGGCTCCTGGCTGCCGAACTGGTTGCAGGGGAAGCCCAGCACTTCCAGGCCGCGCGCGTGCAGTTCGCGGTACACGGTCTCGAGGCCCTGGTATTGCGGCGTGAAGCCGCATTTGCTGGCGGTGTTGACGATGAGGAGGACCTTGCCGCGGTACTGGGCCAGGTCGACCGGCTTGCCGTCGAGGGAGGTGGCCTGGAAGTCGAACACGTTCATCGTGGGCTCCTGTAAGCTTGGGTTGATTCGAAGGCAACAGTGTAAGCCAAAGGAGACATCGATGCAGTCCACCGTGAACATTCCCCTGGCCGCCGGTGCGCTGCTCAGCGCCGTCGCCGCGCTGCTCCACCTGGGCATCGTCGCGGGCGGTCCCGCGTGGTACCGCTTCTTCGGCGCGGGCGAACGGTTCGCGCGCGCGGCCGCGCAAGGGCGCTGGTATCCGACCCTCGTCACGCTGGGGATCGCCGCCGTGCTGTTCACCTGGTCCGCGTATGCGCTGGCGGGCGCCGGTGTCATTGGCCCTCTGCCGTTCCTGAAGGCGGCGCTGGTCGCCATCACGGCCGTCTATCTCGTGCGCGGCGTGGCGTTCGCGCCGCTCGTTCGCGCCAGGGGCGGCGCTATCACCCCGTTCGTCGTGTGGAGTTCGGTGATCTGCCTCGGCTACGGGGTGGTGCACCTCGTCGGCCTCGTGCAGCGCTGGGCGGCGCTGTAGCCGACGCGGATCAGAGGAGACCGAGCGTCTCGGTGCCCGCGGAGAAATCGCGGTTCTTCGCGTGCTTGCTGTTGAGCTTGATGTTCAGGCGCAGGTCGTTCACGGAGTCCGCGTTGCGCAGCGCATCCTCGTACGTGATCTTGTCCGCCTCGTACAGGTCGAACAGGGCCTGGTCGAACGTCTGCATGCCCAGTTCGCGCGACTTCTTCATGATCTCCTTGATCTCGTGGACCTCGCCCTTGAAGATCAGGTCCGAGATCAGCGGCGAATTCAGCATGATCTCCATCGCGACCACGCGTCCCTTCGCTTCCTTCTTCGGAATCAGGCGCTGCGAGATCAGGCCCTTCATGTTCAGCGACAGGTCCATCAGCAGCTGCTGGCGGCGCTCTTCCGGGAAGAAGTTGATGATGCGGTCCAGCGCCTGGTTCGAGCTGTTCGCGTGCAGGGTGGCCAGGCACAGGTGGCCCGTCTCGGCGAATGCGATCGCGTGTTCCATCGTCTCGCGGTCGCGAATTTCTCCGATCTGGATCACGTCCGGCGCCTGGCGCAGGGAGTTCTTCAGGGCGGCCTCGAAGCTGTCCGTGTCGACGCCGACCTCGCGCTGCGTGATCACGCAGTTCTTGTGCGGGTGGACGAATTCGACGGGATCCTCGATCGTGATGATGTGGCCGTAGCTGTTCTCGTTGCGGTAGCCGACCATCGTCGCCAGCGTCGTCGATTTACCGGAGCCCGTGGCGCCGACCATGATCACGAGGCCGCGCTTGGTCATGATCACGTCCTTCAGCACCTCCGGCAGGTCGAGGTCCTCGAACTTCGGGATCGTCGTCGTGATCACGCGCAGCACCATGCCCACGGCGCCCATCTGCATGAAGGCGGAGACGCGGAAGCGTCCCAGGTCGCCGGGGCTGATGGCGAAGTTGGCTTCCTTCGAGAGCTCGAAGCCGGCGGCCTGCTTGTCGTTCATGATGGCGCGCGCCAGGTCGGCCGTGTGCGAAGCCGTGAGGGCCTGGCTGGACACGGGCGTCATGCGGCCGTCGATCTTCATCGCGGGCGGGAAGCCGGACGTGATGAACAGGTCGGAACCGCCCTTGCTGACCATCAGGCGCAGCAGGTCGAACATGAATTTGGAGGCCTGGTCGCGTTCCATCGTCGTGCTCCTTCTTTAGCCCGGGAAGTTTTCGGGAATCTTGGCGGCGGCGCGCGCGGCCGCCGACGAGATCACGTTGCGGCGCACGAGGTCCGTCAGGTTCTGGTCCAGCGTCTGCATGCCGACGTTGGAGCCGGTCTGGATCGCGGAATACATCTGCGCGATCTTCGCTTCGCGGATCAGGTTGCGGATGGCCGGCGTGCCGATCATGATCTCGTGCGCGGCCACGCGGCCGGCGCCGTCCTTCGTTTTCAGCAGGGTCTGCGAGATCACGGCCTGCAGCGATTCCGACAGCATCGCGCGCACCATCTCCTTTTCCTCGGCCGGGAACACGTCGACGATACGGTCGATGGTCTTCGCGGCCGACGACGTGTGCAGAGTGCCGAACACGAGGTGGCCCGTCTCGGCGGCGGACAGCGCGAGGCGGATCGTCTCCAGGTCGCGCAGCTCGCCGACGAGGATCGCGTCCGGGTCTTCGCGCAGCGCCGAGCGCAGCGCGTTGTTGAACGACAGCGTGTGCGGACCGACTTCGCGCTGGTTGATCAGGCACTTCTTCGAGTCGTGCACGAACTCGATCGGATCCTCGATGGTAAGGATGTGGCCGTACTCGTTCTCGTTCAGGTGGTTGACCATCGCGGCGAGGGTCGTCGACTTGCCGGAGCCCGTCGGACCCGTCACGAGCACGAGACCGCGCGGCTTCAATGCGAGGTCGGCGAAGATCTTCGGCGCGTTGAGTTCTTCCAGCGACAGGATCTTCGACGGAATCGTCCGCATCACGGCGGACGCACCGCGTTCCTGGTTGTACGCGTTGACGCGGAAGCGCGCGAGGCCGGGAATCGCGAACGAGAAGTCGCACTCCAGCATCTCTTCGTACTGCTTGCGCTGGCCGTCGTTCATGATGTCATAGATCATGCCGTGCACGTCCTTGTGCTCCAGCGGCGGCAGGTTGATGCGGCGTACGTCGCCATGCACGCGGATCATCGGCGGCAGGCCGGCCGACAGGTGCAGGTCGGAGGCCTTGTTCTTGACCGAGAAAGCGAGCAGTTCGGAGATGTCCATTTATAATGATCCTTTGACGCGGAGATAGAAAACCGTCGTTCCCGACCTGGCCGGTCGCCTTGGCGGGAACCCAATTGCTGCGGGCATGCAGGCTGAGCTTGGATCCCCGCCTGCGCGGGGATGACGATGAGATATCGCACCGCCAGGCTAGAAAAATATTTCCTGAAGAAAACCATTATGTCCACAATCGCAGCCAACTTGCAAGCTGTCGAAGCGACAATCCAGGCCGCTTGCGAGGCCGCGAACCGGCCCCGTTCCACGGTCCAGTTGCTGGCCGTTTCGAAGACGTTTCCGGCAGAAGCCGTGCTGGAAGCGATCGAAGCGGGCCAGCGCGCGTTCGGCGAAAACTATGTGCAGGAAGGCGTCGACAAGATCGCCGCTGTGGCAAAAGCGCGACCTGGCCTGATGCTCGAATGGCATTTCATCGGCCCGATCCAGAGCAACAAGACGCGGCCCATCGCAACCAGCTTCCAATGGGTGCACACGGTCGAACGATTGAAAATCGCGCAGCGCCTGTCCGAACAGCGCCCGGCCGAACTGGGCCCGCTGGATATCTGCCTGCAAGTGAACATCAGCGGCGAGGCCACCAAAAGTGGCGTCAAGCCGGAGGAGCTGGAGGGCCTGGCCAAGGCCGTCGTCCAGCTGCCGAACCTGCGCCTGCGCGGGCTGATGGCGATCCCGGAACCGCAGGCCGACCCGGCCCTGCAACGCGCCCCGTTCGCACGCCTGCGCGCACTCGCGCAAGACCTCATCAAAGCCGGCATCCACCTCGACACGCTGTCGATGGGCATGTCCGGCGACCTGCAATCGGCCGTGCTGGAAGGCGCGACCATCGTACGCATCGGCAGCGCCATCTTCGGCGCGCGCCATTACGAGTGAATGAAAAAGCGCGCATCACGCGCGCCTAACCCCGGGATTCTCATGAAAATCAGCTTCATCGGCGGCGGCAACATGGCCACCGCCCTCATCGCCGGCCTGGCCGGCAAGGTCGCGCAGACGGCGGACATCCACGTCGTCGACCCGAACGCGGACGCGCTCGAGCGCCTGCGCACGCAATACGGCGTGACGACGTCGCCCGACATCGGCGCCGCCGTCGCCGCCAGCGACGTCATCGTGCTCGCGGTGAAGCCGCAGCAGATGCGCGACGTGACCGTGCACCTGCAGTCGCAGCTCGCGAACAAGCCGCTGCTGCTGTCGATCGCGGCGGGCATCCGCGGCGCGGACCTGTCGCGCTGGCTCGGCGGCTACGGCGCCATCGTGCGCACGATGCCGAACACGCCCGCGCTGATCGGGCAGGGCATCACGGGCATGGTGGCGATGGCCGGCGTCAGCGCCGCGCAAAAGGATGCCGCCGACAGCATCATGCGCGCCGTCGGCCAGACCGTCTGGCTCGATGAAGAAAGCCTGATCGATCCGGTGACGGCGGTGTCGGGCAGCGGCCCGGCATACGTGTTCTACTTCCTCGAAGCGATGCAGCAGGCGGCCGCGGAAATGGGCCTGTCGGCGGAGCAGGGCAAGGCGCTCGCGCTGGCCACGTTCACCGGCGCGGCCCAGCTGGCGGCGCAGTCGGACGAACCCGTCGACGTGCTGCGCCAGCGCGTGACCTCGAAGGGCGGCACCACGCATGCGGCCATCACGAGCATGGAAGCGGCCGGCGTCAAGCAGGCGATCGTCGGCGCGATGAAGGCGGCGGCGGCGCGCGGGCGGGAGCTCGGCGCGGAACTGGGCAAGGATGCCTGAAGGCCGACGCTGATGCCTGCGATCTCGCGCCCGCCGCTCGTCCTGATGCTTGCCGTGAGCCTGATGGCGAGCGGGCCGATGCCGTGCATCGCCCAGTCGCGGCCGGCGGCCAGTGGGATCGTCCTGGAAGGCGGCAAACCGATTGCTGGCGTGGCGCTCTTCTTTGGCAAGTTTCCGGGCAAGAATGAGCCTTGCACCGACGTGGGGGAGGTCATTCCCGTGGCGGCGGACGGCAGCTTTTCATGGACGCCGCCCCGGGAACGCGCACGCACGGATGCGCCGGCCGATCCGGGGGCGGCGATTGCCACGCTGACGGCCTTCTGCATCCGTGATCCGGCGCAAGGTGTGCTGATCGGGGCGATGTTGTTCGTAGGGCGGCAGGAACACGTCGCGATCCGCCTCGATTGCGACGTGGCGCGCCCGCACCGCGGCGGCAACGGACCGCATACGGTGTCGTCGATGCTCGGACAGCCCCAGTACTGCGCCGTTGCGCCGCCGACCTAGCGGTTTTGCCACACCCACTTCAAGCCGCGCATATACCCTTCGGCCTTGCTGGTGCCGTGGCCCATGCCCTCGATCGTGACAGTCTGCAGCTGCAAGCCCTGGTACGGGTGCGATGCCAGCTGCTTTTCGAATTGCTCGATCGAGCCGCGATACTGGGCCTGTTCGATCGAGCCGACGGAAATGAAGATGCGCGCCTTCAAGGGCCGGTTCTGCCTGGCCAGCGCTTCCTCGAGCTTGAACACGGCGCCGCCGTCCCAGACGACGGTGGGACTCAGCGCGATGTAGCCCGTGAAAAAGTCCGGCGTCTTCATGGCGGCGCCCAGCGTGAACAGGCCGCCCAGCGAGGCGCCGGCCAGCGTGCGGTTGTCCTTGTCGCCGTGGTACTTCGATTCGATCAGCGGCGCGACTTCCTTTTCCAGGAAATTCAGGAATTGATCGCCTTTGCCCGAGCCGGGCGCCATCCACATCGACGTATAGGTGTAATCGCGCACGCGCGCGCTGCCGTAATCCGTGCCGTCCGGGTAGGACAGGCCGACCAGGATGAATTCCGGCGCCATCTTGTCGTACACCAGGTTGCCGTAGGCGCCTGCGAGCAGGGGCGTGTCCCAGTAGCCGTCCGTGAAATACAGGACCGGATACTTCTTGTTCGGATTGCTCCAGTAGCTGTCAGGGTAGACGATGATCAGTTCGTGGGTCTGGCCGGTATAGGCCGACTTCACGGACACGATGTCCGAATTACCGAACACGAATTTCTTCGACGTTTGCTCGGCGAGTGCGGCCGACGACAGGCCAACGGACAGCAGCAGGGCGAGAAGCGTTTTTTTCACGGACGCCCTTCGAGTTGAGGTGGTTGTGCCGGCCGGTTGCCCAGCAGGGCCCAGAGCGAATAGACGCCGATCGCGGTACCGAACGGGAAGTTGAGCAGCCCGAGCACGCTGAATATGATCGTGAACACGCGTCCCGTCGGCGATCCTTTCAGCAGCGCGATCCCGGCGATGGCTTCCGCCGCCAGCAGCAGCGCGAAGCATCCGGCCACCACCGCGCCGAAGCCGAAGAAGAAGTTCGCCACGGCGCCGTCACTGCCGGCCGAGTCGGCGATGAAGTGGCCGATCCAGTTGGTGCCGAGCGCGAAGATCAGCATCATGCCGGCGCCCAGTACGCCGATGACGATGTGAAGTGCAGCGGTAATGCGAGTGTGGATGTCCATGAGGTTCCCGTTGATAAGCCGGCATAGTGTATGCCGGTTTTACCTCGCATAAATACGCACAAAGTCACGTCAGGGCGATGGCGCCTTCAGCCGGAACGAGACATCCCGGTCGCGGTCGACCTCGAGCCGGCCGTCCTTGAACACCAGCTCCGCCACCTGGATGACCGTACGCTGGTTCCAGCGCGCGTCCGTGGCCGCTTCCGCCTCGTTCACCTGGTGGACGAAGTAGTAGATGAACGCGCGGTCGCCATCGACGACGACGTCCGCGTGCTGTCCCTTGGCCCGGTCGGTGGCCTTGCGGCCCGGTTCGCCGAGGATGTAGCCTTTCTGTTCCGTCCAGGTACGCGCATCGTCGGACCGCAGCACCATCAGGCCCTTCCACACGTCGACGACCATCCAGTAATACCCCTTGAAGCGGAACACCTTCGGTCCCTCGCCCGTGGTCGGATTGACCGGCTCGTCGCTCACCTTCTTCCACGTGCGCAGGTCCTGGCTGTCGGCGGCCAGGATCTTGCTGCCGGCGCGCTCGTCCTTGTACCACATCCGGTAACCCTGTCCGAGCTTGATGACGGTCGGGTCGATCATGCGGCTCGTGTCCAGCTTCACGGTCCCTTCGCACCGCCATGTGGACAGGTCGGTGCTGGTCAGGTGCTCGATGCGGCCATCCGCGCCGGGGCCGCCCCACCGGTGGAAGATGCCAGGCACGATCGTGAGCCACATGTGGTACGTGCCGTTTTCATAGTAGATCTCGGGCGCCCACAGCGTCACGTCCGTGCACGCCTTGGGAAACTCGGCCGTGCCCTGGTAGCGCCAGTGCATGCCGTCCGGGGACGTCGCGATGCCGATGGCCGTGCCGTGCACCCATTCGACGTCCTTCGGGTCGGGCAGCTTCATCGTCGCCCGGCGATTGGTATAAAACATCTTCCACAGTTTGGCGGCGCGGTCGTACACGATCGACACATCCGCCGCGCCGTCGTACACGGGGTCGCGGAACACCGGTTTCGGTGCGACGTCGGCCGCGCTGGCCGCCAGCGGCAGCACGAGGGCCAGGGTGGCGAGGAACGATTTCATGGGGTCTCCGTGGACTCAGAACTTGATCGATAGCGGTTTGCCGGCATACGTGACCGACTTCGTCGCGCCCGCCGGTTCGATGGCGGTCGCGTTGTCCCGGCCGACGACGACGACATTCAGCTTGCGCGTCCCGACCAGGCCCTTGAACGTGCCCTTGCGGGCGCCGATGGTCAGCGTGCGCGCGGCGTCGTTCCACGCCAGGTCGTACGTGGCGTACTTGCCCTTTTCGTAGTCGTACGTTTCGTTGTCGTCTTCATAGACCGTGAACTTGCCGTCGGCGCCCGGATAGACGCGGATCTCGTAAGGCGCATCCGGCCGCTCGGTGGCGTACTGGACGACGGGGCCCATCGGCACGATCGCACCGGCGCGCACGTACAGCGGGAAGACGTCGAGCGGCACGTCCTTCGCGACCGTGGTGCCGCCTTTGAAGCGCTCGTGCGTCCAGAAGTCGTACCAGTCGGTGCCGGCGGGCAGGTAGGTCTGCATCGTCGTGTCCGGCTTGCCCGACGGTTGCGCCTGCGCGGCCAGTTGCGACGGCGTGCGCCATGCCAGGCGCAGGCTGCGCTCCGACGTGGCGTTGTAATACTCGAGGGTGATGGGGAGGCTCTGGCCCTTTTTCAGGACGACCTTGGTGCCGGCGTAGCGCTTGCCGCCGTTTTTCCAGTCCTCGACGACGGGCTTGCCGTCGACGATCAGGCGGTAGCCGTCGTCGCCTTCCGCGCCCAGCTCGTATTCGCCGTCTTCCGGCGCCACGACGGCGCCCGTCCAGCGCGCGGAGAAGTTGTCGAGGCTCGCCAGGCCGGCCGGCATGTCGGCCAGCGGCGGGCCGGGCCACTGGAAGTCGATGGTGGCGTCGACGGTCTTGCCGTGCGGTGTCTCGAAGTTGGTGCCCGCGAAGTATTGGCCAGCCAGTCCGGGCCTGCCGTCGGGCGTGCGCAGCGCGGCCGCCGGGATGGTGGCGGGCGGCGGCGGCTGGAAGCGGTACATCTGGCGCGTGACCGGATGGACGAGGAAGGACGGGCCGAACTGGAACGCGTCGTTGATGTCGCGCACGCGCGGATCGTCCGGGAAATCCATCGGCAGGGCGCGCATCAGCGTATAGCCGTCGCGGGTGACTTTCCCGGCCAGGCTATACGTGTAGGGCAGCAGGCGGTAGCGCAGGTGGACGGCATCCAGCAGCGCCTTGTACATCTCGGGATCCGTCTGCTTGAAGAGGTAAGGCTCGCGCTCGATGTCGGTGCCGTGGATGCGCATCAGCGGATTGAAGGCGGCGTATTGCAGCCAGCGGGCGTACAGTTCGCGGTACGACGCATTCTTTTCGCCGCCCGGGAATCCACCCCCGATGAAGAAGCCGGCGGTGTCCTGCGTCCAGTACGGGTTGCCGGTGATGGTGACGTTGACGCCGCCGTTGATCTGCTCGAGCAGGGTTTTCCAGCTCGCCCGCGTGTCGCCCGACCACGAGGCCGCCGCCGTCCGTTGCGCGCCGGCCCAGGCCGAGCGTGTCAGGGTGAACACGCGCTGGTTGCTGGTGGCGCGTTGTCCCTCGTACGTGCCGAGCGTCGTCATCAGCGAGTACGGATTGAGGTAGCGGGCGAAGTCGCCCATGGCGTTGTTGCCGAGTCCCTTGATGTCGCGCTCGTTGTCGGCGGCGTTGTGCGCGGCCGTGCCGACTTCGACTTCGGTGCCGTCCATCCACAGCGCGTCCACGCCCACGTCGAGCAGGCCCTGCTTGACGTGCTTGAAGTAGATCTTGCGGCCTTCGGGGCTGTACGCGTCGTAGATGCGCGCCTTCTTCGAAATCCAGTGCAGCGGTTCGAAGCGCAGCTTGTGCTGGTCGAGTTCATGCGCCAGCGCGGTGTCGTTGCCGATCGAGGGCCAGATCGACACCATCAGCTTCAGGTGCATGTCATGGATGGCCTTCGTCATGCCCTTCGGATCGGGGAAGCGCTCGCGGTTCCACGTCATGCCGCTCCAGGTACCGTCCTTGTCGCTGCCCCAGTACTGCCAGTCCTGCACGATGTAGTCGAGCGGGAACTGCTCCTTGCGGAACGTGCGTGCCACCTCGACGAGGCGGTCCTGCGTCTGGTAGCGCTCCTTGCTCATGAACAGGCCGAACGCCTGCTTCGGCACCATCGGCGCCGCGCCGGTGAGGTCGCGGTAGCCGGCGACGACGTCGTCCAGCGTGGCGCCGGCCATGAAGTAGTAATCGACGCCGCCCGGCGCGCTTTCCGCCCACAGCGACGCGCCCTCGGCGTTATCCGTGAAGCGCATCTTCGAATACGTGTCCCACAGGATGCCGTAGCGTTCCGTCGACATCATGACGGGGATGATGATGCCGATATTCGTCTGCACCAGCAGCAGGTCCTTGTTGCGGCGGTTGATGTCGCCTTCGCCCACGAAGCCGAATCCGTAGATGCCTTCGCCGGGCTTCAGGGTGAACGTGTTGCGCGCTTCATAGGTCGGCGCGCCGGCCAGTTCGATTTTCTTCAGCGTCTGCGGTGCGCTGCGTTTTTCCTGCGTATAGACCTTGCCCTGCGCATCCTGGAACGTGATGGCGCCGGTCGACTTGTCGATGACGATGCGCAGCCGCTTGCTCTCGAGCGTGAGGGAGTCGGCGCCGTCGCGCGTCGTGAAGGCGACGGCCGCGGGCGCGTGCGTCACGACGATGCTCGGATGGCGCCAGAAGTTTTCGCCGAGCGTCGTGTTCACGCGCACCGTCGCCGGGCCGTAGAAGATCACGTTCTTGGTCACGCCGCCGACGCGGACCTGCACGCCGTCCGCGATGGGCGCGTACGAGAAGGACGCCGTCGCGGCGGCGACCGGCAGCAGGTGGCCGTTGGCGTCGAGGCCGGCGAGCGGCGCCGCGTGCGCGCTCGCGGCGAGAGTTGCGAGCAGCGTGAGCGTCGGCAGCGCGGTATGTGGTTTCATGACATTCCTGGTCGATGGATGGCTGGATTAACGCGGGACGTTAGCAGAATAATTTGTTCGGCGATAATACTAATTTTTACGATATCGATAACGAAAACGATATCGCAAAGGCCGCGTACGTACCCCGATGTGCCGAGATAGCGCTATCATCGTGTGACCACAATAAAGGAGACCTCATGAAGACACTGTTGGCAGCATGCGCCGTCGCGCTCGGCGTCGTCATCCCCGCCTCGGCGCAGCAGACCGCCGCCCCGGCGGGCGAACGCCACTTCGTGCTGGAGAACACGCAGATCATCCCCGTGCAGTCGCAGTCCACGGGCAGGGCGCACGAGCTGGTCGTCGTGCTGCCGTCCAGCTACGCAGCGCATCCGGAAAAGCGCTACCCTGTCCTGTACTACCTCGACGCGTACTGGGACACGCCGCTCCTCACCGCCACCTACGGCAACCTGATCTACGATAACCAGGTCCCCGAATTCATCATGGTGGGCCTGTCGTATCCGTCCGGCGCCAACTACGACGTCGAGCGCCGCCGCGACTACACCATCACCGCGACGGACGCGGATTCGGGCAGGGCCGACGCCTTCCTCGGCTTCATCACGAAGGAGGTCGCGCCGCTGATCGAAAGCCGCTTCCGCGCCGAGAAGACGGACCGCGTGATCTCCGGCAGCTCGCTGGGCGGCCTGTTCGCCATCGCGGCCGCGTACAAGGCGCCCGGCTTCTTCGCGGGTCACATCGCGATCAGCCCCGCGGCCGGCTGGGACCACGGCGCGCTCGGCAAGCTCGATGCCGCCTACGCCCGCGACCACAAGGCGCTGCCCGCGCGCATGTTCATCTCGCACGGCAGCATCGAATATCCCGCATTCCAGCAGCCCGTCGTGGCGTTCCAGAAGCAGCTGGGCAACCGCAACTACCAGGGCCTGGCGCTGCAGACGTGGACGATGGAAGGGCTCGATCACACGGCCGTGAAAGGCGACGGCTACGTGCGCGGCCTGATGTGGGTATGGAAGCCGAACAAACCGGCCGGACCGAGCGGGCTGACGAAGGCGATGCAGCAGCAGGGCGAATAGAAGCGTCGTTCAGCGTCCGCGGAAGTGCGACGCCTGCAGGAAGCGCAGGCCGGCGAGCACCTGGTCCACGCGTTCGCCGGACAGCCGGCCGATGCGTGCTCCCAGCCGTGCTTTCGGGATCGCACTGATCTGCGAAGGCAGGACGACGCTGCGTTTCTCGAGTCCGCCCTCGCCGGGTTCCAGCGGCACGCAACCGGGCTCGCTTGCCCGCCTGAGGTTCGTCGTCAGGGCGCAGACGATCACGGTGTCGATGCGCGAATGGTTGAACAGGTCGTCCTGCACGACGAGGTGCGGATGGGGATAGCCGGGCACCGAGCCGCGCGTGCCGTCCGGCGCTACCCAGTAGAGCTCCCCCTTGTCGATGCGCCGCGCGGGCGTGTGGTCGTTGTCCATGTGGTTTCCAATCCGTGGAATGATAGGATAGCGCTTTACGCATCATCCAGAGGAAGCCATGACCATATTCGCCATGCCCGTATTCGACGCCACCGTCATCTACGAAGGCAAGGAGCTGTTCAAGGGCCAGGGCGCCGCGCGCGGCTGGGCCGAGAAGCTGGCCAAAGAAATCGAGACGCCCGTCACGGTCGAGAAGATCGGCACCGGCTGGGCACTGTGCGCGCAGCTGGACGGCGTCGATTGCCGCTGGGGCATCCTGGGCCAGCGCTTGAAGCGGTTGGACTGATGGCCGCGTTGACGGTCGCGCGGATCCTGCATGCGGGCTACGTGTTCACATGCGAGGGTACGCGCATCGCCTTCGACACCATCTTCGAAAACCCGTTCAGCCGCAACTGCCACGCGTTCCCGGACGTGCGCTTCGACGAAGCGCTGATCCGGCGCCAGCGCTTCGATGCCGTCTTCATCTCCCACTTCCACGACGACCACTGCTCGCTCGAGAGCCTGGACCTGCTGGACCGCGCGACGCCGCTGTACATCTACTGCCTGTTCGATGAGCTGTTCGACATGGTGCGCGCGCTGGGTTTTACGCGCGTCCACGCGCTGCAGCTGGACGTGCCCGTGGACGTCGGCCCGTTCCAGGTCGTGCCGCGCGAAGCGATGGATGCCGAAGTCGACTCGATGTTCCAGGTCCGGGCCGCCGGGCTGAACGTCCTGAACGTGGTCGACTCGTGGATCGACGATGCGGCGCTCGCGCGTCTCGTCGCCGAGAAACCGTGGGACCTCGTGCTGTTTCCGTTCCAGACGATGCGCGAGATCGAGGTGCTGGCCCCGACGCGCGCCGAACCCGCGCCGCCGGCGCTGCCGGAGGAATGGCTGGAGCAGTTGCAGGCCCTGGACCCGCGCTTCGTCGTGCCGAGCTCCTGCCAGTTCCGGCTCGAACCCTGGTCGTGGTACAACCGCGCGTTCTTCCCGATCTCGTATGCCCGCTTCACCGACGAGGTGCGGGCGGTGCTGCCGCACGCGCGCGTCGTGCGCATGGATCCGTCGGTCTCGATGGTGCTGGACACCGACGGATTGCATCCGGCGCCGCCGCTGGATTGGGTCATTCCCGTCGGCGCGCAGGACGTCGACTACATCTATGAGGGCAATGCCGACGCGCCGCCCACGGCCGACATCGCCCGCCATTTCCCCGCGCTGACGGCGGACCAGTGGACGCGCGTGCTGGACTTCTGCCGCACCGGCCTGGCGGACCGCTATGCCGCGCTGGATGACGAGAGCGAGCATTTCGACAGCCCGCGCCTCTGGCAGTTGTCGATCCACGATCATGCGGGCGAGGTGACGCGCTTCCGCTACCGGCTGTCGCCGGGCAGGGCGGACCTGGTCGACGATGATGGGCCACTGGGCTGGACCACCGGGATCCCCGCCGTGAAACTGTACGCGGCGCTGGAATTGGGCGAGTCGCTGACGTCGCTGTACATGCGCATCAACGATGCCGTGTTCGATGCGGACACGGAGCGCGACCTGGCGCAGGCCGACGTGGTCGAGGATCCGCTGATCCGCTGCCTGTTCAGCGAGGGCTTCGGCGCCTACCAGCGGGCGCAGTTGCGGCGGTTGCTCAGCCCGGCGGTCCCAGGTCCAGTTCCGGTTGCTCCGGCGGATACGTGATGCGCAGACCTTCGACGTGGGCGAAGGGCGTCAGCTTGTGCGGCTTGCGCTGGCGCGCATCGATGATGTCGTCGACGGGCACGCCGCGCACCAGCAGCGCATCGGCGACGAGCGAGCGGTGGCAGCGCCACGGCACGGCTTCCGCGCACATCAGTGCGCACGTCCTGGTCTGCGCGAGTTCGATGACCGCGTCGACGTTGGCCGCGAATTCGTCGGTCTGCATGTAGTCCGCGTAGCCGCGGAACGACGTGTTGCGCCAGGCGGTATTCGGTGAATCCTTGAGCGGGCGGCGCAGGCCGCCGAGGCCTTTGATGTATCGGTATTCGATGCCGGCATCAAGCAGCGAGGCCGCGAGTTCATCCTGCCCGAATTGCGGATTGTGGCGCGATTTGGGAACGGTCCGGATATCGAGCAGGCAGGCGATGCCGTTCTGCCAGAGCAGTCCGATGAACTCCTCGATCGTACGGTTCGAATGCCCGATGGTGCAGACGGGTGCGGGTGTCATGGCCTTATTCTGGCACGGCCGCGCAGGGCGGGGCGCCCGCTTCCTTACAGACTGAAACGTCTCTTACACCGACCGCACAGAGCGTTTCGAGCGCGCGCGCTACGATGAAGTCATCCACTTCAATCGGGAGAACAAAATGACACTCAATAAT
>Ga0308166_1001957_pt1 | contig 20139 bp, 26 predicted proteins | sample PhyCR2_2_FD_202137 | JGI IMG/M metagenome (GOLD analysis project Ga0308166, IMG submission 202137) | Phyllosphere microbial communities from UC Gill Tract Community Farm, Albany, California, United States - DLSLCC.R2 | ecosystem: Host-associated > Plants > Phyllosphere > Unclassified | place... | reverse complement strand
GTGAATAGTGAGGCTGAAAGCTGTCAACTCGTCAGCTTCGCCGCCCACACAAGGAATATGGTCGATGCTCGCCAGGCAGCAAGCCCAGTAGCGCCGCTCGCCCCCTACGATGGCAAAGCCAGCTCCGTCAGGCCTTACAACTACAGGGGTTCCAAGGCCATCTTTGTGAACGTTCGCCGACAGCGCAATCAATTCGGCCCATTGGTGAACGATCCCTGCGGCAATGATGCGGTCTTTCGGGTCAAGTGCTTCCCTGATGAAGCTTGAAGGGTCACGCCCCGTAAGCGCAGCCCAGCGCTTCGCAGTGGCAGTGTCTGGTGCTGCACGCAGCAACATGCGACTAACACGTTCATGCCAGCGCCTGCACCGAGCTCGCCAAATACTGGCCACCTCCTGTTCATTTGGGCTGTCAAAGTTGAGCTCATGTCCCGCACGACCTTCTTCGGCTAACCAGGCTTGCCCTGCTGGGGATTGAAGCCACCCATTTTTAACCTTCTCAATCCACTCGAAGGTACGACGCAAGGACAATTTGTTGATGTGCGAAGAGCTTGGGTGTCGCCCGCTATTGGCGGCGATTTGAGGCTGAACAATGTGAGCTTCAAGCAACTCCAGGAAGCGCGGATTTGTTTCGACGGGGTGAACAGAAGACGCTGGCAGCCGAGAGACCGGCCGCAAGGAGCTGCTCGCATTGTCAATATTGTTCTGACCTGAGAGCAACCCAAAGTCAGTGGAGGTGGTTTGAACGGCTGAGCGTTGAACGACCTTCCTAACCATTAGAAGTCTCCCCACTGCGCACGAGATGCCATCACCTTGTCGGCAATTTCCTTCACGAACTTGGTCGCCTGGAGGTGGGTTTTGCTCTCCTTGTCGGCAAAAACGTGCTCCGGGCTGTTGAGCCAATTATCCGTTTCAGGGTACGCAACTGCTTGAGCCAACCCACATTTCAAGAGGTACTTTTCAAGCTGCGTCCCTTTCAGGCTTGCAAAGCCTTCTTTGTGCACCTTCGTATTTTTCCGAACGATGTTTGGCAGAATGCCCAAGAACTCAAGCGGGACTGGGATCTTCTCCTTGGATTCGCGGCGATCGCTGACCATGGTCAGGAAGTAGCTGATCATGGAGTACATGCCGTCCAAGCTTTGCGGCTCAGGAATGAATGGGATGTAAATGTGGGTGGCGGCGCTAATCGCGATGTCGATTACAGAGGTCCGGGTCGGCGGCGTATCAATCACCACAAAGCTGTACTGCTCGGCCAGTTCAGGCGAACGAAGCCAGTCCCTCAAGCTGTCAGCTGCAGCTCTTGCTAGCTTCGAATCTTTCTTGAAGGTCTGGATGTCTATGAGCTGGCGCTCATCATTCGGCACGATGTGGATCAGGTCATTGCCGATTGGCTGGGCGATGTCTTTGTTGATCATGCCCATGGACTGAAGAATTTGGCCTGTATTGCTTGGGTAAGGCACGGGCAGGAAAGCTTCATCACCCAGGCCGAGCAGGTCTAACCAAAGGTCACAGATGGAGGAGCGTACATTGCTTTCCTTGTCTGCGAGCAATTGAGGGTGAGGGCGCGGGGTAGTGAACGGCATGCCCTGGATGGGCTCCAGCAGGTTCCAGCGGCGCCCGGTGTTGCCCTGCGAGTCCAAGTCAATGTAGAGGATTGGCTTGCCCTGGTGGTACTCAGGGTGCATGGAGAGCCCCTGAACCAAAGTGCGACTGGTTACCGACTTACCGACTCCACCTTTGTAGTTGGCAGCTACGATCACTGGCAACGGCTTTCTGGAGAAGTCGAATAGCGGCTTCTGAGATTTCTTGAGTACCACGAATGGCGCCCCCAAAGTTGATTGGATTTCCCTGTGGCAAGGCGCAGCAGCGGCCTTGTCTTTGCGGCGATGATACACGCCCGTGGTACAGTAGTGTAGAAGCTGTGGTACATAAATGCTGACAGCGTGGTACAGACAGCAGGTCAACTACTAATCAGCCATGACAATGCGGGCATGGATTTGGAGAAATAAAACTGTCGCGAGAGGCCCCCGGCTTCCGTGGCTTTCAGCACAGTTCAAAGAAAACGCAAAACTGTCGCAACTACCCAACGTTACGGTTCGCACCAATGGCGTAGCGAATTAAACCTGTCGCAGCCAGAGCCTACGCGCCTTGGAGGCTCATCCGCCGCCAGTACGGGTCAACCGCCGCGTTGTAGAAGCGGCTTCGACAGGCAGTGCTTTCACAGAAAGCGCAACACGATCGGGGCCAGCGGGCAAGCCGGAACGCTGCGCGACAGTTTTAATTCAACGAAACCAGGCAGCATACCCAGCGCGAGCTGGCGGCTAAAGTTGGCCTAGCCTGGTCATCGATCTCGAAATACGAGTCAGGACACAATGTGCCGCGTGCCACGACTTTGTTGAAGCTCCGCGCCGCACTTGATCCGTGCGTGGTTGAGCCTACTGTGCAGGAGCCGGAAAGCGAACTGGAGGCCCTGGTAGAGCGGTGGGCCGCTGCGCACTCGCTCACCCCTCAGATTGCCGCCAAAATGCTTGCACTCCAGGCCGCACGACTGTTGTAGTCAGCTCTATCTGCTACAGTTACGCCGGACCGGAGATAGGGTCAGCCTTGGGGAATCGAGTGCACTCTTCTGACAATTAAAAAGCTTGATTTGTTCTGTTTAACAGAACAAAATAAGCTCATTGAACAGTGCCGCTCACCCTTGGAGGGATCCCATGCAAAAGTTGACCGATGCTCAGCGCCACAGCTCCAAAGTTACCCAGTTCGCAGACGCGGTTAAGCGCGTGGGCAGCGACAAGGTAATCGCCACCATCGGCGAGAGTGCCGCCAACGGCTTTCAGTGTGCGGCAGACGCCCAGAATCGCCGGAAGGATTCGGACATGGTCGGATGGTTCATTACCTATGCGCAGGATTGTGCGTATGAGTTTTGCAATCTGCAACCTGATGAAGACGTTTACGGTGTCCTCGGCACCCTGCGACCACGGGCGCCTGTAGCTATGCCGGACTTCCAATGTATGGCGCGGCCAGCGCTTTCGGCGTGGTATATCGAAAACGTTGGCTATGACATCGGTGCGGAAGATCCTGACATGTCGCTCGAAGACTACCGAGCGCATTGCGTTGAGTATTTCAACGAGGCGCAAGCCTGTTCTTAACCCTCCCCTTCCTTTTGGAAAGCCCGAGCCCATGCCCAGTCACCGCGCTGGGCTGCGCCCGTGAAAGGGCGCGAAGGTTCGCGCTCGGTAAATTACAGGTGCTGATTTAAAAATCGAGTTCATTCGCTGCGTTGTCGACGAGGGTAATTCCGAAGCCCCTCTAACCATTCTGATCGAAGTCCCGGGAGCACGCCTATGGCAACTGTTCAGAAGTTCACAAGGATCACTGCATGGAGAGCCCGTGAGGCTGTCCAGCAACTAGGCGACGTTACGGGAATCGATCGTAAGGTCCTGGTTTGATGAGGCAACTGGTGATGGTTATGAAATGGCGGAGATCACTCTCCATCCCGCCGAGGCGTAGCCAGCGCCAGCTGTACCTTAGCAACTGTGTTGAACAGCAGGCTATAGCGCACATGATTACGCAGCCCCGGACAACGGGGCCTGTCGGGAGCTGATTTGTCCAAGTCAGTTGCCGACAGATTCCACTACGGATTTCCCGCGATGCCTCTTAAAAACCAATGGGTCGACCGCCGCTGCTGTGATTGGGATACCTTCCTTGATGGCCTCATGACTGCAGCACACCGCATGGGCTTTCCTTTGCTGCTGGTCGACCGTTCCGAGGCTCGCCGTTACTGGCGGCAGCATAGCTGCACCGGCGCTGAGGTGATCCGAATGCAGCGTGCACGCGAGATGGACGCTGCGCTCTACAACGGGTTCGGTGAGCCTCCACGAAGCGACAACGATCCAGATAGCGGTCAGCCGACACCGTTGCCACCCTCCCCCATCACCCCAGTTTTGGCCTAGCAAGAAATGCGTCCTGCCCATGGCTGATCGTGGACGCCGAACGGATTCACCATCTGCAACGCACTTGATCGGTCCAGATCAAGCTGCAAGTAATCAGCGCCGCCAAATCGGCGGTATAAAGCGGGCAGGAGGACCCAAAACTGTGACCAGAATCAGGAGGATACACATGAGGCCGTCCGAGGCCATGGCCGCTGGCCTGAAAAGCCGAAAGCAACTCAAGGCTGAGGGGCTGATGCCGACAGCGGACGCGCAGCGAGCTGGTATCGTTTGGCAAGGTATGGGCGCGTACGATGTGTGCTTTTTGTGTTCAACGATAAGAATGCTATAGCCCCCCATATGTGGGGCCGTGCCCATAGATCTCACCCGAGCGACTGACAAGGACCCGCACCCATGCCCCACTTGACCGAGGAGCAGAAGCGCATCGTAAAACGGCTGGACCGCGCCTTTAAGGATGCACGCAAAGCAGGACTGGCCCTACGCGTGTTCGATGGCTCGGTGCTGGTGATGGATGAGGAGGCCCTGTCAGATCCGCGCTACGGCGAGTTTGGCGATGACTATGCCGGTTGGCTGGAGGATTGCACCGAGCGCATTGCCATCGGCCTGAACGCTGACGGTGGAGCGGGTAGATGACCAACCCCCACCGCCCACCAGATCGAGGACACCGCCATGGCCCTGTTTGACGTCGATCAGCTAAAAGCCGTGCATGCTGCATGGTCTGAGGCGTCAGCCGTTTATAGCCAGGCAGCTGGCGTCCTGAGCGATGCCCAGGCTCGCCGTGACCGCCAAGCTTCGGATGCGGCCTACCAGCAGGCCCTCGACGCGCACGACGACTGGGCACGACCGCAGCCAGGAACTGTGCCACCTGGTCGGTCGCATGCTGGACTCGACTTGAGAGATACCGCACCCGCTCTGGTGGGCTCACCACCTGGCTACAGAAGTGGTGACTGCCAGTGAACGGGGCCAAAGTGCGCGGTTGTCGATTGTAGAGCACTGGCATCTTGACGACGATGAGGTGTTCCACATCAAGTTCAACCAGCTAGCTCTAGACTGTCTCCAGTCGGCTGAGGATCAGCGCTGCAAGCTCGTAGAAGTCCTGTTCGAGAAGATTGCTCAGCCAGAAGACGAATGATTTGAAACGCCTTGCATTGTACGCCCCTGTAGGCGTACAATTGGCCAATCCACAATTGGAGATTGGCCATGCCTAGCACCACCACCTCTATTGAAATGCCACCTCGCACGTTGAAGGACCCGAGCTACGAGTTCACTGTCCTGTACGAGGGGGCCATCCTCAAAGCAAGCCCCGCCTCTGATGAATCTCTGCATGATGCCATGATTCGCTCGATCGAGGACCATGCTGGCGCCAGCGTTGCCCACTGTGGGCGCTGCAAGCTGGCCTCTGGGGGCTACTACCGGTACCCAATCCAGTTGGACAACGGCAAGCGCGTCGACGCGTTCATTCCCGCCGCTTCATAAATTTCCGCCCTCTAATGGAGCCCGCCTTGCGGGCAAGCTACGGGCACTGCTGCCCAGGTGAAATAAGGATTGGTATGAGCGACCTCATCCCCCATGAGCCAAAGATCGAAAAGATTGAGCGCTTCCAGGCACTGCAAGCTGGTCATTACTGGCGCGCCCTGGTCAACATCCCAGAGCACGCCATCGAGCGAGATGAGACCTTGTTGTTGGTTTCCCTGAAATGGGTGGATAACGCCCCTCACACAATCGTCATGCGTGCCCACCCGTCCAAGTACGATAAACAGGTCAAGGTTGTCGTGCCCAAAGATGATGGCTCGACGCGAGAGACGTGGGTGCGTTGCGGGGAGCATGAGTTCCTTTTGCGTGACTTCCTCAGATCCTTTGAATTCGAGGAGAACCATGAAGAGATCCGCGCAAGGGAGATCCAGGCCGTTCAGGGGCGCGTGCAAGAGCTGCAGCGCGAGTTGGTTGAGGGGCAGAGAGATCAGCAATTCATGGCGGCGATCGCGCATGAAAAGCTGGCAGAAGCCGAAGCGGCCGAGCTGCGCCGAAGCGGGGCGAATGACGATCAGATCCAGGAAGCTTTGGTACAGCTGGGCGCAGATCAAAGCCGGTCGCTTGCGTTGGTCAGCGGCAGTGTCGCTGACGCTATTGGTACGGGCATCACCACCGAGGCGATTGAAGAGCTACGAGTCAGCGTGCAACGTGAAGGAAAGTTGGCACAGTACAAAGCTGATTGGATAACCCAGAAAAGCAGTGAGATCGCGAAGACGATTCAGGCTGTGACGCCGTTTTACCAGGAGCTGGCGGCTGCGGCGCTGGCGGGTTCTGAGGATATCCGTAGCTATGTCGTGAAGCTTCTGCAGGGTATTGAGTCCCTGGACCTGTATGTCGGCAAGGATGTCATCGTTGAGACCATCTGCAAAGGCGCGTCCGCACCACGCAGCGAGCCACTCACCTTTGTGCAGAAGAAGCTTCTGGTCGATGAAGAACTGGCGATCTGGGCTGAGCTGGACGAGTGGTTCGATTTCAGCAAGCTGGACCTTTTCTTCGAAGCGCTTGAAAACTATGAGTCGCTTGTGGACCAGATCTTCCCAACGGAGCGGTGCGCACTGGTCATGGCCACCACGCGACGTCATATCGACTATGGCAACGTCGCGACAAACATGGTCTGCAACGCCAAGAACGCATCTGTGTTCATCATGGTGCGCGACGGCGGGAATATTTACCGCGTCATATCCCCAGTAGAAAGCCATTTAGGCACAGCCAGGCTCTTTCCGTCGCTCGATGATCAGGAAGCGATCTTCCGTGGGATGGATGGCAGCGAAATCAAATTTGACGATGTTCGTTACACCAAACACCTCGAAAGCCACGAAGCATACGCTATCCACTTTAAGCGCTTGTTGATCCTTTTTTGCGGTCTGGACCACCGCCTGAGGTTGTTCGGTGATTTTTACGATGGCCCCCAAGACCTTGGCTTCGTCACGCTCAAGTTCCAAGAAACCTACTGTCGCTTCCTCCATGACGACGATGGCACCGGCCTGCTGGGTGACGGTAACAGCATGCCGTCCTTGGATGCGTGGATTGCGGACAAGAATGAGTATCTGCGCAGTGGCTCGCGTGTCCTGTGTCGCTGGGCTGCCGTCATGAATCCTGATACTGCACCAGGTGCTTGCAAGGAGTATCGCAGCTATTACCCCGGTGAAGGTTTTGACAGACGCTACTCGCCCAGCTCTGAGCGGGACATCGTGATCGCTTACCGCGAAGGGGAATCGATTTGCGTATCTATTGAGGTATCTAGATCAGACCGAAAATTCATGTGCAAGGTGAACCTCAGTGCCCTGTCTTCCAGTCGTTGGGGGCGCAGCACCCAGCTGGAGTACCTATGCCTCGATGCGGTTTCCCCAGAAGAGCTGCACTACTACATCCACAGTCGACGCGCTCGGCAAGACCAGGTCATGTACATCCGAATTTTCAAAGAGGCACTACAGCGTTTGCAGGCCGAGCGGGCGCATGAGCGCAACAGTCGACGAAAGCTATTGGAGGCGCTGGAAGCAGGCAAGATCGCATCTGGGAATTCTGCCCAGCAGGTTATCAATCAAGCTGTGATCGCATGGCGCGCCAAGAACCGTGGTGCATCACTTCCCGACTTTTCTGGCACTACAGCTCCGAAGGGCTGGAAGCAGTTGCTCGACCAGATGTACGTCCTCGCTGGTAAAGGACAAAAGCAAGTTGAAAGCATCGAGGCCTTCGTCCTCGGGCTGGGGTACACCCCGCTCCGCTTGGTGCTCTCCGGCTCGGCAAAGGTATTGGTCTATGCAGCCCCTACACCGGCAGAACGTGATGACCGACTAGAGGAACACGCGTGGGTGCACCTGATTGAGGTGGCCAGCAAGGCCTCAGGTATATCTGAGGCCTCCAGGCGCTGGGCCCTTCTGCCAACCGCTGCAGCCTCCGAGACACTGATGCACGAATGGTCAACCGCTACAGCCTGGGCTGGGAAGACCAGCATGTTCAAGAGTCACGGACACAAACAGACTATCTTTGACTTCGCCGAACAGGGGGCGCAGAGGCTCAAAACCATGCGTCAGCCCCTGCAGAAGGAGGTCTTCTCAAAACTGCTTGAGCAGTGGGCTGATGCGCGCCGTGATGCCAGCAGCCAAGCCCGAGAGCTTATCAACCCCATTTTCACAACGCCGATCGGCGTTGTCCGGCTTGCATATGGTGGGTTTGCCTACCTTTGCGCTACGAGGGATACAGCCATGGGCCTCCTGCACAGCACTGCACCTGACGCTGAGCAGATGGAGTTGCTGGCCAGGATAATTGCTGCAGGCTACAGGAACAAAGAGCGGGTACCTGAGCTAATTCAGAGCGAAGTCAAAAGACAGAATCCGTGGAGTTTGATGTTGGTGGCAGAAAACCTGCGGTCATCGCCCTACGGGCCATTCACCGAGCGACGTTTAGATGTTGCCTTCGAGACCCTTGAAGAGCGTGACAAACTCCGACCGTCACTGGATGCCTGGCTACAACGTTATACCCAGAGGTACGGAAAACGAGGATTGGCGCTGTGGATGGCTCCAGAGCTCACATCCGAGTCCGGCACCACGCTCGATGCCGTCGTCGAAGTGAAGCTGCCCGAGAATTATGCGCCAACGGCGGTGCGAAAGGTTTACTACGACGTTGACGGCGGTGAGGCGCGAAGAGTGTGTTTTGATATCTACCCTGCCGATATCGAGCCCCCAGCCCTATGGACACAAGGACAAAAGCACATGTCCTGCAGCTCGTATGGTGAGTCCTTCCAGACATTAGACGAGGCGTACCAGTACATGGCGCGCAGTAAGCAGCCTGGCTGGAAGTGGAAACGATCGACAGAGATTAAACACTCCCCTGCCGTACCGGAGGGTGTCACTGAGCGTTGGCAAATGGTGCCCGAGGCTGAGTGAATCAGATCCCGCAGGGAGCGACATCGCTCCCTCCCCCTTTAAGGAGTTCAGTTTTGTCGACGGTACTAAGTGAGACGGTAATGATTGGCCCGGTACACGTTCAGCGGGATGCAGACGGTTGGTGGAAGCACCCTTCCTTGCCCGACTTTGGTGAAGACATGGACGCCTTCCAGTCCTGGTTGCAGGATCATGCTCTGCAGCATACGCAGTGGTCGATGGAGAGCGACGGCCCCGAAGACCACCCATACTGGCTGGGCGCAGGTGGGGTAACTCATTGCCGTGGCTGGGAGCCGCGTTCGCCAGGGCCAGAGTGGTTCCTGCTGGGAATCTTTGACACCGAGAATGGCCCCTACGTCAGCTGGGTACGTCGCGAGCCTGACAACCACCAGGCAAGACGCTCTGAAACCTCTGCGATCAGCGCCAGCTCACCAGTGAATGAAGATCGTTCAGCGACTCCCCTCATCCACCGGTACATGACGGGCAACTTGAAGCACGTCTTCCCCTGGTTGGGCGACGATGCGTGCAACGTGCGCGTGCTGGTCGACACCGAGGGTGAGATGCTAGCTGCAGCCCAGGTTCAGCGGAATGGCGCCCGTGACTCGTTTACTGCAGCGACCCGCGACGAGTTGAAGGACATGCAGCAGTACTTCGAGCGCAACAGGGGGATCTATGAACGACCAGCTGAGCTTGGTCTATCAGCATGCCCCGAAGATGACCTGCCGAGCTGGGTTATTGAATGACAAACACAGGTGTACAGTGGAGCGCCTTGGGCGCTGGGGCGGGAAAAGCCAAGGTCTAGCCCTGGGCAGTAGCTGCGGCTACAAGCAGCGCCCTACCTTCAGTGAAAGAAGCCCTCTTGCGGGTACGCCCATGCAGGCGTACATTGCTAAGCATCATCTCATGCCTGGAGGGCGAGCTATGAACAACAAACTCAAGTGGATCATCTGCACAACCTGCGTGGGCAACGGCAAAGTAGGCCATCCTGCCCTTTCCAACGGATTTACCTGGAGTGAATGGAATCAGCTCCACATGGACGAGCAGGCCGCTTACATGGATGGAGAGTACGACGTCGCGTGCACCGACTGCAAAGGCTTGGGGCGCGTCCGAGTGCCCGATGTCGCAGCAATGAGCTTTGAGGAAAAGCGGGAGCTTGTCCTGCAGCGGCGCGAAATGCGTGAGAATGCCCGGATCGATGCAGAGATAGCCGCCGACGTCGCAGCTGAGCGTGCATTTGGCTGCTGACCGGCCTCCCCTACCCTGAACCAGAATGGAATCTAGATCATGGCCTCAGACCGTCCTACGACAACACTGCGCTCAGCAAGCAACCGCTTGCAGTCGGCGCTTGGCTAGAAAGCCTCTCACAAATAATTTACCGATATCGGTAAATAGCTCTTGCAAGGTTAACCGAATACGGTTAACATAGCATCATCAGGTCAAGGAGAGGTTTCAACCCAACCTGATGACCTGAAACCACTACTGAAACGCCAGCCCTCTCACAGAATCAGGGCGCGGCCAAACACGCCTCAAAAGGAGCTTCACATGACTAAATTCATCAAATGCACCCTGGCTGCTCTGGTTGTTGTTGCTGCCGCTGCCAACACCGGCTGCTCCGTAATCGATCGCCTGGAGGCCAACGCGCTGGCCGATCGCGCTGCACATCCTGAGAAGTATCAGGAAATCGAAGCGGTCAAGCGCGCCCAGATGACCAACGCAGGCAACGGCATCGCGTTCCCTGAGTTCTGCACCTTCGGTTGCCCAGAAACTCAAACCGACCTGACCCGCGCCTGGTGATCACCTTCAACACCCCGGCCCCGCGTAAGCGGGGCTTTTCATTTGCATCGTATAATATCACCGCACGTTGCCATACAATGGCCGGGACACGCTAGACGCCTATTGGGAGGGCATGCTGTGATTTACTCGTTCAAGCGCTTTCGGAAGCTGCACCCCACTTCCAAACGTTCAAAGGTCGCCAGCTTGATCGCCTGCGTGCTAGCGGCGCCATTCGTGCTGGTCTTCCTCTACACCCTAGTCATGGCTTTCATCGGCGGCCTGTGGTTTCTGATGAGTAAGCTGGGCAACGCTGATCTGCTCATGCCCTATGCCTTCACTGGCCTGACCATCGCCACCCTGTACTGGTGCTGGGATGCGCGAAGGAGTCGTAAGCTCTTTCGCAAGTACCTAGCTGGCCAATCCCAAGAGGAGCTTTCAAAGGTTGCTCTGGCTCAAGATGGGGAGTACTCAAAGCTCGACCGCCGCCTGGCTGCAGACGCGGCTCATGAGTCGACCCGCCATGGGCAACTTGCGGAGCGAACGCTGTGAGTGACGTTGTCACTATTCGCATTACGGGGAAGGTCGGCCCCGCGCCGCTCAGTGACGACATCCGCCTTGAGCATGGCCAAGGGAATGACGCTGTGTCGTTTGCTGTGGTTGCGCGGCCCTATCCGACCAGAACCCAAATGAGCCACTGGTTAAGCGTACGATGTTCCGACTGGGTTCTCACAACCTATGACAACGAAACGGGGATTGGCATATTCCTTTCAATCGATTTTGATGGCCCGGAAGTTGATAGCAATTTGGATATAGAAACGTCGCACCAACTTCCAGAAGCTCGCACCATCATTTACATTCGCGAACCAGAATCCAAAATAATCGATAATGTTGTTGATCGCGGCGATGCTCAATAACTATACTTTTATTAAGTAGACCCACCAAGAGGCTTATTTATGTCAAATCGCCACGCTGTTAGCAAAATCGTCCACGACTACATCGCAAGCGAAAACCGAAAGAACAAGGTTTATCTAAAGTGGGCGCTCTATTCGATGGCTTTCCTCGGATTCCTGTATTGCTGCTACCTGGGTAAATTGGGGGTCGGAATCCTCATTGGGCTTGGATTTTCGTGCTTAATTGTGGCCTTCTTCGGCCTGCCTTCGGACCTTATGAACATGAGCATGATCCGTGATGAGGTCGTGCCTGACGCCATCTATGTGGCCCTGAAAGAAAGCCAAGAGATCGATCCAGAGTTACTGAACGTCATCCGGTCTCATATGTCATCCCGGTTCACAGTTGGTCAGTTGGTGAACTGTGAGAGCGAGTATTACAGAGCTAAAGCTGTCGTTACAGCGCCAGGGTATAGCGCCTTGCTCGGAGAGAAAGTCAGCGACGCTTGACTGATACCTTGAATTCCCTTTTCACCCTGCGCAAGCAGGGTTTTTTTTGCCCAGAAATCTCCATGGCTAGCACGTTCTTGAGGGCGTATATTTTTGCATTGTCACACCATGAGGAACGCTCAATGGCGTCCAATAAAGATAATTCCAAACTGCCAATTTCTGCCCAAGGGTGGCCAAACCAGCTGGATGTCATCGTGGCAGGCTTGCCTTGTAATGGTCACTCTGCGCATGCGAGCCAGCGCCTGCGGAGCACACTGGTAGACCTGACCGATTATCACCTTGAAGGCCTTGAAACAATAAGGTCGCTGAACGCAAAGCAGCAACGCCACGTCGCTGGCGCTTCCCCTGAAACACGCCAACAGATGACCGATTACCTGACGCGTGGAGTTGAAGTAGTCGTTTTCAGGCAGAACGAGTGCGGTGATGACGTGCCGCCGTTTGCCGTCGCTCCCGTGGAGAAACGGGATTTTTGGATTGGCTGCTGGGATACAGTTGAGCAGGCCACCACCAATGCCACCGATCTAAGGCTGCGCGTTGTCCTGAATGAGTCGTCTGTGCCAAGCTCTTCACCAGCTGCTACGATCGAGGCGCCTGTGAGCCCGTGCAACCAGGTGATCGAGCTGAGTGAGGTGAACCGCTGCCTAGAGGCTGCTAACGGGAGGGTGCTGGGGCTGATGCGTGATGCCCGTGACCAGCAAGCGCCTGCAGTACCGCGGGATCGCTCAAGGCATCCAGTTGTCGATGCTTGAGCTGTCCCTGATCGACGAGGCCTCTTTTGATGCAAACATCCAGGAATTGAATGCCGAGCTTTGATGAGGCCCCCACGGAAGGAAATAATGATGTCTTTGAAATTCCGCATTCGCATGACCATTCGCTACGCATTTCTGGAGCTGGCGCTTGGGATCATCGCCCTTGTGTTTGGAGCGGTCGAGCTGGCCCGGTTCGAGCCGTTCACTGGGCCAATTGAGCCCGTCATTCCCTTTGAAGCGGTCTACTGGGGGCTGGTTGTGCTCGGGTTCATGTTGATCGGCTATGCCTACCGCAAGGCAAACGCTTAACTCAGCAGCACCATGTCGCACCTGGTTCTATGAATGCTGAAAGCCGCTGGCGTGCCAGCGGTGACTTGTTGTGGCACGGAAAGGCAATCCCAACGCCATTCCAGTGACATTCACTGCCACAAAAAATCACAAGTAATCCGTTGCATTGTACGCTCGCGTAGGCGTACAATTTCCCCATCATCTACTGGGGGAAATGCTCATGGACAAAGTCGTCGCCTTCGATCCTTCGATCGGTTCGTACCGTGTTTACTTCCCTCGCAGCATCGAGCTTCTTGATGCCGTTCGCGCCCTGCCAGTCCGCCGCTTCCATAAAGACTGGGATGATCCGCACTGGATTGCTGGGGCCGATGAAGAAACCTCAGCAGCCCTTGCCCAGCTGGCATTCGACAAGAGCTTCGTCGTGGATGCAGCTGCTGCCGAAAAGATGGCCACCGCCATCGCGGCAGAGCCTGCTATGAACATCACTTGCGTGAAGACAGCGGGCATCATCACGCGCTTCGACGTGCGCACCTCCTACAACCCTGAGGTTGTCGCGCTTTTGAGGAGCTGCATCGGTGCCAAAATGGATGCATCCAAGACTTGGTCTTTGCCGCCTCACGATACCTCGATTAACGTTGTCGTAGAGCTGGTCAGTCGCTTCGGGCTGACAGTATCTGTGGATACGCTTGCCGCAACTCAAAGCCTGATCAAGACCGTTGCAGCTGAAAACTACATCGAGCGCTGTGTGCTCATCGACACCGTTATTTCTCAGTGCGAGGCACGCGCCAGCGCTGCGATTAAGGTGCTGCCACCCTTGGCGGTACTTCCAACCAGTTTTGTTGCTGCATGGGCCTCTGACAGCGTCTCTCGCCGCAAAAAAGCAAAAGACCAGGCACTGGCCCAGCGCACGGGCAAGCGAGCTTTGCAACGCGCAGAGGAGCGTGGCTTTGAAGAAGAGGCCGCCGCTATCACGTCAATCCAGATTCAGGCAGTCCATTTGAACCTGCGCGCACTGGCAGGCGTATGCGACGGCGCCAGCAGCGTTGATGACGTTGGCTTCAACGGCCCCGACTCTAAAGTTGGCCGTGGCCTTGCGCTACTGCCAAAGCTTGAGCCGCTGCAGGCCGCTCTGGCCCGATCGATGCTCGCGAAGTACACGCGCCAGCTCGGCAAAGCTGCCATCGAGGCCATGTACTGAACATGGCCCATCTCATTCACGCAACACAGTTGGAGCCCAAGCTGCTTTGCCTGGTGAAGGCTGATGATCACCAAGGTCGCGTGTACTACAGCGAGCCATCAGCAGGGCTCCTGTGCTTCCAGCGCACAGGGGCGCAGGCCTTTGTGCTGCTGCGCTGCTCCGACTGTGGGGAGCCAATATCCAACACGCCAGTTTCCGCTTCGCCATCCCTGGACTACCGACCGGGTGGTGACAGCTACACAGCCGTGCAATTTCGATCGTGGTTGCGGACAACCACAATTACAACAGAGTACTGAGGCACTTATGATGCTTGAACGACTGGGGCACCTGCTTGCACAGATTCCAAACTCTACGCTGCGCTTGGGTGACGTTGGCAAAGACTTGCCTGGCATATTGGCAGGAGATGCGCCTGTTTGCAGGCTCGCCAAGGGTGCCATCGGGGCATCATACGGCGCGCTGTTTGTTGAAGTCGTGAACCGCCTGCCAGAGCTACTCACGGCTCTGCGTAATGCCAAGGCCGAACATCGGGCCAAACGGCATCACGAGCAACGCGACCAGATTCACGATGCGATCACCAAGGTGCTTGGAATGCGACCTGGCTCGAAAGGTTCGTCGGGAATCTGGAGTCGACTCATTTTGACGAGTATCGAGCCAATTCTAGAAGAAGGCTATGTGCCCTTACCCTCCTCCGGCTCCAGTCAAGCAGCTGCTGTAAGGGATGCAGAAAGCGTGAAGAAGATCGAACAGGCTGCAGTACTTGAGTTCACCGCTTTCCTCATAACCCGATCCGCTACCAGGCCGATCGAGGGCGAAGACGACATTGCGGTACTCCATGCGGAATGGGAGCAAGCTCGGAACAGCGTCGGTGGCTGATGAGGCGTACAATTGACTGCACCGCACCAGGAACGTATGTTCCGCGCAACACAGCGTGGTGGCGGTCTTCTTCTAGCGCCAATGCCACCGATCCTTAAAAGAGTGAGAGTGATGACCGAAAAAAAACCTGGCAGGACGGTCGAAGAGGGTAAGCCTGGCGCAGGTAAGCCAGTAATGACTTTGGATCAATTCCACGTAGTGGTGCAGCTGCTGAAAGGGAAGCTAGGCACACCAGCCAACGATGCCGCATGCCTTGTCTTGGTTGAAGGGTTAACTAAGCCTGTCGCAGCTGCGAGGACAGGCGCCACACGCTCAACAGTACATGATGCGGTCACACGTTTTTATGATGCCTTCGTGCTAATCGAGGGTGCTTGGCCGTCTACCGTCTCTGTGGCAATGGAAATGGCCGAGGCTGCCCGCAAAGCCAACAAAGCTACTGCCAAAAACGCAGCGACCAAGCCAAAATCCACATGAAAAACTCTGCGTTGCCGAGGTACCCAATTGCCTAGAAATACCCTGCCCCGGATAGAGGCTGTAAGGGAGAGCAGACTGCTGCGGATCGGTCGGGATGCCACAAGCAAGCAGCTTCGCTTCGAAAGTGCACCCCCTACCCTAGTGCGTGGCTACTACTGGATTTACACGGACTACTCCCTTGATGAGCTGGTCGCTTGTGCGCCATCGCCGGACAAAGGCGGCGTTAACCTTACGCGGCTTGCTGGGCTGCACCGTGACCTTGGCAACGTCTGCACGCTGGCCCCAGAGGGTTATCAATTGGTGTACAGCGGGCGCGCCGGAAGGAGTGTTGGAGGCATCCGGGGCCGACTGGGCCAACACTTCAATGGTGGTGATGGTACCGGGGCTTTGCACATTTGCAGATCGAGCTTGAGCGACTTGACCCGATGGCGCTATTCCTACGCTACGATCGACGATAAGGGCAGCATCAAAGCGGATGTGCCTTCGAGCTATGACGATTCTGCACATGTGGAACGTATCTGGCGGTTACAGCATGGCTGGCCGCTATTCTGCACCCAGTAAACGCTCATCCACCTCCCAGGCCGCATAGCTAAGCGGCCTCTCGCTACTGGTTCAGAGCCGCGTCAAGCCTGCACCACTCCCGGTACAACTCAATCTCGTAACTGGGATCCCCTGACCCTCGGGAAACCAGCTGGCCAGCCAAGGCTTCCAAGTCGCGCTGCAGATTCACTAAAGGAATCACCCTCTCATCCGGCACATGCGAAATCATGGACGAGCCCTTTCGTCCTGTGCGTGAGGTGCTGTAGCGGGCCCAGGTTTCAGTGATTTCAATCTGCTTGAAGCGCTGTACCAGGTCATCAAGTGATCCTGGTGGTGCCTCCCACTCAATGCGCGCTACCCACTCATGCAGCCGCTTGAGCAATGCCGAGTGGTCGTGACCATACAAGACAGCCTGTCGAAGCTCGGTGTCGACCTGGTGCGCGGAGTTGGCCAAGGCTGAACGCATGTGGGAGATATCGAGCATCCAGACCAACATCGTTTTCAGGAGGAGTTCTAGAGCATGTCGCTGGAGATAGAACGCTGGCAGGCCAATGTCGTCCAGGGTGCCCACGCTGGCACCCTGATCAATCAGTGCCCTCGCAGACAGCAAGTAGGATTCAAAATAGTTGGGGTGTCGCCAGCATCCGCCGATACGCGCAAGCCCGAGCTCCAGATCGGCGATCCGCTGCTCAGGGCTTTTCCCGCCGACCATCACCCTGCTACCCAGCGCGGGCAAAAATGGTTTATCGAAAGGCTCCATGCTGAGCTCCATTGACGACTTGGTGGAATTCTATCAGTTGCCAGGACACGAGGGCCTGGCTGGGCACTTGTTCAACATGCGGTCAGGGCGTGTCGCAGGCGACACGGGAGGGAGAAGGCAGGGCGCGCTTCTATCGAACAGACGAAAAAAAGCCCGAATGCAAAAGCGTTCGGGCTTAAAGATACACAATTGCGAACGTAGAATAAGCAATTGAGCTGCGATTCTATAACGCCACTACCTGTAGTGACAAGAATTTAGCGTCATTTTTTCATGCAGATTCGCAAGAGGTCTCCGTAACTGGGTTACAGGGTCCAGGTGTAGTTCAGGATGACGCGGGTTTCGTCCTGGTCGCGCTGGTTGACTGCATCCGAACGCAGGGCCGCGCTGCGAACCTGCACGCCAAGGCCCTTCAAGGTGCCTTCCTGGATGACGTATTGCAGGCTCAAGTCCCGCTCCCATTCCGAACGATCGGAACCAGGTGCGTTGATGTTGGTGCCTTTCAGGTAAATGGCACTGGCGGTCAGACCTGGAACGCCGAGTGCGGCGAAGTCATAGGCGTACTGGGCCAGCCAGGTACGCTCACCTGCGCGCTGAAACTTGCCGATCTGCACATCGGTGATCAGGTAGCTGGTCGCACCATCACCCTGGTTCAGGAACGGGAAGTCGCTGGTACCGTTGACGCGCTGATAACCGGCGCTGAGCGCGTGGCTGCCGAGGCTATAGGTGAACTTCGCTGACCAGGTGCGGTTGTCGACCTCGCCATTGTTCTGGTAGCCGGAAGAACGGTAGCCAGCCAGACGACCCTCGGTGGAAGCATTCTTGCCGTCCGAGTCGCTGTAGAAGTAGCGCAGGTCAGACTTCAAGCTACCCACTGGCAAGGCCAGCGAGTGGGTCAGGCCGAAGAAGTGCTGCTTGTAGAAGTCGTCCAGGTTACCGTAGTAGTACTGCAGCAGCAGGTCTTTGGTGGCCTTGTAGTCAGCGCCAGCATAGTAGAACTCGTTGCTGCGCTGAGCAGTTGCGCTACGACCATTGGAGCCAGCAATGGACAGCGAGTCGTTGTTGGACGAGTTGCGTCCTTTCGCGTGCTCCAGCTTACCGCCGACCAGGGTCAGGTTATCGAACTCGTTCGACGTTACCTGGGCGCCTTCAAACGTTTGCGGAAGCAGACGGCCATCGTTGTAGGTGACCACTGGGAGTTTCGGCATCAGGGTGCCGACCTTCGCCTCGGTCTTTGAGATCTTGATCTTGCCCGTCACGCCGACGTGCGAGAAGTCGTTGACGGCGCTGCCGTCGCTCTCGCTCGGGAATACGGTGCCACCGAAAGCAGAGTTGGTGCCGTTGTAGGCGGTACCGCGACCGGAGTCCAGGCGAATGCCGTAGAGACCCAGAACGTCAACACCAACCCCTACGGTCCCCTCGGTGTAACCGGAGTTGAAGTTGAAGATGAAGCCCTGCCCCCACTCTTCCTGCTTGCTAGGCAGGTCAGTACCGCTGCGGTTGTCGGTGTTGATATAGAAGTTGCGGGCAGTGACAGAGGTCTTCGAGTCCTCGATGAAACCAGCTGCATTGGCGCCCACTGAAACGGTGGCGAGCGCGACCGCCACCGCGAGAGATTTCGGGTTGTTCACGTTTAGCTCCTATGATCTTAATTTTTATCAATTTTTTGGTTTTTATTGAGGCGTAAGCTAAACGCAATGAGACATTGTGTCTAGGAACAAACGCCTTGGGCGATATTCCGCCCAGCTATATGAAGGTACGTCCAGGCGACCAAAGTAGCATGAAAATGATGGCCTTTGGCGATCAGGCGCCGTAGGCTAATGGGAAACGCGAAAGCCAGCGAGGAGAATGCGGACTCCTAGCAAAGGCTTCAAAAATGGGGGTTTCCAGGCGATACCGAGGAGTAGACCGCAAATGTAATACCTATAATTCTTTGGTTGACAGGTATTACAATGTGCCTTAAGATGAGTCCATCAGCAGCCAATGCAGCTGAACAACCAACCCAAGGAGCTTCACTATGAACGTACTCAAATCTGCTGCTGTTGTTGCTGTCGCCTTCGTACTTGCCGCCGCCTCTGGCTGCTCCACTGTCAGCGACATGCACAGCAAGGCCGAGGCCAAACGTGCAAACCCTTCCGAATCCTTTGTTCGCGCCCATGAGTTCCAGCCGAAGCTCGATCCGATGGGGTGGGGCGAGAGCAACCAAAACGGCCAATAATTGACCGTGTAAGACCAAGCCCCGCTAACAGCGGGGCTTTTTTTGCCTCGGGGCTTCTGCAAAGGCGTTTAATTGCATTGCGCCGTGGCAATGCGTAGTCTTGCTTAGAACAGGCATTCGTTGATCTAATCTGCCAGGAAGAATTGAGCTTTTTAGCAAAGGTTGGGAACATGGAAAATCAGCTTCGCATGTCCGAAGTAGACTTCGAGCTCGCAAGGCACAAGCTGGGTCGACTTTCGCAAAACACAATCAATTTAGCGAAGCTCATCATCGTTGAAGGGCTAAAGCCCGCTGCCGCCGCCAAAGAGGTTGGAATGTCTCGGCAGAACGTAAGTAAGTCGATGCAACGCGTGTACGCTGCTCTTTCCGATACGCCTGATGGCTGGGTAAGAGTTGAATGTTGGGCACCAGAGAAAATGGCATCCGAATTCCTTACGCGAGTAGAGCAAGCACGGAAGGAAATCGACTAGAGGACAAGGTGAGTAAAGTTGAGCCGCTCAAGTGCGGCCCAACCATGATTTGGGTATAAAAATATCTTACATACTACACCCCCCTCCGCAGTAATACCAATATGCGTCTGGAGTTATTGTTTTTGTTGCAGTGGCACTGCCTTTAAAGGCTTTGAGAGTAAAAACAATCCTTTCCTTGCTATAGATATATAGTTTATTACCGAAGCTGCCAATTAATTCTTTCATATTCACATGCCATTCGCTATCTGAGCCCGAGTAGTAAACTACGCCGAACTCATCCGAAAGTTCATAACGGTCAGCCCCACTTGCCTCCCAGGAAAATATATTATCTTGCCACCAAGCCATGTCACCATTAAACTGGACATAATCGTCCATCCAGTACTTTGAGCCTATACCGTTCTGCGAGCCTTTACTTTTCACTGCGAAGCTATGAATTTCTGGCCCTACAGGGACTGGCGCAGTGAATGTAACCTGCGCATTCGCTGCAACGTCCTTTATAGCGCTAGCAAAAGCTGTTCCTGGTGCGGTGCTTACTAGAT